>Ga0080004_1240540_pt1 | contig 17245 bp, 20 predicted proteins | sample WasSprMetagenome_FD_69207 | JGI IMG/M metagenome (GOLD analysis project Ga0080004, IMG submission 69207) | Sulfidic aquatic microbial communities from Washburn Spring, Yellowstone National Park, USA - WS (SPADES assembly) (version 2) | ecosystem: Environmental > Aquatic > Thermal springs > Hot... | reverse complement strand
CACTTCCTATTTATTTTTAATAAGCGTGCTCTTCCGTTAGTAATGTTTAATGGAAGATTATTTTATTTGCTTGGAGTGTTGTTTTCAGGGGCTGTTGCGTTTTTTAGTCTTGTTTCGGTGAGTTTGCGTTCGATAGCTTTTTTCTGTTTTCCTTTTTCGAGTAGGGTTATGAATAGGTGTATGTGGCTTGGCTGGATGTTTTGGTCAAGCTGTGATTTCCAGTTTTGTAATATTTTAGTAGTAATCTCTTCCACGTTATGCAGGTCTGTGAGGTCTAAGCCGAGCTCGTATGCAAATGCCATTAGGCTTTCGTAGACGCCATCCTTTTCTAGAGGCTTTGTTAGGCGCTTGACTTCTTCAACGAGCTTTATGTGTTGGCTCTTCAGAGCCTCATAGTCTTCATTGCTCTGGGCAGAAGGCGCAACGCCCTCAAGCTCAGCCAAACGCTTCCGCAGAAGCGTGTTAACCTCTTCGCTTATGGATTTGCCCTGAGCAGCCAACATAGCCCTTAACCTTGTGTAGACTTCTCGTTCTACGCTGAATGATTTGACAACCGTGTCCGCGTACTTTCTTGGCCTTGGCATGGCAAGCGTCTCCTCCAAGGGAAAAATATGAATTAATTAACGAATTCGCATCCGCACCCCCTTAGAAGGCCCTATTTTATAGTATTTGATGTATACTATTACTCTCTGTGCGCCAAATTTTTTAATTAATTAACAAGAAAACTATTAGAAAAACCGCCACCCCCTCGCCTTGGATCATGGAAATATTGTTCTGTTAATAAAAGTTAACAGAACAGCCCAAAACAGTAAACTAATAACAAAAATTTTCAAAAAGCCTGGAAAGCGCCATTAACAGTTCAGACTGCACGAGCTTTTTCATTCACAATTCTAGGTGGCTATAAAGTTCTAAAGCAACAAGTCTTCCACGTAGCAAAATCCGGGAATGATCGAGGAAAAATTGAATGTAGAGACCTGTCTGTAAGTGTAAAATGGTGCAAATCGCCCTTGGAGAACAAGAAAGACAACCCCAAATAAGAAAGCGGGTGAGGAGCGTGGCTTCTGCATTTGAGTTTTTACTGTGCTTTCTCCAGAAAGCCGGTTTCCTTAAGGACGGTGGAGGCCTGTTTATCGCGTTTCAGCTCCGGAGTTTTCTCAATGATCTTCTTTGCTTGTTCTCTTTTAACTTGAACCGTCAGCCCAAGTTTTGGCGAACCAACGTGCATCTCTACAGTTTCAGGAGGTTCGTGCCCATGAGCATACCAGATTCCGGTACTCTCATCTTTAGTCACCACTTTTAGATCTTTGAGTTCTTTGAACGCCCTATCACACGTCTTTGCCTCTTTGCTGGGAACTTGCAAAGCTTGTTTAATCTGAGGCTTTGTTAAAGGTCCTCGTTCCACAAGCGTTTGGAAAATTTTCTTCTTGTAGTAGAATCTTTTGCGCCTTGAATAATTGCAATTCAGTGTCTTTCTATATTGCATATTTTGACCTCTTGTTAACATACCTTGGACAACACTTGTCCGTTTCCATTTTAATGCGTGGACAGTTTAAAGTTTTCTACAAAAAATGGAGTGTTTTAATATTATGGTAAAGAAGGAAGCTGCAACATGGAACATACAAGTTCCAAAAGCATTAGACAAAGCCGTCGACAAGGCAATCGAAGAAAACTGGCACTACACAAAAACGGAGTTCATACGCGACGCAGTCAGAGAAAAACTAAAAACGCTTGGAATCAACCCCCACGAAACTGTTAACAATTCAAACCGCAGTCCCAGCATCAAACACGCAAACAGCCCAAAACAGAACACAAAACGGAGGACAAAACAATGACTGAAACCACAACCCAAATTTTCCCTAATCCAAAACCCAGGAAAAACCCGCTACCACCACTCAAACTATTCCAAAACATCTTCTGCCAACACTGCGACCTACACTGCAACCCAACCGAACCCCAATTCCAAACCTGCATCCTCTGCCTAATCGCAGACGAACTCGCACGCACAAGACAACTATTCCAACAACGAACCCAACACCAAGCATGGTAGGCGACACAAAATGAAAAACTGCCCAAACCAAAAAACAGACAACAAAGACATCCTCAACTGCACAAAAAACGACAGCACAATAGGCTACTGCCAAACACCATGCCCGCATATGAAACAACCACGTCCGCAACTGGTAAAATATAGCTATATCCGTGACGGCGGCGAAAATGAACCGCTTTTGCTGGAAGAACCGAGAATTAAGCTCCGAATCCGCATTTTCGCATATAGCAATATCAACATGGAAGCCGTAGAGGTTGCCTATTATGAGTAGGTTTGTTTATTTTTGGAAGAGTTTGTTGCCTTCGCTTAGGAAGTTTTGTCGTGAGCATAATGTTCCGTTTAATACGGTTGTTAATTTGGCGGTTCAGAGTTTCTTGGGCAGCGTTGATGTTGAAGAGGTTCGGCTTCAGTGTCGTTTGGATGTTTTGATGCGTGAGGAAGCACGTTTAAGACGTGTTCAGAATTGTATGTTGCGGAGTGGCAGTTACTTGCCGGGTTATGTGCGGCGGGTTTTGCGTGAGCCTGGCCGCAGTCTTGGGCATTTGCCGGATCCTCAGCGTCCTTTGAAGGCTTTAAACCCGAAGGAGGAGCGTGTTTTCCGCAAGATTGCAGCCCGCAGGGAGCAGATTGCCCGCGAAATCGCTGAGATAGAAGAGCAGCTTTTGCGGCATGTTAAGCCTTTCAGGCTTAAGCCTGATTTGCGCCTTTCACGGTCACGTAGGCGCCTCCGTGGCAAAAATAAGCTTGAAGGAGGTGAAAAGCCTAATGGTGAAACTGCCTAGAATGGGTAAGCCGCCATTTCTAAAGCCCCACCACGTCCGCCAAGATGATCTTGTGGAAATCGTTGAAGAGCCTTATGTGCGCAGCGCTGAGGAAAGCCGTTTTGAGAGGCCGAGGGGCTACGCTGTTGTAAGGCTTTTGCGCACGGGTGAACTTTACACTTGGGGTTTCAATAACACTACGTGGGATAGGCTGATTGACGCTTTCGGCGAAGACAGCAGCCTTTGGAAGGGCAAGCGCGTCAAGATAAGGGTTGAAACGCAGACTGTGCGTGGAGAGCAGAAAAGCGTGATCTTCGGCGTGCCGTACAATGAGCCCCAGCAGAAGCTGCAAGTGCAGCCAGACAGCCCTTTAGACGCCGACATAATAGCCAAAGTGAAATCTTTGCCAACCGAACAGAAGAAGGCGCTGCTGGAAGCGTTAAACGAAAGCCAAGCTGCTACGGAAGCTTCCTGATGCCCTCAGCAGTGATATGCATGGAATGCAGGTGCCGGCGCCAGTGCCAACGAGCCTCTGCATCGCCAGCCTTTCACCATCCCTCTTTTTCTGTTTTGAACGCGCTTAAAGGTTAAGAACATGACGCAGTGCCCCCAATGCGGCTCCGCAAAGATATGGAGGGACGGACTGAGAAATTTAGCGGACGGTTCGATTGTCCAGCGTTGGCTATGCCGTGAATGCGGCTACCGCTTCACAGACCCCAACTTTACAAAGAAAAGCCTATGGAAGAATCCTCCATTCCGCTTAAATCTGCAAAACTGCTTAGATCATAATTGCCAAGGGAACAATGACCCCTTAGGGCGAGAACCCGCTGCCACGATGGCGGCGAACACCTTGGTCAAAGTGGAAAAAGGAGAAGAGAAAAGTGGGCAAGCGGGAGCCACAGCGCAGACAGCAGACGTCAAGGGCAAACTTGTCGAATTTATCTGGTGGATGAAAAGGCAAGGCTATAGGGAATCAACGATTGTTAGTAGAAACAAGCGATTGCGTTTGCTCGTTAATTTGGGGGCAGACCTTTACAATCCGGAAAGCGTTAAAGGCATAGTGGCAAGGCAAAAATGGAAAGAATCCTACAAAGAGGCTGTTGTATGCGCGTATGACCTTTTCGCCAAGTGGATGGGGCTTAGATGGGATAAGCCTATCTACAAGAGAGTTCAGAGGTTGCCGTTTATTCCGCTTGAACGTGAAATAGACGACCTGATCTCAGGCTGTTCCAAGAATATATCGACCTTCTTACAAGCGGCAAAGGAAACTGGTGCCAGAGCTGGTGAAATATTTGCGTTGAAATGGGAAGACGTTGACTTCGAGAACAGGTCCATTAACATAACTCCAGAGAAAGGCAGTGAGCCCAGAGTGTTCCGTGTTAGCCAAAAACTTCTGGGTATGCTTAACAACCTTCCGAAGACATCCGATAACATATTCGGCTGCTACAAAGACCTGGATAATCTTATGCGAACCTTCCAGCGGCAAAGAAAAAGAATAGCGCATAAACTGGCTAACCCACGACTGTTAAGAATAAGCTTCCACACTCTTAGGCATTGGAAGGCAACTATGGAGTATGCAAAGACGAAGGACATAATTCACGTGATGAGAGTGCTTGGACACCGCAACATCAAGAATACGCTAATCTACACGCATCTTGTCGAGGGACTGAGAGAAGACGAGTTCACATGCAAGATTGCACATACGCCCGACGAGGTTGTTCAGCTCATAGAGGCTGGATTTGAATATGTCTGCGAACTTGAAGGCTTCAAATTCTTCAGAAAAAGGAAGTGAACAAAACGTTGTCGGGGACTCATCCCAAAATACATGCATGGTGCCGGGGGCGGGATTCGAGCCCGCGACCTCTGGACTGGGCTACTGGCGCCCGTGTTCTCCAGATTATGAGTCTGGCGCCCATTCCAGGCTAGGCTACCCCGGCTACTATTTTGATACCCCGATACATTTTCATCGGCGCTTCCTAAAAAACATTAAGTCATCTCTTTAGAGCGTTTGATCAAGGTGCTGTTGATCTGGGTGGTTTTTAGTTTCTTTATTGGATGAAGTTAATGGCAAAAGTTTTAATGCAAAGCTTTTGGATTTGTTCTCTTTCCGAAACATGGCTTGCAGTTGTTGGTGGAGTATTTGGTGGGCTATGCGGGCAAGGCTTTGGATTACCAGAGAGCCGAGGCTATGGGACGGGAAAGGGTGTCTAGGCTTTTGTTGCGTTTCTCGGCGCCTGCTATTATCGCCAGCGAGGGAGAAGCACTTTATGAGTTGTTTGACGCCGTCTGGTGCGGACGCATCGGCGCTGAAGCGCTTGCCGCTTTGACAGTTGCTGGACCGTTGATGGCGATATACAGAGCTATCGGCGCTGGGATAGCTGTTGGAAGCGCTTCTCTTGTTGCTAGGCGTCTCGGAGCTGGAAGGAGAGATGAAGCCAATGAGGCTGTATGCAACAGCATAACCCTCTTTTTCGTTGTGAGCGGATTAGCATCACTCATCTGCCTAGCAAGTTTAGGCTTTCTGCTTAGGCTTTTCGGTGCAACAGAAGCCGTTTTTCCCTACGCTTACAGTTACATGTTCGTTGAAACATGCTCTATGCCTATCGACTTCTTTCTGGTCGTTGCTGCCGAACTCATCAGAGCGCAGGGAAGCCCAGCCATTGCAAGTGCAGGGTTAATTTTGGCAAATATAGCCGACCTCATTTGGAGCCCAATCCTAGTTTTCGGAGTCGGGCCCTTTCCAGCTTTGGGAATCGCCGGGGCAGCTCTTGGAACGCTTATAGGACGCGCCATAGGATCAGCTTTTTTAACACCTTATTTAGCGTTTAAAACTATATACAAGTTTAAGCCTGCCTATTTTAAACCCAATTATAGAACCGTCGCTGACATCTACAGTATTGGGGCGTCCAGTACTTTAAGGATGGTTGCAGTTTCCATATCCCAAATACTAGCCTGCATAGCGGCGTCCTCTTTTGGAACCGTTCCATTGGCTGTTCTCGGTGTTCTTTTCAGAATCAATAGGCTAAATTTTGCGTTCTGCATAGGCTTAAGCCAAGCTGTTGTGCCGCTTGTAGGATACAACTATGGAGCGCAAAAGAAAGAACGCGTCCGCGAAATTGTGGTTAAAGCTATATCAGTAGGCTTTGCGTGGGGAACATTATGGTATGCAGCGGTCATGCTTTTCCCAACACAAACATTGTTGCTATTCACCACGGATCCGGAATTCCTAAGCGTAGGTGCATCTGCGCTGCAAATTTTCGCCATAGCTTTTCTAACGATGTCAGAAGTGATAATAAGCGCCTTCTTTCAAGGAATAGGCAAGGCAACCTCAGCCCTCATCGTAACCTCAGCCCGCCAAATCATATTCCTAATACCCTGCCTCCTTACACTACCCTACACGCTTGGCCTAAACGGACTGTGGCTGGCGTATCCTCTCGCAGGAATCCTAGCCCTAGCATTAGGCTTAACCCTCACAGTTCTCGAATTTCAAAAATTAAAGCCCGATAAAGCCTCCACCTAAAAATCAAAAGGACAAAGTCCACATTCCAAATATTGGTTAAAGCACATCTATCGCTCACGCGGATACAACTACTTTTTAGAGATTTTCTTCTTTTCCTCTTCCCTAAGCACTCTCCGTAGGTATTTTCCAGCAATGTTTTTCGGCAGTTCCTCGCGGAACTCGATGATTCGCGGGTATTTGTATGCGGCCATTCTCCGTTTGCACCATTCTATCAACTCTTGCTCTGTGATTTTCCCTCTGAAGTTTGGCTTTAGCGCTACGAATGCCTTTATTGTTTCTCCAGCGGTTGGATCTGGTATTCCGACAACGCAAACTTCCTGTATGGCTGGGTGCTCATACATTACGTCCTCTATTTCCCGCGGATAAACACTGTGCCCTTTGTACTTTATCATGTCCTTTAGCCTGTCAACAATATAGAAATATCCATCCTCATCCATCTTGCCGATGTCTCCAGTTCGGAACCATCTCATTCCATCCGCGTAGAAGAAAACTTGCTCCGTTTCCTCCGGTCTGTTCCAGTACCCCTTCATCACTTGCGGTCCACTTATCACGATCTCGCCTTCCTCGCCTATGGGCAAGAATTCAAGCGTTTCTGGGTTGATTACTGCGGCATAAGTGTTCGGAATAGGTGTTCCCACGGATCCCATTTTTCTTTTTCTGAAAGGAGGCCCAAAAGTTGTGTGCGTTGTCGGTGAAGTTTCACTCATGCCGTATCCTTCCACTAGGATTCCCCTTCCAGAGTTTTTCGTCAATTCCTCCCATTTCTCGACGATTTCCGGCGAAACTGGACCAGCACCGTTATTAACGTAAAAGAGCGAAGAAAGGTCATATTTTTTCATGAGTTCGGGGTTGTTCACATAGTAAATGAAGATTGTAGGAGCGCCCATGAATACCGATATTCTATACTTCTCGATTGCTTCAAGTATCTTGTCGGGTTCGAACCTTGCAAAAACAACGAGAAGATCGCCTGTGACTAATCCGATGCTTAGGTCGACGGTTTGTCCGTAAATATGGTACCATGGAAGAACTGTTATCCTCGCGCTGTAGTTTTTCTCGTAGTAGTCTTTGAATGTTTTATATTCTTTTCCGTCGAAGTCCAGCACAACGCAGTTTCCTTCCTCCCTTAAAACTCTGTGAGATTTAACCCATTTTCTGATGACTTCGGTGAATGGTATGTGCTGGTATATGTTTGAGACAACATTGTAATGTGTAAGCATCGCAGCTTTCGGCAATCCGGTTGTTCCGCCCGTATACTGTAAAACAGCTATGTCCTCCTTGATGTCCCAGCTAATTGAGGGAGGTTCGGGTTTCACATTTAACAGTTCATTGAAATCCGTGAATTTGCCCTCAACCCTAGCCTCTCCGCCTGATATGTTTGCCACTATTGCCTCCTCAACGCTTGTGTTTTCTCTTACAACCGCGAAATTCTGATAAAGTTGCTCTATGGTCACTAGATATTTGCTTCTGCTGTCGTTCAATTGGTATTGAACTTCTCTTGAGGCGAAGAGTGGTGATAAGGCTGTGACTGTCGCGCCGGCCATCATCGCTCCATAATATGCTATGGCAAATTGAGGACAGTTCGGAGCGTAGATTGCGACAACATCGCCTTTTCTAACCCCCATATTTGTGAGAGAAGTTGCAAAGCAATCTATGTACCATTTGAGCTGCTCATATTTTATTTCCACGCCATAGAAAACTATCGCCGTCCTGCCTGAATACTTTGAGCATGCTTCATCTATTACTTTATGCAAAGGCTTATCTGGAATTTCAACGTCAGCTGGAACTCCCTCTATCCAGCTTTTTTTAAGCCAGAACCTTTCCTTTATAAAATTTGGAACCGTCATTTCACCAGCATTTTAAATTTGCAATGTCAACACTTAAAATTTTTATTTATTTTTCTGTTAACTTCTCGACGCTGTCGCTTTTTCCAAGATACACCATATCTGCCATCCCTATGAAAAGCCCGGTTTCAACTATTCCCGGGATTTTTTTCAATTTTTGTTCGAGTTCTGCGGGTTTGTGTATTAGTCCGAAAAACGCGTCTATCAATGTATTGCCATTGTCGGTTATGATGGGGCCAACCTTTCCTTTTCCTTCCCTCAACAATGGTTTTCCGCCGATTTCGCTTATTTTATGCATAACGAGCGGGACTGCAAAGGGCAAAACTTCCATCGGCACTGGATGGTTGTTTTCTCCTAAAACCTCGACTTTTTTGGTTTCGTCTGCAATTATGATGAGTTTTTTAGAGGCTGAGGCAACAACTTTTTCTCTGGCTAGGGCGCCGCCCATACCCTTTATCAGGTTTAGTTTTTTGTCTATCTGGTCTGCCCCGTCTATTGTTATGTCCAGCCTTGGGTGTTCCTCCAATGTTGTTATTGGGATGCCGCACTTAACAGCGAGGTTGAAAGCTTGATATGAGGTGGGAACTCCGAGGATGCGCAGTTCTTCGTTTTTTACGCGTTTTCCCATTTCTTCTATGGCGTAGGCTGCTGTGCTCCCGCTTCCCAAACCAACAACAAAACCGTCTTTAACGTGCTTGACCGCTTCTAACGCAGCGTTCTTCTTTGCCTCTTCAATCCATTCTTTTTTAGGTTTCAATCTCCATCTGCCCCAGTCTTTCCAAAACCTTCTCCACCTCAGCCCTAATCTCCTCTATCCTTTTCTCCGCTTCAGTTCTTGGGCCTGGTTTAGCTGAAGGCTTCCGCTTCTTTTTCGCCTTCTCCTCAGAAGGTCGCTCCGTCTCTGGCTTCTTGGTTGGAGGTGTCTCTACAATTGGTATGGCTATTTCTTTTATTGGCTTCACTTCAACTCTTGACCGCAGTTCCTCTATTTTAGCGCTTAGTTCGTCGAAGCGTTCGCTGAAAAGCTTTATTAAATCTTCCTGCATGGCTTCAAGTTCGTGCAGGGCGACGAGAGATTCGTCCTTTGAAATGGCTTCTTTAACAGCCATCATTCGAGACTTATATGTTTGCGCGAGTCTATCTCGCTCTTCCTCTGTGATTTTTCCTTCCGCATGCGCTTCATAAAGGCGTCTGATTGCGTCGCTTAAAATTTCTCTTTCTAAATCCAGAATTCTGAGCTCCTCTTTTGCGCGTTGCGCTTCTTCCTGGGGGACACTTTTGGCGATTTTGAACGGTAAACCTTGAACCTTTGTCGTTAAGCTCCCCTCTTCTGAAACCTTATTTTCTTTTCTCCAACGTTTCCTCATTGCGAAAATAACTATTGAACAAGCGATGATGACCCCTATCATTATTAATGTGATGGTAAGGGGGTCATCAAAGGACAAAGGCTTCCCTCTATAGTTTCATTGCTCTTTATTCATATATAAATTATATAACACACGCTGGTTACATACTTGACATTAAATTTACAAAAATTTTCTGCTAAGCACCAAGAGCATTAGTGGGTTTTTACCCATTTTCAAGATTGTTATTGTGCCAATCCTTTACTTGCTGCCCTATAGAGCATGTTATCTACAATTGAATAAGTTAGCCATTTGAAGGAAACGCTAGAAAAACTTGAATGTTACTTGTTTTGCCAGGCTAAAGCATGTCTCCCCTCTGGATTAGTGCGGCTGCTTCTTCGGTGAGGGAATATTCGCGGTATATGTTGTGTTCTGTGTATTTGATTCTGCTTTTAACGAGACCACATCTTTCAAGCAGTTCCAAGTTTTTTTCGTGTTCAGGGTGTCGGGTCTCCATTCCTCTGATGACAAGTGGGAGGCTCCATCTGCCGATTTTTGCGATGTTTATTAGGTAGGATTTTAAGTGTTCTGACCGTTGGACAATTTCTTCACGTTCTTCTTGGACGCGTTGCTTTGCGTTTTCTTCGATTCTCTTTAACATTATCTCTATTAGGTCTGGCTCCAACATTTACTCCCTTCTTTTTCAGCTTCGCCTAGACTTGTAATCTAATTATGGTATATAGAAAAAGTTTATTATATATACCTAACGGTCATTTGTAAATAGATTTAACGCTGCAACTTCGCTGCGCCACATACTTTCCAGAGTCTCAAGCGAGACTTGAAAACGCGACCACCGCCTTGCACACGTGTTTCTAACGCTACAATCCTCAACAACACATCGGGGATATCATGAACCACCCCACATGTAGGCAATCAACAACTCAGCTGAGCGCCCAGAGCATTCGCAGCAGATTCCGGGCATAACCTCAACCTTAACATTCGAGAAAGCTTTTCTCGCCATTTTGTAAACGTTTTCAGGCTTAAAACCCAAGTGAACATCGCCCATCTCCTTCCTAAACTCTTCAAAAGAGTGCGCGCATAAGTCAATAACTACGGCTTTTCCATTCCTTTTTAGAACTTGTTTTAGGCTTTCGAAAACTTTCTCGGGTTTGGCGCTGTGGTGAAGCATTAGAGTCGAGAAGGCTGCGTCAAATTTGAGTGGAATGTCTAGGTATTTACTCGCCTCTCTTATGCTACCTTCGATATTTTCTGCAACACCGACAAAAGGCTTTACGTCAGCGTTTTTCCTGATAAGCGAAAGTAGCATCGCAGGAGTTACATCCATAGCGTAAAAGCAAGCCTTCGGAAGCCAGGCATTTACTTTCTCGGCGATTTTAACTGTGAAAAATCCTGTTCCCGCACCCACATCAAGTATTTTAGCGTCCAAAGGAAGTTTTGGCGGCGCAAACAAGAGCACCACTATTTTGTCCACTATCCTATTTATTCCCATTTCGCCAAAGTAGTTGACGACTATTTGGTCTCTATTTTCAGCCTCTTCCTCCGTAAAATGTTCGATTTCCTTTGCCAAGACTTCGCTGTCAGAAACTTGAAGTCTTTCGAAAAGTGCGCTGAGATTTAAACGTTTTAGGTATTCTTCGAAAATGATTCTTGTATTAATATGGTATCCCGCCTTTAATTGCTGATTTGCTGAGAGAGATGAACCTTGTTCTAGCTTGCGTGTGCTGATTTGTTTATTCTACTACACCTAGCGCCTTCAAACGTTCCTTTATGTAATGTTCGTTTATCCAATCCTCTTCTTCATGCAATTTGCTTTCTTCCATCAGACGCAGTTTCTCCGCATGAACTATGTGCTTTTCATCAACAGTTACGCGAGAACCGCTGGAAACAAAACGTTTTTTACCCAACTTGCCCACCGCGCAAGCCTTCACCTTATTGCAAAAACTTTTAAATGCTACAAATATATAAAAATATGGTTAAAAATTCTGTGCAAACGTTCACAAAAAGCATTCTAAAAATAAAATGCACAGTTTGAAGCCTCGGGCGGGATTTGAACCTCTAGTTCTGGTGCCCTCACTTTCTTTTTTGGGTTTGTTTTTCATGTGACGACACCGTTTTGATATTATTGCTGTGGTTTGAGTTAAAGTTTTCTTGTTTGTAGTGTTCATGCAGCGTTGTGATTTCATACTTGTTGTTTTAAAGTTTTCAGTTTTTCATTTGTTAGGAGCTTTGAATTGGCGGACTCAGGTAGCTGTGATGAGGTGGTTGAGTTTACGTCTGTTTTGAAGGTTGGGACTCGAGGCGCGTATGCTGCAGGGCTGAAGCTTTTCCAGCAATACTGTTCCGGCAAAGGTTCCATAGGGGCTCCTTGAACGGTGTGGAGCATAATAGGTTTTTGCCCAAACATGCGAAGGTGCATAGCCACCGAACCCTTAACGGCTTTGCGGCTTGGCTACAGGACCGCGGCTACGCGCAGAAAACTATCAAAGTTTATGTTGGGTCTGTTCAAAGCCTAGCTAAATACTACGATATATCCATAAGCCGCGCGTGGACGCGCAAAAGTTGGATAAACGCCTAAAATGGTCAAAATCAAGCTGGAGAAAGTGGTGGGTTAAGTCTTATACATGTTGAACTATTGCCTTTGTAACCAGAAGTGAGACCAGATTAGTGGCGAGTGGGGTGGTTGCGGGTGTTCAGCTTTTGAAGGGCTTTTCTCCTTATTATTTTGGGATTATACTCGTTGAGGAAGCTTTGGATGCGGCGTAGGGCGCCTGCGAAATCCTTCCTTGGGTATGTGTACACTCTTGTAATGTGCCAGATGAAGTTTACCACAACGCGGTGTTTTTCTGCGAGGTCCATTATCATGTCGGCCACTGCTCCTCTGTATGCTCCCGCCAAATCGAAGAAGTTGCCTATTCTCTTAACGGCGCCCTCAAAGTTTCCTTTAATCTCGAAGAGGGCTCCCCTGCCTGTGAAGCTCCATGGAACCTCGACTTCAACCCATACAGTGGCGTAGGAGGGCTTGTCAATAAACTCGAGGCTCGCTTCAACCGAAACGTCGCCTTTTTCGGCGAAGAAATGTAGCTTTTCTATAATGAGCCTCTCGGTTTTTCCATGTTCAAGTGCAAATTTGTCAAGGGTGTCTCTTTCCCAAAAGCCAAGGATAACCTCGCCAAGTACTCTGAAGTCCTCCTGCCTAAAACCTTCCTCGATCCAACGTTTACGTTCTATTGCGTAGAGCGTCTCCTCATAAACTTCCACCTCATCCTTATTCTTCGTTTCCTCCGCATACCACTTCAAGAACGCGTCCGCAGACTTCGGGTCAGCCAATTTTTTGAAGGAGTAGATTCCAAAAACTTCCTCAATAAAATTATCATCGATGTGGAACCCGTCACTCATAAATTTGTTCCCAGACAATTAATCATGGGCTATGAAATATTTAACTTAATCCTAGGCTATAACATTATCTATCATGCCCATGGTTGGATGCTTTGCTTGCATGACGCTTCCACCTTCTTATCCTTGGGCATTCAGACACGTCGGATTCGTAGGGACACCTATACATGTACACTTGTTCGCATTCATCTATGAATCCCAATGTGCATTCGCCCTTCCAATGCTCGCATTTGGGACATACTTTATCGTAGAACTCGTCTGGAGACATGTACCCTTTCTCTTTGGAGCAGGCTTCACATACATCCCAATGTCCACACTTGAAAGGTTCTTTCAAAATTTTTCCGCATTCTATACACCAGTATGTGTTGCAATCTAGGCAGTGGCCAACTGTCGGGTCATTTATTGAGGGGGCGCCGTCACAGTCCACCGTGTTGTCGCTTCCACATGCCGGGCACGGGCCAACCATCACAGCGCTTATGAACCTTTCCCGCTCAACAATCTCATCAAACGATAAAGGATCAAAATATTCACAATTATCCCTTTCACCAACCCCCTCCAAGAAGCACTCTGCAAATTTCCTACATTTATCACATAGGCTATGATCCATAAATGCGGCGACACCCCTAAATTTCTAAAGCCGGGCCCTCGGTATCTTGTTTCCCCTGTCTCCGCTCCGGCAGTTGCGAGTAACTTCCGCCACATGTCCTGTAGGCAGCCAGTCTACCAACGGTTTCCCAATGGCCATCCGAGAAGCGGCGAACCTGAACCGTGATAACCTCGGCTGTGGGATCAGACTTCCCAGGCCAAACAGCCAGCGTCAAGTAGTCGCCGTTAGGCAACCGAGTTTTCATCCTTGCCTTAGGAGTGGAACAACCAACCAAAGATTCAGCCTCCAAACAAACAAATAACCCTTCAGAAAGTAAATAATTTTTGCGTTCCGCGCGCGACAACTTTGAAAATGAAAAGCAAAACATGCGTATGAGCTGAACGCAGATAATTTGCCTGTAGGGGAGTCATCGGTGTTACCCTACCACTGTTTCCCCTACAGCTTTTATGCGTTTATTTCACAGCCCATGCGGGCTCAGGGTAACCGTAAATTTCCAACGACGGATTCGCATGGTAGAGGAGGTTGCTTATAGTCATGTTTTCAAGGTCTTTTCTATCGCCTATGTATATGCATTTTAGTCCTGTTTCAGCGTTTAAGCTGTTCGGCACAGATATAACCCTCATCGGGTCAACTGAAAGTATGAAGTGGTGCCTGTCGAAAACGTACGTTTCAAGGTCTATTGTCTTGCTGAACTTGAATCTGGCTGCTTCATGGCTTTTAATTGGATTACGCTCGTTATAGGTTGTCCAGTCATGCACGTTGAAGTCTAAGACGTGAATGTGGAACCCCCTCCTCCCAGAAAACACTATGGCAATGTCAGCGTAATATTCTTCTATGGCTTCGCATGCCTGAACAGTTAAAGCCTTACTTGTTTGGAGGCATTCAACGCAGACACCTGATGAGCCGACTCGAACATGTCTGTGCGGATGCTTGAAAACGTAGCTGTCAACGTCGACAACGTATTCCCCGCCAACTGGAACCGCGTACTTAGCCTTACATTTCTTGCCAACCCTTTCTGGGAAAAGCCAGCTCAAAACTGAAAAATAGACATGTAAAGGTGCGAGTTTAACGCATAAATCCCTAAGCTCCCTCAAGCTCAAACGGCTTCTAAACCTGTTAAGCTTAACAAACCTGCCCTCAACAGTTTCAACCCTAAAATGTTTCCTGTTAACATTCCATAAACTCGGAACGTCGATTCCGGCGTTAGTGTAGAAGCGCCTTATCCACCAAGACTCCAACATCAAAAGTGAAAGGGGGAGGAAAAGCCATAAAAATCCTTCGAATAAACGAATAACAAGCTCCACGGAGAGGTAAGTTAAAGTGAAGCCAACATCATCAGACTTGACAAAAAGAGCATAAATTTCTCAGAGTCATAAACCTCCCAGTTATACCCCAAAAGTAGGAGTTTTCGGCAACTTTTAACGAGTATACTACTGAAGCGTCTCAAAAATAGCTCAGTTTAAAATGGTTCAAATAAAACTTGGAGGTTTGCTACACGCCCCAAAAGATAACTGCGATGTTTCAGTTCTCTTTGAGCCTTCCCAATACGCTTCAAAGATTCACTTAGCAGCGACTAATGGATGGTTATGGTTTTTGTTGTTGATGGTTTTTGCGATTTTATGTGGTTCTTTGTTTTCAGCTTTTTGTTAGCTTTCTTGGGCTTGTGCTGCGTGAGAGTATCTGCAGTTTTGGTCTTTGCAGAAGGCGCCTCGGCTGCATCCGCAGCTTATTTGGAAGCTTCCATCTCCACACTCAATAACGCGAATAAGCGCAATTATTACGGTTCTCCTCGAAGATTCACCATCCTCGTCTTTCCAGTCAAAGCATGGAACAGAACTGGAACAAGCAAACGTTCTCTATCAGACTTAACCATGCGTTTTTCAACCTTCTAAAGGTCTAAGACAAAAATTAAGGGGGGATTAGGGCCAGCCATTTTGGCTGAGCTTGTTACTTGCGTTTTCTCAAGGCGTAGCTAACCTCTACGCCTATGATGATGGCTATGGCAACGGCTACTGTTAGTGCTGCAAGTGTTGGTGTATAGTCTATGGGTGTTGGGATTTCTGGCATTTCTGGTTCTTGGGGTGTGGTGGGGCCTACGGTTATCCATGTTGTGGCTGATGAGCTGCCGTAAGAGTCGTCTCCACTAAATACGGCAACAATATTGTATGTTCCCTCCTTTGGCGGAGTCCACGCCACGCCGAAAGTGCCAGAAACCCCTCCGTAACAACTGTCCCAATGTCAAAGTATGAGCCGCCCTCAGCAATAGCCGTCAACGTCACAGGCACACCAGTAATCGTCTCATCACCGAAAATTCCATTAATAGGCATCTGGTTGTGCAAGTACTCCATCCAAGTGGCCATGCTCTCTTTGGAAACGCATGGCGTTCCAGGCTGAGCAGGAGACATATCCAAAACAGATCCTTTAATCAATATTGTGGAGCCTTTTGAAACAACATCTTGAGAAACCGAAACCGATGTAGAGCTTTTGCCCTTACCAAAGACGTACATGTATCCGTCTCTGGCGCCTAGGGTCAAGTATCCGTCGGATATTCGCAGTTGCATGGCTGCGCGCGTTAGGATGTTGTTAAATTGGTTAAAAATGGTTTTTATTGTTCTTTTAGGATTTAGGGGCGGTTTTGGGCTTCGCATCTGCGCTTGACTTTCTCGCAGTATCCGCCCTTCTCAAACCTGCAAAGGTGTTTCAATCCTTGGAATGTTAGGCTGACGACGGTTGTTTGGGGTTCTGTTATGGTTAAGGCCACCTTGTGCCTTATTTTTGAGGTAAGGAGTAGGCGAACACTGGTCTTCCCCGCCTTTAATGGGCTTTTTATCCTTGACAATGAAGCCTTGCCTTTCCAAGCTGGCTAAATGCGTTCTCAAAATGTTATGAGAAAAGCCAGCATCCCTTAAAAGCTGCCTGAAATCCCTAGGTCGCCCATCCCTAAGGACGCTTAATATCCGCTTATCAAAGGAGTCCATATCAAGCTTAAAATGGCAGAAGAGGAATAAAAACCATTTTACACCAATTTAGCAACAAACTAGCGCGCAAACTTTAACAGTGGGCGACAGTATCGCGGACATGCTTTGCGCGAGGGAGGTTAAAGCCATAGCCGTGGGCGTTCCAATAGGGATGTTCACGAAGGATGAGCTGATAAGCGCATGGGCAAACTACATAATAACCTCAATCGCTGATGTGCCAACCTTAATAGAAAGGCTAAACAAGACCCTTCAACAATAACATTTGCTGCCTCCTAAAGGGAGATAACTGTTTAGAAACTTAAATATGATTTTCAGTTAAACTAAACAGTGGAAGCCCATATGCCAAAGCTTAAAATGCAGACGGAGAAACTTTCAGACGCATTTAAATCCCCTTGGATTCGGTCCTCCCTGATTTTTGGAGCGGTTATCATGGCCTTTGGCTTGCTTGCAGTACTTATTTTCAAATTTATGAACCTTGGGAGCCATCCGCTTTTTTCGGATGTAAAGGCCTTTGTTGCGAGATATGGGCTTATAGGCATTTTCCTAGCCACCATTCTGGCCGGCACAGTTGTTCCTGTTGGAAGCCCAGCCCTTGTTGTGGCAGCTGCCTCCCTTGGAGTTCATCCTTTTCCGTTGGTCATTGTTGCGACAGCGGGCTTTACAATAGGCATGGTGATTAATTATGGCTTAGCCTACGGGCTAGGCAGACCCTATGTTCTAAAGAAGGTTGGCGT
>Ga0080004_1240702_pt1 | contig 17250 bp, 30 predicted proteins | sample WasSprMetagenome_FD_69207 | JGI IMG/M metagenome (GOLD analysis project Ga0080004, IMG submission 69207) | Sulfidic aquatic microbial communities from Washburn Spring, Yellowstone National Park, USA - WS (SPADES assembly) (version 2) | ecosystem: Environmental > Aquatic > Thermal springs > Hot... | reverse complement strand
TATGTGATGTCTTCACACTTAAAAGCGAACTCGACGAGTTCATAGATGAGGAATATGATGCATAGTAGCGGAAAAAATATGTTGCTACACCAGCTACTGCGTGTATTACACTCTTCCAGTCATCAAATACGTTCACTATCACGGTATCCACCCCTGCGTTGTCCTGTTGTTGTGGTATACCGTGCCTGTACCTTCATCATAGAAGTCTGCAGAAGTTCCTGCCTGATACAGGTCGTTGTTTATGATGAGGTTTCCAGTTCCTCCTCTGTTATCTATACCGTACATCTGTGTATTCATATGTCTTAATACGTTGCCTGATGCAGTGTTGTAAGAACCACCTAAGATAAATATACCATGTGCAGAGTTGCCTACAACTAGGTTTTCTGATATTAGGTTATCGTTTGATCCTATACAAATACCGGCCGTTCCATTCATACGCAGCACGTTATTGCATATTACGTTACCACTGCTGTTCGCTTCTACATATATACCCCAGTCGTTGGCAATACACACATTACCACCGATGTAGTTGTTGGATGAGTTATATAACTCTATACCCGTACTTGCGGTATTGCAGCACTCGTTGTCCGATACAACACACCCATCTGAAAAGTAAAGGATTATGCCTCCAGAACCAGCATTGCATACGTTACCCGAAACTATGCAGTTGTTGGATTTATATACAGATATACCATAAAAGCCCATGCAGTCGTTTACAGTATTATTTGCTACCGTGCAGTTATTTGAACCTATTATATAGACTCCAACAAAAGAGTGCTGTATAGTACAGTTTAATATACTGGAGTTGCTTGCATTGTATAAGAATACCAAAGCCATAGGTAAACTATAATATCCATACTGACTACCGTCAACCACCAGATCCGATATCTCAACACTTTTGTTATCAGACAGTATAAGTGCGTTAAGTCTGTCGTTTCCATTGAAGTTATTGATATCAAGAACAAGTATAGTTGACCTTCCTTGACCTACTAGTCTTACATTCGATGTAATGTATATACCATACGGTAATTCAATGTATACTCCTTCAAACTCTATTATTTTTGTCCCAGCACTACCTATATTGTATGTTCCTTCGAGTAGTAGAACAGTTCCTCCTGTTAACGCAAGATCTGAAATTGCTCTGTTAATCTCCTCTTCATCGTGTATTCCATCGCAGACGTAGTCTGCTCTTGTCTTGTCAAGACTGTTGCTTGCGGCTACTATTCTTGTAGCGGTTCTCTTACCAGACGGAACCTGTGCCCCTACAGGCTGTATTATTGCAGAGCCTATTCCTGCTACAGCACCTTCTATGCAGAACGCTTTGAACATATAATACAGAGTATCGCTCAGTCCTGTACGTATCGCCCTCAATACATCATCTAGCGTGTATGACATACACTTACACCTCTGCGTCTAGCGTATACGTGCTTGTATTTAAGAGTTTCTACGCTATAGCCTGTATAACCTTCTCAGTTCCTCTATGCTTTTATGGCGTTTTATGGCTTCTAGTTCAAGCTGTTTCTCCAGCTCTATTCTGCGTTCTTCCTCACTCATTTCGCTATACCGTCTCCCGAGTATATCCTCGGCGTATTTGCATTGGAATTTTAGAGGGCAACCACCGCACTTATCTGTGCGGTTGTATACTAGATCGCACAGATGGCTGAGTGCAATTTCTATTCTGCTTATATACTCCTTCAGCTCTTTCTGGGATAGCTCTCTTATGTCCCACACAGACTCAAATGCCCAGTCTATAATTTCCTCTACATCATCTAAAGTCATTTCTACATCTGCTCTCTTATCTCTTAGTACATCTCTAACAGTTAGCATTATATCCTTTGTGATGATCCCGTATATTCTTGTAGGATACTCTACTTCGGGCTTCTCTTCATCCATACTGCTCACCACCACCTACAAGGTAGCCTACTCTCGACCTGAATATATCCATCATGTATTTAGCTTTTTCTATACATTTTGACTGCAGATCACTGTATTCCTCTTTTTTCATTCCAAGAGCATACTTTACCGCCTCTTCTAGGTCTTTAGCGTCTATGATATACTTTATTATTCTGCACCCGTATCCGAATGCTGTGTATTTATCTCTTGGCTTTACTGGGATGCCTATACAGAATTCATTGTGTGCTGGGACGTCTGAATAAATAGGAATACAGCCAACAGACATAGCTTCTAGCGGTGGCATACCGAAGCCCTCTATAAAGCTGGGAAAAATGAGAAACCTAGAACTGCTCAGTATTCTTGCTTTCTCTTCATCAGTTATAGAGCCGAAGTTATACTGTGTTATAAACGGTCTTTTTAACAGTAAGCCGTTTGTTATGAACACCGTGTTTATAGAATGTTTCATCACAACAGACTCTACAAGTCTTAGATTCTTTCTATCTATTTCATCCATTGCTCCTATAAAGCATAGATCATATCTGCAGTTATCATAGTCTGTTCTGTAGTTGAACAGTATAGGATTAACTGGTCTGGGTATAACAGTGTCCTCTACAGGAATGCCCTGATCTCTGTATATCTGTTTACAGAACTCGCTTACAGTATAGTGCTTTCTGAATAGGCTGTTCTCTCTTAGTATTCTGGCAAGCTCGTTTTTATCTCTGTATATCATTGCTGGGGTATCAGTCCACCATATGTCTGCTTTTCTCTTATAGACTACGCTTGTAACCCCTTCGTCTATCAGTATATTGTGTGCGTTACGCATGTAGGTGTTTGATACTGTAACTCTGTGTCCGTTGAGTAGATGTTTCATCAGAGTGCCTAGATAAAAAAGAGAGCCAAAGCTCTGTGGACAGACTATGTTTATGTTCATACTGTTTACGATACTGTTATCTTGGGTATGTATCTTACCGTTAGAGTTGCATCTGGAGGTACTGTTACTGGACTTATAACGTCTCTTGCTATTAGGAAGTATACAGTATAACCGTAAGTATCGATAGTTTTTACTATCAGACCTATCTCTCTGACTGTTATAGACTCATTAGAGCTGTTGAGGAATATCCTAGTCATTTTGAAGAGCCAGTAGTTCGTTCCAGGTGGGTTTTGTGGGTTATCTATTATCATTGATCCATATCTTAGCTGACCAGGTTCGCTACCATGAGGTATAATGGCACCCATTGCATACGTGTTTACTGTGTTTGGAGTATCTGACGATCCAACAACAATACCGTAGTCACTCACACCCTCGTCTGCATACAGAGGTAAACCAGTATAACATAGGTATGTACTTATTAGACGAGGATAGTATCTATCTGTTCCTAATATATCTCTAACAGTAGCATTAGCATAGTTTTTATCTGTAGCTCCGTAAGTTAACGCAAACTGACCTTTGATCAAAGCCAGAAACTGTGGAAGCCATGACTTTGCTTTGAATTTTCTGAACGTCAGCAACTTTCTGCTGGCATCTCTAACCTCTATCTCCCAGTATGCCTCTAATGAATGACCCATTCTATCCTTAATCCACCTAACAGGATTAACCAACATTTAACTCACCTCCACCTCATATTCTATACCCGGAATCCACCTAACAGGATTAACCAACATTTAACTCACCTCCACCTCATACTCTATATCAATTGTTTTTTCTAGCGTTACATCATACGGGGATACCGATGCAGTGTATGGTATATCAATTGTTTTTTCTAGCGTTACATCGTACGGGGATACCGATGCGGTGTATGGTATTTCAATTGTTTTTTCTAGTGTTACATCATACGGGGATATCGATGCAGTGTATGATATTTCAATTGTTACATCATACGTTTTTTCTAGTGGCAAAGCAGTTTCTGCAGTATTACCTATACCGCTGTATCCTGTTATACCTTCGACGAGCAGATAGTATGCGTCTACCGTGCTCCCTGCACCTGAGTATTCCAGAGTTGTATACTGCGGTAATACTGCTACTGACACTGTGTTCCCAGCTCTAGAGTAATACGTTGCTACTATTGGTAATAGCTCTGTAATACGGACTATGTTTCCTAGACCGCTGTATTCTATAACCGTGAACGGTTCAATTGTAGATGTGCTGACTGTATTTCCAGCACCTATAAACAATCCAGCGTATTCAGAGCCTATTACGTTTAGCGAGCATATACTGCCTACACCACTGCTGACCTGTATAGTGCCGTATCCAGCATACGACGGAGGCTGTATTCCAGAAGTCCCGAACTGAGACCATGAACCTGCAGAGGGAGGCTGTGGTATGGCTATCTCTGGTATTGCAATAGGTGTGAGTGATACTGAAGGTGTAGTAAACCACGGGAATATCTGTAGAGGCTGTGTTGATGGTGTGGGTATTAACTTGTCTAATACTTCAGCAACAAATGCACCTGCAAGAGGAGCAAGTATAAACCCTCCTAGCTTCTTTAGACTTGGTTCTGTAAAAAATGAGGTAATAGTTTTGTCTATACCTGCCATTGTTATGTTATACATTATCAGTTGTTTCAGCTTTCCTCTGAAGCCTAGAATTAGGTTGGTAAACCACTGGTTAAAGAAGTTTACAAACCCACCAGCCCATGAGAGTATTGTATTGAATACTCCTACTGCTATACCATATATCCACTCGAATATACTCCTGAATGCATTGACTATAGTGTTACCTAGCCAGAGCAGACCGTTCCATAGCCACTGACCGAAGTTATACAGTTGCTGTCCTAGCCAAGCTAGACCGCTACCTATCCAAGATAGCCCAGAGCTTATCCACTGACCCAATACGTTCGACAGATATACAAGACCCTGATAGATCCAAGTGCCTACGCTACCCAGTGCATCCTGAACACTAGCACCTATGCTACCAAACCAGTTCCACGCATTCTGTAGAGCACTCTGTATATCCTCTAGTATACCCATATCAGAGTCTTATCTTTATCTTTATACCGTTATGGTCTACACTTACAGTAGAGATCTGTTTTAGTTGGTCATTCATGGAGCTCTTTATAGCTTCGATCACATCTGCAAACGGTATTGTTATTTCGAGTTCATTTCCAACCATAGCCATGTTTATATTAGGACTGAGCTTCTTTAGCGGTTCTAGAAGACCCATCATATGCATATCACCCTCCTATAAGTATATATATGTTACCCAGAAACCAGACAAACTTGAATGGATCATCTCTTGCCATCGACCACATTCCTTGAGTAAAGCTGTATATGTGGTCTAGGATCATCTTTGACAGACTCACTATTGCTCCTATGATACTCTCAACTACCGAATACACCTTCTGTCCTACCGTGTTTATGGTAGTTGCAATCCCTGAAAGCACACCGCTAAGAGGCATATCAGGACGGTGGAGGCTGGTTTATGTATATACCTATCTTTACGACTATCGACCCGTTTGCAGGTATAATCCTGTCGCTTATCACGTCTCTCGTCAGCAACAGGTAATACGTAGACGACCCAGCAGTAATCTTCGCTACTAGACCAACTTCCTTAACCGTAAGGTCTCCAGAGGTAACATTTGTAAACGTTCTGGAGTATGTAGTGCATGAATACAATGGAGACTGGGTAACCGAGTCAGAAACTGCTCCGTGGCTGAATGAGCTGTTTGTATATTTTGACTGCAGGTTATACTGGAATATGCTAAACGGAGTGTTACTGCTACCTATCAGTATGCCGTAGCTATCCACACCGGATGGAGCTTCGACTGATATGTCTGATACAGAACTCAGCGGGATTCCTGCTATGTTGCTTCCACCAGTATCTGTCCCGTATATCTTGCCTAGCCTGAATACATCTAGCCAGTATGCCATGTTATTGGTTAGACTGTGCATCGGTTCTTTCGCTCTATCTATAACTCTACCGTCCTTATCTCTCACTTCAATCTCTATAAACCCTCCAACTCCAGCGCTACCGCCTTTCTTACCGATCAACTTACCTATCATACTACCACATCAGTTATGTTGTATAAATTCTTTTCGCCTTCAGATCTAAAAAATATAGAAAATACTGTGGGGGCTTTAGAACAGCCCCCTGACGAACCCTGTAACGCTCCTGAGCAACCCTGTGCCGAACTTCATTATGCCGTAGCCCATAACGCTCACAACTACCACAGTGGCGATAGTCTGTGCGTTGTCTGCTATAGTCTTGAATATGTAATACAGCGTATCCTGTATGCCCCCTAGGATTGCCTCCATGACATCATTTAGCGAGTAGGACATCACATATCACCCCAACTGTTACTGAATATCAGATTGTATTTAAGTTTTTCTCCTGATTAAGTCTCTGAGTTCTTCCAGCTCTTCCTGAGATAGCTCTCCTATTTCAACCTCTTCTTCTATCGGTTCTTCTTCTGCAGTCCTTATACCAAGCAGAGTCTTCATCATATCCAGCTCTTCTTTTCCAGTTTTTGCAGTTCGGGACATATACGAGACGGTGCTGTCTATTGTCATGCTTATGCTGATGAACTGTCTGATTATACTGCACATATTCCTCAGGTCGCTCAAGCTTAAATTCATCACGTCTTCATATTCTCTCTTCAGGTGCTCTATGTCCTCCTCTCTGATGTTCTTAACTCTACCCATACCCTGGACGAGCCTGAACAGGTCTGACATGTTGTTCGGGTTTATTTTTGATATATCGACACCTGCTCCAGCCAGAGCCACTGCTATCTTTGAGAACTCCTTTGTGAAGTCAGAGAACCTCTTGATCTTGTGTATTGCATCTACTACGTCTAATATCTTCGGGTCTCTGTTTACCTCAGCTACCATTCTGCATTACCTCGCAGTAATCCTGACAACAAACATATCATTTTCAACGTGGCATGCTATACCAACTCTAGGGTTGTTCCTGCTAACGACTTTGCTCACTTCTCTACCCAGATACTTGCTTATGTCAAGGTAGTTTACCAGAACGCTGACTGTTACGTAGTCATCTCCCCGAATACTCACTGTAGAGTTTATCTCGTTTTTCTTCATCTCTTCAACAAACTTCTCTATAGACCTGTTCACGTCCTCTAGCTTTATGTCGCTAGTGCATATTGCCTTGATGACCACAAACTCATCTAGTATTCCTCCCTTGGTTGATATATTTCTGTCTACCTTCTTCAGGTGTGAGGCTACCTTACGCATCATGAAGTCCACGATCTCTGTGTTCGGTATCACTATATACGCAAGCTTCTCCTTTATGTCTGGAACTTTGACGTATGCGTCTATCCCCAGAGCTCGAAAGTTTGCCATTACATCTCTAACAGCCTTGGCAACTTCTCCTCTAGCTCTCTCAATTAAAGCCATCTGTTTACGTCTCTCTTCTGCTTCCATCTACACCACCCAAAACGTATTTTTCACTATGTCTATATGTATTCAGACTTAAATAAATTTCTGTTAGCGTTAAGTATTGTGCCAATTATATATACAGTAGGTTAAATAAAGCTATCATCAACAACTTTACTCAAAAAAAAGTGAGGGCTTGCACTAACTACACCTAGTTAGTAATATCTGTAAATAAACAAGGTAACCGCTAAATGAAACCTAGACGCAAATAGACCTAAGAGCATGATTGCTAATATTATAATGTACAGTATTACTTTTTGCTAAGAAATACAGCATGGTATACGGTATAGGGTACGGTATCTGTAACACGAAATATAAACAGCCTATTGATAGAAAAAGTTATATATCAAATGACTTCTACTCTGAATAAAGATAGTGTGGAGGTGGTGTTATGGCAGGAAGGAAGAGGAACTGGAATATAAACACGCCGATTAGATACCAGATGAAGGTTGAGAGAGTGCTTAGGGGAGTTTCACCCAGACCAGAGCTTGCAGAGCTTGCCGCTGAGAATCAGACAAAAGTATGGGAGTCAGGAAGCTCTCTATACAGGCAGATAAGACTGATCGCAAAGGACGTGATGAGCAAGTCTGACACGTTTGTAAACCCAGCGGCTAGAGCACAGTATTATGCCGCTGTGATGCACTACTACAAGGAGGTCATGGTTCTCGGCGTAGACCCAGCGGCGGTAAGGTCTGTTATTGAGAGTAAGTTCGCCGGAATGGACTTTAGAGTGTTCGACGCAATACTCGATGCACTGACTGGAGCTGGAGTGCCAGTCAGAAGGCCAGCCGAGAGAGCGACTGCATAAAGTCTTCTCTCTATTTTTTCTTTCTTTTTCTTTTTTAAAAAAATAGTTAGAGTTCCTTTGCAAGTATATAGTGTCCGCTTCTTCTCTTATATAGATACACTCTACCGCATTTACACCTGGCTGGTTCAGGTGGACTGCATTCAACCAGTTCTCCGCATCTGCAGACAATATAGCCCTTCATATCCGCTACAATCTCCTTATCTTTGGATATACCAGCTCTACTTCAGTTAGGTAGTTATCCAGCAATCCCTGACTCCCAAGCAGTTCTCTAACCCTTTCAGTATCAAGCCTCCTCTGTGTAGCCCTTACTATCTTTATGTCATACCTACCCACTACGCCAGAGTCCTTAACAACTGACACTAAAAGGTTCTTTATCGCTTCATTCTGCTCGTTCAGTATCTCTATCATCTCTTTATTTCCTAGATATATATCTATTATCTTCTCTAGATCTCGTTCAGTTATATCGCACTCTCCCTTTACGGCTTCTGGACATGACTGGTTTGCATAGTTTATCTTTGTCCTGTTTACGCAGAACACGAATTTGTCGTCTATCTTTATCCCCTTCTTGCATTCTCTGCACTTTATACTCTCTATCTTTCCCACTAACTTGACTGTTACCTTACCCATATCACGACCACCTCTCTATATATCACCCAGAAAGTCCTGTAATGTAGGTCTTCCTAGATCACGTGCAATCTTTCTGTATAACGCAGGGTAAAGCTCCGCCATATCCTTGTCCCAGCCCTTGTAAGCCGTGCAGACTATACAGCCGACTCTATCTACCTTTTCATACGCTTCGTTGATAGGTATGTTATTCTGTTCTATGTAAGTCCATGTATCGAGATCGCTCCAGTAGGCTATAGGATAGCACTTCCAGATCCTGTGGCCCTTGTGGTAGAACAGAGTTCCGTATTTTATTATAGTCCACTTTCTGTTATAGCTCTCATCCCATCTGATACCAAAGAACACACACTCTATATTTCTTCTCTTGAACTCCTCTCTTGAAGGCTTCTCCTTAAGCAGTTCACAGCACTTGGGGATACTGTTGCTTGAAGTCTTACCCAGTCTGAGCAACCACTGCTTTTCCTTTGTCATAAACCTAGTAGACGGATAACCGTATTTCTTAACTATCTCCCAGAACGTTGTCTTTGGTTTTGCCTCTACGTAGTTCAGATTCCACTCCTTAACAAGCAGGTCTCTGTATTTCAGCGTTTCCTTCATTTCAACTCCAGTATTTGAGAACACTACAAGCACGTTAGGTATATACTGTCTGACAAGATGTAGCACTACTACACTGTCCTTTCCAAAGCTACACGCTACTGCTACTCTCTTGAATCTACCAAGAGCCTCTCTTATTATCTCGTGAGCCATTTTTACTTTTTCTTCATACGGTAGGTTTCTTAGAGCATCAAATTTAGTGAGCATCTCTGGAGTGTAGCATCGCTTTATAGTCTGCTCTTCTTTACTCTCTGTTTCATTGAAACCTAACATGATCCCATGCTCGCTACTATCACTCATACTGATCACCCCGCCTCCACTCTATCCACTTAATCTTTACTCCGAGTTTATCAATAGTTTCTCTTTCTATCTTCCTACCGCAGTTCATGCACATTATGTAGTCTCTGAATTTCTCTACCACAAACCCACTTGACAGGTCTCCACCGATCTCAGTCTCAAAGTAGACTCTGTAATTGTTCACGTTATTCTCAGTGTCTATGAGAACCTCTCCACAGTCCTTACACACTACCTTCATTACCCCTCACCTCTCATCTTTTCTGTATATATACTAAAGGCATGGTTCTTAAAAATTCTGGAGTATTCAGTCTCGTGCTCGTTGCTAGCAAGTCTGCCATGGTTATACTTGTATTTATACAGCACGTTCCAGTTGGGGTCTAGGTCTTCTCCATCTAACCATGCTCTAGCTCTCCTGAGGTTGAACAGCTCTCTCTTGTAGTCGCTACCAAGTGCAAGCTGTATTATTATGATCTCTAGCGGAGTTAGCGGTCTCTTTGATTCTGCATCCAGATATATGTGAAATCCTTTAGCAGTCTCGTATACTTCCATACTCCTGAACTCAAGCCCTAGAATCTTGGACGTGTAATACATCTTTACTGCAAAGTCCTCTGCTATCTTTACCATCTTCTCCTTTGAGTCTGCTTTATAGTCTATATCAACTAATATCCTTTCAGATTTCATACCCACCACACTCCTCTCTAAGCCATTTTATAAACTCCATAAGCGAGTCATACATAAAGCCCTCTAAAGGCTTGATATAGTAGCTAAGATGTCTGAGTTCCCCTCCACAGCTGTTACCCCTGTAGAACGCTACAGAGTATATCTCGAACCGTATCTCGACTTCCTCTGTCTCTATAACATCTACAACCTCGAACCTGCTAAACCCTTCAGATGTGTCAGACTCTCTGATGTATATGTATTCATTTTCTAGAAACTTCTTGTATGCATCCCACAGATGCTCTGCAAGTCTATCTCTTATTGTATTCTGCTTTTCATTGAAGCACTCTTCAGGACATGTGAACATACCGCTTACATAGCACTCTGTAACTATATCATGACCAGACCTTCTGCAGTATTCAGTCCTTCCTGTCCAGTCAAACTCCACTACTGCAGTCCTGACATACTCCTCTATCTCTTCCTCTTCTCTGTATTCACCACGCTCAAGTTTACCCAGAATATACATTGCAGTAGACCTTAGCCTTCCTCTAGGAACATCCTTCCTACGCAGAATATCAATAGCTCTCTCTACAAACTCTGAATACGGTATCTCGCCTCTGCTGTATGCTTCCCAGACCTCATATTCTTTAGGCTCTAGACATATCTCCGTGCCAAGGTAGTCTATGTAGAAGCACCGCTTCATTCAGACACCCCTAGAGCTTTCGGGTAGTAAATAGTGTTTCTACCAACTCTAACAACTTCCACTAGGTTCATATTCGTAAGCTCTTTTAGAGTCTGCATTACAGTTGCTTCTGGAAGCCCAGTCTCTTCTATTATCTTGCTTGGATTAATTCCTTCAGGATTACTGCAGATAACACTATAGACGTCCATCTGTTTCATTGTAAGCTGACCTCTACCGTATCCCAGAATCTGTATAGGTGCAAACTTTATTGCGTTATAGACTTCCTCTTCCGATATCTCTTCGTATCCTCTTAGTGCACTTTCAACTGCACTTATTCTTGTTAAGTCCCATAACCCTCTGGCTATAAACCCACTCTCAATGTTAAATCCCTTCATGCTCTCTTTATACAGCTCTGACATTAATCCCTGTATTCTGTCCGATACGAATATATCTCTATGTGCTACTATTTCCCTTTTCCTTTCCAGCTTACTGCTCAGCTTGAACCTAGTCTTACCCATATACAGGTCAAATGCATCGTTTTCAGTCATTGTAAGCACTACAGGAAAACACCTGCTTAATAGTGCATAGTCATCTACCGTCTTTCTCCTGAAATACATTGAACCTATTATGAATGACAGCTTGCTGTAGACTTCATAATAGTTCTCTCTTGCTCTGAGTATGTGAAACTCATCGCTCTCCTCTATTGGTGGATCTACGTTATACCCCAGCGGTCTTCTGTAGAAGTGGTCTTCCATTAAGCTTAACAGAGCATCCTTCTCCTTTTTACCGAACTTCTGAAACTCATCTATCAGTAGAGTTGATCCTCTAGCGTGTATCACAAATCCTCTAACAACTCTCCCGTTTGGTCTTATAGAACCTATAATCCCTGGCATAGTGTAATCCGTGCACCTAACTCCAAGCTCTGCTTCCTCTATTGCTCTGAACAGAGCTGACTTTCCAGAACCGAATGAGCTGACGAGTAGCACGTTTATCTGTCCTCTCGTCTTGAACCCATTTGCAGTATGCAGACATCCCATTCTCGCCGATACTATAGAATACTCTATAATCTTCGTTATTATAGAATACATATCTCTGTTCGCCATGCATCTACACCACCACGCTATGCTCTATAGACAACTATCTTACCTTCCGAAAGTACTACGACAACGAAGTCATCAGGCTTGCACCCTATCTTCTCAAGCTCCTCGCTTATTGTCAGGCTGGGTATGTCTGAATGTCTCCTTATTCTGGATACCTTCCTTATCTTCCAGTTTCCTGCTCCATACTTACTGTCTAGAGCCTCCTTCAGGCTCTTGAAATCTATCTCCGCCACTCCACACCACCTCCAGAATAAAAAAAAATTAAGAAATTAAACCTCTACAACTTCCTCGTTCCCAGACTTCCTTGCAGACTTCTTCTCTTCCTTCTTGGTTGCAGTTACAGCCTTCTTCTTCACGTCAGTTACTCTAGAAATCTCCGTGTCTCTAAACTGTCTGTTTTCAATGACCACCACTACTTCCTTGCCCTTCAGTGCGTCTGTGTCTATCTCTTCGTTTACGTCTATCTTCCTCCCTACAATTGCACACAGCCAGTTGTATGCCTTGCTCGGTCTGGCTCCAGCAGTTATTTTAGTGCTGGTCATCCCGTTCACTGTGACTGGCTTCCCGTCGCAGACTACCTCGAAGCTCCAGAGTAAGAACTCTCTGCCGTTTGCTTCCCTCTTCTCTACGTCCACGAACTTGGCTGGATACACACCTTCATCCAGCCTGACTGCATTCCCAACCGACCTGTTCACTACCAACTTCATCTCCTCTCACCTCCTACTCAATTTTTCTTACTACTATCCCCATCAAACCTCTCCTTAATTTTCGACAGATAGAACTCCATTAGAGAGTTCAGCATTGCACTTGTGTGTCTGCTCTGGAAGTATTCCTGTTTCATGCTCCCAATCAGTTCCGCTGCAGTCAGAAGCAATCTAGTGTCCTTTATCTTCTCCGCCTCTGCCACAAGCTTCTCTGACATCTCCTTAAGCAGTTCGTCGAGTGTGTATACGTCTCTGTCTTTTGCACATTTATCGACCAGATCAACTATTAGCAACGCAACCCTATCTGCCATGGCTTCCAATACACCGTCTCTACCGCTCACAGTCTCACCTCTGTTCATCTGTCGATTATCTCTCCGTATTCGAAGTTAGTCCTTCTATCCACATCGACTATCTCCTCACCAAAGCCTACGAAGATCTCTCTACCACAGACTGGGCACGCCATTATGTCGCACATAAAATACCCTATGTAGTTCTTTACTCTGATGCTCACTCCAGTTTTCTTCATATACATCAGCACTAGCTCTCCAGTTGCGTCGCTACAGCTCTTACAGGCTATCCTCTTCCTCATACCACTATCACCCCATCCATACTGCACAACCACCCCCATATATTTTTTTATCTATTAACAAAACTCCAGCTCCAGCAAACCCTGCTCCAGACAGATCTTGAGCCTCGGACAGACCTCGCAGTTGTATGCTTCTACACAGCCGTTTTTTGCAAAATTGCACTCTTTGCTTAGCGGACATGTCTCGCAGTTCCTGAACTCATCGCATATGTCAAGCATAACCCACTCGAGCCTTTCTAAAACGTCCTCTGGGTTATATCTACCATGTTTTGTATATGTTCCTATCTCTATAAGCTTTTTCTGATACTTCTCTAGCACCTCTATCTTCTGTTCTACCATTTTAGCAAGCTTATCCGTGTACTCCCATATTGTTATTTTCTCTTTTAGCTCCGCCACATCAATCACCGAAAAACAATTCCACGTTTCGGTTTATAAACCTTTCGGTTTTTAAGTTTCATCATGATTAAACATTCAACCCCCCCCATAGCCTTTAATTTTTTTTGTTCAAAGTAATTGGCGACAACTATAATTAAGCTTTTTAATATAATTTGTCGAATATTTAAACGGAGCAAGCCTATAGCCTCTCTATAAAAGCTAAAATTATTTACCCTAGTGTAATCTGCACGCAATGGTTTTAACGTCTTATCTCGCCTAGATAAGCAACCGTTGGTTTTAATTTTTGTTTTTAATTGTTTTCGACAGAACGTATAGACTTTACTTGTCATGATCTTTCTAGACAAGTTATCGCCAACAGCAATAAAAAAATAGTTTAATATAAAGTTATTAATGTAATTCACTACCATTCGTCATCATCCTCTTCATCTATCTTATACGGCTCCAGTATCATTCTAACAGCATGTCTCCAGCAGTCTGGATATTTTTTCTGCATAGCCTGTTTCATGTAGTATCCGCACATAGTGAAATTGTCTGTACACAGGTTCTCTATATCCTCGAACGTTATCTCAGCCTCACACTCCCAGAAGAACGGACACCCTTCTCGCTCGCTGAAAATAAAATAGTCGTCCATACCCAGACTGCTATACACGCCGTAAACTCTATCAACCCATTTTTTGGGTATTCTGCGTTCATTTTTAACTTTCTCTGTATAAGCTCTGCAGGTCCTGTGGTTACCAAAGCATGTGTCTGTTACATAGAACCAATTTACCTCTTCCTCGCATATGTCATAGAAAGGACAGAACGAGAACGGTCTCAGAACTTTTCTCACCATTCAAGATCCCCCTGGTCTAGATAATCACCCTGATAGAACTCATAGTCATAGAAGTCTCCGAACTCGTCTTGAGTAACACCACATATAGTCTCTGCATATTCCTCCATCTCTTCGAGACTTTCTCTTATGTCCTCTACCAAGTTGCTGGCTCTTCTAAGCAGTTTCTCCAGTTGCTCCGTTTTATCTATCTCTCCCACCAGCATGCAGGCTTCTTTAAGAATCTGTTCTAGACGCTCTACCTTATCTAACAGGTTTTCAACTCTCTCAACCATTTTCTCACCCCACTCACATCTCTCACCTTTTTTTTAAAAAAAAAATTAAGATATGTTTACCATTCGCTTACCCACTCTCTAAAACACTCTCTCAGCTTCGGGCATGCTTTGCAGTTATACATTTGATCGCACGTTCTAGATGCACCGAGATCACAGTTATACCTCGCTGGACATGTTTCGCAGTTGTCGATCTCTACACAGAGTGTTTGTATTACCTCTGTCAACCGATCTTCTTCGTATTCTGATATCTCCCCGCCCTTTTCCTTGATTATAGTAGTTAGCTCTGTTAGTTCCTTTTTTATCTCTAGCAGTTTCTCAATCTTTTTCTCAAGTCTATCTAGAACGAGATTCGCAGTTACCGGAAGTACTAACCGAACTCTCTCGGACCATAACATATATCTCACCTATTATTATAGACTGCACGCAATGTCTAGACGGTTATCACCTTTGCGAGCATTGCATACACGTTTCCAAAAAAATAGAAAAAAATGTTAGGGATCTTCGCATTCCTGCTGTGCTCTATAGAGCGCATCCTCTAACTCTGAGACTAGCATTGCCAACGCTTTAATTGTGAACTCAATCTTCTTCTCTAGCAGTTTTTGTTTGAAATCTTTTAGACTAACGTTCTGATTCACGCTGAGATATCCTAGATCCACCTCCATCTGGAGGTATGGGTCAATGTATCTCACTCTGACATCTGCGCTTTCTGTATACCATCTTAAATCTATTGTAATGCCGTCCAAGTAGTCTCTGTCTGAATACAGACTGTTTTTCACAAACGTCGCTAGCGCTCTCAACCCTCCCAACTTCTCATATTTGTCTATCCTACTTAATATATCTATTACCTCCTCCTTCCAGTCCATTCTACTCACCCCCCTATATTTATGGACTGAGGAGGTCATTCAACCTCCTCAGGACAGTAACCAACTTGGAATTCGGATCACCATAGTAATACACGTCCAGAAATTCCTGCTCTCCATTGAAATTGTTTTTCTCATATTCGAGGACTAGCACAAATGTCGCACCGATAACCTTGAACTTGTAGTATCCATCGTAGTGCGTGTTACCATCGCTATCAACTAATCTGCTGATGAATACAGTCCTTCCGTCGGTTACTAGTGTTTCTGACCTATTATAATAGTATTTACTGAACTCGTTAGGCCTGTATCCCATTCTAATGGTTATAAACTCTGGAACCTCTTTTTCGATTTGAAGCACAAACCCTCCTGTGCTTTGTCCGTAAGTCCAAATTAAGTCTAGTATATCTAGTATGCTTGTTTCCTCCTCTTTAAGGTATGGCTCTGCTCTCACTCTAACCGCTATCTGTTCTAAACCCACATTTTTACATGCTTCCCCCACAAAATCTACTACATTTTTCATTTTCTCACCTCCTACCATTTTCTACTCACCTCTTTTTTTTAAAAAAAAATTTGAAAAAAATTTAAGCAATATAGATCACATCATTTTCAACTTTTAAAGTTAGACCTCTAGCTTTGGCCCATTCTTCAAGCCCCCTTAGCCCCCCGCTTATGCCCATTTTCTTCATAAAATACGTGGCCATGTTGTACATTTTTCCGTTATACACGATTTTCTTATCCGAGACTCCATTTCCTCTTTCCGTTCTTATTGTTTGCGTTTTTGCAATTTGCGCTTTCACACCAATAACTCTTTCAATTTCTTCAACATTAATCAATCCCAAGAATTCCAAAAGAGTCTTTGCTTCACCGTTTATCTTTTCGTAAATTTCTCTTGCCCGATTCAACTTATACAACCGCTCTTCAGAAAGCTTTTGGATTTTTATGTTTAAATCGCTTATATTTCTCACGAGCTCAACCAACTCGCTCACTTCACTTAAATCGATATTTAACGCTTCGACTTTTTGAGCCACCAACTTCACAATTGTATCCATGTTCTTCTTCATGCTTTTGTTTCCGTTTTGTTCATTTACGCTTTTCTCAACAACTTTTTCCGAAACATTCATTTCTTTTCACCCCCTTTATTTCCACGACTTCCGGTCGACAACACGGTTTATAAGCTTTTTGGTTTTTCGACCGCATATTTTTCCTTGATTTTTATTGTTTAAAGTCAATGGCGATAACTTTATTTAATTCACATTTTATTTTTTCTTTACAATATTTAACGTTCAATCATAAGCACACAATAAAACACATTACATATTTTCCTGGAGCGGGAAAACAAAAACACATTACATAATTCACTTTACTTAATTTAACTTAAATTTTTCCTTAACAATATTAAAAGCCAAATATTAAGCACACTATAAAACACATTACATATTTTTCCGCTAATAAAACTCCTAAATAATCACTTAATCATAATTTCAACGCAATAAAAAAACTATTTCCTTTTATATAAACTTTTAAATCACACAAAAAATCTCCCTTTACATATACACCCCC
>Ga0080004_1149809_pt1 | contig 17260 bp, 11 predicted proteins | sample WasSprMetagenome_FD_69207 | JGI IMG/M metagenome (GOLD analysis project Ga0080004, IMG submission 69207) | Sulfidic aquatic microbial communities from Washburn Spring, Yellowstone National Park, USA - WS (SPADES assembly) (version 2) | ecosystem: Environmental > Aquatic > Thermal springs > Hot... | reverse complement strand
TAAAAACATCAATCAATTCTTTTAGATTTAAAACAACTGGCTTGTTTTCTAGTATGCAAACGTTCATTATATTGAAGCTTGTTCTTAAAGGAGTGAAAAGAAGAAGTTGATTTAGAATATAATCTTTGTCAGCATCTTTTTTTAATTTTATTACAACTCTTATTCCCTTTCTATCGCTTTCATCCCTTATATCGCTTATTTCTAAATTCTTTTGTTTTGTTAGTTCAACTATCTTTTCAATCATTTGAGCTTTTGAAACCCCATAAGGAATTTCATCTATTACCAACTGATTTTGTTCAAAATGGTATTTTGCTTCAACAATGATTTTTCCTTTTCCATTTTTGTAAGCTTCTTCTATTCCTTTTTTTCCAATTATCGCTCCACCAGTCGGAAAATCGGGTCCTTTAACAAATTGCATTAGCTCTTCTATGCTTGAATTTGGATGGTCAAGTTCATAGCAAATTGCATCGCAAACCTCGCTTAAGTTGTGTGGAGGTATATTTGTTGCTATTCCAACAGCGATTCCAGAAGAGCCATTTATTAAAAGGTTTGGAATTCTTGTTGGTAAAACAATCGGCTCTTTTGTTGTGTTATCAAAGTTTGGAAGCATGTCAACGGTTTGTTTTTCGATATCTTTCAGCATTTCTTCAGCAATCTTTGAAAGTCTTGCTTCTGTATAACGCATAGCTGCAGGAGGATCGTTATCTATGCTTCCAAAGTTTCCTTGCCCATCAACTAAGCAGTAGCGCATTGAAAATGGTTGAGCCATCCTTACAAGAGCATCATAAATAGGAATATCTCCATGAGGATGAAGTCTACCCATTGTATCTCCAACAATCCTTGCAGATTTTTTGTAAGGCTGGTTTGAAAAATTCTTTAGCTTATACATCGTATAGAGAATTCTTCTCTGCACAGGCTTTAATCCATCTTTTGCATTTGGAATTGCTCTTCCAATTATTACGCTTAAAGAATATTGAAGATAATCTTCCTTCAATTCATTGTGAAAAGGAACTTTTAACACTTGCATTTAACCACACTAAATATCCAGAAGGCTTATATCTTTTGTATTTTGGGTAATAAACCTTCTTCTTTCTTCAGGATCCATGCCCATCAAAATTCTTACAAGCTCTTCAGCAGCTTTTGCATCTTCAATCGTTATTTGCTTTAGAACTCTTTTTTCTGGATTGAGAGTTGTTTCCCAAAGTTCTTCTGGCCTCATCTCTCCAAGTCCTTTAAACCTTTGAACAGTTGCTTTTTCAAAATTCTTCAACTTTTCATTTTTCTCTTCATCGGTATAAGCATACTCTACTTTTTTTCCAGATTGAATTCTATAAAGAGGAGGTTGAGCAACATAAAGGTAGCCTTTTTCTATTACTTCTCTAAAGTAGCGATAGAACAAAGTAAGAAGAAGAGCTCTAATGTGACTACCATCAGTATTATGCAATAAAACACCAGCATGTCCAGCGATAAAGTTTTGGTCTCCGAAAATTGAAAAGTCATAAACAAATTTTTCTTTTGCATTCCTTATCTCTTTTACTTCTTTTACTTTTATTCCAACAAAATCTTTATTTATTTCAATTATCCTTTTTTCTTCTCCATTTGTTTCTTTTAAGTACTCTTCAAGCTTATTCGCATCTTTATGGTCTTTCCAAATTTGTTCTGTTTTTTGAATGTAATCTTTTGTTGAAACACTTAAAGTATGCGAATCAAAATTTGATCTAATAAGCTTCCCATCTTTCCTTAAATGCTCTTTATTTCTTCTTATTGAATAGTTTGGGAATATTCCAAGTTGCCTAAGAATTGTAAGAATTCCAAGAACAAGCTCTTTTGAGCTCAACTGCCAGCCATAAATAGCCTTTTTTATTTTTCCTTCTTTATCTTTCCAAACAGTAATAAAGCCATCGCTTTGAAGTAAGCCCTTTAGCAAAGATTCTTGAACTTCTTTTTTAGCGTTAAAGAAAATGTTTGGAATAAATTTTTCATTAGCCCTTTTTCCTAAAATTCCTAGCTTTTGCAGAATTAGCTTAAATTCAAAAGAATGGAAATAAACTACAAAACAATTTCCTTTTTCTTCAATTATTGGTTTTGAACCAAGCTTTTCTTCTATAATTCTTGAAATTTCTTTTAAGTAATTTTCTGATTTTTCTTTTCCTATAACGATTTCAAACCTATTTGGATTTTTATTTTCTGGTGAAAAGCAACCATCACCAAGGAAGAAACCAATTAAATAAGCTAAATCTTTATCTACTTCAAACTTTGTTTTGACTTTTGCTGTTTGATTATGATTATTTTCTTCCTCTACGTTTTGAAGTTGACAAAGAGAAACTTGAAGTTGGTAGCTTCCTTCATTAGTTTTGTTGTTTAAAGTAAGTACTAAATCTGTCAAATCTAAAACAATTTCTTTTTCTTTTCTTGGAAAACTTTTTGGGAAAATTAGAATGTCGCCTTCTTTAATCTCGCTTCCTTTTTTCGTAACAACCTTTTTGTTTTCATAAACATAAATGCTATGACAAGAAGTAATCTTTATTGGATAACCAAAAGAGGTTTTTATTTCGTAAAGCTTTGTTCTTAAAGGATGAGCAATTGTTTGGAATATTTCTTTCATTTCCATTTTTCCATTCTTTTCATTAAAGCTTAAGACTTTATACCTTGTTGTGTCATCGCAATTTTCAATAAAGTTTTCAACATTTGTTAAGAAGAATTCATCTTTTTGTTTGTCATAAACAAATATGGGGGTATCACCAGTTACACTATCCGCATCAGTAGCGATTATAATTTTTTTGTACCTTATTTTGTTTATATCAAACTTTTCAGCTATCGCTGTTCCAAGAGCAGCGATCAATGCTTTTATTTCTTTTGAAGAAAGAATTTTTTCTAAGCTACTTTTTTCAACGTTCAATATTTTTCCCCTTATTGGCAATACTGCTTGGAAATGCCTATCCCTTCCTTGTTTTGCACTACCTCCAGCACTTTCTCCCTCAACTATAAAAAGCTCAGCTTTATCAGGATCACTTTCAGTGCAATCAGCAAGCTTTCCAGGCAAGATAGGTTCAAATATGCTTTTTTTTCTTATTAGCTCTTTTGCTTTTCTTGCCTCTTCTCTAGCTTTTGCAGCCAAAACAACTTTGTTAAATATTTGCTTTGCTTCATTTGGGTGCTCTTCTAAGAATCTTTCAACACCCTCGCTTACTATGCTTTCAACTATTCCCTTTACTTCATCATTTCCCAATTTTTCTTTTGTTTGTCCTTCAAACTCCGGATTAGGAAGCTTAACGCTTATTATGCAAGTTAATCCTTCTCTGCAATCTTCTCCCTCTATTTTTACTTTTGCGTTTTGTTTTTTTGCATAATTGTTAAATGCTTTTGTTAATCCCGCTTTTAAACCAAGGAGATGAGTTCCACCATCTCTTGTTGCTATGCTGTTTGCATAGGTTAAAATGTTTTCGTTGAAGGTTGTTGTATATTGCATCGCAACTTCAACTATCACATCTTTTACAGTTTTTGAAAAATATATTATTGGTCCAAACTCTTTTCCTTTATTTAGTTCTTTTACAAAATCAACAATTCCATTTTCATGATAAAACTCTTCTTCTTTTCCATTATACCTAAATATTATTCTTAGCCCCTTGTTTAAGAAAGATTCTTCCTTTAACACTTTTCTTATATACTCAGGATCAAATTTTGTATCTCCAAAAATCTCCTTATCTGGCTTAAACTTTATTTTTGTCCCAGTAGAATCTGTTCTTCCAATAATTTGTAGTTCAGTAAGCTTTTCTCCACGTCCAAATTCTTGGTGATAAACATAGCCATTTCTTTTTACTTCTACTATTACTCTTTCAGAAAGAGCATTAACTACTGAAAGCCCAACCCCATGCAAACCTCCAGAAACCTTATAAGCTTTATTTTCAAACTTTGCACCAGTATGCGGAGTTAGCATTATAACTTCTAATGCTGGTCTATCATATTTTTCCATCTTATCTACGGGTATACCCCTTCCATTGTCTTCTATTTCAATAAAATTATCATCGTAAAGTGTTACAATTATCTTATTGCAAAAACCTGCAAGGTACTCATCTACAGAATTATCTATTATCTCTTGAAAAAGGTGGTGCATTCCAGAGGAAGAAGTAGAACCAACATACATCGCAGGCCTTTTTCTTATTCCTTTTATTCCTGAAAATACCTGAATTTTACTTGCATCATAAGGCTCATTCTGACTAGTATTCATTGGTTTTTCTTCCATGTTTTTCATTCGTATTATTGAAATTTATAATTTTCCACTCTTCTATCTACATATTCCAAAGAAAGAGCAACTTTATGCTGCTTTGCAATTTCAAAAATTTTTTGAGCCAGCTCTTGCGAATTATTATAAAAAATAGCATTTATTGAATAACCGTCAAACTCTACTTTATATTCTCTGAACTTCTCCCATCTCATTCTTTCTAATACTACAAAAGGTTCTCTTATTTTGAATTCTTTTCTAAATTCAAAATGTTGCTTATAAAATGCTAAAGCTCTTTCCTTTGATACATTTCCAACTACTTTAACTTCTTCCACTGTTGGGTTTATTATTCCACTCAATGCCGCAATTTTTTTAATCTCATTATCAGAGATTTGACTTCTGAAACTAACTTCTACCTCTGGAGCTCCTAGCAAATTTAAAAGTTCTTCAGCAACTTTTGGAGAACATCTAGGAATTACCTGTAAATAGTTGATTTTTTCCATGATTACTTTTGTGATTTTAGGTTTTTATATTTTTTTCACTATGGAACTTGAAACTTTTGATTCAAAAGCGTTTTATGCGTTACGTTGCCACCAGTATAGTTTATCAATTCAAAAATCCTTACTGGAGCAAAGCTTAAACCATTTCCTAAATCTAAAACATCTGATTCACTTGGATACACCTGCTTAAAACCACTCAAATTTCCCATAAAGAAGAGTCTGTAGAATGTTGAATTATAATATTTTGTGGCTGTTGGATCATTTAAAGAGTAGTAGAGTAGCATACATTGATAATAATAAACTCCACCAGTTTTTTGCAAACTGCAAAATGCTGGCGGGGCTTTTGCATTAACTTTTTCACCCTTTGTTGTGAAGAATTCTCCTATCGTGGTTTGGTCTAGTTCGTATTGGGAAGGTTTAAAGCAAAAGTTTTGACCTGTTGTAGTATATACTTTTATCATATCTTGCGAGCAAAGTTGAGAAACAGAAGTAATATTCAATGGTATAAGAACATACACTGGAGCATGTTCTTGTTCACATTTTGATGTGCCTATTAAATAAGGAACTCCCCCTCTTTCACCCTCTTTAAATGCAAAGCTCATGTTTGTTTTATTTGCGTATACACAACCTAAGAAATTAAGAGCACCCCACTTTAGAATTAGGTCTTGGTCAAGAAGAACATATTTTGCTTGTACTTTATTCATATACTCTTCCAATGCTTTTGGTCCAAAACCATCGCTAGAAGTCATTATAAATAAGGCTGCAACATTATAATCCATTTCTGGAAAAGCATTATCGTTTCTTAGCACAGCATTGCTATTTCCAAACCAATTTATCCAATGTCCATAATCCCACCAAGAAAGTGTTCTTGGTCCATTTGGTCCAGAGTTGTTTTTAATCCATTCCATTGCTTTTAACCAATAATCTGGAATAGTCATACAGAAGTTATTAAAAGTAATTATGTTTCCTCTTAAAGAATCACAGTTTGGTTTTTGGTTCGAAAGCAAATAGTAAGTCATTGTTAGAGTATCTAACATTGGTTTAATACCCTGTAAAGCAGCAATAGCAAACAAGAAGCCATAAGAAAAGTATTTTACATCTTCTTCTTTTAAACCAGTATTTTTCAAAAAGTTTTCAATAAGATAAAAGATTTCAGCAACAACAATTGAAAAAGAAATTGCATAAGCTGGTGCAAAATGAAGCAGATACTTTTGCTCGCTAAATCCCATGTAAGACATTGAAAATATTACTGGCAAAAGCAAAAGAACTTCTCCCCCCTCTTTACCCCTAAATAGTATTAAAATAAAGGAGGCAACTAAGATTGAAACTACAAAAAGGTTAAGAGGTGTTTTAATTCCAAAAATTCCAAAAGTTTCCATGAAATTATAATTAAAACCAGACCATGCATATTCTGCAACAGTCATATAAAGAGGAATCTTTGGTCTTGCAAAACTTGCTGTAAAGAATATGTAACCAATAATATATTTCCCTACCGGTGAAATGAAAATTGCAGTTGCAAAAATAATAGCTAGAATTCCAATATAAACAAATTTTGGAAGATTTGTTTTAAAGTAAAATTGGATTGCAAGAGAATAGATAAAACCAGAAAGTATTACTAAGAGAGTAACTGGGAAGTAACCAAAAACTACCTGAACAACCCCAGTATAGAATGAATAAGGAAGATAAATAGCATAGAAAATAGTTATTACAATAATCATATAAAGGTTCATAGAGTTGAATTTTTCTATCCTTTCTTTTCTTCCAAAGAAAAATTCAAAAGTTGAGTACAAAACCATGAATGCAGGAGCGATTAATGCTGTAACAAGGAAATATTTTGAACCGAGTAAGGTTAATCCATAAACGATACCAGCAAGTATTCCAACTCTTTTGCTATTTGTTTTCGCAGCTAAAAGATATGAAGCAACAAAAAGATAAACACCCATAACTCCCCAAGGTTGTTCTTGTGCATGTCCTGGAGAAAAAGAAAGAACGATTATTGGCATTGTAGCAATTAAAAAGCCAGCGAAAAGCCCAATTTTTTTATCATAGATGTTTGAAAGAATTTCTATTAAAGCAAAAGCAATTAAAGCAGCAGCAACAGGAGGATAAACGCTTGCAACATAAGCAAGCAAATCTCTTGAGTAGCTTGCATTAGAAATAAACATGTAAAGCTCAGTCCAAAAAGCTGTTAAATAAGGAAGCAAAGGAGTTGTAGCATGAGAAGTAACTTGCCCAGGCCAAGCAGATATATCATCCTTGGGAATAAAACCATAAGCAAAAAGATACTGGGTTGTGAACATATAGAAGTAAGGATCAAACTCATAGTAAATTGGAGCTATTGAAATTCCAGCAAAATTTTGATAAAAAACTAAAAGAAGTATTAGAAAAGCCAAACTAGGAAATAAAACTTGTTTTAGGTTAAGTTCGATTCCAAAAAAATCAATTATTTCTTTAGCTTTTACTTTCTCAATAAATAACAAAACCAAACCAGCTAAAAAGAATAAGAGATGATTAAACAATGCAAGAGGAAGAGAAAAATAAAAAAATGGAGAATAATTTATAAAATAACTTTCAACAAAACTCAAAATGTTTGGAATCCCAAGTCCAAGAATGAAAGAGAAAACAATTATTTCAAATCTTGAAAGTCTTTTGCGTAGTAGAGCATAAGTAAAAGGAAATCCAGAAATTATTGTTATTAAGAACCCATACAGCAAAGCCAATGTTTGTGCAAGCATTTTTTTCTTTTCGCAATGAACTTTTTTAAATTTGACTATACCAAGCTTTTACCTTCGCAATTTATTCTTTTTTTATAAATCGCTAAAATTGTTGGAGCAACATCTATTATGTTTGCATTCTTCTTTGCTATTTCTTTCAATTTTTTATTTAAGTTTTGGTTTTTAGAAAAACCGCCAAAGATTGCTTTTTTGTAATGGTCACCGCCTTTTGCATACTCTGGCTTATCAAAAAGCTTTTGTTCGTTGTAGTCATAAATAGAAAAGAAATATCCTTTTCTTGCTACTACCAACAGATCAGGCAATATTATTCCCTTTTCCCAAAGTTCTTTGTAATATTCTTTTCCATCTATAATCTTTTCAACAATTTTTTTGTTATCCTCTTTTACATCTAACAAAGCTTTTTTCACTTCTTCCTTTATTTTCTCTTTTTCTTCTTCTTTTACTATCCCTTTTGAAAACCTAGAATCGTTTATGAAAAGCATCGCAACTGGTGAATTTGAAACGCTTGCAAAAACTTTTGTTTTTTTCATATCAAAATCAAAAGAATGTATTCTAGCAACATTTGCTACAGTTCCACTTGAAAACCCAAGCATAAATATTTTTCTTGCAAAGCTTCTTAGAAGCTGAGGCATTCTATCATAGGTTTTTCTAAGCGAAGAACGCATTATTTTCTCTCTTATTTGGTACTTTATCTTTGAAAGCTTACTTGGTTGCTTGAGCTTTGCAAAATCCTTTTTTACAAGAAAAGTATTTATCAAAAACTTTCTTTTTATTCTTTGAAATCCATGGTCAGAGACTACAAAAACATTTTCAGCTTCACTATTTAAACAAAATTTTAAGAAATCATCAACAATTTTATAAAAAGGATAAGTGTACTTCTTCCAATCTTTTTCTCCAAGTGAAAAATGCTGAGCTCTATCCATTTCAGAAAAAACAAAAAACCCAAATTCAAATTCATAGTTTTTTAGAAGATAAATAGAAAGCTCTTTCATGCTTTTCATTCTTTTAAGAAGAACCTCATAACCTTTTCTATTTCCTTTTCTTAGAAGGTTCTCACCTTCTATTTCTTCTCCAACAAAACCAAATTTTTTTGTTAGTTCTTGAATCTCGCTTGGGTAGCTTTTTGGGGGATAAGGCCAACCAGTTATTATTATTCCATTTATTTTGTAAGGCTTAACTATTAAAGGAGGATTAACAACAATCTTTTTTCCTTCAATCTCCTCCCAAAAAGGTTTTGTTTCTAATGGTTCAAAATACTTGTAATCTTTTTCATAATCTCTTTTCAAATAGAAGAATTCTATTATTCCATGTTTTTTTGGAGTGTTGCCAGTATAAATGCTTGGCCATGAAGGTTCTGATTGAAAGGGTAGCAACGAGTTTATTTCTGTAAAGAATCCTTCTTCTTTCAATTCCTCAAAACCTCTAAGCTTAAGGCTATTTATTACCCAACCACTCGCTCCATCAGCACCAATTAAGATTGTTTTCAAAATCTCACAACTTTATTTCCTCTTTCTTTCCATTTAAATCAAAAAATTTTGCTTCAAAATTCTCTTCAGAAGCAACCAGAAAACCTTTCTTTTCTTTTGGTTTAAGTTTTTTGTAAGCGACTATTTGAAAAGAAGGTGCAAGAGCTAAGGTTGCTTTTTGCAAGAATTTCGGAAGCTTTGAAAGAAGGATGAGCTTCTTATTTATTTTTGAATCTTTTATGCTTGCAGAATCAAGCCAGACTTTCGCTTCTTCTTCGTTTTTCTTGATATAATCAAAAAAGCTAAGCCAAACTTCCTCTTCAAAATCTCCAGAAAATTTTGGGAAATTGTAAGTAGGTAAAGCCCAATAGAATTTTGCATTTAGGTTAGCTTTTTTAAGAAGTTCCTTATAACCTTTATAGCTATAAGTTAGTGTTGTGTAGCTTCTTTTTTTAAGAATCTTTGAAAAGAAGCTTGCAACAGCTCTTGGCATTAAACTTGTGAATCTTAAACCAATATGGTCTTTTGTTCCAAGAAAATACTGCATTCCAAACCTGTTTTCTATTCCTATGTAAATGAAGCCATCATCCATGATTAGATTGGATAAGTTCTTAAGAAAATTTATTTGCATTTTTAGCGCTTCTTTATGGTCTTTTGCATTATATCCAACCCATTCAAGCAACCCATTCACAACAACCAAATCAAAACTTTTTTCTTTAAAAGGAAGTTTGTTTACATCAGCTCTTATTAGTTTTATGTTTTTTATTCTTCTTTTCTCTACCATTATTTTTTGGAATTTTATTCTTTCTTCAACATTCTCAACAGAATAAACATTTTTTGAAAATTTTGAAAGCATAAAACTTAAAGACCCCCAACCGCTTCCTAGGTCAAGAACGTTTTCAAACCTTCTCTTTGGAAGATGGTAAACAAAAGAGATTCTAGATTTATTATAAAGGTAGGGTATTCTTTCAGGATGATTCTTTTCTAAAAAATTCAAAAGGGATTCCTCATCACTCTTTTCAAAAATTCTTAAAGTTCTGTTCATTTCTTCTTCGCTTATCTCACCCCAATACGGAGTTGAGGTATTTATAAAATCTATGTAGCCTTTATCCTTAGCAAAAAACCCACATTTGCACTTGTAGCCTTCTTTTGTTTTTTCCATTTTCCTTTTGCAGATTGGACAATAAAAAAACATTTTATCACATTGTTGCTAATCTTGCAAGCAAAGCTTCAAGCTGTATTCTTTCATTTGCTCCTTCAACAATTCTAAAATTGAATTCACCAATTATATCGAGAAGCTTAGCCTTTTTAACTTCTTCAATTTTAAGGTTTAAAACTTCTCTATAAATTTGCATCATTATATCTTCTCCACTCATTCCATACTCATAAAATAGATTATTCAAAATTTCTCTTGCTTTTGTAAATTCTCCGTTTAATGCCTTGCTTAGCATTTCTTTTATTTCCTTAGGTCTTGCAAAAGAAGAAATGCTATAAATGAGCTTTTCAGTTATTCTTTTGTTTTCTATTGCTGCACTTTGCAAAAGGTTTATTGCTTTTCTCATATCCCCTTCAGAAATATAAATCAACGCATCAACCGCTTCTTTTTCTAAGGTTAACCCCTCTTCTTTTGCAATTCTGTTTAGCATTTCAGCAATCTCTTCATTGCTCAATGGCTTAAACCTAAAAATCGTACACCTACTTTGAATAGGTTCAATAATCTTGCTCGAATAGTTAACGCTTAGTATAAACCTTGTTTGGGCTGAGAACATTTCCATTATCCTTCTTAAAGCATGCTGTGCATCAACTGTTAAAGCATCAGCCTCATCAAGAAATATTATTTTTAAGTTTTTTCCAGAAATTGGTAAAGTTTTTGCAAAATCTTTTACTTTTGTTCTTATATCTTCTATTCTTCTTTCATCACTAGCATTCAACTCCATAAAAGATCCTCTTAAATCACCAAAAAGGTCATATGCAAAAGCAAGAGCACAAGAAGTTTTTCCAACTCCTGGTGGACCGGCAAATATCATATCAGGGAAGTTTCCTTCTTTCACATAAGCCTTTAATCTTTTTACTATTTCTTTTTGTCCAACAACCTCATCTAGAGTTTTTGGTCTGTACTTTTCAGTCCATGGAAGCTCCATAAAAAATTTTCGGAATTGTATATTTTAAATTTATTCAAACTTTACTAATCCGATTTTCTTCTGACCAAAAACAGCTGCTATGCTTGCTCTAAGTTCTTTTAAAAACCTTTCTTCATCGCTTTCTAACAAAGCAATTTCTTCTTTGCTAAATAGCTCCTTTTTCTCATAAACTAAGTTTCTTAAAAATTCTTTACTCATGTATAAGCTCTCTCTTTTACAATTTTTGCAATAAACAACTGGAATAACTGGAAGAGATTTAAATTTCCCTTCTTCGATTTCTTTATAAACCTTTAACCTAAGCTCTTCTTTTCCACAGAAAGGGCATCTGTAAGGTAGCTTAAGCTCTTCAATCTTTTCAACTTTTTTTATTCTAAGAGGAATTTTATTATCTTTGCAAAATTTTATTGTATTGCTTAAAACATTATAAATCGTTTCTTTGAATATGAAATTTTGCCTTGTAATCCTCATTTTTTTATCAAATTCAAAAATCAACGCACCCTTGTCAAAGAAATTGTAATCAACTATTGTTATTAGTTCTCCTTTTTCAAATATCTTTTTTCTTCCGGTTCCATATTTTGAAACCTCAAACAATATTTCCATTTTATTTTCCTTTTATTGCTTTCGCATACCTTATATCCTGAGCTGTTATAGTTCTTCTTTTTTCTTTTTTAGCTCTTTCCTTAGCAATTTCAATTATTTCCTTAGCTTTCTTTTCGATTGTTTTGCAAAGCTCATCTAAGGCAGAGTCTGAAATTTTCTTAATCCCGGCTTTTTTTAAAAATTTTTTAAGAGAAGTTTTTAACATGTTCAGCACTTAAGATCTACATCACTGTTCAGCAGGCTTTTTATCATCACATTTTTCTTTTCTTTTTAGTCTTTTTATCTTTTTCCCTTTAAGTGGTAAAGAAGGTTTATAAGCCTAACCCTTTCCTAATTTTTATGCGTGAGAAGAATGTATACAAAAGTTTCTGATTACGATACCCCGGCGGTAAAGGAGATAGAAAAAATGTTTGAGAAGAAAGGGGTTCATGTAAGATATGTTTGGACGGGGGCTCCAGGCATACTTCCGATGGTTGAACAGAGTTATGAGACTGAGAGAGAGATACACAAAACAGACTGTGGAGTAAAGTTACATATCGGGTTTACACCAGAAGTTAAAGAAATGCTTCCATTTTTAGCAGATTGGATAAGAGAGGGGGTGGTTTATGGCGTAAAAATATTTACAGATTTAGCTCCAAACGATAGAAAAACAGTAACAATTTACGTGCCAATAGAAAATATTCTGTTGTTTTCTTATTTTACTAGAATAGGATTAAGAATAGATGACCCACACACCAATGAAAGTAATGCTAAAAAGTTAAATACAACAAGCGCTTTTGAAGCCAGAATAAGTTTTTCATTTAGCGAAATGATATTTTCCTACCTGGAACAAAGGTTAAGAAATGATTTTGACGGTGCTAAAGAATTTCAACCGAGAGGAATAAGAAAAACAGCTATTTTAACCAGAGACCTTATTCCGGAGAAAATAGAAGTAGGATACGACGTAGAAGAACCCGTGAAAGGTAGAGATGAAACAGATTTAGACCTATCCATAAAAAGGAGAATCTACTCTGAAAATATTTATTTTGGTGTTGTACCATTTAGTGCTGATTGGTTGGTAACAGAAACAAGAGATAAGAGTATCGAGAGAAATATTAGAAAAACCCTTGAAACATTTGGATTAAAGGATGTAAACTTAGAAGAAGTTCTAATATACCTTCCAGTAGTAATCGTTGGAAGACCAGCAGAAGATACTTTTAAAGTTTTAACACCGTGGGGAAAAGAACTGCTTCTTTCATTAGAAAATTTCTCCCGCGATGTGACAAATATTTTTGCATATAGAGTAGGAGACAAAATCTTCAAATGTGCGGAATATACAAGTAAAGAATAAAAGATAAAACACTTTCAGTCTTTTGCAGATTCTTTTCCAAAATCTTTTAATGCTACTCTTAGTTCTTCGTGAGTTTTTGCATATTCTTTTATAGGTATTCCTTTTAATGTTGCTTCAAGGGCTTGTCTCATTGCAATAGCACCTTTTCTTGGTCCTTGGCTATGACCTGCGATTCCTCCGCCAGCTTGTATTATTACATCTTTTCCAAAAACTTCATAGAGCTTATCTACAACCCCAGGATGCAGTCCACCAGAAGCAACAGGAAAAACTTGCTTTGTTCCAAACCACTTTTGATACAATAAACCCTTTTCATTTATCTCCTCGTTTTTTATTTCTTTTACTATTTGAATCACTTCTTTATAGCTCGATTCCATCTTTCCAAAAACAGCACCAACATGTATTTGATCAACACCAACAACTCTTGCAAGCTTTGCAATTACAAGCATGCTTATTCCATGCTTTTTGTTTCTTGTAATTGCTGCATGCATTGCTCTATGAGCATGAACCGCTAAATTAAGCCTTTGAGCTTCTTCTATTAATGTTTGAAGAGCAGAAAAGCCAACTGTTAAGATATCAACCATTATATATTCTCCACCAGCTTCATGAACAAGCCTAGTTCTTCTTAGCATTTCATTCGTTTCAGCAGTTACATTAAAAAGATAAGCTTTTTTCTCACCAGTTATTCTTTCAACTTCTTTTTTTGCTTTCATTATTTTTTCAACTCTTTTTTTAAAATCATTAAATTTTTGACTTGTTAAATTTTCATCATCTTTTATTATATCTACTCCTCCAATCCATTCCTCTCTTGCTACTCTTACATGCGCTTCAGTTGTTAAACCAAGTTTTGGTTTAATTATTGCTCCAAGAAGTGGTCTATCCCAAACATCAAAAATTTTTCTTACTCCATTTATTCCAAACTTTGGTCCTTTAAAGCTTTTTATATATTCTTTTGGAAGGCTAACATCTTCCAATCGAAGAGTCTCAACTTCTTTCATTCCAAAAATATTTCCTGCGATTGAGCTGAGAAGTTGAGGCATATTTCCAAGTTCAAAAAGTTCAAGAGGATAAGCAATCTTTGCAAGATTCTTTTTTATTTCAAAAACTTTTGCTCTTTTCTTTATTGCTTCTTTTGTTTCTGTTGTTAGCTCAGTCCAGGTTCCAGTGCTACTCTCAGCGGCTATTGCCCCAACAGCTTCTTCTATCTCTTTTTTTGTTGAAAATTTAAATAAGCAAACAATATCACTTTGACTTGGTTGATAAGAAAGGTCAACAAACTCCTTATAGATATTTTTCATTCTTCCACGCATTAATATCTCTTTTTTATTTTTTTATTGATTTTACCTTTATAAACCTTTATAATGCTGATAACACAAAAGTTCTACTCTAACCATTTTTATCTTTTGCTTTTAATTTTGCATTAATCAACGCAAAAGTTTTTTAAATTTTTTTTCAAAAGAATATTGTGAAAAGAAAAATTAGAGAAGTAATAAAAGAGGACAAAGGAGAAAAAGATTCTCTACTTAATGATTTCAAAATTAAGTCTCAAGCAGCAATGGAATATTTAATGACTTATGGCTGGGCTATTTTGATTATTGCTTTAACTTTAGCGGTTCTTTATAGTTTAGGAATAATGAATCCAAAGAATTTTATTCCAAGAGCTCCTCCAGGTTCTTGCTTTGTTTTTAGACCAAATGGACCAGGAACTACTGATTTTGTTTCTTTGCAAGGAACCTGTGGTTATTTGCCAATGTATGTTGCAAGCTTTAATGGAGTTGATAGTTACATACAAATACCTTTTAGCCCAACTTTAAACCTTCCTGGTAACAGTGAATCTATCTTTTTATGGGTAAAGTTTAGTAACGGTAATTATATTTTATTCCAGGAAGCCGGATGGAATAGAAGATTGTTCTCGACCCTATGGGAATTTTACGATGCGAATCATACATACTACTCCCTCTCTAATGGAAACCTCAAAGATGGAAATTGGCATTTAGTTGGATATACTGTATCAGGTAATACTGTTTACACGTACAAGGATAGTAAGCTTGTAGCTTCGGCTACTCGTAATGTGAATGCGGTTGGTCCGGCTTCATCTTATTGGTGGTTGGGTAGAGCATGTTCTGGAACTGTCTGTGATTTTTATTTCAATGGTTTCATCGCAAACGTCCAAATCTACAACACAGCTTTAAGCCAACAAGAAATTCAATACCTTTACCAGCAAGGCTTAGGGGGTGGTCCGGTTAGACTACAAAACCTCGTTGGTTGGTGGCCTCTTAATGGTGATGCAAAAGATTATAGCGGTAATAATAACCACGGAAGAATCTATGGAGGAGTAACTTTTGTTCAAAATTATAACCCACCATAACTCTTAAAAAAAATTTAAGCAACTTTTTTGCAATCAACGATTTCTTCATTTTCTTTTAATTGCATTAGCTTTACTCCAATTGCAACTCTTCTTGTTTTTCTAATTTGCTCAGAAGGTATTCTTATTGCGATTCCTTTTGAATTAATTAGGAAAACTTCCTCACCTTCTTTTATTCCAACAACTTTTACAACCTCGCCGTTCTTCTCATTAATTCTAATATTTCTTACCCCTTTTCCTCCTCTTTTTTGCAATCTGTATTCATTCAATTCAGTAAGCTTTCCAAAACCTTTTCTTGTAACTGTAAGAATTGCTTCATCTTTTACAACTTCAAAATCAACAACAGAATCATCGTTTTTTAACTTTATTCCACGAACCCCATAAGCATTTCTTCCCATTTCTCTAACATCTTTTGCTAAGAATCTTATTGCCATTCCTTTTCTTGTAGCTATTATTATGTTTGAATCTTCATCGCAAGCTTTTACTCCAACTAGCTCATCATTATTTAAGCTAATTGCAATCTTTCCACTTTTTCTTAAGTTTTTGAAATGCTCAATACTTGTTTTCTTCACGATTCCTTTTCTTGTTACAAAGAAGAAGTATTTTCCATTCTCGCTTGCAATATCAACGATCTTTTCATTTTCTTTTATTGGAACAACATTTCTTATTGCTCTTCCTTCAGAATATCTACTTGCCTCAGGAATTTTATAAACCTCGCAATAATAAGCTTTTCCATTATTTGTAAAGAAGAATACTTTTTGTTTTGTATTAGCAATAGCAATCCTTTTTGGAACCGCTTCTTCAGCTTCACTTTTTATTCCTTTTCCTCCTCTTCTTTGCAATCTATAAGCAGAAACAGGAATCCTTTTTATGTAGTCTCGATCAGTTAATAGAATAACAACATCCTCCTCTTTAATTGCTTGTTCTTCACTAATTTCGATTTCTTTTTCAACTATCTCTGTTCTTCTTTCATCTCCATAATTTTTCTTTATTTCCAAAATTTCTTTTTTTATTACTTCTTTAAGCTTTTCTTCGCTTGCTAATATTTCTTCAAGCTCTTTTATTTTAGCAATAAGCTCTTCTTTCTCTTTTTTCAACCCTTCTATCTCTAGCCTAGTTAAGCTCCTTAGCTTAAGCTCTAGCAAAGCCTGTGCTTGAATTTCGTCTAAGCCAATAGCTATTAAATTTTTCTTAGCTTCTTCGTAGCTTTGAGCCTCTTTTATTAGCTTTATTACTTCTTCTATTCTTTCGCGAGCGAATAAAAATCCTTCAACTAAGTGTAGCCTTTTTTTTGCATTTTCAAGGTCAAATTTGCTTCTTCTCCTTATTACATCTTTTCTATGTTCAATAAAAACATCAATCAATTCTTTTAGATTTAAAACAACTGGCTTGTTTTCTAGTATGCAAACATTCATTATATTGAAGCTTGTTCTTAAAGGAGTGAAAAGAAGAAGTTGGTTTAGAATATAATCTTTGTCAGCATCTTTTTTTAATTTTATTACAACTCTTATTCCCCTTCTATCGCTCTCATCTCTTATATCGCTTATTTCTAAATTCTTTTGTTTTGTTAGTTCAACTATCTTTTCAATTATTTGAGCTTTTGAAACCCCATAAGGAATTTCATCTATTACCAACTGATTTTGTTCAAAATGGTATTTTGCTTCAACAATGATTTTTCCCCTTCCATTTTTGTAAGCTTCTTCTATTCCTTTTTTTCCAATTATTGCTCCACCAGTCGGAAAATCAGGTCCTTTAACAAATTGCATTAGCTCTTCTATGCTTGAATTTGGATGGTCAAGCTCATAGCAAATTGCATCGCAAACCTCGCTTAAGTTGTGTGGAGGTATATTTGTTGCTATTCCAACAGCGATTCCAGAAGAGCCGTTTATTAAAAGGTTTGGAAT
>Ga0080004_1124034_pt1 | contig 17268 bp, 16 predicted proteins | sample WasSprMetagenome_FD_69207 | JGI IMG/M metagenome (GOLD analysis project Ga0080004, IMG submission 69207) | Sulfidic aquatic microbial communities from Washburn Spring, Yellowstone National Park, USA - WS (SPADES assembly) (version 2) | ecosystem: Environmental > Aquatic > Thermal springs > Hot... | reverse complement strand
AGTTTTTGTTATAGTCCATACCCATATTAAATTTTTTAGTCCATGATAGTTCACCATCCTGTCATACATAATTCTGTATAATTGTTTGCAAGGTTCAGCACCATATTTTCCCCACCAAAACCATCCTCCAGACGCTTCATGCAATGGCCGCCATAATATAGGCACACATTCTTGTTGTAATGTCTTAAACTCGTTTGCTATAATGTCTATATCTCTTATTATCAAATTATATTCTTCAGTTCCTTGTTGCACAGCAAGACGAACATCAAAATTAGTTTTGTTTGAATAAAAACTGTTCCATATTTGGTCAGTCCAGTCTTTTGGAGAAAACCAATGCCAACACATTGTAACTATACCTTTTTTATTTTTCCACCAATCAATTGCTTTTTGTGGAACATTGTTTCTCCAGGAAGTTGGTGCTGAACCTGAATAATAAAGCATATCAAGACCCCATATCGCTGGCTGTTTTGACGAAACTTGGTTTATATAATCAAGCTCTGTATAAGAAGCGGTATGATCTGACCATTGACCTGAGATTATTTTTTTACCATAATTGTCTAACAAAAATTTGTACAACTTTTGTGCTTCAGGTATAGGATTTGGCGTTACTAAAGTTTTTGAAACATTATCTAAAGAAAAAGCTGACGAACTTAAATTTATAATAAAACTATCAAGTTCAAACCATCCCCAATAACTTTGTATTTTTATTTTGTTTGTTCCTGAAGATAAAAAAATTTTCCCAGCTGATGTTGTAGTAAAATTTGTTGATGCTGGGAAAGGAATTGTAGCTTGTAGTTGACCATTTATATATAAGTAATTTTCTTTATACCCATATGGAGCAGCATATCTAAGTTGTATTTCATAGATACCAGGGGTTGGTATTTGTACACTAACTTCTACATAATCAGACGAGTTATCAAACCCTGTAACATATCCTGTGCCAGAATATCCTTGTCTTGAATTTGCAACCTGAACTCCGTTTAAAGTTCCATCTTCTGCTTCTATAACAATTTGTTGAGAGTAGATACAAGATACAAAAATTGACAAGATAAAAAAACAAATAATAAAGTTTTTTTTCATTAAATAAATTTTTTATTTTGTTTTATCCTTTTACAGCACCAGCAGTGAGTCCTCTTATAATATGTTTTTGCAGTAAGAAGAAAGCTACTAATACAGGCAATGTAGCAACAGTTGCTGCTGCCATCATTAAATCGTACCTATTTTGGTAGTTTCCTACAAACAACCTTATCCCTACTGGTATTGTCATAGTATTAGCATTTGTCAAAACCCAAGCAAACATAAGTTCATCCCATGCTGTAAGAAATATATATATCGCTGTAGCAATGATACCAGGCCGTGCTAAAGGAACTGCTATGTTCCAAAAAATTCTGAATCGAGAACATCCATCAATTAACGCTGCTTCTTCAATATCTACAGGTATAGAAGCAAAAAATCCTTGTAGAATCCATACACTAAATGGTACAAAAAATGTAGAATAAACAAAGATAAGTCCTGGGAATGTTCCAATAAGTTGTATCCCTGTTATTTCATGAAATTTTACAAACATAAGATAAATAGGTATTAAGAACATTATCCCAGGTATCATTTGTGTAGCTAAGATAGAATCGTTTATTGCTCTTTTACCAAAAAATCTGAACCTGCTTAAACTATATCCAGCAGGTGTTGCTAAACACATAGCAAATATTGTAGTTAAGCCACAGACTATAAAACTGTTTCTAAGATACAACCCAAAATTAATATTTCGCCATAAATCTCTGTAGTTTATCCATCTTATGTTTGACGGAAAGAACAAACTTTTCCCTGTAAGTATTTCTTGGTTATCTTTCAACGAATTGATAATCATCCAATAAATAGGGAACAAATTAACAATTAAACTTATAATAAGTACTATATATATTAACAATCTATGAGAAGATTTTTTCATAGGTTACCATTTCTCCTTACCAAAAACTTTATACCATAAAGCTACAACACCTATCATAACTATCATCAAAATAATAGATGCTGCTGCTCCTTTACTATATTGCCATAACTGGAACGAATTTCTGAATATATTAGTCATTACAAGATCTCCCCATTCACCAGGAAAACCTGCTCCATGGCCAAACATCATTATTACTATATTAAACGAATAAACATTAGAAATTAATCCTACTAAGATAAGTATTGACCATACAGGTTTTAGTAACGGCAGTGTTATATACCAGAACCTCTGCCATTCTGAAGCACCATCTATAACAGCAGCTTCGTTTAATTCATCAGGTATAGTTTGTAATCCAGCTAGAAGCATAAGCATAGAATATGGCCAGTATCGCCATATAGTAGGTATAATTATTGCCCACAATGTGTTTGGCCCTAACAACCAAAATGGTGGTGTTGTAAACAATTTAAAAACTTTTACTAAAAAGTAGTTCACCACACCTATATCATGGTTCCATATAAACGCCCAAAGTAGTCCTGTAACATAAGTAGGTATTATCCAAGGGAACAAAAATAATGTCCTAAAAAGTCTTACACCTTTTATGTTTTCGTTTAATATTAAAGCTATAATCATACCTAACCCTAAAGTTCCGCCTGTAACAAAAATTGTATATATTATTGTATTTCTTACTGCTTGTAACAAACCAATCCTTATTGTACTTGACGGGTTAAACAACAAATCGTAATAGTTTTTAAGACCAACAAATGGCGATTTTAAATATAATGATAAAGTGTATTGGTTAAGATCTAAGAAACTCATTATTATACCCATTACAAGTGGTGTAAAATGTATAATTAACATACCAACAGCCATTGGTAAAATAAACATATATGCATAACTTTTATTTTTTATCTCCTGGAGTATTTTCATAAGTTTTTCCTTAAGTTATTTATCCTATTAAAACTTTAATATTATACTTTTTATTTTTTTCAATTTTTACAAAATCTGTATTAATTTCTTCATCATTAACATATATTTTTTGCACTTTGACAAAATTTTTCTTATTCATCCGTTTGATTTCTATATTGACTTCTGATCCTCTAAAAATTCTTTTGATTTTTATTTTATCCCATTCTTTTGGGATACAAGGATTTATTTTCAATCCTTCATAAGAAGGTTGTATACCAAGTATATACTGAGAAGCAGTAACAAACATCCATGATGCAGTCCCTGTCAACCATGAATTTCTTCCTAACCCGAATTGTGGATGGTCATCACTTGCTATCATCTGACAATATACATATGGTTCTACTTTAGCAATCTGTGGATTTTTAATCCTATGAACAGGATTCAAAGAATCAAAGTATTTATATGCTCGTTCAGAATTGTTCATTATACATTCAGCAATAACAACCCATGTGTTAGAATGGCAAAATATAGAAGCATTTTCTTTCAACCCTGGTATAAACGAACTCATCGCGCCAACTCTTTTATCAAACTCTTTATATGCAGGCCAGAAAAGTTTAAGCCCATATTTTGTATATAAATATTTGTACACATTATCAAGTGCTACTTTATTTTTTTCTTCTTCACCAATCCCACTTAACACAGCCCAACTGTTTGTATTAAGATATATTTTACAATACTTTTCATTAATAGTACCTATTTTTTCATTATCTTTTGTATATGCACATAAATACCATTTTCCATCCCAACAGTATTTATCAAAACTTTCTTTTACTTCGTTCATATATTTTTCATATATCTCAGCATCTTCTTTTTTACCTAAATACTTACATAGTTCAACAAACTCTTTTAAAGCTTTGTATAACAATTGTGTAGTCCACACACTTTCACCACCATATTCCAAATTTAAACAATCGTTCCAATCAGCCCTTAATGACAAAGATAATCCATGTTGACCTCTCTGTTTAAGACCATAGTTTAACACAACTTTTAATCTTTCAAAAACTGTTGAACTTCCACCGTCAAAAAATGGTATCTCTTCATCTAATATACTGAAATCTCCTGTTTCTTTTATATAACTTGTAACTGATAAGACAAACCATAAATGGTCATCAGAATAATCTGTCCCACCAGTACCAGTGTTTGTTATAGGTTGGAATGTATGGCAAGCATAACCTTCTTTATATATAGCAGAACCTAATGCAAGAATTCTGTTTCTAACTCTTTGTGGTTCAGCATGTATTATAGAAAGTATATCTTGGTTACTATCTCTGTATCCTAACCCATCTCTATGTGTCCCAGTTTCGTAATAAGATGCAGAACGAGACCATTTAAATGTTGTATGACATTGGTATTGCAGCCATATATTGAAAATAGTATTAAAATTTTTATCTGGTGTTTCAACTTGAAATTTATTTAAAATTTCTTCCCAATAATTTTTTAATTTTTTATATTCATTCTTAACATTGTTTAAATCTGAGTATTTATTTTTATATTTAACACCTTCTTTATTTGCTTTACCTACTCCTATACAAAACACAACCACTTTTTTTGATAATGGTTTTAACACAATCTGGTGATGAAAAGCAGCAATTGGATTCCCACCACGAAGTACAGAATTAAAACATTTCCCTTTGAGAACAGCAGCTGGTGCTGATTCATCATTAAATTCACCTATAAAAACTTCTCTGTCGCCATCAAAACTTTTAACTTTTTCTGTAGAAAATGCAAAAACTTCTTTTGATTCACCACCTGCAAACAAACAATTATAATCTAAAATTTCATCTTTTGTAAGATCAGTCCTTGCTATATTAAGAATATATTGTAAATCAGTCAAATCACCAATTGCGTCAAACAAACAAAATTCTGCATATGAAAATACATCAAGTTTTCTCGGTTTTTTTGTTTTATTTTCAATTGTTAGTACCCAAAGTTCTAAATTTTCTTTTAATGGTACAAAATACAAAACTTCTGAGTTAAGCCCGTTATGTTCACAAAAGATTTTTGTATATCCTAATCCATGTACTGATTTATATTTATATTTGTTTAAATCTTTTTTAGTAGGCAACCATGAAGTTGACCAAAAATCATTTCCTTCTTTAATATATATATATCTTCCTGGTCTATCCATTGGGATGTTATTGTATCTATATCGCAGAATTCTAAAACTTTTTGGCGATTTGTAAAAACTATACCCACCAGCATTGTTTGATATTATACTACAATAATCATCTACACCTAAATAGTTCAACCATGGTGTTGGAGTCACAGGGTTTAACATAACAAATTCTTTATTCTCATTATCAAAATAAAAATCAACTTTCTTGTTCATAAAATTCATCAACTCCCTTCTCTATCATGTTTAAAAACTATCTTCAATATCAATTGTTTTAAAAACAAAACTTCCTTTTATACCACCAATTATAAAAGATAAGTTAGAAAGATATTTAATTTTACACCATTTAAAAAATTTTGAGATAGGTTTTAATTTCAAAAGATGGCCAAAATAACTCCAAGCAAATAACAATGTCAACACTGCACTTATTATTGTTAAACTTGTATTTTTGATTAATAAACCTATAATTGTTAAAATTAAGAAAATATGCATGAAATGGAAATTACCAAAATGAATATTACCTTTAATAAAAGATGGAATAGGTATATAAACAGATTTTCCAAATAACCTTATAGCAATTTCAAAAACATTTTTTGCATGTTTTTTTATCAACAAAGGATGACCATAGCCATAACCATAGACCTGTTTTCTAAACTGTTGTAAATTCGCTCTATGTATATGATACACAATTGCATCTGGTTTATAGTAAAGTTTATAACCAGCTTTATGTATTCTTATACAAAAATCAACATCTTCACCTGTAATTTCATCCCAGAATTTGTTTCCTATTTTGTTTAAAACTTCTCTTTTTACAGTCAAATTAGCAGTAGCAAAAAAACTGCTGTGGATATTACCGTTTATTTCATGAGGATAAAACTTTTTAATTGGTGGGAAATATCCTTCAGTATACATATTACATCTTCCAGCTACAGATAAAAATCTTATAAACTCAAGATATCGTTCAACATCGTTACCATTATCAGTAGTAAGTGTTAAAATTTCACCACCGACACATCCAATAGTTTCATCTTTAAAAAACGGTTCAATAGACTTTTCAATCCAGTCCTCTTTAACTACACAATCAGCATCTGTAAACAATACAAAATCGCCATTAGCAATCTCTAACGCTTTATTTCTTGCTTCACCTGGAGATTTACAATTTTGTAGTTTTATTATTTCTACTTTTTTTATCGACGTGTTGTTTTTTTTGAACTCTTCTAACATTTCAATAGTTTTATCTTTACTTCCACCATCAGAATAAATTATTTCAATTTTATCCTTAGGATAATTCAATTTTAATAATGAATCAAGATGAGGTTTTAAAGTACGTTCAGAATTTTTTATCGGTATAATAATAGTTACCAAAGGACTATTTTTCATCATATTAACTTTAACTCCTTTCTGTAAGTCTTAGAACTATTTCTTTTTTGAAGTGTCAACTGTAGATAATACAGAATTAACTTCTTCAACAGCAAGATTAATTTGTTGTTCTATATCTTTATCACTACAAGGACCATATACTCCAGCAACATAATCCCATAATATACCTAACCTACGAGTTAAAATAGGTTCTATAGGACCCCAAGCTGGTATACATGGATATGATTTTCCATATTTTGTAGCTTCTTTAAAAACTTTACGTTTAGGATCATTTTCAAAATATGGATCATCAAACGCATCTTTTCTTGTAGGCATAAATCCTGTTTTTTGAGAGTATTTAATTTGAGCTTCTTTTGAACAAAGATAAGATAACACACGCCATGCTTCTTTAGGATGTTTTGTAGATTTAAATATAGCTAAGTTACTCCCACCAAAGAAATGATATCTTCCTTTAGGCCCTTTTGGGAAAAGTGCAACATCATAATTTTTTGATGCAACACTGTCACCAAAACCACCTTCTTCTCTTGGTACATGAAAGTATTTTAACATATGTGATGTATCAAAATACATCGCATAATCTCCATTCACAAAATTTGTAGAAACTTGTGCTGTGTTAAGTTCCAATGTTTTAAGTGGAACTAAACCTTTTCTCACTAAACCAGTATAAAAAAGTATACCTTGTAAAGCTTCTTTTGAATTAAAGATAGCTTTTTTTCTATCAGGTGATAATAATTCACCACCAGCTGCCCATATCCATGGTACAAAATTATGTATTACATTCCAGTCATTTTTACCAGGAATACCTAACGGAGCTACTAATTTATACCCAGGTTGGTTCAATTTAGCTTCTGCATCTTTACCAACATATATGTTTCCTTTATCGTCTGTAACAACTTTTGCATCTTTAATTTTTTGTAATGTTTTCTCAAACGATTCCCAAGTATCTAAATCTTTCTTAGTTAACCCTAATTTTTGAAAAATGTCTGTTCTATAATATATACCTCTTACATCTACAAACCATGGTATTGCAATAATCTCATTTGTCCCTTCAATATGAGATGTATTCCAACATGCTGGCAAGAAAGCGCTCTCACCACCTATTTCAGAAATATAGTCATTAAGTGGCAACAACGCACCCATTGACGCAATTGTCCCCACCCAGGTTGTCCCAAGTTGACATATATCAGGACCAATACCACTTGTTGCTGCAACTGTAATTTTACTCCAAGCAGCACCCCAATCTATTGCTGTAATAACTATGTCTATATCAGGATTGTTTTTCTTAAACTCGCTTAAAACATCTTCCAAATCAATTACAGGTTTTGGACTATTCGGCATTATCCATATATTTATTGTTGTCTTACCTGAATTTTCCTGTTGTTCTTTTTTCTTACACGAAGTAGCAAACATCAACAAAAAAATCAAAACTAATGGCAACACATACATTATACTTTTGTGTTTTTTCATATTTCTACAATACCTCCTATATAATTTTAATTTAAATAATATTATTCCTACTAATATTCCTACAATATCGCTAAGATGTACCCGCTTTTTGGTAGACCGATGGAAAAACACACTTTTTTGTCATTGCGAGCAATAGCAAAGCAATCTCATATTAACCCAAATACTGCACTATTTTATTAACTCGCTTGACAAAAAATACAAAAACATATTTAATTATTGTTCTTAATTTTATCTAATTTTTTTCTTTTTGTCAAGTGATAAACAAAAAAATTTTATAAAAATCAAAACCTGTATTATCTTGTATCAGACAAAATTGCTAAACTTTTCTGACAAACTTTTATTTTAATATATTAAAAAACAATTTTATATATTAAAAAACAATTTTATAAGTTGATTTAACAAAAAATTTTTTTATGTAAGTTTTATGATGAGAAATAAAAATCTGAATATAATAACAAAAACATTTAAACACCTAACATTTACTATTTTCTCTCACACATTCAAAGGTACGACTATTAAATTTTTTTATCTTTATCACCTTATCACTGAGATTTCTAACTATTATTTTTATCCAGACCAAGTTCTGACACTTATCTTACTATATGATTATGAACTAATCAATCATAGATTTGAACCTTTTTCAATCTCTCATTTCTTTATTAGGTATAAATATATCTCCATACCAACTCTCAGATATTTCTTTAACAATCTTTCCACTTGTTCTATCGTATCCAACCATCTTACCTTCAGTGTCTATAAGAACAAAATAAAATTTTGTCGTAATCTTGTAGTGTATATTAGATTAACAACTATTTTAATTCACACACAATCTCTTTTATTTTACCATTACGGACATCATAAGAATATTGTGGCGGGATAACATCAGAGTTTACCTCAATTTGTTCTCCATTGTTATATATTAACTTCATTTTAACAACTCTTGCACAATTACTGCCAAAAGTATTCTTTTTAGTTTTGTTTATATATACAACTTTTATGTTACCCAAAAATTTGAATTCAAACAAACCATTTTTATCAAACAACCATGAAGGTAGTTTTGGTGATAGTTTAAGATACAATTTTTTATCTTCGTTGTCAATATAGAAAGGTTTTAATCCACAAGTTATTGCTAACCATATGGTAACAAACTCAGCAGTTGTTCCTGAAAGACGACTTACAAACCCTTGCCCATGTAAAGATTCTTCACTATGTGCACTACTTACTATAAACGACGAATTTTCAAAAATACTTCGTCCATAAATCTCAGGGTTCATAAACGGTACAAGAACATTCTTTGATATATCCCAAAACTCTTCATCAAGTTCCTTTCTTAAAAGTTCTAATAAATATTTATATTCCATATGCAACCATATAGATTCGTTTTCAAGCCATCCAGCAGGAAATACGGTTATCCTACCAACATCTATAGAAACATTTTTTAATGGTGCGTTTAGTTTGAACATTTTTAATTTTTTATCAAACAATTCTGAACTTAAAACTTCATAATGTATTTTTTTCGCTTGTTCTTTATCTTGTATAATTCTCAAATAATGCACGGGGCCTTCGAGAAAATATGGCAATTTTTTTTGACGAAACTTTAGCGGTTGTATACACACGTATCCTTTGTAATTTTTTTTCGCCTTACCATTTTTATCTTTCAAAATTTTGTATTTTACAACTTCGTTTTCAAAATATGAAAAAATAACTCCAGTTTTTTTGTCAACAGCTTTATCTATTCCTTTCTCAACAACTTGTAAAAACATATTTAAAATTCGTTTTATTTCTTTAACAGTAAACTCTTTTTCTTTCCCAGAAACACCAAAAATTATTTTTTGTCTATATTTCTCAAGAAGGTTATGTCTTTTATCCCAGAATTTGAAGTTATCATTTTGATAAACTTCAATAACTTTCTGTAACCCTTTGATTAAGTCAAAAATTTCTTCAGCAACACTTATTTTTTTATCTTCACTAATTTTGTATTTATCAAAAACATCTAAAATAAATTTTATTAACCGTTTCAACTCTAATGTTTCACAACTTGACGAACCAAAAAGTCCAGGAAGACCGTTTAATGCGTCACACCAGTTTGGCCTATCAGCTTCCATTTCTATTCCTACTCCTTCAGGATCTAACAATGCAAACTTGTTTGCTACCAAACACAACAATTTTGCAATAAGTGTTGTTTTATATATTTTGCCTTTTCCATAATTCGTTCTCATAACATATTTATTTTCTTTCCTTTCTTCTATAACTTTTTGTTTTTGTGGATGTAGATATACTGAAGCAAGTTGTCTTGGTTTCCCATTAAACAAAACATATTTTTCATTTCTCGGAAGAACAATCATAGGGTTGTCATAAAAAGTAAAAATTTTTTTGTTAAACAAAAGGTCTTCAATTTCGTCAGGATAAACTCCTGAAAAACTTTCTATTAAATCAATATTATAATGCCAATGGTCAGACCAAAAACCTGTTTGTGGAAATACATGATCAATTTTTTCTACATATTGCATTAGAACATCCAAAAATTTTTCTTTTTCATATGGTAATTTAATATCTTCTGATTCTATAAAATTAAACAAATCTCCTAATGTAAACTCAGATAAAATAAAATGTTTCAATTTTCCCCTATCTTTTTTGTTAAACAATTTCAGAAACTTCTCCACATTTTTTATTTTAAATCTTGATCCCATAAGAAGTAGTGGATTGTATCCATCAAGTTGGATCAAATTCATAAAATATATTATTGACTCATCTTTTATCCGTGGTTCAAAAAATACATCACAACGTCTGTTTTGTGCAACATCTCTATAATGTCCATTACCTTGAGAGAAATATTCTGGCATAATAACAAAATTGTTGTATTCTCGTTCCATATCACCATGTATCCGTGAATAAACATAGTATGTTTTTTTATACTCATTTTTACCTAACACTATTGGGAATCCACCTCTGAGAATGTTATCTAAAAATGTTTGTTCACAATATCCATCAAACTCTGATTTTGCAGATTTTGTATAAATTTTTTCTACCAACTGTTTTATAACATTTTCATTTTCTTTTTTCTTTTCATCAAAATATTTTTTTGATGAAACACGTTGTATTATTGAATCTAAAAAATTAACTTTTTGAACATTGCCTATTATAGAATAATAAGTTATTTCTTGTTGTGATGGCAAAGAAATCTTAAAATAACCAAATGCACAAGGAGTTTTGTTTTTTGACACAAGATTAGGGTTGTTTTTAAAATTTTTCTCAACTATAAAATTTATTGGTAAAGAATAATCTTTAAATGGACCAAAAACAACATCAGGGTCTACAATAAACTCAACTTCTTTTTCTACATCATTATTGACATAAAAACCGTAGTAAAAATTACATCCTTCTACAGGAATAACTTCTGGCGTATCTTGAGGTTCTACTGCAAGTTTATACACAGGTATATTTTTGTTTGTTTTGAACAAAACTCCGCTATACCATCCTTCTGCAAGACGAGATATGTTTTTTAACATAAAATCATTCAACCCATAAGGAATTATAATAGGTAGCCCATCAAGACAAAAAATTTCTTTTTCATTATTTGCAAGATTTTTTATCTTTAATATTCTTATCAATGCAGGAAATGTTTCATTAGGAAGAGTAAAATAATTTATTTCAAATTCAAGTTGTAATCTATTATTTATTTCTACAATAGAAAGATCATACGAAGTTATATACATTCTTTGCACAATATTATCTTTTGAAACCCTGTTTTGGAACGGTTCATAAAAGTTATTATCTATTTTTAGAAAAGTTCTGAATCCTTGTAACGAAGTTAACCTCCAGGCTTTGTTTGCAGCAACAAATTCTAATATAGCACCATTTTTATCTTTGCTACCAAAAGATGATATTGCTTGAGCACGGTTCACATAAAAAACCCAAAGTGGTTTCCCCCAGAAACCTGCTATTGATGGTAAAAAACTTGCAAACGGTTTAAAATTGTTATAATCTTCAATTACAAACTTATGATCTTCAACCCAAGTTTTCATATAAGTTCCCTTTCTTCTTAATTTTATTAAATTTTATTAATTAATTTTTACTACTACATTATGTGTCCTATAAGTTGACTAGTAAGGATACAAAATTGTATATACTGATTCAACAATAAAACTTTGTAAAACAAGTTTATATCCAAAAGAAAAACTTGCTTGTGTCGTATTTACACCAGCTACTAGTCTCAAAATCATTATTTAACAAATTTTGTTTGACTTCAACTGCTATATCTTCAAGCTTATCTCTCAATTTTATTTCTGTTAACACTTCTACTGTTCTAAAAATTTTATATTTAACTGCAAAACTTGTTGTTAATTTCACTCTCTGTTTTATTACTTTTTTCTTTTGATAACACAACATCTGCTGGTATTATGTTCATCAAACTTAAACCAAAACTTATTTTCCTTAATTCATAAATCATACCAATATCTGCTGTATATAAATATCTACTATTATATTTTTTCAAAAACAGGACCTATTTTCGTATACTCGTCCTCACCATAAGACAATCCTAAAATTTTTAAATTTACACCTGTTGACAACTGCTACATCTTTGTTACAAAACGACTATCACAAAAATACTACCTTTTACACTTTCCTTTTTGCCAAGTTTTAATTTTGAAAAAATAATTTTGATAGTGTAAAATACAAAAATTATTGGTATTAGTCAATGTAATTTTTTGCTATTTTATTGTCTTTTTTTGCTATAGTTATTTAGTCAAATATTTTTTCTAAAATTGACAAGAGTTGTTTGGAATATTTTTTGAAAAGTTTAAAGAAATAATATATCAATTCGCTTTAAGATTATACTTAAATTGTCTCTAAGAAAAATCCAAAAAGAAATTAAAATACATCAATACAAAAAACACATCTCATACAGATATCATAAAATTGGCTAATAAACTATCTTATCTGATATCTCTGGCTTATGTCAACAAAAATATTGTATCAACAGGCAAATGGTTTGTATGGTTAACCGATGAAACTGTTATTAAAATCAATGGTTCAAAATACTACTTAATTGTCGTAATAGACCACAACTCAGGTTGTGTCTTATCTTGGTTTCTGTCTCCAACAAGAAAAGAACACCATTTTTAGTTACCAGAACCTGAGTTAGTTTTTCCTTACCATTGACTTTTAGATGTAAAAAAAAGTAAATGATATGAATAACTTATTGCTCTATACAATTTACAATTCTAAATGTCACAGGTAGCTATGTTTATGAAATAAAAATAACATGAAAAAAGAAAGCAGACGTATATCTTGAAAGTTCCGTTGTAAGTATGTATTATCAAGAAGATGTTCCCCCTCTTATGGAAGTAACACGGGAATTTTGGTATACAGTTTTACTAAGGTAAATCCTTTTGTGTCTGATTTAACTATAATAGAAATTAGTGCTACAAAAGATCCTGAATTACGTACTAAACTAGTCGATTTAATTTCAGAATTTGAAGTGTTACCATTAACTAATGAAGCAAAAGAATTAGCAAAGACTTATCTACGCTATAAGCATATTCCAGAACCTGATGCTCTTCACATTGCTATCGCGTCAATAGAAGGTATGGACCTATTAGTCACTTGGAATCTACGCCACTTAGTAAAACCTGGTACACAATCTATCGTACGCAAGGTATATGGATTTAGGACTGCCTATCCCTCAAATAGTAACACCAGAAGATTTTTTTGAGGAGGAATAATTATGCCAAAACAAATACCAACTGAAGAAGACAAAAAGAAAGCACTTGAAAGAGCAAAACGTGAATTCCCAGGTAACAAAGCATTACAAGAGCTTCACTATATTCGGTATCTTCTCGAAATAGAATGGAATAATATGACAATTGAAGAAATTCAAGAAGAAGTACGAAAAGCTAAACAAGAGCTGGGGTTAGATAAAAAGAGCTCGTCTACTACTTTGAGAAATAAATAACATATGTTCACTCCACTTTTATAAATAATACATATGAAGTAAACTTGTGGCTTAAAATCCCAATTCTTACTGTAGCAACACCTGAAGATTTTTTCGGAGAGAAAGTATAAAATGTCGAGAAAAAAGTTACTGAAGAAGAAAATACTGAAGAAGGTACAGCAAGAATTCCCCGAATGCAAGGCGTTACAAGATATCCATTTTTATCGTTACATAAAAGAGTTAGAATAGCAGACAATGTCTGCTAAAAAAGTTGTGGAATATATAAATGAGGAAGATAGTAAAGTTAAAAAGGAAATAAAAAATTTAAAGAGTGGCACAAAATCTTTCTTACTCAGATAGGATAGAATATTTTTAAAAAAATTTCTCATCTCCTTAATCATCCTCAACATGTATCGCCATTTTTTTGTTTACTAGGTAATAATAGTGTCCGTTGCCACAACCTCTGTATTCACAACTTAAAAATGCGTAGCCACCATATTCTTCTTTGCAATCTTTAAATCTCACACTCAAATAATAATCGTAAAATCCTTGCCAATAGTATTCACAATCTATTTTGTTGTCAAGGTTGTGTTTGAGTTCTCTCATCATTTTTTCATATTCTTCCCACCCACCACGAGTGGGTTTTAAAGAAGAAAGGTAAACAACTTTTACACCATAAAATAAGCTATATGTTTCACAACCTTTTGAACTTAAAAATTCTTTAAACTTTTCAGGCAAGTAAGAATCACAAGTGTGGGCAAATAAAAATAGTAACCATATCTTTTACTTTTTTCACACATTTTCAAAAGAAAACCAGATGAACCAATAGCCAAACGGCGGATTTTTTTCTTGCCATTAGAGTAAACCAAAAGATAACTCCCCATACCATTTTCTTTCACAACCTGTTTTATTTGGCCATAAGTTAATGTAAAAAGTCCAAGTTGCATAATTGTATCTCATTTAGTGTGATTTTTATAAAATAAAAAAAGCTCCCAAAAAACGGGAGCAAAAATTAAAAAGATACAACTTGTGAAATATTCTTTTGTGTTCTTCTATATTTTCTTTTAATTTACTCCTAATACTTCCTCTATCTGTATTTCGTTCAATCATTTTTTCTTCAGATAATCTTCTAAAGGAAAATATATCTTGGCTAACGTCCAACATTTTATCATCTCTCTGAAACTCAACTTTATTGGTTATTTTTTTCCTCTACTCTGCGTATATCTTCATTAACTTCTCGTGAATCTCTTTCGGCGGGATATAAGGTTTGATCTTTATTTTCCCTTTGTTGAGTAATATCATTGACCTTGTGTCTATAGTCTTTGCCCTCTTGGTTTATTATATCAATTTTTAAAAAAATTATAATAAAATCACAACTTTTGTTGATGGTTGGACGGATTTTGAAAAATTTTCTACGTTTTGTTTGATACCGACGATGTCGCCGTAGTGAATTGGTATTGCAATGTCAGGTTTTGTGAGGTTTACTAACTCTGCTGCTTCTTTGTCTGTCATTGTGTATGTCCCACCTACGGGAAGTATCATTATGTTGACTTTGAGTTGTTTCGCTTCTTCTATTACATCACTATCACCTGCAATGTAAATTGATACATCCTTGTGTTTTATTATAAACCCAAGCCAGTTGTTTGATTTTGGATGGAATGGTTTGTTGATGTTGTATGCAGGAAATCCTTGGATGGTTATGTCATCAATTTTTGTTTCTTCAAACGGCAAAAGAACATGTCTGTTTTTAACTGATGTCTGTGAAACAACTTCTTTGCAGGAAAGTAGTATTGTTGTATCTTTTGCTATCTTCTTTATATCTATTTCACTATAGTGGTCATAATGCGGATGTGTGACAAGAATTATATCTGCTTTGTCTTTTTCCTCTTTTATCTTCCACGGGTCAACAAAGATTGTTTTGTCTGCAAGTTTGATTTTTAAAGATGCGTGACCTAAAAATTGAATCTTTTTAACTATTTCTTCTGGTGACATAACTTAATTTATTCCCAATTTATTTTTGTCCAATTATTGTCTTTTGTCCCCTTTATGTCTCCTTTGTGTCCCATTTGTCCCCTATAGGGTTACTTTTAATCAAAACATAGTGAGTTCCTTCCCCAGTTTCTACAATTTGTTTCAACATTATGTGTTTCTATTGCAAATTTTTTCATCTAAACCTCAACAGATTAATTGAGTTTACAACATTTAATAAAATTTACAAAAAGATAAAACGAATTTCAACTTGAACATAACTATTATTGATAACAAAAATTAATTTTTGTATTATAAATCAAAATTATACATCAAATTGTTCCCCCACATGAACTTGACCTATTAGAAGCGTTTGGTATTGACTAAAAGTTAATCCCTTTGTGGAAACAAAAATATGCTAAAGAACTCTTACCTTTGCAAGAAAAATCTATCAAAGAGTTTAACATCTTTTCAGGAGAAAACATCATAGTATTTGCTTCTACATCTTTTTGTAAGAAATTCATAGGCGAGATGGTTGCTATACATTATTGTTCGGAACACAAAAAGTTCTTATTTTGTTCTTATGCTTTACAAACCACTAAGGGGTTACCAAATGCCAACAAAAACACAAAGTTATTACTTTTCCAACGATAAATTGGAATTTTTGGGATTTTAAGCGGGTGTTTAAAAACCCAAAAATTGTAGGGAAAATGCCCCCAAGCGGATTTGAACCGCTGCTGCGGGCTTGAAAGACCCGTGTCCTGGACCTGGCTAGACGATGGGGGCATATAATAAAGTTTCAAAAGTAGCAAAAGTTTCAATAGTTTCAAAAGTGCCAAAAGTTACAATAGTAACAAAAGTTAAATTGTTTTTTTTATTTTTTCAAGTGCTTGTTTTGCAGCATTTTGTTGAGCTTGTTTTTTAGTTTTTCCCACGCCATATCCTAACACTTCATCATCTAATTTTACCACACAGTCAAACCTTTTATCATGATCTGGACCAGTTTCTTTAACAATTGTATACTCTGGTAATTTCTTATAATATTTTTGCAACAATTCTTGTAAAATACTTTTATAATCCTGTATTTCTACTTCTTTTGATTCAGACAAAAATTTATACATAAATTTTTTACATTCTTCAATACCTGAATCCAAATATATTGCTCCAAGAATTGCTTCAAAGACCGATGCTAATATAGATTCTTTTTTTCTTCCACCAGATTTTTCTTCAGATTTACTAATCAGAATAAATTCATTTAATTTGATCTGTTTAGCCCATTTAGCAAGTTGTGGTTTTGACACAAGTACTGCTTTAAGTTTTGAAAGTTCGCCTTCGCTTTTCTCAGGAAAAGTTTTATAAAGATATTCAGCTACAATTACAGCAAGAACACTATCTCCCAAAAATTCTAACCGTTCATTATTGAGTTCATTTTTATTTTCAACAGCCCAAGATTTATGTATAAGTGTTATTTCAAATAGTTTTTTGTTATTAATT
>Ga0080004_1109222_pt1 | contig 17283 bp, 31 predicted proteins | sample WasSprMetagenome_FD_69207 | JGI IMG/M metagenome (GOLD analysis project Ga0080004, IMG submission 69207) | Sulfidic aquatic microbial communities from Washburn Spring, Yellowstone National Park, USA - WS (SPADES assembly) (version 2) | ecosystem: Environmental > Aquatic > Thermal springs > Hot... | reverse complement strand
AGCTTGGACTACGTGGCTTCCCCTAAAGTTCTTTGGGGAGACACAGGCATAGTAGCTGGCAAAATATTATTTGGAGATTACCTGTCAGGCACTTCTTTCGACGTCAACCTCTACCGTTCAGATGCAGATGTATTGAAAACTGATGATAATTTTGATGCACGCGCATTAAGAATAGGCGGAACAGAGGTAATAGACTCCAGTAGAAATTTAAACATTTGTGATATCGTTGCGAGAGAAGGCCTATTAACAAGAATGTCAGGTAATATTTTATATTACGCAGACCTACGATGGAGGGTGACAACAAGTGGTAGTATATCGAAAGTGGGAGATGCATTCAGACCGGGAGATACCTTTGCAGAGATTGATAGTACTGAATTACCGATAGTGGTTACAATAGAAAATGATGCAGGATTTCCATATGGAACTATTGCCAGTTCAATATATCCATATATTCAAGCTCATGGGCCATTATCTGCCACAATTCAAGTGGAACTTAAAACAAGCGCAGGTACATGGGTGACAGTATATGGGCCAACACCTACAACATTCGGATTCGATGAGATAAAGTTCTTAGGTTCGACAGGTTCGCTAACTTATCCTACCGATTTCCCAATTAAAGGGATAAGGTTTACAATCTCTGGTTTTACAGGAAGACAATATATTCGCCAATTCGGACTCTATCAAGCTAAAATGATTGAGTCTTTTCCATTTCCTACAATAGGTGGAACGACATTCCTGGGATTGGGCGGTTCCGTCGGCATCGGGACAACTTCTCCTGCTGAAAAGCTTGATGTTGCAGGAAACATTAGAGCATCAGGGTATGCGAACATAGGCTCACTACAAATAGGTGGGACAACCGTTATAGATTCTAGTAGGAACATCCAGAATATTGTTAATGCAACTCTTTCGGGAAAACTCAACAGCTTGAAGCTCGCTTTAGAGACAGGCGGTGTTATAGGATACTGGTATGATTTAAGGGCTGAAAGTAGGAATCTTGCTAAAGGCAGATTAATTGAGGTATCAAAGCATTCTGTAGTTGACTTTGCAGACTATAATCCTCAAGGAATAACGGACTATTTTGGTTGCAGGATAGTTGGGTACATTTGTCCAGCGTATTCAGAAGCGTATACGTTATATGTCACAAGCGATGATGGAGTTAGGTTATGGTTCAACGGACAGCTTGTAATAGACGCCTGGAGAGACCAGGTTCCCACCACGTACACTTATACAACACCACAACTCGCAGCCGGACAATGGTATCCAATAGTTATCGAGCACTACGAACACGCTGGTGGCGAGAGGCTTCTACTTGAGTGGTCAAGCACAAGCCAAGCGAGGCAGACAATACCATCTGAACGTTTAGCATACTCAAGCTTGGACTACGTGGCTTCCCCTAAAGTTCTTTGGGGAGACACAGGCATAGTAGCTGGCAAAATATTATTTGGAGATTACCTGTCAGGCACTTCTTTCGACGTCAACCTCTACCGTTCAGCCGCAGATGTATTGAAAACTGATGATAATTTTGATGCACTCGCATTAAGAATAGGCGGAACAGAGGTAATAGATTCTAGTAGGAATCTTAAAAACGTTTTTGCAGACGCAGGAATAATCACAAGTGGGCGGTTTACAGTTTCAAGGCTTCCAGACGGTACAAGCGGCTACGTCCTGGTTGGTCAGGGTTCAGGCTACGACCTTGCTTGGAAGGACATAAGCGGAATAGCGGGTGTAATAACAGACTCCCAGCATGGGACAAAGACGGGCATACCCTTCGCCCACCATGGAGACTGGGGGCACTACGGTAAAATTCCAACTTCAGCCCCAACCGGAGCCGCTGAAAGAGCTTACGTGGACAGTGCAAACCTATACGTCCACGACGGAACAAGCTGGGTTCTAAGAGCAACAAGGGACTGGAACAACCTAATAAACAAGCCAAGCACTTTTCCGCCTTCAGCCCACGCAAGCACTCACGCTTCAGGAGGCTCTGACCCTGTTTCTCTTGACGCTTCACAGATAACCTCTGGAAGGCTCAGCCTTTCAAGATTGCCTACATCAGCAACAGCCAACAGAGTTCTGCTGGTTAGAACCGCTAACGCAGACCCAACTTACGACCAAGTTGACTGGAACACGGATATAAAGAACATACCTTCAACTTTTCCGCCCTCAGCCCACGCTTCAACCCACGAATACGGCGGAACCGACCTCGTTAGAAACCTTGACTATTTAGCCATAAGGGGGACAGAAGTCATCTCCAGTAGCAGAACCCTCCATAACATACAATTAGACGACCACCTGAAACCCGCCGCAGACAACCTTTACACGCTCGGAGACACAAGCCTAAGGTGGGCGAACATTTTCACCGTTCTGTTGAACGTTTTCAACATAGCGAACGTAGGGTCGCTCCAGGTAGGTGGAACAACAGTTATAGACTCAAGCAGAAAACTTCAAAACATAGCCTCCGTAGCCCAGAACCTTGTTCCAGACGCAAACCTCACCAGGGATTTGGGAACCAGCAGCGTTGCGTGGAACAACCTCTACGTCGGCTACGGCTTCATTGGAAGGTTAACCGTCACCGATCAAATAAGAGATAACTCGAACACGTACCAGATGGCGAAGATTTTGTCGGCTTCAGGCACAAGCAGAAACACGCCTGCTTGGGTTTTCTTCCCAACGGTCTGCGACTACTCGCTTCTCCCAGCTTCATCCGACTTCGGCTACATTGGGGAAAGCGACAGATACTGGTACATGATATATTCTCGCTACTATTACTATAAAATTGCTCCTGCAAGCTTCAGCTGTCCGTCAAAGCTTAAAGACGTTCCAATAGAGAAGGCTTTAGGCGTCAAAGTTGAAGGGAAAACGTTGCCTAAAGGGTTGAAAGTGAGGTACAAGGCTCCAACACCGCACAGCGAAGACGCCTACACGGTTAAGGACTTAATACGCGAGCGCTTGGGCTTCAACATGTCTCCACTTGAAAGGGAATACACGAAACACCTGCTTCAGAAACACAACGGAGACTTCGAGTCAGCCCTAAGAGAAGCCAAAGAGTTCTTCGGAGAAGAGCTTAACAGCTACGGCAGGGCGATTAAGGAGAGGCTTGAAAAGAAGATGCCCATCGAAGACGAAATAGTCTTAGACGAGCTGGTAAGCGTTTACGGAGAGCAAGCCGTCGCCGAAGCGCTTGAAATACTCAAATTTGAACTCCACGACCAGATAGAAGTCGCCTGAACGGGTTTCAGATGAGGCTCAAAATAGAAGGGTTGAGCAAAACAGAGCTCCTTGTAAAGCTGTCCGTTTACTCCGCGCTCTACGGGCTCCTAGCCATAAACTACATAGACCTCGTGACCCCAGGCTCAAACGTTCCAGGATACCACCTGTGGCTGACAATCCAGTACTTCGCACCCTTCATCCCCATTCTCTTCGTTTTAGGCTTCGACGACTGGGAGCTGGCTCTAGCCATGGGCCTATGGGGGTCACTGTACAACGACCTGTTCTACGCGCCAGTCGGCAGGCTCCTGTTCGGCAGAACCGTCGACCTTCTTGAATGGTACTCTTTCCAGTTCGGCTTCAAGGGGCTTCAGGATTCTTGGACGTTCAACGGAGGCTTCTTCACGTTTCCAGTCACATCGCTTCTAATGGGCTTAAGCATACACGCCCGCACAGCCCTAACCTACGCTTTACTGAGAAAATGGTGGCTTGAACCGTAACCGCAACGTAAACATTTTATCCTTTACCAGCGAATACTCTTTAGGGACTTTCATGGTTGAAACCCTACAGGTAGCTGGCAAAGCGGCTTTGTTCTCGGTAGCAATCTCGCTGATAACAGCCGGAAGCACACTGATCAAGGACAACTTCTACCCAGGCTTATCGGTTCTAGTCATAGGCGTAATTTTAATAATCATTTGGAGCATACTTGTAGAGAAAGAAGCGAGGGCGGAGGCTAGGAAAGCCGCCCAAGAAGCCTTCCAAAAATTGAAGCTTGAAATGGAGGCTAAAAAGTATGGATGAGCTTGAGAAGGCGATACTTGAATACTTGGAGAGCCGCCCTCCAAACTGGAAGTGGGGAACAGGCACCCAAATGTTCAGCCGAGACGAAACAATAGAACGCTTCAAGAAGGACAAGAAGTTCCGCAAGTTTATAATTGAAAGGGCTCACATTTTAGCAGTTGAGCTTTTTATGAAGGGGAAAGCCAAGCGGGGGAGCAAATGAAGGTTCTGGCCGTTGCTCCATGCTTTGACGAGGCAAGCCAGTACAGCTTCACATGGTACACTAGGCTAAGGGACGCTGTTAAGGACAAGGTTACGTTACAGGAGCTTCTCAGAGACACCGCTGTAAGAAGCGCCTTTGAATCAAACGTTGAAGCCTTCAGACCAGACGTTATAGTCTTCTACAATCACGGCTCGGAAGACTGCCTATGCGCCCAGGGAGGACAAGACTGCGTTTTGGACAGTAGAAACGTTGACAAGGTTGCTGGGAAAATAGTTTATACGATGGCGTGCTTAAGCGCCCGGAAGCTTGGAGCCCAAGCCTATGCCAGAGGTTGTATCTACGTTGGATACGTGGAAACCTTCACCTTCACAACGGATGAAGAGCAGTTGTTCTGTGAGGCTGCGAACAGCGGCTTCATAGCCTACGTGAACGGAGAACAGGACTGGGCTAAAATAAAGCAAATTATGATTGAAGCCTTCAACAAAGCTATGGACCAAGCTGAAGACCCTTGGGCTAAAATGTGGCTTCAATGGGACAGAGATGTACTGCGCATATACGCTTTAGGAGTTGACACTCCAGAGTCAAAATGCGTCTTCAGAAAATTGGCCATAGTCCTCTTCGGGCCGAAAGTAGGGTGGAAACTAACAAAAGCCTTTCCAGTTTCAGTTGCACTATTTTTTGTTGGACTCGGCGTCCTCCTTCATGATTATTGCCACGTGCTTTGGCAAGTGGGCGGATATAAGGAGATACTCTCCTTGCAGGGCGGCTACATAGGTGCAGCGATACTTGTGTTAGGCTTCATCCTCGCCTATTACCAGATTTGCCTATATCTGAAACGTTAAGATGAACATTTTAACATTTGATGTCTTGGCATCCTTCACGTTCGCTGTGCTGTACGGCTTTATGGAGAACAGGCTTTTCAGAATACTAACGTTCTGGAAGTTTAAGAAAGAAAGTCGAGAAGACGGCTTAATCGACCACTTCAAACTCTACCACATCTTCATGCTTTTCCTATTCATAATCGCTGGCAGAAGCAGCTCTCTGAAAACGTGGATATTCAACGTCTTTATGATACCGATGGTTGAGGACGCAGCATGGTTCTTGTTTGAGGGTAGAATGCCTAAGCCTGACGATTGGACAAACTGGCCTATTTACAAACTAATTTTAGGATTACCTTATTGGTATTGGATTGTAGGCGCGATTTTAGCCTTAATTACTATTTACTAGACTAGAAAAAAGAGGAATTTGTCTAGAATCTAGCTGCTTTTCTCTTCGTTTTTAAGCCCTAGCTTTTTAAGGATGGCTCCTGCTACAACCCAAGCTACTCCGACAACTCCGAGCACTGATAGGGCGTAGGCGACGTGTTCTGCTATTGTGCCCAACACATCCCACGGAGCCACTTGTTTTCACCGTAAATGAAACTTGAAAGAAAGGGTTTAAGGGTTTCCCGTGCCTTATAGACTTGTAGGGAAGCCGTATGGGAGTGTTAAACGTTGAAATAAACGACGAGCTTGAAAAACAGTTCCGCATAGAAGTCATAAGAAGAAAAAAGGGGAAAAAGGGAAGTCTCAGAGAGGCAGTTGAAGAGGCCTTGCGTCTTTGGCTCAAAACTCCCGCGCCTGAAAGTTGAAAAATCCTCACCATGCCTCGCCACGCCGCTCCTCACCGTACCAGACCACACCCCGCCTTACCACAGAGAGGCTGTTGAGGAAGCCCTACGCCTATGGATAGAAACGGCAAGAACCGAGATCGAAAAGTAGAAATCTTCTAGAACAAAGTTCTATCTTGAATGGAAAGGCCAGAGTATGCCTTTGCTCCAAGGTCATTACCGTGCTTCGACTTCATAGATGAAGAAGGCAGCAGACTAAAGGTTACAGCCATAATAGCCCCAATAAGGATAGCCAGAAGCGGGGAAGGCTGGGAAATAAGCTGGGCTTGCAGCCGAGCCCTCTCATGCAAAAACCAAACATGCCGATACAGTAAGGCATCGAAAGATGAAACCTTGAAATAGTTAGCTGGAGGTCCTCAACCATTCCCTTTCCAACGTTCTTCCAACCCTAATGGCTTCGTCTCTTATCGGTTCAGGAGCCTCCTCAAGCCTTATCCAACGCCTAGCTATACGTGAAACATACTCGGTTTCAGCCGCCTTCCTAATAGTGTAGCCCACCCTTTCCTTGAATGTGGAGTAGAGAGCAACTTCACTAGTCCACTCTGGAACCACACTGTCCATCACTCCCCTAGTTATTCTGTACCCTTTTTCCCTCAGAAAAGCCTCAGCAGCAGCCCATATCCTATTCAGCTCCTCCCTAGTGATTGGAGCCAGTTCAACGGCGACCATGCGCTTCTTCGCAGCTCGGGCGTAGCCTCTCCTGTAAGGTGGGCCTCCCCTTATTGGGTTGAAGGCTGTCTGAGGGTGAGCCCAACGTGGATCCATCTCCTTGCCGGGCGTTATTTCATAGTAGATTCTGTCGAACCATTTTGGGTTTCCTGCCTTCTCCTTTCTTACGGGCCTAATTAACCCCAGCTTTTTTAAAACATAGATGTAGTTCACCCTGAAGCTTTGATAGCTTCCACAGTAAATGTTAGCTTTCGCCCTTTCCTTTTTTAACGCCCTCCAAATCTCTTGTGGGTAGGCTGACCTGTGCCTTAATAGATAGTCTCTGATGAACAGGCCTGTTGGAAGAAGCCATCCGCGTTTAACCTTTTCAGCCAATTTTGAAGCCGCCCTTCTTGAGCATTTTATCGGCAAGCTGCGCCCATGAAAGCCTAGAATACACAGACGGCATTTCCTCGGCCCTCCTCCAGTAGAAAAAGTCTTTCAGGTCTTCTGAATCGAAGCCATAGTCGGCTCTAAGCTGGCTAGCCCTCTGAGCCCTGAACCAGTGAGGGTAAAGCTGGTGGCTTTTAATCGCAGAAAAATCGGGATGAATCCCCCTTTCAGCCAGCCTTTCGCCTACACGCCTCACAACGTTAAAAACAGTCACCCTAGACATATTAAACAGTTTCCCGTTAACCCTCCTCACGTAGTTCAACATGTAAGGCGCCAGCGGCTCATCAGACCTTACAGGGAAAACCCTTCTATTTGGCCCCCTCCTCCTTTTGCTGACAGCCATCTCCACGACAACAATTCTTGGATCCCTGTGCAGGTTAAAGTGGAAGTCATCCGACTTCAAAGCTATAACCTCGCTAGCCCTCCCGCCTGTTTCAAAAAGGGTTGATATAAGCGCGGACTCAAACCTGTCGACACACGCCCCTACCAAAGCCATGAGGTAGCCCCACCCGCAGAAGCCGAAGACGTCCTTATCTACTCCTCTCTCTTTGACCATTTTAATAGTAAGTTATTTTTCTTCTTTTTTAACAATTCTCCTTTTTTGTTAAATAACAAAAAGCGTTATTTTTCAAAATCAAGAAAGCAAAAAATTTAAATACGTGTTGTGTATTTGGGTTTTTACGGCGTGCGTAAAGCATGCCTAAGCAAATGCGACCAAACCCTAAAACCTGCCTAAACCTGACATGCGGGTTAAGGGTTTAGCACGGGTTTAGGGGGAGGTTAAGAGCCACCACGCCAATATATATAACGCCCAATGCGGGCGTGTTGGCGTGGTGGTGCGTGTGGAAACCCGCACACACGCACGAACACGGCTTTAAGCCGTGTGCATAGGAAAAAGGGACTTTCAGCGAGTTATAAGGCTCTCTAAACCGCCCGCCCAAACGTTAAAGGGGGTTTCAGCTATTCCTTTTATAGCTAAATGTCGCAGTTGTGGACATATAATTATCGCTAACACTCGGCGAATGCTTGAGGACTTTATGAGGCTTCACGATAGCGAGAGCCATAGACGTTATGATGATGAGTTCAGCGAGTGGATTGTTTCAGTTGTGCGTTGGGACACGTGGGGTTTCATCAGCGTAGCCTCTAAAAACCCAGCGTTCTGGAAAGCTATACGCACGAAGCCACGCCTTTAAATTTCCCCTTTTTGTTTGAGAGGCGGGCGGGGAGATTAGCCTTTCTGAAACCTCAGCGGTTTGGGTAGCCTCCGAGAAAAATACCGAGGTGGTTTTATGCCGAAAAAGGAGACATCTGTGGCTGTCGAGGCTCAGGTAGCTCAGCCCTCCCGTATCGACCTACTTGAGGGTTTCGCGGAGCTTGTAAGCGAACGCTATGGCTATTGGACTGCTCGAAAGCTTAAGGTGGCGGAGCTTAACGAGAAAATCGGCGATGAACGCAAAAAGGCTAACGAGATTAGGAAAGCCATAGCTTTCAGGCTAAAGTTTGACAGGAAAAACGGTGGATACTCCTACGATATGGGCGAAGTTCTAAAGATGGCTGTTGAAAACGGAGATTGGGAGAGCTTCAAGGCTAAGCTAACCGAGTTAGCGGAGGTTAAAAAGACAATCGACAACGTGGCTAAGCCATACCGACAGGAAATAAACCTACTCAACAGGGCAATCAGATATATGGACAACGTAGCCATACCAGACAGCCTTAAAGAGCTGGGCTACCCCGTTGAGCCTCGTTTCAGCCTATCAGAACACGTAAAGAAAGCACTCGAAAGCCAGAGGAAAAGGAAAAAGTAGGCTCAACGCCTAAACCCCACATTTTCCCCCATTTTTCTACCCTAAAGCCGTAAGGTTAGCCCTTACGGCGGGGTGGAAACCCTCCCAAACCGCTGGGGCAGAATAAAGGCTGTTACGCTAACGTGGGTTCTCCAGAATCCCGTAAACGCTCAGCCCAAGCCTGTCGGTCTAACCGACGCAGTTTTAGGTGTGGCTGTGGGCTTTTGAGCGTGGGATGGAGAAAAACCCACTATATATTTTAAACCCTCCTTTCTCCCTCAATTGGCTAGCGTAAGCTGTTGCTTCTGTGGGCTGGTTAAGAACCCACCAGCGGAGCGTTTAGGCTGTGAAGCCTTAAGGACTCCCACCCTAGATGACCGCCGAGCCAGCCATAAGGGAGGCTGGCAACACCCCAATGAAGCTAGGGCGGGAGCTAACCGCTTAGGACGGTCTCCGACCTAAAGGGCAAATCCCTCTAGGTCGTGGAGACGGCTCTCCCAGAGGCGATTGGCGGGGAAGCCTTTGAAGGGAGAGTGTAGGGTGTAAAACACAAATCAGAACCCTCTTTACGCCGAGCCTTATGCCGTGTGGAACCACCCCCAATTAAACTTCCATACGGTTCCCGCTTTTTGCGGGTAGGCTCGGTGCACCCAGCCTGCTCTGGCGACAGGCGGGTCAGGAAAAGAGGGGGCTAAGCCTAAATGCTCACAGTGCCCTTATTTTGGGGTGCCCTTTTTGGAGAACCATCCGCTTTTGAGCTTGAAGCGTGCAAGGCTTGTGGTTTCCCTTTTCGGCAGGGAGGTTGAGATTTTCTGCAGGATATTGGACTACACTCCGCCCTTCATAAGCATAGAAACCAGGGAGGGCAAGCGTATTCTAAACGAGAACGCTGTGAAGGAGATTACGCCCCTAGATTAGCCTCCTTTTTCTCAAGGGGTGCCGTTTTTGTTAAGGCGAAGCCTTAAGCCCTCAGTATCGGTCATAATCGAGGAAGTCGACGAGGTTGACGTGTGCGTTTATAGAACATGCGATGGCTGTCAGTTCCAATGCCTACGTAAGATTTTAGCCGTCTTCAAGCGTTTCCACATAGCCTACCACAGCTTTGAAAAGGGACACAGCGTAGTCTTCAAGTTCAGAAGTTCAGAAGACGCATTAATGGCTTATAACGCCCTAAAATGGGCGGGAATACGCAAAGCCAAATTGGAATTCCACGCCTAAAAATCCTCCTTTTTCTGTTCGGGGTGTCCTTTTGGCGAGTTTCTCAGAGGTTAAGTTGAGGATTCAGAAGAGCATAGAGGAGCTTATGGACGACTACGATTGGGACGTGGAGGATGTTAAAGAGGCTCTGAAAGAAATAGCGGATGAGCTTTAAACTCCCTTTTTCTTTTGGGGTGCTGTCAATGCCGAAATGCCCAAGATGTGGAACGGTAGTTCACATGGAAATGGATAACGAGGAGCTTGGAAGGAAGGTTAGACAGCTATACAACGAGTTCAACAAGATGATGCTTAAGCAAGGCTACGAGGTAAGCCTTGACGAATTTTTAGAATGGATTGAAGATATGATAGACGACCCCTACAACTAACCCCCCTTTTCTTTTTCGGGGTGTTCTGAGTGAAAGACTTTGTGTGTCCAAAATGTGGTAAGCCCATTCAGGTTGTGGCTGTTGCGGATGACTATACTATTCTTGGATGCCCAGAGCATCGGGAGTTTGACGAGGTTCATGCAATAGTCAATGCGTTTGTTGTTTACGATAAGAGTGGGCAACCGTTAGCCTACTATTTCAGAGCAGACGGCAAAGAAATTTCAGATGAGGAAATGGAGGCGATTATGAAATTGCATCCAGAAGCCACAGACAACACTGAAACACACATTAAATGGCGTGAGGTTGTCTAACTTCTTTTTTCGTTTTGGGGTGTTCTGAATGAAGGTCATCTATTGCAATTCCTTTGAAACTACCCATAAAAGGGAGGTTTTCCTTTTAACCTTCCGCTTCACAGCACCAGACGGTAAAGAGGAAGCCTTCTACATAGCCATTTCACCATCAGGAGCAGCGGTTCTCCACGAGATTTTAGGAAAAGAGATTGAAAGCTACATACGGGAACACGGAAACATCATTGTCGGAGATTGGAAGACTGACAACTGCAACTGTAAAGAGGGAAACAACAATAAACCTTACGTAGCCTAAACCCTTTTCTTTTTCGGGGTGCCGTTTACGGTTACTTTGAAAACTCGATATAGCCTTGAGCAGTTTAGGCGTGTTCTTCAGCCCGTAGCCCACAACATAGCCCTCCAAGCGGTTCAGAAGCTGAACGGTCTGGTCTGGATTAAAGCCTTAGACGGTAAAATATTGGACATTAGGTCTGAGGATTTCGCCATCCACTTCAGGAAGAGGAGCATAGCCTACATAGACTACAAGCGGGGGCTTATGCTCCAGATTGAGGAGCACCCATACACGGACGGAAACCTAACAAAGATAGTTGTCCAAGGACAGGGCAAAAAGGTTAGAAAAATGGCTGAGAACTTCATAGAAGACCTAATGAAGGGCGTAAAGCCAGCATCACAGTTCAGCCTAAAAGATTACGTGAAAGACAGGGGCAAATCTTGATTTTCGGATGGTGAACTCTTTTTATCTTTGGGGTGTAAAATGGACAAATCAACAGTTGATGTTCTTGTCGCAGAGCTGGAGCATGTCAAGGAATTATTGGGAAGGATTGAGAAGACCATAAAGGAAAGCAGAACCATCTTCAGCGTTTCAGAAGATGATGTATGGATGATAGCAGAAAAAGAGGGCATAGAAATCCCAGAAGATAAGAAAGCCCATGTTTTGCACTACGTTGAGAATTACATGAAAGGCTACTGCTACGACAGCTCATATTCAATATGGGATGCTATCAAAGACGCCATCGAAGACGCACTAGCCGAACAACCATAACCTTTCTTTTTGGGGGTGCTTATGGAGAGCTTGTTGAGCTCCGCTTCTATTGATTTTGTCACTCACTCAGTTGCAAACATCCGTGGATACGACCTTTTCAAGCATATACTCAGACAAGGATATATTAAGCCCTACAAGACTTGGAAGGCTGGATTTTCCATTAATGGATGCTATGCCGTAGGAGGATACAGCATTGACGCTGTCCTAATATTCAACTATAAGGATGTCAGAGACAAACTAATCCCCGTTCTATATTTCCCTCTGCAAGACTACGATTGGTATCAGACGAGGGACTATCTAATAACATGGCATAACCTAACTTGGGAAGCCGAAGTGGCTATGCTTGAAGGAAACACTATCCCACTCAGTCTATGTAAAATGGTTGTCATTTCGCCCAGGAAGCGTAAGCTAATGGAACAGCTAAAGAAGATGGGCTTCAAAGTTTCCCACATGCTTCCCTACTCTCCTCTTCAAAGCTTCTCAAAGTTCTTTAGGCAAGTTGAGGGCGAAAGAAAATTTCACCTCTCAAACATTTACAACGCTTGGATATGCGGGAAGTTCAATCTGAATTATGAGGAGATAAAAAGAAATTTCCCATTAATGATTGAACAGAGGGAGATAAAAAGGCTTAACAGAAGATGTAGTCTTTGCACGCACTTCTACTTCGACTTAAAGCTGACACCCCAAGCTACACGCACAGTTAAATGTCTACTCCGAGACAGCCCAACAACCTTCGACAAAGTCTGCGAAAACTTCAGCTTCAACCACGACCTATACCTAAACCCTAAAGGCTGGCGAATATTCAACCCATAATTTTTCGGGGTGTTCTATGTCTCTGAGGGCTGATGTTCTTAAGTGTCCGAAATGTGGAAGTGAAAGGCTGACCGTCAAAAGGATACAGGGAGGAAAGTCCTGGCTTATCTGCCTTGACTGCAACTACTTTGAAGAAGTCTAAAACTGCCCTCTTTTCTTTTTGGGGTGTTTATGTCTAAGGTTACTCTGCTTCTTGAAAGGATTCAGCGTAAAGCTGAGCCCGAGCTTAAGCCTATGAGCGAGGAGAGGATGGCTCAGCAGGATGCAAGGGCAAACCTCATAATTAGAAGGGTTGAGAACAGGAGGCTTATTGAAGAGGCCAAAGTTAGAACCCTTGAAACAGTTAGGTCATTGAAGGCTGACCTAAAGCTAATCAACCACGCTCTTAAATGTCCAAACTGTATGTTCGAGCTTATCTTAGACGTGGAACGTTACGGAGGCTCCCATTCTGGAATATCAAGCCTAGACTTAAACAACAACGACTTGCTTGAACTCTACGTGGACGACGAAAAAGAAGATATCGAAATGGACTTAGGCAAGTCAATAGACCCTGAACTCCTCGAGCTTTGGCGTCAAATACCAAAGGCAAGCGACTACCGCATTGGAAATTATTGGCTCCAGCTTAAGGGCGAAACGAACTTTGAAACTGAAAAGTTCATTAGGGATAGGCTTGAATGGCACAAGAAAATACTCCTCTACCAGCTTAAACAGGCGAGGGAACACTATCGCATGCTCTTAGCTTGGAATGTCGACGAAGACCCGCCGCTACCATACTACAGAATATTATGAGGCTTTATCGGTGAAATCTAAATGCCGCCGCGTCCGCCGAAAACCCGCCTTCTGACAAGTCGTGTTACGTCATGCCACAAGCCCACTATAGGGTGCTCCTCAGTCTTCGGAGGGAGGGCTCCTGGAGTCCTTGAACGAACAGCATCCCTGAGAGCATCAACAATTGGAAACTTCCAAATTCTCTCTTCAGCCACAGCTTCCACCACTTCATAAGTTGAAACTAGGAAGTATTTTCCCTTTTCTCTTTGGGGGTGTTTTATGGATTCCATTACAGCTAAACAATGGCGGGAGATGTCAACACCCGACATTATAGCGAGCTTGGACACAGCCATTGAGGTTCTCAGAAAGAGGAACATTGACGAGGAATGGATGAGCTTACTGCTGGACATAGCTAAGAGGATTCTTGAAAAAGCCATAGGAGAGGACTAAGATGGAAGAAGTTACCATGGAGAATATGGCTTGGCGGGGAGTTAGGCTTGTATCCCAGCCCATCCGTGAAGGCCAAAAGGAGTATGTCTACACCATAGGCTGGCACACACCTGTGGGAATGTTCTACCTTGAGGAAGAGGTAACTGATTTAAGCAGAAAACCTGTTCCCTCAACTTCTGGAAGCATAATAGCCTACTCCAAAAACGTTAAGCCCCTAATCCAGCATATTGAGAAGCTCAGAGGAGTCAAGGTAAAGCTGACGGAGGACATTTCAGCGCAAGAAGCATACGACATAGCCGAGGGAGAAAGGATACTGCGGAAATATCCAGAGTGGAAGTCACAGCCAGACAAACCAGTCCTCACATAACCCCCTTTTCTTTTGGGGTGCTTTTCTAATGCCAGTGAAGTTTGTAACGGACACTATGGGAGAGGTCGAGGTCAACCTTAAGAAGGCTGGAAACGAGCTTGTTGTTCCAAAGCCTGAGATAGTGCTTAAGGTGGACGGTAAACCCGTCCAGGAAGTGCGTGTAGTAGCCGACAAACGCTACCTGTGGCGTGGAAAGGGAGTTCAGCTTGCAACTCAGACGAAGCTTGTAAACCCGCAGGATGGAAAAGAGGTTCCAAGCCACGAGGTTCTCGAGGTTTTAGACCGCTACAGCTACAAGTATATCGACGAGCTCTTCAACGAGATAGAGAAGAAGCAGGTTGAATACTACGCAGTCTACCCAGACGGTAAAGAGGAGCCCGTTAGACCATACGAGAGAACCACAGTCATAAAGGTTCCAGAGGAAAATTGGGTTCCATCAGTAATCCTAGACGAGTTTGAAATCGAGAAAGTCTACGAGCTGTACTCCACAAAGGAGGAGGTCATCCGCAAACTATACGAGGAGGCTGAAAGACGCCTAAAAAACGACCAAGTGGGAGTGGCAACATTCAGCTTCGGCGGCTTCGAGACCTACTACATATTCCTAGTCCCATACATTAAGGAGGGCAAGTTCGGCTGGCTTGTAAAGTTCACGAGGAGAAAGACCAAGCCAAACTACAGCATGGACATACCCGTGAAAGCCAAAATATCCATCAAGGAGCTTCCAACAGTCCCTGTTCTGCCACCAGTCCAAGTCATAGTAGCCTCAGCTAAAAAGAAGAAAAAGGATGAAGCAGTAGTTTAGCCTGTGGGTTCAAATCCCACACCTTTTTTATTTTTGGGGTGAACATGAGCGAGTTTTTCAGGAAGCATAAAATCGAGATGGTTGTCTGCAGGAACTGCGACTTCCCAATGGACTATGAAGGTGAAAGCCCGGGGGGATACCACCTGTTCAGATGCAAGACGTGCGGAAACAGGGTTGGAATACAGGTGCAGGATTATGGCGAGGCAACGGTATATTGACTTGGAGAGGAAGTTCAGCCACATTGGAGATTGCCCCTTCTGCGGAGGCATAGTTTTCTACTTCGACGTTGAAACACTAAACCTCTACGACTCTGTAAGCCCAGCATTGATTAGGAAAATCCGCAAAATGGTTAGGGAAGGAGCTAGCCTAGAACAGCTCCTCGACGAGTTTCCAGAAAACCTGATAATAGACGAATTTGAGTGCAGCATCTGCGAGAAATGCGGGCACGAAGACTGCTGGCCAAAACACGGCGGACGATAGCCTCCTTTTTCTTTCGGGGTGATTGGGGGCACTATGGCTTCCCCCATTGAGATGCATTTCTACGTTGTCAAGGCTCCAGACGGAACATACCACGTCCAAAACATAGTCCTCGGAAAGCTTGGACAGCACCTCCTTTACAAGCTTAAGGGCTTCCACAATGTGCCATCCTAAAGAAAAAGGAGAACGCTATAAAATGGCTTGAGAAAGCCTTAGAGAAGAACGGCTACGCATGGTATATCACCTACACCTCGGAAATAGAGCATGTTGACGGGTTCTACGCTTTTGTAGCTCCATTCGACGCTTCAGGATGGGTTGAACTGCCCGAAAGTGTTAGAAGCACCTTCAAACAGATGGTTGAAATGCTGAAGGAGACGTAAACCCCACTTTTTTGGGGTGCCTTATGACTGAGGAAGAGCCTATTGTAATGTTGTGTCAAGAGGGAAACCTCGAAGATCTTAAACGTCAAGGCTTTGCAGCAGAACTCAAACTTGACGGGACAAGAGTGAAAATCATCAAGGAGAACGGTAAAGTCACCCTGATCAACAGGAGGCAGATAATCTACAATACAAGGCTTCCAGAGATAACTGAAGCCGTCAAAGCCATACCAGCGGACAACTTCATCCTGGACAGCGAAATAGTCTACATAAACCCAGCCACGGGACAAAGCGAGTTCACGCCCTGTCAACGTCGGTGCAGCACGCAAGATATTGGCAAGGTTCTGTTTCTCCAGAGGCTTTACCCTGTTAAGGCTATGGTTTTCGACATTATGATGGTGGACGGACAAGACTTAACAGCAACGCCATACTACCAACGTAAAAAGACACTGTGGGACTTCCTCCAGAAAAGCCCAACCCAGAACCTGCTGTATGTTCCATACAGCCTAAACCTTCAGGAATCGTGGAACTACGTGGTTCAGAGAGGCGAGGAAGGCCTCATACTGAAACGCTTAGACAGCCCATACGAGTACAGGAGAAGCTTCAACTGGCTGAAGGTTAAGAATTGGAAGTTTCTGGTGGCTGATGTTGTAGGCTACACTAGGGGCGAGAATGCGAGGAGCCAGACCTTCGGCTCCCTAGTTCTAGCTAGAGACGGTAAATATATTGGGTGCTGTGGTTCAGGCTTCGACACCCTTGAACTGTTCAAGGTTTGGGATATTCTACGTAATGCTCCAAAGCGTGGAAAACCGTTCCCAACCGAGGTTGTAGGAGAAGACTATGTGGCTGTGGACACAAACTTGAAGGTTGTCGTGAAATATTACAAGCAGTCGGACTCAACAGGCGTTCTACGGTTTCCAATATTTCACAGCATATACAACGGCTAACCTCTTTCTTTGGGGTGCTTCAATGAAGATTTTGGATGCGAGGGTTGACTGGTTCGAGGGCTACATGAATGAGCCTCAGCTTATGCTACTAGTTGACAGGATCCCAGATGTTAAGGAGCCGTGGCTGAGACTACTGAAAGTCGTGGACGACGAGGGCGAAGTAAGATATGTGCCGATAAAAATTACAGACTTTCCAAGGCATGGCAGAATAATCAAAGTTGAGTTAATCCGATAAATACTATTTTCTTTGGGGTGTTGTATGCCCTATATGTACCTGCAGTTCCCGGAGCTGAAGGATTTCATAGCCTACCTTAAAAGCCAAAATATTGACACTGTTGGGATTGTTGAGCGGGTGAATAGGAGAACGTTGAAGAGCGGGATTCCCATAGCGAGGTACTATTTTAGGCTGACAGCCAAGGATGAGAGGCATAAGGAGATAGTTCTATGCGACATAACATACTATGAAGGTGCAGACATACCCATAGACCGCGAGCAGATTCAGAAGCCCAGAAAGCAAGTTGAAGAGGAGATCGAGAAGGCCTTCGCTGAGGAAGCCGCCAAAGGCGTAATATTCAAACGCCTAAAGGC
>Ga0080004_1118270_pt1 | contig 17287 bp, 17 predicted proteins | sample WasSprMetagenome_FD_69207 | JGI IMG/M metagenome (GOLD analysis project Ga0080004, IMG submission 69207) | Sulfidic aquatic microbial communities from Washburn Spring, Yellowstone National Park, USA - WS (SPADES assembly) (version 2) | ecosystem: Environmental > Aquatic > Thermal springs > Hot... | reverse complement strand
ACCTCCGCGTAGAGGTTCACCACGTCCAGGATGTCGGCGCCCCTCACGCTCGCCAGGAGAGGGTCCTCGAAGTTGAGGTAGAGCGAGCCAGCCCTAGCACCCCTCAGCAGCTGGAAGAAGTAGAAGGTTTTCCCCGCCCTCCTCGGCCCCACGACCGCTACAGCCTTGCGCGGCACCTCTTGAACCTTGAGCTCGCGCTCCACAACCTCCGGCAGCTCGAACCTGTACCAATCCTCCAAGTACCTCCTCACAGCCCTGACGTCCATAATGTCACCAATTCCAGACAATATTTGCGTTTTCTATCTGTTATATAGGATATTTTAAGCTTGCGTGCCTCCTTTGCGTGCGCGCATTGAAGTGCTCCAGGTACCTCTACGCGGCAGCCTGCGAGGCCTCAGGGCCTCTTACGTTTCATCGGCAACTGCCGAGGGCGCTAACCCTAGCGCGCCAGGCAACTCCCAGCCGCGATCTCCGTGTTTAAGGGGCTAGCTTTGCCCCGCGCCTCCAGCGCGCGCCAACCGCGTGCCGCAAGCACCCCTGAGCCCTTCACAGGAGCCTGCGCGAACAAGAGTCCCACAACCCTCACACTCGAGGCTCCCATACGCTCCCAATCGTCTTCTCGTAGACCTCGGCAGCCCTCCTCTGAAGGCCCTCAGCCATCACGCCAGCGGTGCAGACCCAGGGTAGAAGCCGAGCAGACCGCCCCTCCCCGTACCAGCTTCTCGCAGATCACTTCACGTGCCTTTCCCGCGCATACCTCCCGGCGAGCTCCAGGAGCCTGCGCCCCTCCTCCTCGGGCAGCGAGCCCCAGTAGCTGGGTCCCACAATCCTACTCGCGAGGTCGCTGAAGGAGCGGGCGTCGAAGGTCAGCAGGAAACCCAGCCTAAACCTCCTGAGCGCGACGACCGTGGTCGCGTCCGTGTAGCTAAACCCCCTCCTGTCCGCGCGCTCCCTGAATAGGGTGAGCGCCTCGCGCTCAGCCTCCTCGTCGAGTAGGAGAACACCGACAGCCCCGCTCTCCACGAACGCCTCGATGAAAGCTCTCGCCGCCTCCCAGGAGACCCTGTACTTGAGGAGCGCGAGCGCCTCATCCAGTATTCGTCGCGTACCCCCGCCCCCACTTGTTCTCGAGAAGGTGGACCGCCAGCGCCAGGGAGTCGAGGTGGTGCTCGTCGTGCAAGCTGTAAAAGGCGAAGAACACGCCCGTGTCCACGAGAGCCGTCATCCGCCCGCGCCGTAGAGGTACTCGTCCACCTTCTCAGCGTTAGTCTCCCCCACGTCCCTAGCGTGAGCGAGCGAGGAGAGAACCCTGCCAGGGTCAACCCTGACGCTGTCAAGCTCCCTCTCCGCCACCGCGATAGCGAACCTCAAAGCCTCCGCTAGGCTCCTCATACCAGCAAGCCTGGCCAGCCGCGCTAGCCTCTGCTTATCCTCGACCGAGACCCTGATAGTGGTGTACCTGCCCACGTAGCAACGTAGTAACGCCTACATACATAAACATGGCTATAGCGCTCCACGCGAGCATCTCCACCGCGCGCGCGCTCATGTACGTTTACCCCAAAGCGTGTAAAGTGGCCGTTATCGAGCCCGACAGGGCTTCCAGCGAGGTTGAGGCAGACTTGGTCGTCTCGCTGATCGAGAAGGAGCTCCCCATGAGCGATGCAGCGCGCGCTCGGGGTGGACATAGTGAACCCTAAGGCCGGGCTCTGGAGGTTCATCGACGATGCGGCAGGCGTCATCAGGAGGTCCTACAAGCCGCAGCTGCGGTACTGAGCTGTAGCGCGCGAGGGCGAGAGGCGACAACGTTGCTCGCGCGTTAGCTCTTCTGAGAGGTACGCATGAGCGGGGTGGATATCCAGAGAGCAGTTCACAGCGCGCGCTTGCGCGTGCCCGCTGGAGCTGGGCACGGCAGCCCCCCGTGCTTAAGCTAGAGCCAGATCTCGGGTTTCTCGCTTCGCCTTATAGTGCTCTCCCCCCTCAGCCTCCACAAGCCCTCGCCGGGCCTCTCCATGGCTATCATGAGCTCGTCGGCTAGCTTATCGCTTATCAGGACCTCCACCTCTATCGGAGATATCACCGCGTCGGCGACAGCCTCCACCCCCTCCGCGAGCCTCACCCTCACCGCGTTCCTCACCCTGTAGACCCTGGTGGGCCCACCCGCAGTATCGTAGATCTCGGGGACCGCGTCCCTCGGGAGGTCGGGTCAAAGCCCCAGCTTCTCAGCGGCTTTAACGGGCAGGAGGATCTGAGGGTTCGGAGTCTCGAACCCCGTGTTCACGAGAGCCGACGTCTCAAGCGAGCCCCTCGAAGACTCGATCCTCACCCGCACTCCCATCGCTTGCCCCCCCGAGGCGCCCCGCGATATCCCTCGGCTTGATGCGGCCTATCCTCGGGGTAACCCTGGGCTTTATCCTCCCTATCCGTGCCCTCCTCTCAACAGCCATCGGCCGCGCTCACTTGCAATGTAGGCATTTTAAGCTTGCGGCACCGCCCTCCAGCAGCCGGTTGCGCGGGCACCGGCGCTCTCCAGCCAGCACACCGGTAGCTAGGCTCCCGCGCGGTGTTCCGCTCAGATCGGCGCCGGTAAACCGCTAAAGGGGCGACCGCTGCTAGACTCGAGCGGGGCTCACAAGGATCAGTCTAAGTACACCGCCCTCACGTACTTCTTAGCAGCACTGTACTGCTCCTTATCGCACGTGCACAGCGCCGCGCCCTTATCCTCGGCCAAAGCTATGTAGACGGCGTCGTAAACCGTGATCCTCTCCGCTAAGGCTATCTCGAGCCCACGCTCCAAGTAGTCCACAGCTCTAAACACCACGAGGGCGCTGGCCATCAGCTTCAAAGCCTCGACCTTCCTCCTAGCCCCCTCAGCGCTCACGCGCCCCTGAAGCACCGCCCTCCAGACGGCGTTCGCCGCCTCCACTAAGGAGTAGTCCAGCGTCGCCGCATCGACGCTCAAGGGCACGCGCTCCCAACCCTCCTCCTGCAGCACAACCTTGGCTATGGAAGAGGCGTTAACGACTATCACGATCCTCCCTCACAGCCTTCTCGGCGAAACCCCTCTCGACGCCCCCCGTCCCCCTTAAAATGGCGATAGCCTCTTCGAGCCTCCTCCTCCTCAGCTCCTCGTCCACGCGGCGGGCTATGAACCTCCTTATCTCCTCACTCCAGTTTACATCGAGCTTGTCCATCGCCTCCTTCAACTCCCGAGGAACCCTAACCGTAATCACCGCTATCTGCATCCCTTGTATGGCGATTTGCAATACGCAATATAAATAGCTTCCCATGGCGCTACGGATGAGAGTCCAGCAAGGGTAAGACAAATGGACCCTCTAAGGTGTGATGCCCACGCCTCACGCTTTTCAGATGGTAGATCCTTAATAGCTAATAGGAACAGATGCCCTACCATCGCTTTACAAAAACGTTTGGTTGAGCGCGTCACTTTGCATTCATCTCGCTGAACATCAGCTCTTTCCAGCAACAGCGCACCTCGAAGCTCTCTGCGTGCTAGCACGTGAACCGCGATGAGGGATCCTTAGGCTATGAATCTAAACCTAGCTCTTTTCAGTCATCATCTCGAATATTTTTAGTTCCTTAAGAAGAGATGCCATTACGTTGTATAAATGATCCGGCAGAAGGCCTCTCTCGCGCAGTACCCTAGCGCTTTCCGCTATCGCGTCTACGGGCTTCGACTCGATGGAAGCCCGTTCCACCTCCACCCGAAGCTGCGCGATCTCTCTAACCAGCCTATCCAATGCCTCCTGCAGATCTCTCCGACCCTCGATCAACAATCGGACTTTGAGGAGCTCGCGCTCCGCCTCAAGCTCGCTCAACTTCTTCTTAAGCTGCTCAAGCTTAACGGGATCCGCTGACGCTCCGAGCACCCACCTCCTCACGGCCTCCAGCTCCTTCGCGACCTCCTGCATCCTCTCCTGCAAAGCCGCGCGCTCAACGCTCCTATCCACCCCCCTCACTTGCTCATCCAACCTTATGGTCTCGAGCCTCCGCTCGAGCTCCCGGTAAAGACCCAAGAGATGCTCAGCGACGCTCTTTGCCTCCTCCATTAGGCTCGACATCTCCTTTAAGAGCTCCTCCACTTTCGCCACATACTCCTTCTTCAGCCCTTCCTTCGCCCCACTCCCCCCCGGCACGCTTTCCAACCTCTCCAAGCTTCTCAGCAAGAGCATCAGGCTCCTCAGCGCGTCTGAAAAACTCGCCGGGGTGAGCGGGCGTACAGCCAGCGAGGGGCACTTGGAAGTTATCTCACTAAGCTGCGCCGCGTAGCTGGGGGGGTCGAGCTTACCCGAGATAAATGCTGCATTCAGCTCCTTCACCTTTTCTTTCAATTTCTCTTTAATAATCTTAGATTCAGGAGGTACTTTCGTTATCTTCAGATACCCTTTCTGTTCAAGTACTAAAAGCACGCTTTCCAGTGCCTCGGGAGTGATGTTGACCGTCCCGCCAACCCTCCCGGCAACTCGGGCGGCGAGCTCCTCAAGGTCAAACTCCGCTCTAGAACCCTTAGAGATGCTTTTCAACGCCGATAAAACCTCCGCCTCCAGCTCCGAGAGGGCGCTCACGTCGGTCACCCGAGATCGTAGTGCTCATCGTAGATTACAAGTCTTTCGTGAGGCTGGCGACCCGACGGGCGTCTAACCAGAATCACTACAACCGCGACAACCACCGCGAGCGCCACCAGAGCGAGACCCCAAACCCCAGCGTAAACCCTCGCCACCTTCACCTCTAGGCGGTACGTTTCACCATCAACCCGAAGCTCCCCGGTAACCTCAGGTTGAATAGGCCAAAACGCCAAAGGCCAAAGGAAAACCTCACCCTCGCACACGTAGCGGTCCCCTATTTGCCTACTTACACACTTGAAAGGTATGCTAGTGGAGCCCAGCTTCAGCTCCCCTGAAGCGTCCTTTGGCACACCGTAAAGCCTGACAGTACCCCAGTAGAGAACCCGCTGAACCACGTTATCGAACTCGACCCGACCGCGTAGCGAGCTCGACAACGTATCGATAACGATCGCTGCCTCTCCCCCGTCCAAGAAGAGGCGTGCTTCCAAGCCGCCGCACTTGAAAGTGATATTGTTGACGAGACTTACGCTACCGCAAGCAAGCGTCTCTCCTGCGAAGTCGATTGTAACGTTGATTGACACGGGAGTACCGTTGTACTCCCTGACGATAACGGCTCTCTCTCCAACCCCTTTAATCACCCCCCTTTCGAAAATCATCGCAGAAGCATTGTACACAAGCGGCACTTCCACCTTAACTAGACGAACAACCCCGCTGGTAAGCGGTCTCCTAGCGCCCTTTTCATCGAAATAGTAAAGATTAAACATGGTCTTACTTGCAGGCACAGTGACATTTACGTTGAGCGTATTGTCGCTCTTCGAACACTTTCCCCCTCTCACATCTACCTCTACGGTGCGATCCCCCCTCCTCACCTCTATCTGTGCAGCATTCAATAAGTAACGCCCATGCTTAACAGCTGCGATCCATACGGTTACGTTGATGCGCTGACTCTCCCCCCTTTCCGAAAGCCCAAACAAAAATGTTTTTTTCTCAATAAGGTTAAAAGAATCGATATTACCATTCACTGTAATATTTATAAAAATATTTTTAGCTTTCAAGATTTGCCCATCAGGAGCTAGTACATATAAAGAGGTGTTAACCAAGTATCCAGGATATATGACGCTGTTAGGTAACTTCTCAAGATCTATGCCTATGGACTCATTTACCAGGAAAGCACCAAGCTTTGTCCTAAGAATTACAGTCAAATTACATGCTCTACCAAAAGCGGGAATTTCCGAAATTTGAATTAAACCATCTTCATCTGCTTTATTAGTGACAAGAGTATAATTCTTTAACTTATCGCAGCTTACACGAATGCTAACTTTTTGGTTAGCTAGTTTCTTCGTTAAATTTAATATTGCGTTACGAGCTGCTAAAACTTCAACCTTATGAGTTATCTTGCGTTGTGTAATGTTGCTTTTTAATAAAAAGTCAACCGTTAAATTACCATATGCAGTTCGCTTTACGGTAACATTAAACTTAAAAGTTCTATTTTCTCCTGAGCCTAAGGTTACATTAACAATATTGTTTTCTAAGGGGCGAACTTCAAGCATCTCCTCGCTTTCCTTAGTATTAAAGGAAATAGAAATGTTCGCGGGCTTTTCTGCGTAGACTGTGACATTGATAGTGTAGCTTTCACCTCTCAACGCTTTTTTACTTTCGGGCTCCACTTCAACGCGAAGCTCATCGGTACCGGTTTTCCCTGATTCAGCCGTCGCTAGCGCGGAGCCGAAAGCTACCGCAAGCAGCGCTGCAATGACAATTAAGGAAAGAAAAACAATCCCGCGTTGCATCTAGCGCACCCTAGCCGACTTCAAGCGCCGCTGGGTGCGAAAATATCGCTCGCTTGGCCGGATCCCGCGGGTGCCGATACAAACGTTAGATCGAGAACCCCGGCGACATTTATCCTGTCGCCATTCCTCAGAGGTACTAGCCCTTTCCCTCTAATGTCCACCCCGTTCACGTAGGTGCCGTTGGTGCTGCCCAGATCCTGGATGTAGAACGTGCCTTGCGCGTAATCGTAACCGATCTCGAAGTGCCTCCTACTGATCGCGTTGATCACCTCCCTCGGCGCAACGTCGACGAAGTCCGAGCGCCCAAACACTTGCGGCAACCGCGTGATCGGAATGTTCCGAGTGCCGGCCTGCAAAACCGCGGTCAACGTCATCGTCTCCCCCGTGGGAGCCCTGATCATTATGGTGCCAGGCTGGACGACCTGCGTCTCAAAGCTTGGAGCCGGCGCTGGAGCTGGCGTTGGGCCCGGTGGTGCGGCTTGAACCAGCGCGACTTGCTTGAGCCTCCGTTGCCTGACCACGATAAAGCCGGCGGCGCCCGCAGCAGCTACCACGATTAGCGGCACTATAAGCTCCCATGGTATGGGGGAACGCGCTTCGAAGCTCAGATCCACGTCCCTGCTATCGCCTGTAGCCGGATCCGTCACGGATATCCTGACCGCGTAGGTGCCTTCGGGGTCCGTATCTTGGATCGTGTGCGTAGCCAAAAGGGTAGTCCCCGTTAGCTTAACGGCTTTCCGAGGGAGGAGGGTTATCGGCGTTCTACCGGCTTCAGGGGGGTATATCAAGCGTACTTCGATTATTAGCGTAGTCCCCTCGGGGGGCGGACTCGCGTAAATGTACACGGTCTCTCCCTTCCTGAAGGTTGACGTTTCAGGGCCTCCGGGAGAGTTGGTTAAGTAGAAGGTTACGTTGAACACCTTTACAGCAGCTTGCGCGAAAACCGCGAGAAGCGAAACGGCACAGGCTATGGCTAAAGCGGCGGTTTTCGCCTTTTGCATACAGGGAAGCTTCAAACGGTATTATTTAAGTTTTTCCCTTGCACCTGAAAGTGGCTACCACGTAGGGTTGGTTGTTGAGCGACGAACCGTACGCGATGTATATGACCGCGCGCTCCCCCAGCTCAACGGGTTGGCTCTCGATCCCCCGCCCAGCCCACACTTCGATCAACTTACCTCCGGTTTGGACGGCGGTTCTATTCAACGAGCCGAGGTCCCGTATGTACCACCTCCCGCCGCTCCTGAAGATCTCGAAGTGCCTACGCGAGATCCAGTTGTACGGGTCCTCCACCCCAACATATATCACGTCACCCTCCCGCCTAACGTTAACGCGCCCCCTTCCGCCCTCGGTAAGACGGCCGAAAACGAGCGCGCTCGCATCGATCCTGATGCTCGTGCCCATCACCTCGAGAACCGGCACCTCCTCGACTTCAGCCGGCGTAACCCCCTCGATGGCCTCTATCATCTCCCGCGCGCTCAGGTACCTGTCGGAGGGGTTCCACGCCATCGCCTTCCTAACCACAGTTTCGAGCTCTTCGCTGACGTCCCTGTTGAACCGGCGGACGCTGATAGGCGTCGGCGGCGGGCGGTTGGGGTAGCCCGGTAGCGCTTCCTGGGGGTGCTTAGCGGTTAGGAGGTAGAACAGGAGGGCGCCGACCGACCAGATGTCTGACTGGGGCGAGGATCTGAAGCTGTACTGCTCTGGAGCCGTGTAACCACCCGGCGATATCACGGCTTCCTTAATTCCAGCGACGTTGTAGTAGGCTGCGGTTCCGAAGTCGATGAGGACGCAGCTGTATATGTTGTTGCCTCTGGCGAGCACGTTCTTCGGTTTCACGTCCCGGTGGATCACGTTCCTCGAGTGGATGTAGTCTAGAGCCAGCAGGATCTCCACGGCAGCGGCTTTCGCTTCCCGCTCGTCGAGGGGAGCGCTAACCACCCGCTCGAGGTTTGAGCCCTTCACGTACTCCATCGCGAGGAAGGGCAGGCCCCTGTACTCCCCTTCATCGAAGTACGCGACGATGTGCTCGTGTCTCAGCTCCCTAAGGATCCTGCTCTCGAAGCGGAGCTTCTCCACCGCGGTGGGGTTGTTTGCGGCGATCTTGATGGCGACGGCGCCTTGGGGCGAGTCGGCGAGCCAAACCTCGCCCATCCCGCCCTTACCGAGGAGGGCGGTGAGCCTATAGCTCCCCCTCCTCCCCTGCAGGGGAGTTCCCGGCGCTAAGCTCATTCGGAAACGCTAGCGCGGGATTGCCTATAAGCCTTTCCGTCTTTTACAGCAGGCGCCTCACGCGGGGATCCCGGTTAGCTGAGTCATCGCAGCCACGGTGATGTTATCGTACCCCCCTCTGCTGTTCGCCAGGTTGATGAGCTCCCTGCAGAGGCTTGAAGGCGCTCTCGCGTGCTCTCTCGCCAACCTGAGTATGTCGCTGTCGCTCACAAGCTCCGTCAAACCGTCCGTCGCGGCCAAAAGTATCGAGCCCGGCTCTAGCCTGAAGCCCTCCGCGCCGGCGTGCAGCTCCACCCACATGCTAGGCAGCCCAAGCGCGTTCGTTATGACGTTGCGGGGACCTGTAGGCGGCTTGTGGTCGGTGGTCAACCTCAGCGCGCGCCCCCTGCTCAACATGTAGACCCTGCTGTCACCCACGTGCCCCACGTGCACCGTCGCCCCCTCCACGACAGCAACGCTCATGGTCGAAGCCATCGTAGCCCCCCTCTCCCTCACCAACGCGAGAACCCTCTCGTTGGCGGCCCTGAAACCCTCGCGCAGCAGAGCTGCGGCCTCCTCCCCTTCCGCAAGACCGGGCAGGAGCACGCTAAGAAGCTCGAGCACGGCCTCGCTGCTCGCGAGCTCCCCGAACTCGTGGCCGCCGGCCCCGTCCGCCACCCCGATAACTCTGTAAACTCTCGAAACCCCCCGAGAGGAAACCTTCACGGTAGCCGTAAACCCCGAATCCTCGTTATTCCCCCTCACTCGGCCCCTATCGCTCTGCACCGCCAGCGCGACCGAGCCTTTGAGGAGCACCGGCTCCACCTCCACGTCGAAGGCTCCGACGGCCGAGGAGCCCGCGCGCTCAGCCACGAGCTTAGCGGCGGAGTCCGGAAGCTCCTTACCGATGGGGCCCGCGGGCTGCTCAGCGAGCACCAGCTGCTTGCCGTCGAGAGCTGCGCCCTCCGCAACCTCCTCGGCCCCGTCGCCTACCACGTATGGTTGAACCTCGCGCGGCGCCCTCGCTAGGCTGTACCGCCCGCCCTCAGGCCAGCTAGGGTTGTACGCCACAAGCGCGTAATCGGCTTGTGGCGCAGGCGCGCTGTAGCCGAGCAGGCTCGCCGAGGAGCGGACGGCGCCGAGGAAGCTGGCGACAACCGGCCCCGCCTCCCCGGCGATCGCCAAGAGGTGGAACTTCCACTCCCTACCGCAGAGGTTGAGGTTCAACGAGAGGGCCACGGACGCTCTATCCGTGAAAGAGTGCGCGCCAACGCCCGTGAACTTCACGCGAAAGCTTTTTCTCACAGCCCCACCCCACCTGCGCTGTGAGCTTTGAGCTTGAGCTCACAGATAAGCTTTTTGATGAGTTCAAGTTCGCTGTCGAGCTCCTGCCGCAGCCCGCGCTTAAGCAGGCACCGCGAGCGGAGGCTCAAAAGCGGTGCCCCAGGTGCGGTGCCCCCGTGCACTACCTCAAAAGCATCAGCAAGTACTACTGCTTCAACTGCAAAAGATACGTCGCGTGAGTCAGGCACGACGTAACGAACGAGCGGGAGGAAACATAAGATGCAGCTCTCCCTCTTCTGAGGAATACTATTGACCCCACCTATGGAATACGCCTGTGCGGTGTGCCCTGAAAACAGAAGTACGCGGTTTGCGTATCGGCTGCATCAGGCTTCGGGAGAACGCTAAAATGCCTGATAAGAAGGAAAATGATCGATGATGGAAGCAGAGTAAATGACGCGGTGATGATCGCGCTTTTCCGCAGCAGACGCAGCGTGCAAAACGCTAAAATAATGGTGCTTCACGTAAAAATCGTGAGCAGGGTTCTGGAGGAAATCTTAGGCGTTGTCGTAGCGATCCTCGCTGTCGCAGCCGCCACAGCCGCTTCGCTGTACCTACTAGTCCTCGCGCCCCGCGAGCCGATCTACGGGGTCGTCGCAGCCCTCCTCCTTGCTTCCTTCATACTCCTGCTGTACCTCGGGCTCATGAAACCGCCGGCGGCGGTACCCCCACCTCCGCCCCCGCGAGTTACACCCGCTGTAGCGCCGCCCGCGCCGGTTGCCGCGCCCCCGCCTCCCCCGCAGGAGACCATGATCTACATCGCTAGGCTCGAGACGAGGGACGGGAAAATCGTGCCCATCACAAGCGTGCGGCAGGTATTCGGGAGGAAGGATTTCGAGAAGCTCGTAGACCCCGTGCTCGCGAGAGCCATCAGCAGGGAGCACTTCACAGTATTCTACGACTTCAGAGCCGGGAAGTTCTTCATCGAAGACCGCTCGAGCACCAACGGGACGCTCCTTAACGGAACCAACATCAGGGGGAAAGGGCCGGTCGAGCTAAAAGAAGGTGACACGATCTCGCCAGCCGGAGTGCTCCACTTAACCTTCAAAGTCGGAAGCTAATAGAAAAGTACATTAACTTAAAAATATTGAATAACGCAAAATTGTATAGAAGCTAGCTGCCCTTACCTTCTCGGTCCCTTGATCCTTGCCGTTATATTCCTCTATCAAATTTAATATTTTTCAGAAACCTGGCTCGAATGTCTAAGTTCCCCAGGCTTCGCTAGGAATTCCTCCTGCTTCTCCAATTCCTCTAAGAGTTCCAATCGGAACCTCCAGCAAGACCCTAGCAACAATGGCGTGGTTGGCTGCACGCGTGCAACTCTTTCCAAGCAAGTAAACTGATGTGGCAACGAGTAGCACAGCTAGCGGTAGACAAAAGCGGTCAGAAAAGATCGCCGGTATCGAAGGAGTTCGCAGCATTTGGATGCGAGGGATAAAGGCCGAAAGAAAAGTTGCAATCGCAAAAATCGCTGCAAAGGGGCTCTGAGTTCATTATGCGCGCATTTCCGAGCTCAAATACATTTTTGGCAAACCGTGATGGGAAAGCTTTTTATATCTTTCAACCTCCCTAAACAATACGATGCGGCTTGTAGCTTATGTGGTGCTCGCAGCCACGTTGCTTTCGTTCTGCGCCATAGCTCAACCTTCGATTAAGGTTTCGCTGGAGCCGCGTACGCTCACCGCGAGCGAGGGGGAGAAAGTTGAGGTGAAGCTGGTGATCACCTCCGGCTCCCAGCTCACCTACGCCGGGGAGTTCAACGTATCCTACCCCTCCAGCATGGCTAAAGTTTCCGTAGAGAGCGGGAAGAACTGGACAGTCACCTGGAAACCGAGTGTGCAGCGCTACGTCTTCTACAGGGTTCCCGAGACGAGCGTCAGCGACCCCTCCACCCTAGCGGTATTGACCGTCGAGGTTCAGCCTGGGGCAACAAGCTTCACCGTAAACCTTACGCTGTTCAAAGCCGCAGACGCGTCGGGTAAAGACCTCCCCATAACTTTCGAGAACCGGGTAGTGAACGTGACGGTGATGGGGCGAGGCGGAGGAGGCGGCGGAGGCGGGGAAGAGGAGGTTGGCGGGGTTGGAGGCGGTAGGGCGGGAGGAATCGATTGGAGGGCGATCTCGATAGCGGCTACAGCAGCGGTTGCAGCTGCTGCGGTCACCGCTGTGTACTACGTTTACGCGCAGCCCGCCGTCTACCTCCTCATCGACGGGCGGGCGCTCCGCCTGCGCGGCTCGAGGATCGTGATAGGTAGAGAGGACCTCGTCGGTATCTTACCACCCGAGAAGCTCGCCTACGTCACGAGGAGAGCGAAGGGAGGGCAGTTCCAGATAATCCGGTACGGCAACGCCTTCTACATCCAGGATCCGGGCAGCACGAACGGCACCTACGTGAACGGGGTGGACATAAGGGGGAGGGGCTGGGTCCAGCTGAGGAACGGCGACGTAATCTCGGTACCCAACGCTTTCCAAGCGGTGTTCCGCACGGGGTGAAGCAGCGTGAGGTCAAACGATAAAGTAAAGGCTTCTGCGCTCGTACTCCTCGCGCTTTTCTCGCTTTTAGGCGAGTATCCGCTCTTAAGCGCAGCCTCGTCGGCGCAGCTGCCAACCCACCCGCTTAAGGCTTTCACTCACGCTAGGGGCACCGAGATCTCCTTGTGCAACGATTACCTCTGCTTATACGTGGAAACGAGCGCGGAGGACGGCATCGGGACATTCACTCTGGAAACAAGAGAAGGGGACGACCTTCTATTCGCTCAAGATGGTGCGTGGAGCTCCTACCTCACAATCCAGGTCGATGGAGTGAGTTACGCGAACAGGAAGGAGTACACACCTTCTTTGAACAATTACGTGGAGCAAAATCCCACGGTGGTAGGCAACTCCATCGTTACCAAATGGAGACTCCCCGGTCCTCTGCTGGTGACCCAGGAGATAAAGCTCTCTGGGCGCGCAGCTGTATTCACGGTTACCGTAGAGAACAAGGGTAACACCGCTAAAAGCGTTAAAGCCAGGTACCTTTTCGACTACCAAGTCAAGGACCAGGACGGCTCGCCGATTTACATCGAGGGCGTTGGAGTGATCGTCAAAGAGACCGTCTTCACGAGAGTGAACATGAGCTTCAACCAGTGGTACACAAGAGACTACCACGACTCAACCTACACAATGCAAGGCGTCCACACCATGGGCACGCCGCCCTACATGATAGTATTCGCCAACTGGTCCCGAGCCTTCCAATACCCTTACGACTACCCAGTCCAGCCCGGCGCCAGGTTCTACACGCCAGGAAAAACGAAGAGCCCGGAAAGCGACAGCTGCGCGCTCCTCTACTGGGACCTGGGAATCCTCCAAGCAGGAGAGAGTAGGCAGCTCTGGACCGCCTACGGCCTAGCGGAGCCAGAGCTCCCATCCACGGAAAGGCTTAAGATCGCGCTCGAGGAGTACAACGCAGCTACGCTCCAAGCACTCGACAGCTACTCGTGGAAGCTGGCAAAGATAGTAGCGCAAACCTACAAGCACCTCAAGGATCTCGGCAAGGATGACACGTTGGACGCCGCGCTCACCGCTCTAGGAAGTGCGGTTGGAATCGAAAAACTCATAGAGGGCGATCCAACAAGCTTAATATCAAAGGGCATTTTAGAAATTTTAAAATATAAAATTAAAGTAGCGAATAAAGATCAAGTATTAAGCTCTTATACGACGTTAAAATACCTCTACGAATATATAGAGAAAAATGCTCGCCGATCTAATATAGAAGAATTGACAAAAATAATTTACAATAAACTCTGGGATGAGAACAGTACATACTTAATATCCGTTTATGATGTAGAATCTAACGATTGGAAAAAGCTACGATTAATTGAAATTAAAAGAAGTATTGAAGAAAGATTTTCAAAATTAATTAACTCTTTACCTCAAACTTTACCAGAAAATTATCCCCTTGAAAATGTTATCGAATGTATAAAATACACTACCGAATCTATAAGAAGGGCAGTTAACAGCGAAAGCGTTGTACCGTACGTGAATTCCGACCTCCTAGTAAACGAGTTCTTACTAATTGGGTCGTTAAATTACATATACGATTCAGTTGAAAAGTATTCAGAAGCGTTTATTAAAGCTGAAAAAGAAGTAAAAATATATGGTTTAATTTTTTCAACTATTATATCAGCAGGTTTGGTGGCTTTTAAAATACTTTCAGCAATAAAAACAGTAGGTATTAGTTTAGCCATAGAGTTCTTTTCCCATACCATACTTCTTTACACGCCTTTCGGGCTCGCTTCGTTTGCTACAAACACCGTAGGCGATCGTTTCATAGCAGTACTTTCATTGGTAGCCTTAATCGCGGCCGCGCCAGCCGATTTAGGATCACTGCTGAAACAACACACCTGCACCATCCGCTTCGTCGAGGAGACTCTCCAAAACCCGGACGCGTGGGTTCGATCGATAGCTTCCGGAGAAGTCGCTGTGTTAAACACCGAGGGTTCCGTACCTGAGGGGGAGAGCGCCGGCAAAGCCAGGTTGGTAGCGAAAGTGAAAAGCAAAGCCACCAGCGACGTGCGAATTCAAGCATCCCTCGCCGCTTACGCTCCGCCGGAAAACGGCATGCCGAAAATGTCCTTTAAAACTTTGGAGAAGCCGATGCAGGTGAGTGCTGGCGGAGAGTTGGAGTTCGCGCTCGAAGCCACTGTACCGGGCGTCGAAGCACTCGGGGAAGTTGACGCGTACCTAGGGGAGCTTTGGGTTTCTCTAAGCTGGAACAAGGTGATTAAGGTGAGCAACCTGATGTTCCGGGTGGCTTCCCCAGCTGCACAGGAGGTTATGAACAAGCTTCAAACGAAAAAAGTTATGGAGGGTTCCCTAAGCCAGGGAGAATCGGCCGAGTCTAGGCTCGGGGTCTCCGAGCAAACGGCTGAAACTAGGCTGATTTTAACGTATTCGGGGAGCGACTTCGACCTCCACCTCTACGACGAGACGGGCAGACACGTAGGTTTAAACTACGAGAAAGGAACGATCGACGCGGAGATCCCGAACGTTCTATACTCCGGGCCCCAAGCTTACCCCGAGTGGATGGTGATCAACACGACTTCCGTAAAACGCTTCAAAGTCAAAGTCGTCTGCACGTCCGCCACCGGACGGGAAGGCTTCACGGTGCTCTCGACAGAGGTGCCCCGCCTCCCACCTCAGATCGCGGCCATACCCTCAAGCCTCAAACTGACGGTAGCGAAAGGTAGGCAAAAGAACACGACGATACTCCTCAGCGAGTACGGCGGTTTCTCAGGTGCTAAAGTGAACGAGGTTAAAGTCAGCAGCTTCAGGGGGAACGGGGCGGAGCTCCCCGCCACAACAGTCTCAGCCAGCCCATCCTCCAGCTTCGTGCAACCCTCCTCCTACCTATCCCTGTGCCTATCCATCAAAGTGCCGAGCGACGCGCGCACCGGGACGTACACTGGAACCGTAACCGTGAAAACCGACGCGGGAGATATCACCGTGAAGGTAGAGTTGAACGTGATCCCGTTCGGAGACGTAAACCTGGACGGCGAAGTCAACTACAAGGATCTCGCGATCATCGTATCAAGGTACGGCGCGGCGCTCGCCGACCCCGAGTACACTCCGTACGCAGACCTCAACGATGACTTCAACATCGACTACAAAGACCTAGCCGTAGTTACATCGCACTACGGCGAAGGAGAGCGCGCGGCAGGAGCCGACCCGCTGGAGTCCTACACGTCCTTCTCGCTCAAGTTTTCGCTGCTCACCGGCTTAGGTGAAAAGAACACCGCGGTTTCCCCCTTCAGCGTCTATCCAGCCATGCTCATGCTGAGCGAAGGCGCAGCCGGGGAAACCAAAGCGGAGATACTGAGAGCCCTCGGGCTCTCCTCCCAGGCTGAAGCGAGGGAGTGGTTCAGGTCGAGCTCCCAGAAGCTCCTGAGCGCCCAGCCTCCCGCGAAAACCTCGATTGCCAACAGCCTGTGGGTGAGGGAGAGCGTCCGGGTGAAGAGCAGCTACGCGGAGAACCTCGCCAGGTACTACCTAGCAGAGCACTACTCCTTCGCCAGTCTCAGCGAAGCTGTGCAGAGGATAAACTCCTGGGTCTCCGAGAAGACAAATAAATTGATCGAAAAGATCATTGAGGAAGAACGCTTAGACCCGCGGACCGTAGTAGTTCTCGTGAACACCATCTACTTCAAGGCGAACTGGACGACGCCCTTCGAGAGAGTTGCGCGCGACACCTTCAACTCGCCCGACGGCCCCGTGGAGGCCGAGTACCTCTCAGGCACAGTCTCCGCGAAGGTCTACGAGAGCGAGGAGCTCGTAGCGGTAGCTCTCAGCTACAATGGGACAAGCGTGAAGTTCGTCGCGCTTATGCCCAAGAAGCAAGCTTTGAGGGAGTTCGTGAGCAGCCTCTCCGAGAGGGAGTTGCTGGGGATCCTCTCGGAGCTCCTGAGCAGGGACAACGAGAGGGTTAGGCTTCTCCTCCCGAAGTTCGACGTGGACAGCGGCATACTCGAGCTTAGCCAGCTGCTCAAGAGCATGGGGGTGAGGAAAGTCTTCGACCCCATGCAGGCAGACCTCTCGGAGATGCTGGATGTGCGAGCCTACGTGGGCGAAGTGTTCCACAGGGCTAGGGCCAGGGTGGACCTGTACGGCACGGAGGCCGCGGCGGCAACAGCGGTCGTGATCCCAGCCATAGCACCGCCCTCGCAGATTAGGTTTGTGAAGATCGACAGGCCCTTCGCGTTCTTCCTAGTAGACCCCGACACCAAGGCAGCGCTCTTCGCCGGGAGCTTTGTAAAACCCTAGCGGAGCGCTGGGCTCTTGCACACATTTCTTTTCTTGATTTTTCGCAAGCATACTATAGGAGGGTATAGGAGCTCAGCGAGCGCGCTGCGCGTGCCCTTAGTTAATCGACGAAATGTTTAAAAATCCTATGCCTTTCCAATAGGTATGCGCCTAGCGCGGATCTCCCTTTTCCTGCTTCTTGTGATCGCAATTAATTTTACTGGAGCTTTAGCTCAGCTGACAACATACGTCTTAAGCGTGAAAGCGTCTCAGAGTTGGTGGACTGGTCCGCAACCATCCATGACTGATGCTCCGCCTAACAGAGCCTTAAAGTTTGACTTAAAGAAGCTAGTGTCTTTTGTTGCAAACTTGCAGGGAGAAGATGGCTACTTCAGGTATTCTCCAGGAAGTGACCGTAGAGGTCCAATCGAAACTTTGCTTGCGTTAGAGATTTTTTCTGAAATTGGAGCAGACCCCCAAAGCACCATAAACGTTGACAGGCTTCGCGAGAACCTGGGGTGGCGATGGGGATACACGATAAGCGGTGCGTGGCAGCCAAGCGCGGGCGTGCAAGCAATGAACATCCTTTCC
>Ga0080004_1140930_pt1 | contig 17295 bp, 15 predicted proteins | sample WasSprMetagenome_FD_69207 | JGI IMG/M metagenome (GOLD analysis project Ga0080004, IMG submission 69207) | Sulfidic aquatic microbial communities from Washburn Spring, Yellowstone National Park, USA - WS (SPADES assembly) (version 2) | ecosystem: Environmental > Aquatic > Thermal springs > Hot... | reverse complement strand
GGCTGTGTAGAGCGTCTCGCATCTCACGTATTTGCAGGTGGCGATTTGCAGAGCGTCCACCACATACATGTGGTGGCGGAGCACCACGGCGATAGACCCCCTCAGAATCTTCCCCACTAGAGGCACCACGACGAAGCTCCCCAGGCGGGCTAGCGTCTTGACTTCTCTCAGCATCAGAGAGACGGCGGTTTTTACATCTCCGGCGAGCTCGCCCCGCCTGGCTTTTTTGTCTAGGACTGAGGCCGCCTCGCCGATGTTGATGACCGATGCGGCTAAGACGGCTGATCCCCTGTACGCAGAGTCGAAGAGCTTGTCCACCTCCTGGGTCCCCTCCTCCTCGACGTAGCGCTTGACCAAGGCGCTTGTGTCAAGATATATCATCGAGACGGCCTCTGCGCAACTCCGCGACTAGCTCAGAGGCGGGCCGGCCGAGGGCTTTTGGACGCCGCGCCGCGACCTCTCCCGGCGGCAGAAACGCATCGCATTCCAAGCCGAGGTCTCTGCAGAGGACGTCGACGAGCCCCTCTCCGTCTAGAGTCCAGAGGAAGTCCTCCACCACGGCGCTCAACGAGCCGAGCCGCCGCGCCTTCGACTTCGCCCGCTCCACGACGTCTCCCGACATGGAGAGAGTCACCTTCTTCACGTATATACGGGTGTACGTACTTTATAAACTTTTCCAACCGCGGTGGGGATGCCAACGCCGTTGTTCAAGTAGCTCACGCCGAGGCGCCGGCCTACGCATATTCAGCCTCCTACATCCTTACTATCACTTGTTCATAGGGGCTGAGCCTCTTTGCCCCCATCACCTCCACCCCTAGCCACAGCCTTAAACACCGCCACGACCCCCGGAGACGTAACCGCGATGCGCATGAAAAGTATGTCGCTAAGTAGATAAAAACACAACTGATGGCCGGCGCGCCGATGGCAGATAAGCCGCCGCGTCGCCACAGCCCCCTCTATTCTGAACTAGCCAATAGCCGCCTGGCAGAACCTGTAGATGTGAAATGCAGAGGCGTTAGGAGAACTGGTAGTTTCTTCGTCTCTTCGAAAGCCCTTCTGGCCTCCTCACCGACGTCTCACCCTCCAAGGCGCTCAAATCACCGAGCTAGCAACCAGCGGTCAGGTCGCTCCCGTGAGGAAAAGCCTCCCCACGCCGCGGCCAGCCAAGAGGCATCTAGACGTATCCGTTTTCCGTCAGCTTGTTGACCAGCCAGCTCCAGACGGTCCGTCTCCGGCGCGACAGCGTGGTTGCGTAGAAAAAGAGGGCCGAGAGCGAGAGCAACACGGCAGACCACTCCCGAGCCGCCGCGTACAGCAGGTGCGAGAGGTCGCCGATGCAGAACGCGGCTACGGCCATGTAGTAGGGGGCGAAGGCAAACAAGTAGTAGGCCATCGCCAACAAAATGGCTAGATACGACCTGTGGGACGTCCTAGGGAGGCTCTGCAGAAGGTCTAGCTCTCTCATCTGCGGCAGGCCTGAGTAGGCGGCCGCCAGCCAGCTCGCCGCGGGGACGACCAGAGGGATCGAGGCGAGGCCTGGTATCAGATGGAGCGCAGGAGGAAAGAGGAGGGCGAGCGCCGCGGCCTCGGCGGCTAGTGGAGCGACAAACACGGCGGCTAGGGCCGAGCGTGCCAACATTCTGTACCGGAAGTACAGATCAGCATCGCCGGAGAGACTCAGCCAGAGGCGCTCCCCCATAATCGTGTTGGCCGCGACGCCAAAGAACATGGTAAAGGCCAAAAAGGATTGGAGGGCCAACACGGCCGCCGCCAGATCTGGAGGCGATAGTCGGGCCGCCGCGTAGCCAGCCGCCGCCGCGGCGAGCGAGATGACCAGCCCCGTCTTCAAGGCGCTTGCTCTGATGAACACCTCGCCCCGGCGTCTGTAGTACGTAGATGAGGTGACCCAGACGGCTCTCCACGGAGTGCCGAACTGGGCGTGGGCCGCGGCGCGCTCCTCAGGCTCCGAGACCCGCGGCACCGCCACGGCCAGGACGCCGTATGCGTTGACGGCAAGCTCCCTCACCCTCCTCCTCGGGAAGAAGGCGTACATCAACGCGGCGAGCGCGCCAGAGTAGGCCGCGTAGAGGGGAGAGGGGTTGAGGAGGCCGTAGGTCGGCAACAGCTCCGGCCGCAGGTAGCTCGCAAAAAACGACAGGAGGCCCAGAGCGAGTCCGACGTCTTTGAAGCGTAGAGAGGCTGGCCCTACAGCCGCCCCCATTAGTATCGAGAATATCGAAAGGAACACAAGGGATATGGCGTACCACAGGAGGCCGGCGGGGCTCGTCGAGACGAAGAGCGCAGAGACCGCAACCGCGACGGGCAGTTGAGGCAGAACCGCAGCCGCGGCCCTCAGCAGGAGGACCTCGGCGGGGTCGGCCTGGGTGGCGTAGATGAAATCGACGTCGGACTTCGTCAAGCCGAGGCCCAGCTCCGGGAAAATAAAGACAGCCGTCAGCAACGGAACTACAAAATGCGCGGTGAGCATCTGCGGCGCGGAAAGCGCCGTCCAGACCGCCCAGACTGTGTACACCGCCGTCCCGACGACTGCGCCTAGGGTGTACCGCGCCTTCAACTCGTAGCGGAGCAACTTAAGAAGCCTCTTGACGTCCGACCTGCCGCGGCCGCCTCCTATCTGCGCCGCCAACCACGGGGTCACGGAAGCCATGCGGCGTCTAGACGTATCCGTTTTCAGACAGCTTGTTGACAAACCAGCCCCAGATAGAGGAGGCCCACGGCGAATACGTCGTGAGGTAGAAGAAGGCGGCCGACAGCGCCAACGACGCAACGGACGCCACATCGGCGGCCGAGAGGAGCTGAGGGGCGAGGGCCGGTTTGTCCATAGACACGGCACACAGTATGTAGGGGACGCCCAACCATATGATAAACATGAAGTAGAGAAAGGCCGTCAAGACTCCTCTGAGCGTAAACCTAAACAGCGACTGCGGGAGGTCCAGATCCCTTATCTGCGGCCAACCTGAGTAGGCGGCCGACAGCCAGCTCGCCGCCGGCAACGTCAACGCAAGGGCGGCGACGGCGGGGGCTAGACGCGCGGCGGGGGGATAAGACAGAGACGCCAGGACATACACGGCGGCCCAGGGCGCCAGCAGAACCGCGGCTATCACGGCCTTGGCAAACATCCTCAACCTAAAGTATCTAGCCGGCTCAATGGCCAGACTCAGCCAAAGCCTCTCCCCGCTCAGATCAACATCCGCAGACGTCGCAAAAACCCACCAGAGTAAGTAAAAGGACAGAAGCGTGACCAAAAAGCTAGCCTCCGACGCGTTCGAGAAGCCCACCTCCGGCAACAGCCTCAACAATACGTAGTAGACGGCGGCGACTGCGGCGGATAGAGGCAGGTAAACCTTAAACACGTTTACTCTTCTCACCACAACGCCCTCAGAGCCGCCCGATCTCATGCGCCAGACGCCGTTGACAGAAGTGGTCCAGACCGCGCGCCACGGCGTCGGCCCTATTCTGGCGGGCCCCACGACGCGCGCCGCGTCCCCGCCCCCCGCAGGCCCGCGAGGCGCAAAGACGCCGTAGGCGTTAGTTGCGAGTTCCTTTAGAAGATTGCGCGGGGCGGCAAGGAAGGCGAGGGCGGCCGCGGCGCCAGAGTAGGCCACATAGAAGGGAGACGGGTAGACCAGGCCGTAGAGGGGAGAGAGCTCCGGCTTAACGATGGTGACAGCCGCGACTGCCATCTGAGACGCCGCGTAGAGGATTCTCCTGCGTATAGAGGCGAGCGAAGACGCGCCAGCCGTGATGGCGAAGAAAGCCGTGTTGAATATGAGCGAGGCGGCGTATTCCACGTGGCTGATCACATCGGGGCGGGGGAGATAGACAGTGGCGGCCCCGAAGAGAAATAGGGCGAGGACGGTCGACGCTGCGGTCTTGGCGATATATACCACGAGCGGGTTGACAGGCGTTGAGAATACGAAGTCTACCTCGGACTTGACAACTGTCAGGGAGCCGCCTCCACCGGCCAGCAGTAAGGCTATTACCCCCAGGTAGCGGAAAAGGGGGGCATAGTCCTCAGTCCTCATCGCCGAGACGGACGCCATGAAGGTCATGGCGAAGTAGAAGGCGATGAATGCAAGGAACCACCTGCTGTACATCATCCTGAAGTTGAGGCGGAATATCTTCCAGAGTCTTCTGGCGTTCATCTCATCAGCCGAGCCACCACCTCCTCAATCCTCTCACCGGCGTCTCTGGCCGCGGCCCTCAGCTCCTCCACGGCGCCGCGCCAGACTATCCTCCCCCTATTGATGACTAAAACCTCCCTGGCCAGTCTCTCGGCTATGGACATTATGTGGGTCGAGACGAGGATCGTGGTCCCCGCCGCGTTCATATCCCTCAGCAACCTTATGACAGACACTTGGGCAGGTATGTCGAGGTAGTTCAAAGGCTCGTCCAGCAGAAGCACCCTAGGCCTGTGCATTATGACCAGGGCGAGGGCCAGTCTCTGCCTCATCCCCCTAGAAAGCGAAGAAGCCAGCCGGTCCTCAATGTCACCAAGGCCCAAGGCCTCCATGGCCCGATCCACAGCCGAACCATCGAGGCCGCGGAGGGCCGCCACGTACTCCAAATTCTCCCTAACGGAGAGATCCAAAAAAGGCGAAGCGTCCTCCGGCAAGTAGCCCATGCAAGCCTTGGCCTCTCTAGGCTGGCGCTGGACGTCGTAGCCACACAGCCTCGCCTCGCCGGCGTCGGGCCTCAGAAGCCCCGCCAATATCCTCAACACCGTGGACTTCCCAGCGCCGTTGGGGCCCAGAAGCGCCACCGCGCCGCCACAAGACACCTCAAACGAGACGCCGTCAAGAGCCACCACGCCGCCAAAGCGCCGCCTGAGACCCTCCGCCGCTATACATTCATACACATACAACAAGATAATTGACACATATAAACATTGCTCATACCACCCATACAAACCACCAAGATGCCGACAACGAGAACCAAACACCTAAGCACATAGGCATTGAAGAAGACATGGCAACACAAGCGCTCAGGCATTTAGGTAAACCAAGCACGCATGGAGACACGAGGACGGACGCAGTCCTAGCAGTAGGCGGACGAGACAGAGAGAACAAGATCGCAACGTCTAAAAATATGTCTAAAAATTATTAATTCAAAGCAGTATTAGTGATTATGGGTCTCGTTTATGTAGACGGCGTGGTCAAACACGACGGGAAAGGCGTCAAGGTTAGGTTCCTAGTCGACTCAGGTGCCACGTACACGGTGCTGACCAAGAGTGTTTGGGAGGAGCTGGGGCTGAAGCCGATGGGGGAGGTGGAGTTTGTGCTGGCCGACGGCACCGTGATTAAGAGGGCGATTTCTGAGACTTTACTCGAACTGCCGGGCTACGGCGAGTGGCACACGCCCGTGCTACTCGGCGAGAGCAAAGACGAAAACCTACTCAGCGTCGTCACCCTGGAGATATTCGGCCTAGTGCTCGACCCATTTAAGAGGGAGCTGAGGCCGGCAAGGGGCTTAATGAAGACTACACATTAAAAGAAGAATCACCACCATCGGGTACACGGCGTCCGCGAGGGCTTAAGCCGCCGCAACCCCAGCAACGAGCCTAGGCGGATATATGATAGACAGATGCAAACGCCGCATCAGGCCAATAAGTACCACCCAGGCACAACGCGGCAAAAAGAACTAAGGCCCACGCGTAAAAAGCGAAGTCCCCGTGAAGCAGACGCCTCCACGCAATCCAGCCCCCGCGGTCATCCGCCTTGACCGCGGAGTCTGCACGCCGCCTCGCCAGCCTCACCCGCCGCCGGCACGGCTCCTCCGCCCCCTTCTTCACCTGGCGACGCTACGGGCCCACTACCTCGCGTGCTTAGCCTCCTCAATTATCATCGTAACTTCGTTCCTGAGGTGCTCCTCAGCATGTCTAAGAGCCTTCAAGGCCAGGCCGGGGTCGATGGACGCCAGACGCCTCGCGATGTCCTCCGCCGAGGCCTTCTCGGGGATTGTAGGCGCCCCGTCGGACCTGAGGACTTCGTTGAGGGCAGAGACGAAGCCGGTTCCAGGCTTTCTGTCGGTAAGGACGTCGAGGACGGCGAGCCTAGAGGCGGCGTCTTTGAAACGTTTTATCATCTGCACCGCCGCGTCCCTCTCCTCCTTGCCCAGGGGATCCCCGGCGAAGTACCTCCTCAACACCTCATGGCGTTGTTGAAACTCGGCAGTGAAGACGCCGAGGTCCTCCAAGCCCCTCTCAACATTCATCAACATGCTCCTCAACCTATACGGCACACGGTCCAGCCTCCACCAGAAGAGGTGGTACGTCCACGACCGCTTCGCCGCCGCCTCGTCCACCTTCTTCTGAACCCGCTCGTCGAAGCTAGGCGAAAGCGCCCTAATGAACTGGATCAAGTCCCTCGCCCTAAGCGCCCTCCGCAGACGCCGAGCAAACCCCTCCCTAGTCATACCCCCACGCGCCTCGCCACTCCGCCCATAAGCCGAAGAAACACCCCCTCCCACCCGCCATATCACCACGCCCCGCATGGGTTAAAGACGCCGCTCTGCGGAGGACACCCAGCCACAACCGCCCTAAACAACCACACCCCCACACCACCCCCAGACCCGAGCCATGCATAAACCCACCTGCATTCAACTTTAAAAACTTTACTATGACACCAACCCAGCAGACACGCCCCAACCGAGGACCACACAAACCAAGTCCACCCAAGCGGCGGAATGGAAAACTCACGCATCCACCCCCCGGCCATCCCAACACGACGCTAGACCTCACCCACCGCCGTGTTGCCTCAGGTGCGCGGCGCGCACCTCCCCCCACTCTCTGAGGAGGTCACATCCCGCGGCGTCTATTGTGTTGGGAGATGTGTATCTCACAGCTATTACGAGGCCGGGGAAAAGCTCTGCGGCTAGGCCGAACGGGCGTAGAGGCTCAAGTCGTCCACCATCATGGACCCACAAACTGTTATCCATTTGCCACAGATATCGAGGATCCGGGGGGTTAAGGAGTAACGATTCGGCTCTCCGCATCCTAGACGAAAATAGACGCACGTTGCACGGAGTCGTGGCGGAGGCGCCTAGGTGCAAATCCCTCTCGGCTCCCAAGACCTCCTTGAGGAAGCGCTGGGCCTGGACCTGTGGCAGATGGATGGGTTGGAGCGGGCGCCGTCTCTACCGCCGTACGGCTTCCTTGCAGTTCAGGTCCCACCCGGCACCGGCAAGACGTCGGTAATCGCCGCAACAGCGTGCGAGCTAGCCACGGCAGGCGGCAGATGCTCGTCACGTCGCTTACAAACGTGGCCGTTGATAACGCCATAGAGAGGATCCTCGAACTCTGAGGATTTGAGATCGGGAAACATGTCCCCAGAACAGGCCACCCAGCCAAGAAGAACCACGGGAGGGGCTCGGCCCAAGCCGGCGTAGCATGCTGAGACGCCAAAGGGCAATTTCCTCAACTGCCCGCGGAGCCCCGCAAAGCAGAGACCCAAAGCACATGCCGCGTTCATGCGGCATGTCTCCGGTCCCGCTCCAATGATAGACATCTGCGATTCACGTAGTTTGCCTATCTGCCGCCGGATCCGCGAGAAGTCTCTACGCATGCAGACAACGCTATAGACCAGCTCCCCAATAAGCTCAGGACGCGGCGTTGATCGGCACGCTGTAGGAGGTTGGCGAGTCTCCGCAACATCGGTTAATGTCAGCGTTGCCGAGGACTGTCCTCTGCGGCCACCTTAGTGCTGAGCTGTTTACACGCCCACGGTGACGGGTCTGCGTGCACGGCGGGGTGCCTTCCATAATCTTCGCCGCCATAATTATACGCCTCCTCCAGCTACCGTTCGCCTAACCCACGCCGCGGAGGGCAGTGCGGGAGATAGAGACGGCCCATCGCGTTAACCCGGCCGGAGCCGGCTGACTATAGAGAAAATGCGGCAGTGGCACCATCCACGACCTCATGCGCTGGATAATCATTTTTAGACGTAAATTGTGGTAAACGCAAAGCGTGACAGAGAATTGTGTTTTGAACGTGATCTACAACGCGGACATTAGCCGATGCTACAGAGACTCGCCAGCCTTCTACAGGGTTGCCGATCAACGCCGCACCTTGAGCTTTTCAAGGAGCCGATTTATGGCATCCCCCACATGCGTAAATACTTGCTGCGGTTGCGGCGGCAGATAGGCAACAGCCGTCCACCTATTCGCCGGCTCAGGCGGCTGGCGCGAGGTGTAGAGGTGGAGAGCGCCCACGCGGATCCCCCTCTCAAGTAGAGTGATGTGGTAGCCAAGGGCGTACATCTCGTCCACCTGTGTCTCCGGTACGTTTATGCTCTTTGTGTGTAGTTTGACTTCCAGCAACATCATAGTTTTGTCGCCCATCTTAAGGGCAACGTCGAGGTTAAACGTCGTGTCGCGCACCGCAACCGCAGGTTCAAGGACGACGTCGTAGCATCTCTCCAAGGCGTAGCAGGCAACTATGGCGTTTCCCAGCGGGTTTAGCGGCGCGTTGGCTAACCCCCTGTATACCTGCTTCAGAGTCATCAAAGCCTTCCGCCAATCGATGCACGTCTCCTGCAACACCCTGCTGTACAGCTCATGCGGGACGCCGGTAGATATACGTCTTATCTCAAAGCCGCCAAAAATTCAGGGACTGCAACAACTCACCCATGCAACTCCTTCGGCACGAGGCTGTACCCCTCGACGCGCAGATAGCTGTTAAGCCACACCCCCATGTAGTCCGACTTCTTCTCAGGGACGTCCAAGCCCAGCAACTGGTTCACATGCCGTTCGAGTTGCCAGGGCTTCCAGCCGCCGTACTTAGCCGCCACGTCGGAGAGCCGAGCCGCCACCGGCCGGGGCAACTGAGGCACGGGGCCCGCGTAACATATCTCAAGGCCAAGCTCGCCCGACACCAAGTCAAAATCCCCGGACTCAAGAACATCATACACTTCGTTGCTCATAGGCCCATACGACCAGATGTAGAACTCGGCCCTAGCCAAGGGGCGGCCGCCGTACCTATACTCATAGACGACACGCCCCTCCACGTCCACGTCATACTGCGCCAAGAAGACCAACTTCATCAACTTCTTCACGCTGTACACCCTACCCCCCAGCGACTTAAGTAGAAACATAACGACCTCCCTCACCCCATAATCCCCAACGACTACAGACTCACCCATAGTCATATCATAATAATATTGAATTTATATGCTTATGCCATAAATACCTCAACCGCGGCGCAAGGCCAACAGCCGAGGACTACGCCCCACGCAACCCTCCTGCCCCCCTCGCCGCCCGCAAGCCACACACGCCAAAGGCGCAGGCCTTGCAACAGTCTCGCCCACCTGGTGCCAGCTCCACCTCCAAAACACCCAACGGTACAAAACACTCCACACCACCACAGCGACCCCCCCCAAGATGTGGGAAGCCAGAAAAGACAGCCAAGCAGACATGGCCGTAGTCGCCGTCGGGCGCCTCATCGCCGACCACGCCGCATACCCAATATACGACGCCATATCTGCGCCAAGTATTCAAAAAGGCAAACAGATTTGCCCGACATCGTGGTGGAGTCCACTATGTAATGGTACTCCTCCTGCCCATCCATGACGCGCACCGCAACCCTCTCTCCGCCTATAATCCGCAGTGGCGGAGAAGCAGGCCCGCAGAGATCACACTGGGGACGGCCCTTTACCTGCTCAACATAAGGAAATACCTTCACCTCACAGTCCTCATCCCGGATCACTATATCGCGGTCCTGCGGCGCCACCCCCACCTTCGCCCACCGCAAACAACCACCACGAGCCAACGCAATAACCAAGCCGCCTACGGACATCAGCCGAAGCTCCAACCACGGAAATAGGAACCTGGACAACTTTGGATCTGCCCACGAGAGAAACGAAACAACAATACCAGCAGGTAATACATAAAACCATATCATCCAATTTGATGTCAAAAGAAAGAATATTAAAGTAAACATAAACGCCCAAGTTACATGAAGTGCCAAGTGCTTCCAAAATACTTTTTTCCGCCTAGTATCTTTTATATATTCCTCCAATTCTCTTAAGTCATTACATTTATCATAAATAATATAAAGTAGAAATATAAGCATAAATATAATAAATGCATTACATATGCTTATGTTATTGTAATTTATCATAAAAAACACATTGTAATTTGTAATAAAAAATGCAATAAGACCTATTGATATTGGTAACGCTACCTTTCGAACAAACCTACCTATATCAAGCCGTTCTTTGCTCCCATTGATTGTTATAACTTTGAACTTCACCTCGTCATACCTCACCCACTCGACATTGTTACAGACACCGCTCCGCCTTCCAAACCTACAGAGATACATGCCGTCGAGGTCAGCCGACACCACAAATGCCCTTTCACCCTGAGCTAGCTCAATCACAACGGTGCCGCCTGCAGATAGCCTATGCAGAAGGCTACGCGCCTCCAGCTCATCCCACGCAAAGACCCCCAGCCCAAACCACCACCACAAAGGAGGCCAAGACACCGTAGACGACATCACAGCACGTGCATGCATAGACAAACTATAAACTGCCCAGAAAACGATGATGACGAAACCAATCCCAAAAACCACAATAGCCGGGAAGATGACAGCCAAGATCTCCGGTGCAAGAAGTATACCCGGTATTTGCAATGGAAAGCCCCATGGTATTATATGCCCAAAGTTCTCATCGTAGTAGATTAACACTGCAATTCCGTAGGTGGAGAGATAGAAAACCATGAACAAATTATAAAACGAAAGAAGAGTTACACTAGAGGTAAATATTACAGTAATAAACAAGATAAGGTAAAAGAGCAATAATAGATAAGATTTTGAGATATTAATAATAAAATATATGTTAATAAGGAAGCTAATTAATAAAAAGAGGTAGGTCCATACCCCCCCACGAAAGGACAAATAGAAGCTTCCCAACGATAATGCTATATACATAGGTAATATTGTTGATAAACTTGTTATATTAAAAAAAGTCAATTCGGGCGGCTGAGACAGCTCATACACCTGTAGAGCGGTCAATAAAATGATTATGAATATGGCAAAGAGTTGCATAGATGCAAGCTCCACAATATTCATGCCTCTCAACGTGTCAGGTAGTGCGTAGACGGCTGACCGTTTTAACTTAGGCTTCAACTTAATGGCTACAAGAAGAAGAAAAGCGGCAGCGATGGTCGTCGCCGGCGCAAGTAGAGTAGTCACAAACATAGTGGCCGACTCGCCGGCTCGCAAAACCACGTACCTAGGTACCGCAAGAGGATACCACGCCGGACTCCTCAACTGCGATGCATTTTGCCGTATATACAGCCAGCCGTGTCCCAAGCCGCAGAACACAATAACTCGAGTATTCGAGAAGTTCCGAACCTCCGAGTATTTGTGCTCGCCACTTTGGGAGGTGATATTCAAAGAAAGCGTGAGATTGTAGGGATTATTCACGACAAGATATGCTGTGCCGTTGCCGGCGCCGAAATCGTAGTCGCACCCCCCTTGCGGCTCATACGTGGCCCCGAGCGCAACAGCCGCAAGCACCAAGACTGCCAAGAGCAAAAGCCGCATAACGACAGAAAACGGCCGGTATAAATAGGTGCCGCCCTGGAGACCGACAAAGTTGCGTGCCTCGCCTAGCGCCGCCGCGTTAAATGCCTACGTGCCGCAAGTGGCCGTCGCTATACGCAACCAGGGACGCCCCACTCCCTAAGTCTCTCGGCCAGCAACTCTAACTCCTCTCTAGTCAGGACCACCAAGTCAAAAGGCGCCTCCCTCATGAATTCGGCTCTTATCTCCTCAAGCTTGTTCTTCTCGTGCTCCGGCACGAAATAAACAACGACGAAATGCTTAACGCCGCATTCCTTCACCTCCTTAAGCTCCGCGGCGAATTCCTTTATCCGCTTGGCGCGGTCCTCGCTCTCACCTTTCCTGATGCTGATAGCCACGACTGGCTTATCCCGCGGCACCGCGCAGTCTATCTCCCGCCTCTTCCCACCGCACTGAAACTTGCGCTTACCCACATCCCTACAATACCTCACAATAACTTCGCATGTATCCTTCTCGGCTTTGCGTCCACGCCAATGCCGCCTCTGGTGCTCCTCCTAGTTCTTATAGAATTTGTACAACACGGTTTCGAGCCTAAGCGGATGCGCCAGGACGCTCCTCACCATGTCTGCAAGTGGCCTCGCGGTTTCTGGCTCTTCTCAGCGAATACACGCCCCCCAGCCCGCATCGTTTGAGCTCCCTGTGGGAAAGGCCGGTAATCATGACGAAAAACGGCACCATGACCTCCGGGTCTTTGCTTATCAACTCCACGAGGTCTTCCGAGGTGGCCTTTCCGAAATCCACCTCCTGTGTCCCGGCGTTGTAGAGACTAGAGGCGGTGAGGATCTCAGCAATACGCCTAGTCATCTCGTCAAGCTCCCTATACAGCTCTGGAATATCCTCCACAGACGGCCGCGGGATCTTCTTCAGAAACTCCTCTACGTCCACGGCGCCGCGTCGGCGGTTATGTCTCTAGGCACGCAGAGCTCTAATTACGTGGGACTGGAGCCTGAGGTAGCCGCTGGCGGCTCTCTGCGCGTGGGCCGCGATCCACCTCCTGACGGCTTCGCCGTTGAGGTACTCCGCCAGCGGCCGCAGAAGCAACCGGTCCCTGGGCATTAGGTAATACACGCTGTGGCGGGGCACCACCAGCCCCACGGCGTCTACGTAGAACGCCGGCGTCTTCGCCACGTCGGGCCAAAGAATCTTAGGCCTGAGGAGCTGGGGCATGGGCGGATCCTCGTGGAAGGCATACCAAGGCTTCCCCTCCCTCTGCACCACATACCTCCCCTCCAGCACCCGCCTAAACCGCGAGAGATACGCCAGCAGTGGCCCCGCCTTGCTCTCGTCCAGCAGCCTCCCGTCACGGTCGTACGGCACCAGCATCACGTGGCGAAGCTTCGCGTAGTCCAGCTCGCTTCCCGGCGTAAACAGCGAGAGCTCCCTCCCGCTCACCGTGGGGTAGGCAAAGGCCCTGAGCTCCTGGGGGATGGCCTCACGCGGCGCGACGTAGACCTCGTCTCTGCCGGTGGCCACCCCCGCGCTCATCCGCTCCGCCAGCAGCCCCAGCTTCACGCAACCGCCGCCCCGCGGCGCCTCACCCGCCAAAATGGCTGGGAGCCACGGCGCCCCGTCCCGCGGGAGCTGTACCTCCACCTTCCGGCCGTCCCGCAGAGCCACGGAGGTGGGGCCAGACGGCGGCGCCTTGCGCACCACAGTAATCAGCGGGTAGGCCAGGACGTCTCCGAAGGCCTTCTCGTCCACAAACTCCAGCTCCTCCACGGCGTACTCAGCCAAAAGCCTCCGAAGCGCCTCGGCGGACTGCACGTAGAGGTACTTCTCCGGTGTGATGAAGACCAGCCTCCCCCCGAGCCTCAGCAGAGAAAGCGCCTTTTCGAAAAAAAGCATATAGAGGTCAAAACGCCCGCGAGCCACAGAAAACAGCCTCCTATAGGTAGCCCTCAGCTCCGGGCTAATCCTCTCATACGACACATACGGCGGGTTGCTGATCACGAAGTCGAAGAGGCCCCCCAGCTCCTCCACCCCCATAAGCAAAAAGTCGCCGACCACAACCCGCGCCACGCCCCCAAACCGCCTAAGCGCCACCTCCGCAAGCCCCCCATCCTTCTCCACACACACCACCTCCGGCAACACGCCGCCGCGGCCCCCCAGATAAGACAACAACGCCTCCACAAAGACACCCCTCCCACACCCCGCGTCAAGAACCCGCGACCCCACAGGCGGAGAACCCCCACCAAACAACTTCTCCACCATACGCAAAGCAAGAGAAGACGGAGTCTCCACCTTACCCACATCCACAGCAACCGCAGACCTGCCCATACCTATATATCAAACCCCACCTTAAAAAACCACCACAGAACACAGAAACTTACACCCTACCCCCACACATCCACGCCGAACCGGCACACGCCTCCAGAAGACGCGGCGCCAACCGCCGATTAACATCTCCATTTCAACACTTTATCGCACAGTTCTCGGACCGCCCCCCGCACTCCTCAGGTATGTCCCCCTCGCCCAAGAGGACCCTCGCCACCTCAGCGTAGGGTGTCCCCGCGGCCAGCGACCTAAGCTTTTCCTCCATCCACCTCTTTTTACAAAAGAGGTACGCCTTTAGGCAGAGCAAAGGCTCGTTGCATATCAGTTTCTCTCTGCAGTTTATGAGAATCGAGCCGTTAGGCCTTCTGAGACCCAGGACCCCAGGTAGAAGCTCCCTGAATTGCCGATAGAGCTCTCCGCCGTGTGCCCTCGCCACGAAATCCATCCACCCCAACAAAGCTACCCTACACAGCTCATCCTCCTCCTGGCTAAGACGAGTCTTTAGTTCTCTAAAACAGGATTCCAACAGCTTCCTGTCCAAGAAGTGAGAACGCTTGTTTAACACGCTTCTGCGACGGTATCTGGTCCACCAAAGACCCAGCGCGGTGACGCATCTTCTGCTCAGCAACCCAAGAAGCCGCTGGACAATGGCGTCTATCGCTTTTTCCACGTCACTGCGATAGATACATCCACTTCAGATAATTCCGTGCATACTTCACAGGTGGCAACGAGGTACGGTTCTGCGTCAAGCTTGTGAAGTCGAGCGACCTGAGGTAAATATACGCCGCCAACGGCAGAGTGGCGTCATTTCCAGTGTAGAAGTAGCTCACCTTCACCGCAGACTTAAACTTGCTAAGTTGTACAAGCCACACGCCGTGCAGACCACCGTCTACCGTCGTTCTGCCCACCTCAACCGCCCTGCTAGGTCCTATCCCAACATACTTGTAGCTCGACATAAGGAGTAAGCCGCTAGACGACAGCCTCAGCCAGCGCCTTGCGAAATTCCTCCTCAAGGTTTCCCACTCCGCGTCGTGAAACTTCCTGCTCCGCGCAACGACGATTAGATCCGGCACTGTGTGCGCGTTGTTGCGGTATCTCTCCAACGCCTCTTTTATGCTGTCAATAAACTCCTCAAGCTCCCCCTCCTCAAGAAACTCCATAGATGTACCCTTTATATGGAAGTCCTTGTCCACGTACCCCACCACATTTCCGAGCCCAGTCATTAACACGGCAAGACCTCTTACATATCCCTCGCTGATTTTCTTCAGCCCCACTCCTACATACAGCGCCCTTGGCAACTTAAGATACTCTGCATGTGTGGTCGGCAACTCGACGTAGTAGGGGATACAACCAGACCGGAAGAGAAGCCCCGAAAGCAAATTAGCTATGTAATATTCCTCTTCCCGGCTACCTACTACCCCCAGCAACGCATCTCCATTGACCAGCTGAAGCGTAGAGAGGCCATTGTAGCTCCGCGATTTTATCTCGGCAATCTCCCTTAACTTGCTCTCCAAGGTCATGCCGTCTAACAGCGCCAATTTAACACCGCCCCTATCTAGATCCCAGATGCCCTTCAAGCTCCTAGGAACCAATTCCACAAACTCCTGCAGCACTCCGTCAACATGCCTATTGAACAATCTCTCTAGCGCCTCCCAATATTCAGGTCTCTCATAATAGACCTCGATAGACAGACGCCGCAAGGCAGGACACCAATATGGCTTATGCCTACGCACGTCATAAGGGAACTTGCCTTGAACCATACCACCGAATCTATAGCGAAGGTCGCCTTCGTCAAAGCCCAACACCTCTCTTACTGACCTGGGCTTTATCTCGCTGAAAGACCTGAGAAACCACTCCGGCAAGTTGCCGTCATTTAACTTGATAGCATAGACGTCGGGATATTCGACGAAGAAGCGAGCCTTGATCCCTTTCCTATATAGCAGTCTCTTGACTTCCTTTGCGCATTCAACTGCTTTCACCTCATAACAGGTTGCAATCTCAGAATCGAGAGCCGGTGCTCTCACCAATTTGTATAACCTGTGTGTTATGTCGTTTCGCACCGTGCTCTTAAATCCACCTGGATAACGTACTTCAGGAGAACTGGAAGCCCTCCGCAGTTGCACATATTTAACCTCGCCAAGGCTTATAAAACCAATACACATACTCAACGTCGCCAGGTCTTGTAAAACTAATAAGTAAGTTATGGACAACGAACAACTGCCACAATCAAAAGGCCGTATAAAGGATTAGTGCAAGCCAGCACCGATCGCAAGAGACTTGATACCTTGGCAGATTCATAATGGAAACCCCTAAACCAGTTCAAATAGCCTTACCTCCTCTGCTTGAACCCCACCCTCAGCACGAACTCCCTCTCCCTGCCTACGTAGTGGTTGAAGCGGCCGCCGCAGTTTCTGCAGATGTAATGCGTCACGTGGTACCCTCTCTTCGGCATATCCCACTCCTTCACCCTCTCCACGTTAGGAGAGCCGCAGTAGGGGCACTTCATATGATTAGCACTATATCTGAAATTTATTGATAACGGCTGAAATAGCTACTTTTAAGGCACAGAGATATACATGGAGAGTCTTCTGGAGCGGGGCATCCCTATAGACGCGATTAACGAGTACTCAGCAGCAGAGAAGGGGCCGGGGCGGCCGCCGTATTGGGAGATGGTGTTTTGGTGGACGCGGAAGCCTCTGGCTGGGGCTAGGGCGGTGGTGGCGGCGTCTCTGCTCCCGGCGGAGGCGTACCAGACGCCGGAGCAGTTCCTAAACGACCTCTTCCCCTGCAGAAACAGCCGCAAGACCGTCCACGCCTGCAACCCCACATCCCGCCTGGTGGAGAAGATGCGGGGCAAGAAGGTGCTGGACCCCTTCGCCGGCTTCGGCTCCATACCGCTGGAAGCCGCCAGGCTGGGGGCCGAGGCGGTGGCCGTGGAGCTCCTCCCCACGGCCTACGTCTTCCTCAAGGCGGTGCTGGAGTTCCCCCGCCGGGTGAAGCCGCAAGACGTGGAGAAGTGGGGCAGGTGGGTGATTGAGAGACTGAGGGAGGAGACGAAGGAGCTCTACGACGCCGACATCTGCATCGGCACCTGGGAGGTCAAGTGCCCGGTCTGCGGCCGCCATACGCCGCTGGTGGGCAACTGGTGGCTCGCCAGGATGAAGGGCAAGGAGGGCTACGAGCGGCTGGCCTGGATGGAGTGGCGAGACGGGCGCGTCGAGGTCCGGGACCTAAACGAGGACTGCAGAAAAGAGGGTGGCGGATCCTGCGACGAGCTGAGGGCAGAAGTCTCGACGAGGGGTGAGGAGGGCGGCTCTGTGGAGTGGCGGGGCAGGCGGTACGCCGTCCCCCTAAAAAACATAGACGCTAGGCGCGAGACGGCGCAGTGCCTCCACTGCCGCGCCGAGATCAACCACCGCGTG
>Ga0080004_1111684_pt1 | contig 17299 bp, 16 predicted proteins | sample WasSprMetagenome_FD_69207 | JGI IMG/M metagenome (GOLD analysis project Ga0080004, IMG submission 69207) | Sulfidic aquatic microbial communities from Washburn Spring, Yellowstone National Park, USA - WS (SPADES assembly) (version 2) | ecosystem: Environmental > Aquatic > Thermal springs > Hot... | reverse complement strand
CGGCGAGCTCCCGGTTCCTCAGGATCACCGGGTAGCCTTCAGTGGCTTGGCCCACGGCTAGGAAGCGCCTAGGCGGCAGGGCGGTGACCAGCCGCTGGAGCACGTCCGGCTCGAGGCCCGAAGCGGGGGCGACGTACTTCACGTCATCGGGTAGGCTGAGGTAGAAGCAGAAGAGGTTGTCCGTCTGCCTGACGAGCAGCTCGGGCAGGCTGGTCGGCGTGTTCGTTATGTAGAACTGCCAGAGGCCTAAGTGCCTCATCCTCGTCACTAAATCCTCGATGTCCGCCCTATCGATGTAGAGGTGCGCCTCCTCGGCGAACAGGAAGATCGGCTCCAGCTTCCTCGCCTCGAGGAGGTTGAGAAGGTTGGAGAGCAGGACCTGCACCGCCGTTCTCATCGCCGGTTTCGCAAGCCCCTTGAGGTTCACGACGAGAGTTTTTCCCTCGTTCAGCTGGGATAGAACATTCACGAGCAGCCCCTGCTCAAGTTTATCGTCTACGAGCCCCGTATCCTCCAGCATCCTAAGCCTTCTCGAAATAGCCCCTTTCACGGCTGGTGCCTTTATCTCGTCGACTTTATCCCTAAGCATCTCAAGACTGAGCAAGTTCTGCCCTAACCCACCAACTATCTCGGAGAACTCCGCGAGCGACGCATCTCTCAAGCCGAGAGCCTCCATCACGTTGACTAGGACTTCGGGCTCGATGTCGGATAGCGGGAACCTCAGCGTCTCTCCCGGCCTGAGCTTCACGAAAAGATCCTTCAGGTCCGGCTTAGGCTGCCCATCCCTCCCCGTGTCCAAGCGGGAGTACTCGTCGTTCACGTCGAAGACGAGGCAGCCGGCTCTGTGCCTAGTCAGGTCCAGGAGCATCGCCTTGGCGAGGTGGCTCTTGCCAGCCCCCTTGAAGCCGACGATGAGGTTCAAACCCTGCAGGTCGTAAGCGCTCACCTCGAACAGGCTACCTCCGCTGTCCAAGCCGATGCTTACAGGATGCTTGAAGAGGCTCCCAGCTGTCACTGCCCCCTCACCCGGAGCTTACGCTCCCTTAGAGCTCGAACCACATCGCTGGGGCTCACGCGCTGGAAGCTGGCTACCCTCGACGGCACGTAGCCCGTCCACTTCTCGAACGCTAACTTGTCTTCTACCTGCTTAACCTCCATCATGATGCGCGCTTTTGCGAGCTTCGTGCCTTCAACAGCTCTCTTATAGTCGCCGAACTCTTGAGGCCCGTGAGCCTCAGGAGCTTTGAGCGAAGCTTCCCTGCGCACGATCTCGAGGAGTACTCCAGGCAGCTCGGGTACGGAGATTTCGATCACTTGAACGAGAACACCCCTCTGATCTCCGCGGTCTAGTATCACGATGTTGTCGCCAACCTCTACACTCTCCCTACCTGGGTTGTAGACAAGCGTCACCATGTTGCCCTCAACAGTCAGAATGTTCACGGTCTCACCCCGAAGGGTCCGAGCACGTGCACACGCACGTCGAAAGCGTCCGTCTCCCTAAGCGAGTAGCGGTCCCTGACGTACGCTTGGAGAGCGGTTACATCTTCGCGGGTGAAGTAGGCGTGCATGTGGGCTTGAGCTAGAGGCTCTGGGTACCCATGGACGAAACCCGCAGAGGAGATAAGCCTTTTGAGAACCGAGAGGCAATCCCCTTCCTTCGGTGCGACATCCACCCTGAAGGGGAAGCCGTCGGCCGTGAACTTCGCCACGTATACTTTACCCATTAAATCCCTTTTTATGCTGTCGGGCAGGAGATCCCCCACTTCGATCGCGAAAGCCCCCTCCCTACCCTCGAGAACAGCGGTCAGCTTCTCGCCTGTAACCAGCCTAAGCCTCGTCTTCTTCGATACCGCCACAACGCTGTTCCCGTGCTCCTCGGCTAACCCTATCGACCCCCGGAACACGTCTATCCCGGTCTCCTTCGTCCTAGTTAACGCTCCATCCCACAGCACGATGCCATTCCGCACTTGCGCGCACGCGTACCTCTGCGCCAAGCGCTCGATCACATTCATGAACCTGTAGATGAGCCTATCGAGGCTGCAAGCGGGCGGTTGGGCTCTGAAAGGCGAGCTTGAGAGAACCCCCCTAAGCTTCACGTAAGCGAGCCTCGCGGCTTCGGTGATGTGGGCGACGTAGTTGAATGTCTCGGGGGGTCTACCGTCGTTGTAGACGATAGCGCACCTGAAAGCCGCAAACACCCCTACATCGCTCTCACCCAGTATCGCGACAGAGGAATCCACAGCCGCTACAGGAACCCTTTCCCCAGCCGGCTCGAGCGGGTGCTCGCGAAGCCCGGATGCTTCGGATGCGACCTCAACCTCCCCCTGCACCTCAGCTATCTCCTCCTCGTCCGGGCTATACAACTCAAAGTCGTTTATGTAATCCTCAAGCCTAGCGATCGGAGCGAAAACCCTCGCCTGCCGCGACCCCTCCTCGAGAAGCTCAGGAAGCCTCACGGTCAGCACGTTCGCAAGATCCTCCACACGCTAGCAGCTACCGCAAGAATTTAACGCTTGCCGCCCATTTTGAGTAGCTCACCGAGACGTCTGATAGCGCCTTCGTTCAAGTTCGTGAACCTTCCACCGCTAATCACAGGGAAGACCACCAGCCTCCCTTTCTCATCGAACTCCAACCTTGCCCCTACCTCTACGCTCTCGATGTCTGCTAGCCTACTCTCGGGCGCAATAGGGTACCAGTACGTGAGCTTCTTCGTGACCCTATCCTTCCTAGATTCTCCCTTGTAGAGGATAGTATCTAGGGGCGCGAAATGCAGCTCGTCGATGAACACCTGAAAGACGAGTATGGGGATCCCGAATCTCTTCCTCCAGCTTTGCAGGGGGTGAACGTCTTCCTCTTTCACAGTAAAGCTCAGCCTTTTAGCCCGTTTGACCGACCACAAGCTCATCTCGACCTCCGCGGCCGCCAGTGCGCTGCCGACGAGCTGGGCAATCTTTTCGTCCGGTCTCCTCACCAGCTCCTCAAGCTCGCGACAGTGCTCCTCAGCGAACCTTTGATCGTAAAGGAGGAGGTTGGGCCTTTTACCGAACTTTTCCAACTCCTCCTTTTCCCTCTCTATCTCCCTGAACTCCTCGAGGCTATGCGCTATGCGCCCCGAAGAGTACCCGTAGCGGAACGCCGTGACCCCTAACCTCTCTGAAAGCACCTCCTGGCAGAAGCGGAGGGCAACGAGCTCGGCCCAGTTGCCGGCCGACCACTTCACGTAGAAGTCGAGACCCCTAGGCCTCCCACGCCTCTTCGCGGCCATAGGGTGCGGAAAAGCAAGCCTCTATTAAGGGTGACTTGAAGCAATGCATTACCGATTTAAAAGCCGGGGAGTATTAACAAGGGTAGGCGATGGCGACCGCGCTGAAGAGGCTCGTGGAAAAGGTGTACGGTGAGCTGCTAGGCGTGAAGGGGGAGCCACAGCCGGCGATCGGGATCCCGAAAAGGAGGGAGGTGCTACAGCGGCAAATGGCCTACGGTGCCGCGCTGAAGGTTCTTCTTTACGCGGTGCTGGAGCGAGAGCTGGGCTTACCCAGCCTAGCTGATTCTGGGGATCTCAAACTTCTCATCGAGGAAGCTTGGAGGAGGAGCGGGCTCGAAGCCTTGAGACCCTCCTGGATCGATGCAGCGCTTACGCTCCTCGAAACGGGTAAGCTGCGAAGCGAGCTGCGGGCGACTGTAGAGGCCCTCGAGAAGACTCCGGGCGACGTGCTCGGCAGGCTCTACGAGGAGCTCTTCCCCCAGGAGGAGAGGAGGAGGCTGGGAGAGTTCTACACACCTAAACCGATCGCGGAGTTCATGGTCGCTTGGGCGGTCCACGACGGGGGAGCGGAGGTTCTCGACCCAGGTGTGGGCTCGGGGACCTTCCTCGTCGAAGCGGTGCGGAGGCTGCGCGCGATGGGTGCTGAGCGACCGGTGGAGCGCGTGGTCGGCGTGGACGTGAACCCCCTCGCCGCCCTCATGGCTACGCTCAATCTCCTGAAGGTGGAGCCAGGCTCGAAGCCGCGTGTGTTGCTCGCCGACTTCTTCGACCTCTCACCCCTCACGCTCGGGTACTTCTCCGCGGTGGTCTGCAACCCGCCCTACACTAGGCACCACGAGCTGAGCCCCGAGTACAAGGAGAAAATCGCGCGGATCGTCGAGAGAGAAACCGGATTAAAGGTGAGCAGGCTCTCCAGCCTCTACCTTCACTTCTTCCTCCACGCCTCAACCTTCCTCAGCGAGGAGGGGAGGCTGGCCTTCATCACGCCGAGCGAGTGGATGGAAGCCGGCTACGGACGCCCCCTCCGCCTCCTCCTCAAGCGCTTAAGGCTGCGCGCGATCCTCCTCTTCAGGGAGGACGCGCTCGCCTTCCCCGGAGTCCTCACGAGAGCCTGCATCACGCTCGCCGAGAAAGAAGGGCCGGCGGGGCGCGCGCTGCTCCTAAAGCTGCGCGAGTGGCCCACCACGAGCGATCTCCTGGAGGCGGTGGAGGAGGGGAGGGAGGGGGACCTCGGCTGGGGAAAAGCGAAGCTCGCGGACCTCGAGCTCCTCGACCCCAACTCCAGCTGGACCCCGCTCTTCGAGAGAGGGTGGACTCCGCCGCCCGGGACCGTGGAGCTGGGCGAGCTAGCCAAGGTCGTCAGAGGCATCGCGACGGGGGCAAACGAGTTCTTCCTCCTCAGCGAGAGCGACGCGAGGAGGTGGGGGATCGAGCGGGAGTTCCTGAAGCCCGCCGTGCCGAGCGCGCGCTCCCTCGCCAAGCTCGGGTGCCTCATTCTCAAGCCGGGCGACTGGGACTTCCTGAGGGCTAAGGGCGAGAAAGTGTACCTCTTCTGGTGCCGCAAGCGCAGGAATGAGCTGGAGGGCACGAGAGCGCTCGAGTACATCGAGAAGGGGGAGGAGAGCGGCTACCACGAGCGCTACCTGACCAGGCACAGGAGCGAGTGGTGGTGGCTGGAGGAGAGAGCTCCGCCCGACGCCTTCCTCATCTACATGTTCAGGAGGGGGTTGAGGGCGATCCTCAACGAGGCGAAAGTGCTCGCTCCCAACACGCTCCACTGCGTATACTTCCGGGAGAGGAAGTATGTGAAAGCGGTGCTGGCGTATCTCAACTCGAGCATCGCGCTCGAGTTCGCGCAGCACAGGGTCTACGGCGGAGGGCTGAGAAAGCTCGAGCCAGGAGAAGCCGAGAAAATCCCCGTCCCCGACCCCCGCTTGCTGAGCGAAAATGAGCTCGAAACGCTCGCAGCGCTGCTCGGCGAACTCGACGAGGCGGAGAGGGAGGGCAGGGGTGAGCGCGTTAGGAAAGCATTAGATGAAGAGGTTAGAAAATTGCTGGAGCGCTAGCTAGCGTAGCGAATTGGGCACGCGCGCTAAGTAAAAAGAGTAGCTTAGGTAAGTCGTGGATGCTGCGTAACGCGGATCCTCTATCTCCTCCCTCAGCGCGCTGCTTCAAGTCCTTCCAAGAAAATGTTTCGCACTCGATCCCGCGCTTTCGCAGCTCCTGCGCGATGAACTTCACGTGCCGCTCGCCCCGCACTATCAGAACACTGCGCCCTTGCTCCGTTATCAGCCTATAAGCCTCCTCAATGACCTTGAGATCCCTCACCCTCATAGTTGCGATCGCAAAAAACAACAGTAACAATAGGTTAGGAAGCATGGATACGATGACTCCCAACACCACTCCTCCGAGTAGCGGCAGCAACCCGTATTTGGCGTAAGCTAGCGCGTAATGAATAATGATGAGCGAGCTCATTGCGAAAGACAGCGTGAAGATCCACCTTGCTTTCTCGTGAAGCTCGTCGATGCCGGCGTCCACGAATTTAGCGCACTTGCCCATCTCCTTAGCGCGCTCGTACACGTAGCCCATGTCGCCCCCGCGCTTACGCTGCCAAAGCCCCAGCAGGGAAAGGTAGGCCAGAAACAAGAGGGTGAGGGGTAGCGCTGTCGGATCTCTCCTAACCACCAACCTCCAGCGGCTAGTGTCGACGTGCTCGAGGAGCACGCACTCCACCTCACTCAGCAGCTTTTCAATACCCCTGGGAACCCGAACGTGCACGCTACCGCAGATGTAGCACTTCGCCCCTTCCCGCCGCGCGCCGTGCTCCTCAGCGAGGCTGCCGCACGCCTCCACGAGCCCACCGCCGACTCTCCCAAGCGAAGGGGCAGAGATATGCTTTATTCAGAGAGTAGACTGAAAGTATTTGTGCTCTTGCGAGCGCGGGCTACCGATTTGCCGTTAACGCACGATCAGAACGTTGAAGCTCCCCCTGCTAACGCGTTAGCTCTAGCGTCTGCAAAAACTGGAGGGTGAATTAAAAATAAAATCGCGCCGGTCACTGGGCCTCCACCTCGCCGACAATGTACTCTTCGACGAGGCTCCCGCACTCCCAAACCGAGGCGAGCACGAGCAGCCTGCCCTCCACCCTAGCCAGCTTGAGGAGGAGCCCCTCGCCCACGTAGAGCGTTGCGAAGCTGCCGTCCCGCTCGTAATCGCCCAAGCCGCTCAAGTCCACCCTGGCTAGAGCGCGCGCCGCCTCGCGCTTAGCCTCCTCCGGCACGCTCACCAGCGCGTTCTCGAGCCACTTGATCTTCACGCTCATCCCACTAGAGTACGCGGTATTTTAAGGTGGTAAGCGGTTTCAACGGAGCGCGCAGTAAGCTAGCTGAGCATGTCGTAGAGCTTTCGGGCTGCGAGAAGCGCGCCGACCACGCCGGCAAACGTGAGGAGAATAAGTCCCGCGGTGTCGAGCGACGTTTTAATCGAGACGAACGCGCTGTAGTAGGGGTTGCTCTCGTCTACGTGGAAATGCTCCGCCAATTGCTTTAAAGACTGAAAGAAATACCGCTCAGCGAAATCCTTCAGATAGTCGGCTGGAAAACGCGCTAAAATCATAAAACACGCTAACACTAACATCACTACCACTTTAAGTAGAGTCTCCAGTTCCACGCCAACTCCATCGAGTTCAACCTTATGTTTTTTCTCCCGCACAAAACTGATAAGCTCCTAAAGCACGCTAGAGTGTGCGCAGGGCTTACCTGTACGCCGGCGATGTTTTCAGGCCGCTGGACCTGTCGTGGGGCGAGCTGGTGGAGCTGGCGGAGAGGCCGGAGGCGGTGCTGGAGAGGTTCAGGAGGGAGATTGAGGAGCTGGCCGGCCCCGTGAAAAGCTTGAGGCTGCGGAAAGCGGTGGTGGCGGGGAGCGGCGAAGCGGTGGTCGAGTACGTGGCGGAGCTCGCTGGCGAGAAAGCGAGCGGGGAGGCTTCGGTGAAGATCGTGTACGCGGAGGACCCGGCGAGGGCGCTGAGGGAGTTCTACGAGCGGGAGCGCGAAACAGCTTAACGGCGCGCCTGCCGGTACACTATAGGAGGGGGTTTGAGGGGCGCGCGCTAGCCGGCGCGCTGATTCCGTCCCCCTTCAGGTGCCCCTCTAAGCACTGGTAACCGTAGCTCAGCTCCAGGTTCTTAAGAACGGGCGACCTCTCCCTCAGCCTAGCTCTAACTTCCCCATACAGCTCGATCCACTCGCTTAAGATGTTTAGCTCGACGACAACCCCCACATCTACGACTTTGCGAAGCAGCTCTAGGAACTTGTCCAGCTCCTCCGGTATGACGACCGTTTCGAAGAGGTTCTCCTCACGGAGAAGTCTCCTCCCGATGTCGGTCTTGTCGGGGATCACGTGAACGTCCTTGGAGAGCTCCCCGTAGATGCCCTCGTAGATCGTTTCCCCTGGGTTCGGGATCGGGTGGAGGATCCCCCAGCTCTCAAGCTGCTCAACAATTGTTCTGAGGTCGGGGACCAGCCTCCTAAGCTCCTTATCCTCGAAGATGGGGGCGAGAATATCGAAGATGCCGGCCGATATTCTCTCGAGCTCCTCCTCCTTCTCCGGCTTCAGTTTGAAAGCATCGTTAAAGAAATCTAGGATGCTTACTTTCCTTCCGTTAATTTTCATCTTCTTAGCCTTTTTCTTCAAAACTTCCACGTTCTCCCTGAACCTCCTGTGGGCCATGCACTCCCAGAACGCACCCCTGATCAGCAGCTCGAGCGTGTTCCTCAAGAGCGTGTACGCCGCGTTGTAGTAGCCGGCTAAAGCCTCTATGAGCGATCTGTGGGCAGCGAAGAAAGCCTCGAAGTGGTAAGTGAGGAACGCGGACCTCCGGTGCCAGCTCGCTCTGCTGCTGAGGCAGAGCGGGGCTAGGTACATGAGCTCGTGAATAGAGTCGTGGGCTTTCACAAGCCTATCCAAGTTGGCTCTCCTTATCGAGGTTTGGATGTTGAAGATCTCCAGCTCCGCCAGGATGTGATTAAAGGCTTCCCTTAAAGCGCTCTCTTCCGCCATCTCCATAGCGTCTTCCCTAGCGATATGTTAAGGATAGCGCGTTATTGCGCAGCACCCAAATGTACAGTAACGTAGCACGCTGGTCGACTATCTATGCGCGCGTATTTGTTCTTCAACGCGTGCACAGGCTTATCTGTACATGCAAAAGCATTCACCCCGTGTATGCGTGCGCGCTCTGAGTGTCAATTTGCGAGGAACGATAGCACGTGCTGTACATGTTCAGCATTCGATTTTTCAGGGTTTATCTCCGTGAAAAGCACCTCTACCCTTTTACCGTTTATGCTCGTCTCCTCTACATTCTTCCTCGCAGAGAGAGCCACTACCACTGCTTTCAGTTTCTCATTTCTGCTTGAGTCAGCCAGATAACTCAGCAATCTTTCAGCATCTCCAAGATTCAGTTTCGATCCGTTTAGCTCCCTGTACTTACACTCTATAGGTACTCCAAGCTGATCATAAGAATAGAAAATGTCTGGGGATGGTGTAGCTCCGCTGAGCTTTTTTATAATTCTTGAAAATTCTTCAGGGTAGTGGTTGAAAAACAGTTTGGAGTTGCCAACTTGAAGCGCCAAAATGCCGCTTTCTTCGACTTGGTTCCCCCCAAGTTCGTTTCTCAGCGCATCGATGAGGACAGCGTAGACGTACAGCTCGTATATCTTTGTAGATGGCAATAGGAACTGTTTGGACTTCCCAAGGAAGCTCTCCGACCACTGCGCCGATCTGCCGATGATTCTAGAGGAGTGAGCGACATACCAGTACTTCTCGAGGTCAACACTGTCAATATCTACAGCTTCTAACGAATAGAGGCTGTAAGCGATGAACTCGTCCGAAAGCAGGGATCTCAGGTAGCTCTTAATGCGCGAAGTGTAGCTCTCGATAACCTTAAGCAGTTCCTCCCCAGCTGTGCCGCTCAACACAGACGTTAGGTCTCGCAACACCGCCTCGCAGCTACTGAGAGCGCCAGCGATGTTTCTCATAGCGACTGCCAGGGAGAAAGCGAGAGGGGCGTTAAGGCGCCTCCTCATAGCGAGCGCATTGTATGCGACACCGCGCTCGCAAACACTGAAGTCTAACAGCTCGCCGCCATCGCCAACCACCAACTCCGAAAAGAGCTTTGGCTCTCTATCTAGAAGAAGCTGCAGCTCCAACGAAATCCTTCTGATAAGATCGATCGAGAGAAAAGTTGGGCTTAGCGAGGGGATAGCATAAGTGAGCAGCAGGAAGTCGCTGAAGCTGAAAAGAGTTTTCTCTATGAAATCCAGCATCCTATGGTAGTTCTTAACCCTAGGCTCTACGATAATGTAAACAGGTTCTCCTCCAGCTCTACTGCCTTGAGGAGAATAGACGAACACCCCGCTCCAGAAGCCTGAGAACAGCTTGCTCCCGTGCACTCGCGGCGCTGGTGCGTCGAGTCTTACACCAAAGCCGAACGTTCTCTTGGTTTCCCTACGGAAAACCCTTGAGAACTCCTCGATCTGTTCTCTCGCGAAGGTTACCGCTTCCCTAAGCTCCCTCTCCTCGACACCCACGCTTTCGCGCACTACCCGTCGAATATCGTAGACCGCGCCCTCCTTGAGCACACAGACCTTCATAGGGACTGTCCTAGCCCTCGGAGCACTCTGTAGCTGAGGCTGCCCTTCCCCAAAGTCTCCTTCACGAGCTCTAGCAAAGCTCTGACCCTCCTGCTGGTAGCTTCCTCGCCTATGAGCTTCTCAGCTCTAATCCTAGGAGCTAACACCCCCAGCTGAGGGAGCACGAGCGAAGAGAGAATGAAGTCTGCGAACTCCACGTCGCTCAGCAAACCGCTTCCGCGGAGCAGCAGGTTGCCAACAATGCAGAACTTCACGCAGTCTACCAGAGGCGAAAGCCCCAATTCCACTTCCATTTGCTCGGCTTCGCTATAGACCTTCGCCACGAGCCTAAACCCCTTCTCGCAAAGCCCGCTTCTGACAAGCGCCGCTGAGTCAAGCTTCGCGACGTCCGCCTCAGCATCCTCGAGCAGAAATTCGGGAGGAATCGGGTTATCGTATTCGACTAGGCTTTCTCTGTACTTGTGCATAGTGAGCTCCCTTACCGCCTGCTCCACAACGCCCTTCTTTTCACCGATTAAGAGCTGGTAAACGATCTCGCTCCCATCCTCGGGAGGGCTTTTCCCCGCTTCCACTTTATACTCCTCGTAGGGAGGAGGTATGTAGATCTGAGCGAACCTCCTGAGGAAGGCGTAGCCGAGCCTGTACAGCTGAGCCCTATCGTACACGTTCATTGTCGCTAGAAGCCTGTACGCGTAAGGCATCGGCATCTTCCTACGTTCTTCAAACTTATCGGCGAGATCCTCGGCAGCCTTCTGCACTTTTTCCTCATCCAGCCCCTCTCTGGCAAGAGCATTAACCGCGCTGTCCAGGTACTTCTCCACCTCCCAGAGCAGATCCTCCCTGACGATGGAGAGCTCCATTCTGTGCTCTATATCCATAGCCGTGAAGATCTCCCCTAAGACCACATCGATGTTGACCCTGTTCACTTCGTCGAGAACAAGCCACCCGGGCCTGCGCCCGAGAGCTAAGGAGAGCCAGGCGAGAGCGACAGATTTTGTCAAAGGTCCAAGCTCGAGACGCGGAGAGCCGCCGATGATTGTATAGTAGGCCACGAGCTTATCGTAGGTAAGCCCCTCCCTGCACGTGACCACTTCGAACCCCGGCAAGCACTCTTCCCCGCCGGCCAGCTCTAAGGCGAGCCTTGTCTTACCGACACCCGGCGCGCTGACAAGCAAAAGGTTCTTCCCGCTCGCTAAAGCGATCCTGCACATGAGTTCGATCTTAGGCGAGAAACCGAACACCATCTGTGAGGAGACGGAAGCAGAGGGTGAAGCCCGCTGGCCTCTAGCGAACAGTAGCTCTTTGAGGGCTTGAGCTTGCTCCGGTTTAAGTTTCTGCGGCCCCGGTAGGATCAGCACTCCCGCTCGCAAGAGCTCCTCTCTGGGTATAAGCTTCCAGGCTCTAGGATCCTCGGATTTTTCGAGTACCCCCGGCGCTGCAGCTATCACCTCAAGGTAGAATGGCAACCAACCCTCGCCGCGGGGCCAGTACCTCTCGGCAAGCGCAACCTTGCCCCTAGCTACACCGTAGAGCGCCAGCCCTCCCTCCACCCCCCTCTCCGCATCCTTGGTCACGTAGATGAAAACCTGACGGCCCTCTATCTGCTCCAGAACCCACCGAGCTCTCTCGTTCACACCCCATATCATCCAGTTCGCAGGCTTCCCGCGCAAAGCCTCGCTTTTCATTTCATCCTTTCTCTTCATATCTGTGAGACTCCATACCAAGTTCTCCGGGCTTGCCTTCAACAGGAAGGCCTCAGCCACAAAACCTTTCCATAGCTCAACTTAAAATAACCTATCGCGTGCACGTGCTGAAAGTGTAGAGCACCAACTAATGTCAAGCATGCCGCTCGCTCTACAGTTTATGCGTATGTTTCGATTCGTTATTGCGCTGATGACCGTTGCAGAGCATCCGGTAGCGCTCTGATTATACGCCTCCACGGGAGAAACCTTAACTTTCAGCTTTTGGGTTAGCATCTGCTTAAGGAAAGAAGCTATTAAATTTTATACATAACCTGCATACTAGCCGCGGAGCCTGCGGAAGAGCTCGATCATGAGTAGGGGGTCTTCGGTGTGGACGGGTACGAGCTCCTCCGGCTTCGCGGCTCTCGGCTCCCTAGTCTTCTCCCTACCGGCAGGCTTCATCGGGCTCGGCGAGAGGAGGACGACCATCGGCCTGATGGTCATAGCCGCGCTGCTCGCGCTGCTGATGCATCTCCCCGCGGCGCTCAGCGTAGAGCGGCTCATCGTAGCGATTCAGGCAGTCTTCCCGCTTCCCGGCTTCGCGCGGAACCTGCTAAGCAGTATAAATTCGTCTGCCAGCTCCAAGGGGTGCTCCTCGAGGAGCGCGCCGCGCTACCGCTACATTATCTCGAACTCTAAGGGCACCTTCCTCGGCTTCGGCCCCTCGGGCGTGAACACGATGCCCCACGAGTCTATCTCCGGCCTGCCTATGATGAGATCAACGCCTTTCCTGAGATTCTCGGCGACTTCGAACACCGCACCGCCGGGAACCCTAACCCCCTGAAACTCGACATCCACCATGCACCTCCCCACGATCCTCAACCTTCCCTCATCGTCGGCCGTCCTAATCTCGTAGGGCTCTTTCAAGGGTATAAGCGCGTTGAGCCTCTCCGCGAGCTCCTTGGAAACAACGCTTTTGCTCGCGCCGGTATCCACCATGACCTCAACTTCGATCGACTTGCCACCGCTGCTCAGCTTAACGCGAGCAGTAGCCTGCTCAAGCTTCAAGGGGATCCCCGTATACGAAAGCATGCGTCGTTTTTAACCCTATGGGTGCGCTCAGCGCGCACCACTTGTAGCTAGCATCTCGGGGATCTCAGATAGGCTAGCGCGCTAACTCTATAACACGGCCGATGTGCTGATCGGCTACGGCGCCGACGCCAACTCTAGAGATGGTGAGGGTTTAACTCCGCTGCACGTCGTGTGCAGGAAAGAGTTCGCCAAAATCGTTGAGCTACTCATCGAGGCAGGTGCTGACGTAGCCCTCCTCGTCGAGAACGGAGCTAGGGCGGACGCGAGAAACAGCTTCGGTGCCACATCGCTTCACTACGCGGTTTTCAACCTGAACGTGGAACTCATAAAGCTCCTACTCAAGAAAGGAACCACTTTTTGAAAAGCTTAAGCAGCGATGCGCGAGCGAAAACGCTGAGGGAGTTCTACGAGCGGGAGAAAGAGGGTCGGCATAAATAGCGCGCGTGAAAGGCAACTTCTCGTGCTTGGTGAAAACTATAAGTATTTATTGACGAGAATACATCCACGTGGTTTATCCTCAGCACGGAGACTTCAACGGCTTCAGCGCGATTGCAAACGAGGTCGAGGAGGTTTTCGTCCGCCGCTTCCGCTCGGTGAAAGGTGAGGGGTGGAGGCTGAGGTACCTGCACAAGGTCGGCCTCGAGAACTTCGTGCGGGAGGTTCTCGCCAAGGGCGAGTGCAGGAAGGTCGTTCAGATGCCGACGGGCGCTGGCAAGTCCGTCCTCATGGCCCTTCTCGCGCTCGTCACCGCTCACCTGCGTGATCACGTCAGGGAGGGCGACCAGAGGAACGTAATGCTCGTCTTCGCCCCGCTCAACAGGATCAAGTTCCAGCTGCTCGAGCCGCTGGTCATCGCCAGCGGCGCCTGCGAAGGGTTCCAACCGCCCAGCTTCTCGGTCTACTGCATCAGCAGCGCGGCAAAGGCTCTCGATTCGCTCTACGAGGAGCTCCTATGCAGGTACCGGTCGAAGATGCTAGGCCGCTTGTTCGGCGGTAAAACGTTCCTCGCTCTCACGTCGACCACTCGCCGCCTCTACGACGTCTCCAGCGTGGGCGAGGCTCTCCGGATGGTCGCCGATAGAGCGGAGGAGCTGGGAGAGCTCTACAGCCACATTGCTATCATCTGCCCTCACGCTTTCGGAAAGCCTAAAGGCGCTGAGGAGGTCTTCAGGCGGCTGAGGAATAGGGCTCTCGCGGTGTTCATCGACGAGGCCCACGTGATGGTGGATCTCGAGGGTAAGTGGGGCATGCTGATGGCCCAGCTTGCGCAAGCCGCGCCGATCGCTGTTGGATTCACGGCGACGCCCGTCGTGGAGACATGCGAGGTCGTCGCTGGGAGACCCTGCGCTCGCGACATGCTCCTCCACGGCGAGCCCATCCACTCCCACGACCTGATGCTAGGGAGGAAGTGGATCCTGCTGGGCGAGGAACCGATACTCGTCAGCCGCCTCGTGACCCGCTTCTACCGGTCGAACTTCCAAGTTCTCAAAGCGCCAGTGGAGCTCAGGGGCGACGACCTGTGGAGGGGCTCCTGCCGCGACAGGGTCGGGGAGTACGCTGAAAGGATGCTGCTGGAGCTCGAACGGCACTTCGGCTTGAGCAGGAGCGAGCTGCTCAGCAGCGCGAAGATCCTCGTGCTCGCCCCTAACACGAGAGAGGCCGATATGTGGGGGGAGGTGCTCAGGGAGAAGCTGCGGGGCATAGGTAAACTCTTCATCGCCCACTCAGGCGTCACAGACCCGCAAGGGGAGATCGAGAGGTTCGCGAAGAGCAAGGCGGGTATTCTCGTCGCCGTGAACATGGTGAGACTCGGCTTCGACGACCCCGATCTTGACGCGCTCGTGATCGCGAGGCCGACAAAGAGCGGCGTCGTGTACGTGCAGATGCGCGGCAGGGTGCTCCGCTACCCGAAGAGCTTCGATAGGCTCAAGCTGAAGCGCGGCGCCTTCATCCTCCACCTAGCGGCAGACGATGTAATGGAAGACGAAGACAAGGTGAAAAGCGTGGAGAGGGGAGCCTTCCCGAAGGCTCAAGTCAGAGTCGGGTTGGAGGGCTTCGGCGAGGGGGTAACGGAGTTCAGCGCGAGCGTCAAAACGGACTTGCTCGGCGAGAGCGTGGTAGGAGCGCCCGCCCCGCAGCCGACCGAGCTCGCTCCACCTGCCGAAGCCGCTCCCATCCAACCCGCTGGGACGGCGGCACCAACTCCAGAGGCGACAGCCCCGAGGGAGGGCATCTTCCGCCGCATATTTAAAGCCCTCCTCTCAGTGCTGCGCCGGCTCGTGCCCGCGAAACGCTGACTGCAAGGTGAAACGTCGGCTAGGTTTCACTCTCACCCGTCTGGCGTACAACGGGCAAACTTTATTTTCCCTTTTTACATGCTGTACTACAGGATGGACTCAGAGACACACAGGGTTGTGACGGAGTACGCATTCATGCTCCTCACGGTGGAAGCGTCCTCCGCCCAAGAACCCCTCTTCATCAACCAGGTACCGAGCGAGTACATAGAGCAGGTGGTTTCGATGGCTACAGAGCTCGACAGAGTGGTAAGGAGAAGGCGCGCCCACCACCTAAGCTCCCCGTGGAACATTTTCGAACAACTTCGGCGGGTGCGCCACGAAGTCGTGAAGGGGAAGCTAACAAGCTACAGCGCCTCGCTCTTGGGCGAGGCGCTCCACTCCCTGCAGGACGCCTGCACGCCACCGTCTAGGTTGAGGAAGCTCCACGATAGGGTCGAGGGGGAGGCGAGGAAGCTCCAGAGCGCGCTCCACCAGGTGCACGTCGAGCTGCCCAAGCCGGTGGGTCGCAACGCACTCTGGCAAACCCTCTCCCAGCTGGACTACGGGGTGAGCGGGAGCGAGGCCTTGGGCTGCGCCGTAGCCTACACCTTCGCCGCTCTTTACGCGGTTTTCGCGCCCCGCGAAGCCCCCGACCACCTCCTCGCCGAAGCGAAGAAGCTGAGAGATGCTTTCGCAGGCTGGCGGCTTGCCCTCTACCTGATCCTCGCTTTCGCGGCAATCGCGCTCTACACGTTCATTACGCTGGCTGCCCTCGCGCTGTCCCTTTTCACTGGGGGTCTCTTGCTCGCAGCTCTCTTCCCGCTCTTCTTCCTGCAAGCCTTCAAAGCGTTTGGAACGCTGACGCGCGACTTAGACAAGTTCCTCCGCAACCTCCATACGGCAACGAACCTCGCCTACGCCGCCATCTTCGCAAATATCTTCATAGTCCTTCCCGCTTCCTTCCTCGCAACTCCCCCGCCCGCCAATCTCGCCACCGCCTTCCTCGCTTCTGCTAACACCCTACCTTACATCGCGCTAGCGAAGATCCCCAGCCGCAAAAAGAGCTACAAGGTGGTCGAGAAGGAGCTGGACTGGTTCATCTGGCGCGAGCCGGGCCGGTCGCCGCGAGCGGAGACCCCGCAAGCACGCGCGCCGCTTCCCGAAAAAGCCGCGGTTCGCGCGGGGGCCAAGGACACCGAGCGTGGTGAGCACGCTCCGAGCCCATCATCCCTCGAAAGGGCGGCTGAGGGGAGCGGGCTCCAGGAGAGGGCAGAGCCGTTTCTCTACGAGGCGAAGGTGTACATCAACAACCAGGTTCTAATCCCGGCCGAAATGGTGAGGGCCCTCCGCTTGCAAAACGCGCGGATAGCGTGCATCACGCTCGAGTATAAGGGCGCGGAAATCGTGTTCAACGCCGAGCTCCTAAGGACGCGACACACAGACTCGCGCCAGTTCACGATACCGAAGAGCGTGAGAGACAAGTATGGGATAGCTCCCGGAGCCTGGGTGAAAGTGAAGAAGATCGAGGCCGTCCGCTAGCGGAGAGCAAACAACAAAGCATTAAGCTGCGAGCACCTAGCCGGGAAGCTTGCGGAAGAGCTCGAGCATGAGCGCGGGGTCTTCGGTGTGGACGGGTACGAGCTCCTTCGGCTTCGCGAGCTGGATCAGCTTGACGAGCTCGTGGGGGTAGTAGTGCCCCGAGACCCTCAGCCTGTACGGTTGGAGGCCGAGCCTCCGCAGCCAACCCAGCGCTACCGCCTCCTCCACCCCCTCCTCCCCCTCGTGCTCGGAGAGCATGAGTAGCGCCAACCCGCCCTCCAGCTCAACCTCCCGCGCAGTATCCCTCGCGAACTCCACCAGCTCGTAGAGGTCGGCTACAACCGCGCAACCGCTCGGGTCCCTCAAATCCTCGTAGCCCGCCAGCTCGATGACCGAAGGCTTCTCGGCGAGCGCGGGAGCCCTCAAAAGCCCCTCCGTAGGGAGGCCGAGCCTACCGAACCAAAACTCGATGACGTCCAGCAGCTTCTTCGACGCTACGACAACCCTCCTGCCCGCGGCTTTCAGCTCGTCGAGCAGCGCCGCGAAAAGGTCGAGCTCAAGCCTGTGTAGGGCGACTAGCAGCGGGCCTTTGAGCGTGAGCAGCCTCCTCAAGAGGGGTAGCGCGTCGCTCCACGATAGGGGCCACACGGGCCTGCCGAAGTTCGTCCCCTCCACGACCAGCTTGTCCACCTTCACGTCGGGGTTCTCCTCGAAGTAGCTGAAGAGCGTGTAGGGGTAGAGGCGGTCGGCGTGGGCGAGCGGCTCGAAGCGGGAGACGCCCGTGTAGCGCCCAGTCCC
>Ga0080004_1112686_pt1 | contig 17304 bp, 17 predicted proteins | sample WasSprMetagenome_FD_69207 | JGI IMG/M metagenome (GOLD analysis project Ga0080004, IMG submission 69207) | Sulfidic aquatic microbial communities from Washburn Spring, Yellowstone National Park, USA - WS (SPADES assembly) (version 2) | ecosystem: Environmental > Aquatic > Thermal springs > Hot... | reverse complement strand
CCTTTCTGCTGGGATAAGGTGCCCATTTTCTGAACGATAGATTTTGATCATGCGAACCTCAGAGGCTAAAAATTGCCTTTTTATTAAACTTCTATTTTTTTACCTGTCAAGCAGTTGTAGAGGGTTATTTTGCAGGGTGAAAACTCTTTGCCCTCTAATTTAAGATGTTGCAAAGGGGGCAAAAAATACCTTTAACTCTTGACCAATAAAAAAAGTTAAATAAAATCAATGTTTAGTCATGGCTCGTCTTGACCCTTTTTTTAAACTTGTCGTTGAGACTAAGGCTTCAGACCTTCATCTTAGCGTTGGCAATCCACCTATCCTCAGGATCCACGGTGAGCTTCAAAGGGTAAAGTATAAGCCTTTGGAGGATGAAGAGCTTAGGGCAATGCTTTATGAAGTTATGCCTGAAGAGATTATCAAGAAGTTTGAAGAGGAAGGCGAGGTTGACTTTGGTCTTGAAATCCCTGATTTAGCAAGGTTTAGAGTTAATGTTTATAGGGAAAGAAAAGGTGTTGCTGCTGCCTTCAGGGTTATTCCTTCGCGAATAATGACTGTTGAAGAGCTTGGTCTTCCTCCTATTTTAAACAAGCTTGCTCTTTTGCCAAAAGGTTTGATCCTTGTTACCGGTCCAACAGGCTCTGGTAAGTCTACCACCCTTGCTGCCATGATTGATTATGCTAACAGAAACCGCTACGACCACATCATTACTATTGAAGACCCCATCGAGTTTGTTCACGAATCAAAGAACTGTTTAGTCCATCAGAGAGAGGTTGGCACTCACACGAAGAGTTTTGCCAATGCTCTTCGTGCCGCTCTAAGAGAAGACCCGGACATAATCCTCGTTGGTGAAATGAGGGACCGGGAGACCATTGCCCTTGCCATAGAGGCAACCTTGACTGGTCATTTAGTCATGTCCACTCTTCATACTATATCGGCTGCTCAAACGATTAGCAGGATAATCGATGTCTTCCCAGCCGATGAGCAGGATCAAATTCGAACCACCCTTTCTGAGGCTTTAAGAGCGGTGATCTCTCAGACGATGTTTAAGAGGATAGATAGACCGGGAAGGATTGTGGCAACAGAAATTCTCATTGCCACCCCTGCCATAAGAAACCTCATCCGGGAAAATAAGATTCATCAAATTCCTTCGATGATTCAGACGGGGAAGAAATACGGTATGATGAGCCTTGATGATGTGATCATGGACTACCTCAAGAAAGGCTGGATTAGTCCCGAAGAAGCCTTCATAAAAGCAATAGATAAATCAAGGTTTTTGCCCTTTGTTAAGAACACAGAACTTATTGATTTTACCGAGGTGCCAGGCTAAAGGTCTATGCTTACAGCCATAGAAATTCATCATCTTATTCAAAAATTGGCAAAACTTGAGGATGGTATATCCGATATTTTTATCCTTTCTGGTTATCCCTTCCAGATTATGGTTTATGGAAGGGTAAAAAGCGTCTACTTAGAAGAATTCCCTGTTGAGAAGCTTACTCCTTTCCAATCTGAGCAGATTGCCTTCTATCTTCTAAGAGAGCATCCCTATCTCTACCCAAAGCTTATAAAGGATGGATATGCGGACTTTTCTTATGCCCTTGAGGATGGGACAAGGTTTAGGGTGAATGTTTTCTCTAGGCAAAGGACTTACAACATCATCATGAGAAAGCTCGAAAATCAAATTAAAACCATCGAAGAGCTAAACTTAAAACCAGCCCTTTATAAAGTAGCTAAGGAAAAGTTTGGGTTAGTCTTTGTAACAGGTGCCACAGGGCAGGGGAAAACTACAACCCTTGCCGCCATCCTTCACGAAATAAACAAGTCCGAAGCGGTGCATATAATAACCCTTGAAGACCCTATCGAATACCTACATACACCCATCAAAGCAACCATTAACCAGCGAGAGCTCGGGACTGATTTTTCGAGCTTTGCGGAAGGTTTAAAGGCTGCTTTAAGAGAGGCGCCTCATGTCATTCTGGTTGGTGAGATACGCGATAGGGAGACGATGGACATAGCCTTAAGCGCTGCCGAGACTGGGCATCTTGTGCTTTCAACCTTACACACTACTACAGCTGGACAAACCATAAACAGGATCATCGGTTTTTACCGAAGGGAAGAGGAGCATCAGATAAGGCAGAGGCTTGCAACCTCGCTTAAATGGATAATCGGGCAAAAGCTTCTCCCTAAGGTTGGCGGGGGGAGGATTGCTATCCTTGATATACTTTACAACAACATCCGAGCAAGGGAGATAATCCTTCAGGGAGAGTCTGAAGGAAAGACCTTCTACGATGTCATGAGCCAGGGCGGACCTTACGGTATGCAAACCTTCGACCAGCATATCATCGAGCTTTTTGAAAAAGGGCTCATCGATGAGGAAACAGCTTATTATCACGCCATAAGAAAAGATATCGTTGGCAGGCAGATAGAAATAATTAAAAAGAAAAAAGGCATTGAGGAAGAACCGCTAACGCTTGAAATAGCTGGAAAAGGTGTTAAATGAAACAAGATGTAGGGAGTATAATCAAACCTTTAACTGTAGTGCACTGGAGGCTTAAGGAGTCGAAAGACTTAATTGAGGAGTTATTTTCTCAAGAAACGGAATTAAAGCCTATTGAAAATCCGAATGAGCTTATCCCCCTTTTGTACAGGTATAAAATTTCTAACATAGTCATAGGAGCCCAAAGCTCAGAAGATTTTAGGAAGGAGTGGTTTCTCGTCTTACAGAAGATTCCTCTTACCCAGAGGAGGGAAATCTTTGTGCTCCTTGTTTTGCCCTCTGCAAAGAGCTTTGACCCTTGGCAAACCTTTCTGCATTCCGTTAACCTTCTTGTGAGCGTTTATGACCTTAAAGACCTTCCTCTTCACCTTGAACGGGCAAAGCAATATTTTAACGAGATTTACGAGCCCTATTTTAGGGCTATGAGAAAATTTGTGGAGGAGCTTAGATGATCCGCAAAGCCCTTTTGCCGGTTGCCGGTCTTGGCACAAGGATGCTCCCCATAACAAAGGTCGTCCCTAAGGAGCTACTCCCTATCCTTAATCGTCCAGCCATTGAATACATCATCGAGGAGATAATCCAATCAGGATTAGACACAATTATTTTTGTAATTTCTTCCGGAAAAGAGGGTATCATTGATTATTTTGACATCAACCTTGGTCTTAGGAAGTTTCTTGAGGAGAGGAATAAGGTTGAGCTTCTTCGGCTTGTGGAAGAGGTTGAAAGCAAGGTTGAAAATCTTGTTAGCGTTCGGCAAAAGAGCCCTGAAGGGCTTGGTCATGCGGTCTTGATGGGGCAGAGGGTCATCGGAAACGAGCCCTTTGCTGTAATCCTTGGGGATGACCTTGTAGCAAGCGATGTGCCTTGCCTTAAACAAATGCTTTCAGCTTATCTTGAGCTCTCCGCAAAGTATGAGGACGTCTCCCTCATAGCCTTAGAGGAAGTTCCAAGGGAAGATGTTACTAAGTATGGCATCGTAGATGGGGATAGGGTTTCAGAAAATTTAATCAGAATGCGAAGGGTTATTGAGAAGCCCTCCCTTGAGGAAGCTCCCACAAATTATGCCATCATCGGTCGCTATATTCTTACTCCAAAGGTCTTTGAGCACTTAAAGAGGATACCTAAAAGGGGAGGGGAATATCAACTTACTGATGCTATTCAAGGTTTGATCGACGATGGCTATCCAGTGTTTGGCTTTTTCTTCCAAGGTATACGCCTTGATACCGGGAACTTGAAGGGATATCTCAAGGCTATACTTTATTACGCTCTTCAGGATCCGGAGCTAAGGGAAGTAGTTTTGGAAATGATTTCTAAATGAGCTCTCATGAATATCTTGTTGAGGTAATCTATCCTCAGCCAGTAGCCAAAGCCTACCCCTATTTAAGCAAAAGTTCATTACAACCAGGGCAAAGGGTCCTTGTTAGGATACGAGGCTCTCTTACAGTAGGGCTTGTCTACAAGTGCGAAGCCCTTACTCTTGATAAGCTTTCCCCAAACATCAAATACAAGGAGATAGAGGAAGTTCTTGAGGACTATCCCATATATCCAGAAAGTCTTTTTCCATTTCTTGAAAGCGTAGCAAGCTACTATTTAACGCCCCTTTCTTTGGTGATAAAAGCAGCCCTTCCTTCAGGTCTTTTTAAGGTTCCAACAAAGAAGGTAAGTCTCACTCCCTACGGCAGAAGCCTTGTCCTTCAAAGGGAGGACTTAGCAAGCTTAAGAATTCTGCTTGATAAGGAGCTAAGCCTTAGAGAATTTTTAAAAAGAGTAAGCCTCTCAAGGAATGAGATAAAAAAGCTTGAGGCTCAAGGCATCTTAAACATTAAGACAGAGATTCCGGCTTCAAGGTTTAGCAAAGAAAGGATTGTGAGGGTTCGAAAAAGAGAAGATTTACCGCCCGAGCTAAAAGGGCTTTTTGAAGAAACGGATGAGCTCCCCTACAACCTCTTGGTTAAAAAGCTCCCCTCAAGAAAGCTTAAAGGCTTAATTAAACAAGGCTATTTAGAGGTTTATGAAATACCAAAGCTTAGGAAGATAAACTTGATGGCTGAGGATATAGCTAATCATGCCTTAACACCTCTTCAGGAGAGGGTAGTAGAAGGCATCTGGGAGAAGGTTCGAAGCTTCACTTTTCAGCCTATTCTTCTCTACGGAGTAACTGGCTCAGGGAAGACTTTGGTCTATCTTGAGCTGATTAAAAGGGTTTTAGCGGAGGGTAAGAATGTCCTTGTTCTTCTTCCGGAGATAGTCCTTACTTCCTACATGGAAAGGCAGATTTTGAGGAGGTTTGAGGGTGAGGTTGCTGTGCTTCATAGCGCCCTTCCCCCCTCTCAAAGGCTTGCTGAGTGGATGAGGATCCTCCGAGGGGAGGCCAGGGTCGTCATCGGCACAAGGTCAGCTGTTTTTGCTCCCGTGGAAAACCTTGGGCTCATCATCGTTGACGAAGAGCATGACCCCTCTTACAAGGAGGAAAACTTTGCCCCAAGATACCAGGCAAGAGATGTAGCTTTAATAAGAGGGTCTTTATACGGTATACCCGTTCTTCTTGGCTCTGGCACACCAAGCATTAAGTCTTTTTTCTTTGCTAAAAAAGGCAAATACCATTACTTTGAGCTTTTAGAAAGACCGAAGACCTTACCCCCTGAGGTAAAGCTAATCGAAAATAGAAGCTTTTCTATTTTTACGAAAGAAGCGCTTGCCGAGATAGAAAGAACGCTCAAAGCTGAAAAATCGGTGTTTGTTTTTCTAAACCGCAGGGGATATGCCCCTTTGGTGAGGTGCGAAGATTGTCATTATGTTTTCACCTGCCCAAACTGCGAGCTTCCTCTTACCTACCATCTTGATGATAGGGCTCTGAAATGTCATCACTGTTTTTTCTCTCTTTGTCACCCCGAGCCTCCATCCTATCATCCCGAGCGAAGCGAGGGACTCCTCATCTGTCGTCCCGAGTCTTCTCTTTGTCACCCCGAGCGCAAGCGAGGGGTCTCCCTTAACTTCTGGCTACTTTGTCCAAACTGTGGTTCAGGTAATTTCAAGTATCTTCGGGCAGGCACAGAGCGGGTTGAAGAGGAGCTAAAAAGGCATTTTCCAACTTTTGACATCGTCCGGTTTGATAGAGATTCCGCAGGAAGCGAAAAGAGGCTAAACGAGCTTCTTGAAAGGCTATACAGTCCTCATCCCAAGATTATAGTATCAACCCAGATGGGGGTTCACGGGCATAACTTTCCTCGGGTGTCTTTGGTTGTGGTATTAAGAGCAGAGGAGGGTCTTTTAATTCCAACCTACAACTCTGCAGAGAGAGCATTCCAGCTTATAATGCAAGCCCTTGGTAGAGCCGGAAGAAAGGATGAGAGGGGTAAGGTTCTTTTGCAGAGTGCCTTTCCAGAGCACTATGTGGTAAGGTATGCCCTGGCACAGGATTATAAGGGGTTTTTTGAGGAGGAGATAAAAAGGAGAAAGGACTTTGTTTATCCTCCCTTTGTGAGGCTTGCCGTGCTTAGGCTTTCAGGGGTGAAAGAAGAGAAGGTGGTAGAGGTTGGGGAGGTTCTTTGGAGAGAGCTTGAAAAAGTGAGAAAGGAGAGGGGCTTAAACTGTGTGGTTTATCCTCCAGCTCCAGCTCCTTTAAGGAAGCTTCGAGGTCTTTACAGGTGGCACATTCTCATAAAAAGTTCAAGGCATGAGTATTTAAGAGAGCTCTTATCCTCTGGAGTTCATGTTAAAAACTATGGGATAAAAGTTGAACTTGACCTTGACCCTGAATCCCTTATGTAGTATTGTTAAATTTTAATAAACACTAAAACAATAGAACACTTATGCCAGCCCCGAACCGCTACCGAATTCAAAAAGTAACTCTAACACAAGGGTCACACTTCCTTTATGATTTTGATTTAAAGCCAGCAGACCTCGAAGCCTATCTTGATGAGTATGTAGTCGGGCAGGCTGAGGCTAAAGGGATAATAGCAACCAAGATCTGCACACATTTCCACAAAGCCAAGTCTCTGCTCTTGAGAGAGTGGCGAGGAGAAAATATTGGTTTTATCAAGAACAACATCATCCTCATTGGACCAACGGGTGTAGGTAAAACTTACATGATAAAACTAATTGCTAAAAAGCTTGGAGTTCCCTTTGTGAAGGGCGATGCCACTAAGTTTAGCGAGACAGGCTATGTTGGGGGAGATGTTGAGGACTTAGTGAGGGATCTATACTGGGAAGCAGACGGAGATTTAGAAAAAGCTCGTTTTGGTATCATCTACCTTGATGAGATAGATAAGATAGCCTCAAGCGGTGATATCATTGGACCTGATGTTTCAAGAACAGGTGTGCAAAGGGCTTTGCTTAAGCCCCTTGAGGAAACGGAGGTTGAGATTAAGGTTCAGCCAGAAAATATTTTCCCCTTTGACTCTGAAGAAAAGAAGAAGAAAAGGAAGATAACCATCAACACCAAGTATGTTCTTTTCGTGGTAAGCGGAGCCTTTCATGGTCTTGAGGAGATAATCAAAAAAAGGCTTAAAAAATCAAGCCTTGGTTTTCTTTCGGAGGTTGAGGGGCGCTCCGATGTTAAGGTCAACTACTTAAAGTTTACCACTCCTGAAGATTTAGTAGCCTATGGGTTTGAGAGGGAGTTTGTAGGGAGGCTTCCGGTTATTGCTGTCTGCGACCCCCTCACCGAAGAGGACCTCTTTGAGATCCTTGCCAATCCAAACAGTGCGATCGTTTTGAACAAGAAGAGGGATTTTAAGGTTTACGGCATAGATTTAGCTTTTACCGATTCTGCTTTAAGGCTTTGTGCAAAGCTTGCTTACAAAGAAGGAACAGGGGCAAGGGCACTTCTTCGCGTTTTGGAAAAGGCTTTGATTCCTTTTGAAAAGACTTTGCCTTCTTTAAACGTTGAACATCTTGGGGTTACAGACGAGCTAATTTGCGACCCGCAGGGTTATTTAGCAACCTTACTTAACAATCCAAGGGACAGCAAATGGGAGGAGGTGTATCTTCAGGCTTTAAAGGAAGAGAAAGAAAGGTTTTTTAAGTATTTGGAGCTTAGGAAGCATAGATATTTGAGAACGGATGTGATGGAGCTTACCCCTCAAAGGCTCAATCTTCTTTTTGAGCTCTACAAGTTTGAGGATGTAGAGCTAAGCGTAGTTTTAGATGAAATAGTAAACCTTTATCGCCAGATTAAAGGATATGAAGCCACCTTCTCAAGAAGGAACCAGATACAAGCGGTGTTTACCGAGGAAGCTATCGACTACATCATAAATGAAGTCCTTCGTAACGACCGAGGAGTTTTTTCTTTCTGCGAGAAGGCTTTGTCTCGCATAGAGTATGCCTTACTAAACATAAGGGACATTCAGGGAAGAAAGAAGTTTTACATTACCCCTTTAGCCTTTACTAACCCCGAAAAGTACATTGAGGATTTGATATCCTTTAAAGCATGATTTTTCTTGCTCTATCTTCAGCCATTCTGGAAAAGGTTTCAGCCCTTTTGGAGAAGTTTAAACTAAAATACCAGGTAGTTGAAACAGGAGAAGACCTCCTTGAAAAGGCTAAAAAGAACAAGCCTCAGCTTATTATCTTAGAGAAGGACTTGCCTTTACTTGATGGTTTTTCTGCGACCTTACTTCTTAAGGCAAACGAAAAAACAAAGGATGTGCCCGTTATCGCTATTTGCAAGTGTGATTTCCCAGAGGAGGAGAAGAAGGCTCGAGACTGCGGGGCAGATAGCCTTTTGCATTATCCTTTTAAAGAAGATGAATTTATCCAAGTTTTAAGCAAGCTTTTAAAGAAGGATTTGAAGCCCAAAGACTAAGGGGGTGGAAGTTAAATGGTTGGAATTTCAAAGCTTTACTGCGGAACTGTAGAGGCTTCGGACCCTTTGAGGTATGGAAGAAGGTCTAAAGACCTCCCTTCTCATCTTCTTCAGTTTTCTGAAGACAAAAAACCTGTTGTCGTTTGGAATGTGACCAAGGCCTGCAATCTTAGATGTATCCATTGCTATGCCAGCGCCGACAACAGACCTGCCGAAAATGAGCTCACAACCGAAGAGGGTTTTAGGCTCCTTGAAGATTTAGCCCACTTTGGCTGTCCGGTTGTCCTTTTTTCAGGGGGGGAGCCCTTAGTGAGGCCGGATATCTTTGACCTCATTGCTTATGCTGTCCGGCTTGGTCTCAGGGCTGTTCTTTCCACAAACGGGACCCTGATTGACCATGCCCTTGCCAAAGAGCTTAAAAAGTTAGGTTTGTCCTATGTTGGTATAAGCCTTGATGGAATAGGGGAGGTGCATGATAGGTTCCGCGGGTCTAGAGGTTGTTTTGAAAAGGTAATCCAAGCCATTGAAAATTGTAAGAGAGAGGGCTTAAAGGTAGGGCTTAGGTTTACTATAAACAAGTTTAATGCCGAAGAGATCCCTAAGGTTTTTGACTTTGTGGAAGAGATGAAGATTCCTCGTATCTGTTTTTATCATTTAGTCTATGCTGGCCGGGGAACAAAGCTAATGGAATATGACCTTTCCCACGAAGAGACAAGGAAATGGGTGGACTACATCATCGACCGCACAAAGGAGCTTCACGATAAGGGGCACAAAGTTGAAGTTTTGACGGTTGACAACCATGCCGACGGACCTTATCTCTACCTTCGGATGAAGAGAGAGGGCAATCCAAGGGCAGAGGAGGTCTATCAGCTCCTTCTTATGAACGGAGGAAATAACAGCGGGGTAGGGATTGGATGCGTCTCCTGGGATGGGGAGGTTCATGCCGACCAGTTCTGGAGGCACTACTCCTTTGGCAATGTCCGGAAAAGACCATTTAGCGAAATCTGGATGGATACCTCTGACCCTTTAATGGCTAAGCTTAAAGAAAAGAAAAAGCATGTGAAAGGAAGATGTGCGAAATGCCGGTTTCTTGAAGTTTGCGGTGGGAACTTTAGGGTTAGGGCAGAGGCGGCAACGGGCGATACTTGGGCACCTGACCCAGCTTGTTACTTAACCGACGAGGAAATTGGAATTGCTTAGCTCAGCATTTACTTTGGGCGGAACAAGGGACCTTAGGCTAAAGGGGCGCATGATGAAAAAAGATTTTATTTTAATTTGTTTAATGTTAATAACTCTTTTTTTGTTTCCTTTCAAAGTCTTTGGAAAAGAAGACAGATTATTAAGAATAGAACAGAAGATAGAAAGATTGGACCAGAGATTGAGTAACATTGAAATGAGATTTACAAGGCTTGAAGCAAATGTAGAAGATATAGATAAACGATTTGAAGAATTAAACAGAAGGCTTGAGTTTATTCAAAATTTACTTATAGGTATGCTTGCTGTGTTTGGGGGACTGTGCGGAGTGTTCGTAGGGCTTTTACTTTGGGATAGAAAGACCTTTAAGGATAGAGCAAAAGAAGAAGCTTTAAGAGAGCTTGAGGACAAGTATAGAATATCTGATTGGATAAACGCTTTGAAGGAATACTCTAAGTTTGATGAAAGGTTAGCAAAAATTTTAAAACATTTGAAACTTTTATAAAACATTAGCTGTGGAGGTTGACTATGGGGAGGATTGAACGGGCTTTAATAAGTGTTACGGACAAATCTGGGATTGTAGATTTTGCTAAGGAGCTTGAAGCGTTGGGCATTGAAATCGTCTCAACCGGTGGGACTGCTCGCACCTTAAGAGAAGGCGGAGTAAAGGTTGTTGATGTGTCAGAATTAACAGGTTTCCCTGAGATCCTTGGCGGAAGGGTTAAGACCCTTCATCCTAAAATTCATGGGGGCATCCTTTTTAAAAGGGATGACGAGGAGCATGTTAAGACAATCAAGGAGCAGGGGATAAAGCCCATTGACCTTGTGGTAGTGAACCTTTATGCCTTTGACAAGGTAGTAAAAGAAAAGGGGGACCTTGATACCGCCATTGAAAACATTGACATAGGTGGACCAACCCTTCTTCGGGCAAGCGCAAAGAACTTCAAGTATGTGACGGTTGTCGTTGACCCTGCCGATTATCCTTTAGTTCTCTCTGAGATTAAGTCTCAAGGAAACACAACGCTTAAGACAAGGTTTTACCTTGCCAAAAAGGTTTTTAAGCTTACCAGCGAATACGATAGGATGATATTTGATTATCTCTCAACCTTTGAACTTTAAAGAAGCTATGTATGATGTTTTGCCTTTCTGTTGGGGAAAAGAGCTGGAGGAAGACTTTAGAGGCAATTCAAAAGAACGCCCATCTTACCCATCTTTTTGAAATTAGGCTTGATTATTTAGAGGATGACCTCTCGGCTGAGAGTATTTCTTCTTTCATTTTGTCATGCCTTTCCCAAGATCTGTCATGCCAAGCGGAGCGAGGCATCCCTCACTCCGTTCGGGACGGTGCCCCTTCTCTTAAGTTTATCTTTACCTGTAGGCTTCCTGAAGAAGGGGGAAAAAGGCATCTTCCTGAGGAAGAAAGGCTAAGAATCCTTAAGCATTGTCTTGAGATGGGGGCTTATCTTGTTGACCTTGAATGGAAGGCTTTGCAAAGGTTTATAAAAAAGCACGGCAATCCTCCTTTCCCTTTGGATAGGACGCTTGTTTCCTTTCATGATTTTGAGGGAACACCTAATGATAGAGTTCTTAAGGGGCTTGTGAATAGCATGAGGAGAGCTTCCGTAAAATTAGCCAAGGTTGTTTGTTTTTCCGAAAAGCCTGAGGACGGTTTGCGAATCTTAAGTCTTATTCCTTATGGGAGAAGGCTTGGTATGGAAGTTGTAGCCTTTGGTATGGGGGAGAAGCTTTCCTGGACAAGGATAGTAAGCTTAATCCTTGGCGCACCCTTTACTTATGTTAGTGCAAATAAAGATGCGGGGACTGCACCTGGTCAACTTGACATCATATCAGCAAAAAGCCTCTATGAGGGCTTAACTTCATGTATAAGGTCTACGGAATAATCGGGTATCCTGTTTCCCATTCCCTATCCCCAGTTATGCACAACCTTGCCTTTCGGGAGCTTGGGGTTAAAGCTGTTTATGGTGCCTTTCCTGTTAAGCCTGAAGATTTAAGCCATGCTATAAGAGGAATTAAAGTCCTTGGCATTTCTGGGCTTTCTGTAACCATCCCGCATAAGATAGAAGTATTGAAGCATCTTGATGAGATTGATGAAAAAGCTAAAGAAATCGGGGCTGTAAACACGATAATAAACCGCGAGGGGAGTCTTTTTGGGACAAACACAGATTGGATAGGGGTCTTGAAAGCCTTTGAGGAGGTTGGAGTTTCTCTTTCTGGGAAGAGGGTTGTTATTCTTGGGGCAGGTGGAGCAAGCTTAGCCATCATCTACGCTATGGTCCATGCTTGCGCAAAGGAGATAGTCGTTTACAATCGCACCTTCGAGAAGGCAAAGGAGGTAGCAGAAAGGTTTTCCGTTTTAGCCTATCCCTGGGAGGCTCTATCCGAAGCTTATGGAGACATCCTTATCAACGCAACAAGCGTTGGACTAAAAAGCTATGATTCCCCAGTAGCTAAAGAGGTTGTCTCCCGCTTCTCTGTCGTCATGGATTCTGTCTATCTTCCTTTAGAAACAAAGCTTCTTGCCATGGCCAAGGAAGAGAACAAAATTGTCATAGATGGTTTGAAGATGCTTCTTTATCAGGGGGTTGAGCAGTTTAAGCTTTGGACTGGGCTTGTGCCCCCTGTTGAGAAAATGAGGGAAGCCATCTACCGAGAAGTCTTAAAGATGGAGGTTGAGTTTGGTCTTAGAAAAGGAGATAAAACCTCTTAAAGATTTCAAAGGTGCAAGGCTTAGGGTTCCAAGCTCAAAGAGCTTAACCCAAAGGGCTCTTATTTGCTCAGCCTTAGCCGATGGAAAAAGCCGAATTATAAACCCCCTTTTAAGCGAGGACCCAAGGCTTCTCCTTTCAGCCTTAGAAGCAACCGGAGTTAAAGCAACTTTCTCTGATAACGCCCTTATCATAGAAGGCGTAGCTGGGAGACCAAACCTTTCTGGAGAAAAGGTTTACCTTGGCAACAACGGAACGGGCACGAGGTTTTTTATCGCCTATGCCAGCCTTGGGCAGGGAAGCTTCGTTGAAGTCTTTGGCAAAGAAAGGCTTCACGAAAGACCCGTTGCCCCTCTGATTTCTGCCTTAAGAAGCTTATCAGCAAACATCGAATGCTTAGAAAGAGAGGGCTATCTACCTTTAAGGATATACGAGGGAAAGCTTAAAGGGGGAAAAGTTAGGCTTCCTGGGAATGTAAGCAGTCAGTTTATCTCAGCCCTTCTGCTGATCGCTCCCTACCTTAGCGGTGGGCTCACTGTTGAGGTTGAGGGTGAGCTCTTGTCTGCAGGCTATGTCCAGATGACTATCGAGGTGATGAAACACTTTGGCGTAGATGTTGAAAGGGTTATCGATGGTTTTTGGGTTAAGGAGGGCTTTTATAAGGAAACAGAGTATGAAGTCCCTGCCGATGCCTCAAGCAGTTCCTACTTTTTGAGCATCCCCCTTATTTTGGGAAAAGGAGAGGTCTACATCGAAAACTATTCAGCAACCTCAACCCAGCCTGATGTTGCCCATCTCACCTTCTTAAAGGAGATGGGGGCTAAGATTGAGGTCCTACCTCTTGGGGTTAAAGTAGCCTTTGAGGGAAGACCCAAGGCTTGTGAGTTTAACATTAGTGACTGTCCGGACCTTTTTCCAACTCTTTGCGTGCTTTTAGCCTGCGCGCAAGGAAAGGGCATAATCCGTGGTGCACCCCATCTTCGCTATAAAGAAACGGACCGAATAAGGGCTATGGCAACGGAGCTTAAGAAGCTTGGCGTTGAAGTTGAAGAGCTACCCGATGGCATTGTGATCGAGGGAAGGGAAGATTTTAAGCCAGCAAGGATAAACACCTACGATGACCACCGGATAGCCATGTCCTTTGCCATTCTTGGGCTAAGATGCGGAGGACTTATCATCGAGAATCCAGCCTGCGTTGAAAAGTCCTATCCAGAGTTTTGGGAACACTTGGAAAGCGTCTACGCTCAAAATTCATGAAAAAGACCTGGGATAAGATTATTTTAATCGGGTTTCGTGGGGCAGGGAAAACAACTGTTGGCAAGCTCTTAGCGGAAAGACTAAACCTTCCTTTCCTTGACCTTGACGATGAGGTCCAAAGAAGGGTTGGTCTATCCATAAAAGAGATGGTTGAAAGGTATGGTTGGAGCTACTTTAGGGAGAGGGAAAGGGAGGTGCTTGAGGACCTTATAGAAGAGGTGGGATGCGTTGTTGCTCTTGGAGGGGGAAGCGTTTTGCATGAAGACCTTATGGAAAAGCTAAAGAATAGGGCGTTCATCATCTATCTTAAAATTTCGTCTGCTTCTGCCGTAGAAAGAATAACTAAAGATTCTAAATCTGAGCAAACCCGCCCCTCCCTTTCAGACCTTTCTTTGGTCGAAGAGGTTGAAAGGGTATTAAAGGAAAGAGCTCCACTTTACGAGAAGTATGCGGATATTATAATAGAGGCTGATAGAAAGGATATAAATATACTTCTTAAGGAAATTTTAAAACATTTGCAGGACGAGCCATGGCGCTAACCATACCGGATGCGATCCAAGCCTCGGTTTCTGAAGTCTTAGGGACTTATCTTGGAAAACAGCCAAACCTTAAAGCAACGGAGGTGAGAAAGGAAAACACCGCCCTTGGTGAGATTTCAGCTATCATCGGTTTGACCGGGGAAAAGGTGCAAGGTGCATTCGTGGTGTCAGTGGAAAGGGAGCTTCTTTTTGAGATCATGAAGGTTTTGCTGGGTGAGGCTCCAGCTGAAATAAACGAGGAGGCTTTAGACATGGCGGGTGAGCTTGCCAACATGATCTGTGGCTCCTTTCGTAAGCGTTTTGAACAGATAGGGACGACCCTCAAAGCTTCAGTTCCTAGCATGATCACCGGGAAAGATTATCAAATCCACGCCCTCTGCAAAACACCAAGGGTAGCCTTTAAGTTTGAGATTGACGGAAAGCACATCTTCGTTGAGTTCTGCTTAGATAAATTAGGGTAGAGACTTACGGGGGTTAAGCCGTGGAGATAAGAACCCATCGCCAAATTGACCAGAGCTTAAGCGGTGTTCCGGTTGAACTTTCTCAAGGAAAAGCCATCGTTAAGCTTAAGACGGATGAACGGATGGTTGCGGATGAATACGGTCTAATCCATGGTGGGTTTATCTTTAGCCTTGCTGACTATGCAAGCATGCTTGCCGTAAACGAGGAGACTGTGGTCTTAGCCAAGGCTGAAGTTAAGTTTTTAAAGCCCGTGAAACTTGGCGATGAGGTCGTAGCTACCGCTGAAGTAAAGGGCACTGAGGGCAAAAAGAGGTTCGTTTCCGTGGAAGTAAAAAGAGGTGATGAGGTTGTGTTTACAGGAGAATTCCTCTGCGTTGTCCCTGAAAAACATGTTTTAGCTTAATAAAAATGTTTGAAGGGGATAAAAATGTTAAACTCAATGAAAAAGTCCTTTTTAGCTCTCATTGGTCTTCTATTTATTTTATTTGCTTTGGCTATAGGGATCATTTACTTTGAGATTCAGCAGAATCGCGGATATAGCGTGACCATCGATTACGCAGGAAGGCTAAGGTATAATTCTCAGCTTTTTGTTAAGCTATCTTCCTTATACTTTGCTAAACATTGTTTAAACAAAGACTTACCCTTGAATGAAGAAGACCTAAAGCAAAGGCTTGATACAGTAAGACAGAATGTTGCCAAAGGAAAGGCTGTTCTCGTTGAAGGTAAAGAGGGAGGAAAAGCTCTTACCGAATTGGGAGACAAAAAGGCGTTAGAGTTATACAAGCACATTGAAGAACATTTTAATGGACTTTTTGCCGGCTTTGAGAAGGTTTCTGCCTGCGACCTCAACGCATTAAAAGAGCTGGATGATCGAGCTTCAGAGATAGTAGAACATGTTAACGAACTACTTTCTATACTTAAAACCTATTCTCATCAAAGATTATCTCATCTCGAATTTATTATAATAGGAATTTTCCTTGCAATTCTTATTATGTTTGCCCTCATTATGCGCTTTGTTTACACCAAGATAAACCAGGAAATTTCTAAAGCGGTTGATACTTTGAAGAACTTTGAGGCAGGTAGATTTGATAGAGAAATACCAGCCTTTGTTTTTAAGGAATTAAAAGCCCTTGAAGGGGCTTTGAGTGGGTTGAAGAGTTCTTTTGGGCATGTTATTTTTACCCTAAACAGACAATCTAAGGTCTATGCTGAGGCTTCAGAAAAATTAAAGGAAGAAATTACTGAATTGCCTGTCATTTCAACTCAGATAGAGGAGCTTGTAGCCAAATCCTCAAGTATCTCCTCTGAAGTTGCAGACCTTCTATCCTTGGTTGAAAGGTCAACGGAGGAGATGAAAACCGCCATTACCGAGATCTCAAGGAATACTCAAAACACAGCAGAAAAGGCTGTTAATGTAAAAATGACGGCTGATGAGATGATAGAAAAGGTGAAAGAGCTATCCACAAGGACAGCGGAGATAAGAAACATCACGGAAATAATCAGAAACATCGCCGAGCAGACGAATTTGCTTGCCCTTAACGCTTCTATTGAGGCAGCAAGAGCTGGAGAAGCGGGCAAAGGCTTTGCCGTGGTAGCAAACGAGGTAAAAGAGTTGGCAAGAAAGACCCAAGAGGCAACAAATGAGATAGATAGTATCATCGCCAAGCTTATCTCTCAGGTGGATGTAGTTGCAGAGGCATCAAACAAAACTAAAGAGATGATCGATGAGGTTGAACAATCGGCAAACCTTATTGCTGGAGCCGTAGAAGAGCAGACTATAGTCACAAACGACATCGTATCCAATATTTCCCAAACTAAGGAGAAAACTTTTAGTTTAGCTAAAGAGGTAGAAGAACTGGTAGCAAGCACAGAAAGATTAAAACGACTAACCGGTGATCTTGAATTTTTATTTGACACCTTGGCTGAGATGGCTAAAACTCAAGAGATAACCGCAAAGGATGTCTTTACTTTCAGAGAAGAAACCATTACAGATGAAAAACTTAGGTCTTTCTCTTCAGAAGCTCTTTTAAATCTTGCCATCATGGGGCATGTAAATTGGAAGGTAAACTTTATTAAGGATGTTCTCGAGGGTAGGGTGCCAACCGTTGAGCGTGACTATAAGAGATGCTTCCTTGGTAGATGCGTGCCTATTCTTCAGGAAAGGGCATCCCAGATGAGGAGACAGGATGTGATCAATCTGCTCTCTGCCCTTGAAGAGCCTCATGCCAAACTTCATGGCATGATCGAGAAGCTTGAGAGGGAAGTTAACCTTAAGGATAGACAAGAAGTTAGTGCCTTCCTTGAGAAGGAGCTTATCCCAACCTTTGATGAGTTGATAGGATTGCTAAAGGAATTAAAGAAGAGCTTTTAAAAGGACGGAGTTATTTGAGAAATACTAGGGGCGAGCGGTTGCTCGTCCTCTAAAAGCATTGAGCAACCGCCCGTTGCCACTACATCTTACCCTTTTACCCTCTTTTCTTTACCTTAAGCCTAAACCCTTCTTTTCCTTCGACCAAAACCTCTTCCCCTACTGGGATTATCTCATCTGACGTTGCAGACCAGATCTCCCCTGAGACAAAGACCTTCCCTCCCTTGGGGGATACCTCTTCAATAACTTTCCCTGTTTTTCCTATTAAAGAAAACTCTCCTGATACTGGCTTTTTTCTTTGTGTTTTTACCACTAAATAAGCAATTCCTCCAAAAAGTAAAGAAAAGGTTATAACAACCGTGTAGAGCAAAGGCTGATAGACCTTAAGCCAAGGAGGATTATCTCCAAAGAGAAGAAGGGAGCCTAAAATTAGGGATATAGCTCCACCAATGGCT
>Ga0080004_1080520_pt1 | contig 17306 bp, 28 predicted proteins | sample WasSprMetagenome_FD_69207 | JGI IMG/M metagenome (GOLD analysis project Ga0080004, IMG submission 69207) | Sulfidic aquatic microbial communities from Washburn Spring, Yellowstone National Park, USA - WS (SPADES assembly) (version 2) | ecosystem: Environmental > Aquatic > Thermal springs > Hot... | reverse complement strand
AGAAGCCCGTATAACTATAAGCCGGGCTTAAGACCCGGCACAATAAAATAACCAAAATAAATAAAAAATACTAAGATTTTCATTATTTCCTTACTATATGGTCTAGTCTATTCTATTCTTTTAGTAAATACTAATTCAATACAAAATGAATTAATCAACAACTAAATTCATATTCAATTTTTTTATTTTTACCTATACTAATATGACCCGGTAAAACCTGCTTTTTCCGGCTTATCTTAACATAACTTAACATAACAAAATGAAAAAACAAAATAACTACATTTTAGTTTTAGGTAGTTTATACTCTAGAGCATCTTAACATAACTTAATGTGATATTAAACACCAACCTCAAGATGATAATTCTCAAGTTAATGCCTGAGGGTATCATAACATAACATAATGTAATAGCACATTGTGATATTGATGTGATATTGATGTGATATCACACGCACATTGATGTGATAGCACAAGCATAGCACAAGTGAGTGCCACACAAGGAAGGAACAAGCCCCTCTTAAAAAGCATCGATGCTTTTTAAGAGGGGCTTGTTCCTTCCTTGTGTGGCACTCACTTGTGCTATGCTTGTGCTATCACATCAATGTGCGTGTGATATCACATCAATATCACATCAATATCACAATGTGCTATTACATTATGTTATGTTATGATACCCTCAGGCATTAACTTGAGAATTATCATCTTGAGGTTGGTGTTTAATATCACATTAAGTTATGTTAAGATGCTCTAGAGTATAAACTACCTAAAACTAAAATGTAGTTATTTTGTTTTTTCATTTTGTTATGTTAAGTTATGTTAAGATAAGCCGGAAAAAGCAGGTTTTACCGGGTCATATTAGTATAGGTAAAAATAAAAAAATTGAATATGAATTTAGTTGTTGATTAATTCATTTTGTATTGAATTAGTATTTACTAAAAGAATAGAATAGACTAGACCATATAGTAAGGAAATAATGAAAATCTTAGTATTTTTTATTTATTTTGGTTATTTTATTGTGCCGGGTCTTAAGCCCGGCTTATAGTTATACGGGCTTCTCACTTAGGATTTTATCTATAAGGTCGTCTAAGTCAATATGTGTTGTTTTAGTAGCTAATTTTTTGACCCATTCCATAGCTTTTAAGAAATAGTTTTGTAGTTTTGTAATTCTTTTTATTTTTACACATATCAACCTAACATAAGGGGGTAGCCTTCTACTCCATCCGGTCATTCCTATCTTTTTTCCGCCTCTATGTCTTATAATTTCTTTATGAACAGTTCTACTTGATATTCCAAGAGCATCTTTAATTTCATATATTTTGTATCCTTTATCATAAGCTTTTCTTATAAATACTCTCACGGTAGCTTTTTCTATTGGTTTATTATAGATATCAAAAATACTTCTAATATATGTCATTTTTCCATCTCCAAATTTATTTTATCAAAAATAACTATTATTTCATTTAATTTTTTCATAGGATAACCTATTTGTTTCCATAATCCATTCCAAATTTTTTCAAAAAATATAACCTCACTCTCTTCTAATTTATTAAACTTCATTATTATTTTATTTATTTTCTTTTTAGAAACATTTAGAGCGTTGGTTATTTCTTCGGGTTTATATCCCTTATAATGATTTAAAAAGAATATGAATTTTTCTTGTATATCATTATTCATAAAAACACCCCCGTAGAGTTGAAAAATTAAACAAATTAAATAAGGATTGTTTATTTTTTAAACTATTTATCTGGATATTGTTTATTTTTTCAACCTTACTATTTTGTTTAATAATTAAACTACAAAAAGCCTTTTTATTTGGTTTTTCAATGAAAACTTTATATATTGGTTTGTTTTTAAAACTCATTGTAGTTTTCCCTTTTTTTCTGATGACCCCGCGTTTTTGCGGGGAATGATAATATAAACAAAATACTATAAATACTTTTTTATCAAAAATGATTTTTTTAAAGTTTTGAAAAATATTTATATACTATTTTATTTATATTTTTACCGATAAAATATGATGAGAAAAATATTAGTTATATTCTTAGCCCTAGCCACGATATTTGCTTTTATGCCATTTGTATTACCAATACAAGCAAAAAATGAAGGAATAAAATTTTTAGTTCTATTACAAAAACAAAACGGGGAAAGGGTATCGGCGCCGATAAGCGTTATTCTTCAACCAAAATATTATAAATTAACAATTGAAAAAAGTAATTTAAATGGAGAATTTTACTTTATAGTCCCAATTAACTATTTTGCTAATAAAATTATTGAAAGAAAAAATTTGTATGTTCTTTATAATGCCTATACTTTTGCGGGTCTTAAATATTTGATACCTAAATATGAATATCCTAACATTACATTGGTAATTTTTGGAGAGAAGGGGCTTTATGTCTATAACTACACAGTATATTTAACATTATGGGGGGATTTACTAGATGTATATCCTATTGAGATTACTTTACCAAATGATTTTAAGCCCTATTCTATACCATACTTAAAAGAACAGAGTTTCTATTCTCCAATAAACAAAACAATAATACCTTTAAGTTATCATCAGACTTATATACCGGGTAAAGAATATGGGTTTAATGAAGAACGGGTAATACTTACACCGTTTGAATATAAATTCTATAATGCTAAGTTAGACTATTTGATAACTTTAAAAATAGAAAAATTAGCCCCGGTTAATGACACCGAATTAGCTTTTACTAATTGGTTGGTTTATCATAGTGAGACATATAACCAATTAGCGTGGGGTGTAAATATACCACTAGACGCTGAAGAATTAAAATACTATACACACATTTTACAAGAAATTTGGGGTTAGAAAGGGGCTTAATTATCTTAATGAAATAAAGATAAGGCTTAGATAGGACAATGCCGATTAATGCTATACTTACAATTACTATTATACTGCCCCCTAAAAACCCCCTATTTTTTTTATATTATTTTTAATAGTTGATTTCCTATATTATCCCAATTAAAAATTTTTCTAACTTTCTTAGCATTTTCTTTAAATTTTTCTTTATAATAATCTAAGTTATGTAAAACTTCTAGTAATTTATTTTCTAAATCATTAATATTAATATCCCAACCCATACCTATATGTATAGGATTATCATTAAAGACTTTTACCGGCTTATCAATTTCTACGCCAATAGCATAATCTATATAGCTACTAGAAAAAGGATTTTTAGGGACTAATGTCGGGACACCCCGGCTTATTGCTTCTATTACTTGAACTTCAAAACCCCCGCCTCTGCTGCAATTTAAAGCTATATCACATATATCAAATAACTGCCTATATTCATCTTCCGGCATATCCTTAGCAACATCAATATTTTTTAGATTTTTTAAGAGTTTTAAATAAAGGTCTTCTCCCCTTCCCCTTTTAATTAATAAAATAGCATTATTATATTTCCATTGAACCCGCCTTATAACATTATAAACAAAATCTGCCCCTTTCCTAAAACCACTATGCCTTAAATCAAAAAATATATAAATATAATTGTTTAATACTTTTTCTTTTAAGAGATTTTTTATAAAAGGTGATGTTATATCTTTATTATCATCTAAAAAAGTATCGGGTATGGCGTGGGGTAATACTTCTATATTTATATAAGCTCCACTCTTTCTATAAACATTTTTAGCAAAATCCGAAGGGACAATTAAAAGATTTAATTTATTAACTAAACTTATCCCCGTTTGGCTTATTCTATCTGTGTCGGCAGTATCAAAACCAATAACTTTAACTTTCCTATTTAATATTTTTTCTAATTCATCTTTGCCATTTGATATTTTAGTCATAAATGGATATAAAAACGGATGAATACATAAAACCCCGTTATCTTTTATTATTTCACTATTTAAAAAATTACAATCCAATTCAATTACATTATATTTTTTTCTTAAATATTTTATATGGTTTTTTGCTATATGAGTAAAACTTACGACATTACTTATTGGATAAGCATAGTATAACATTTCAATAAGAAAAAGTATTAATATCATAAATATATCTTTTTCTATAAGTATGAATGGAATAAAACTTAATCTTGGTTGTGGTTTAGATAAAAGAGACGGGTATATAAATATTGATATAAGAGAAGAAGTTAAGCCGGATTTAGTAATAGATTTAGAAAAAGAACTTCTTAAAAGATTTAATGATGAGAGTATAGAAGAAATTATAGCTAAGGACTTTATAGAACATTTATCTTGGCGGGTCGTTGAAGATTTTTTAAAAGATTGTTATAGAGTATTAAAAAAAGGCGGTAGAATGTATATTCAAACTCCAGACCTAGAAGCAATATCTAAAAAAATTATTCTTAATCCAAATTTCAAATATGGAGAGCTTGAAGGCTATAAAGCTATTTCATATTGGGTTTATGGTTCTGGGGATTATGAAAATCCAAGTTTCCATAAAGCCGGCTTTACAATACCCACTTTAAAAGAATTATTAGAAAAAATAGGTTTTAAAATTGAAGATATTAAGAATGATGGCGGGTCAAATATAATAGCGTGGGTTATTAAATAAAAATAAAACCGAAAAGTTTATATACTACCTTATGTTATATTATAATGTAATAAGTGGGGTTGAGTTATGGAAATGAAAGAAATTTTAGGTTTAACCCCGAACCCCGAGGGTTAAAAAAAATGGAGGGTTAAAAAAATGATGTCGGTTGAAGAATGGGAATGTATTTGGAGGGCAATAGAAAAATTAGAGAAAGAAGTTGAGCTTTTAAAAAATGAGGTTCAAGAAATAAAAACCTATCTTGAAAATATTGATATAAAAATTTATGATTTTAAAGATGAGGTATGATAAAAAATGACTAGTAAAGAAGATGAAGTCGTAATAGATAGAGTAGCTTTAAATAAAATAAAAATTAATTTAATTGACCTATTTAGCTTCTATTCAAAACTTAGAGACGAACATAAAGAAATAGAACCATATATTAATGTTAGTCTTGATATTTTAGCTAATGTAATAGCTACAATTGAAAACTTTCTTAAAAAATAAATGGTGATAATATGACTAAACCATATTTAAAAGGTTATATGGTTGAAGAAAAAGCCCGAAAATATTTAAAGTCTCTTAAACCCGATTTACTAATAAGAAGTAGCCGAAGTTTATCAATTGTTGATTTAGTAGCCGTCTTTAAAGAAGCCGGTGAGATTTGGCTTATTCAATGTAAAGCCGGAAATAACCCGCAAATTTCTAAAAAAGAATTAGAGAAGCTAAAAGATTTAGAAGAGTTTTATTATGTTAAACCTTATCTTTATATTAAAGAAAAAGGTAAATATGTCTTAAAAGAGGTTAAATAAAAAATGGATATAGGATTAATTTTAATATGGTTTTATCTATTTTTTAGAATGAAAGAAAAAGAAGAAGAGGACGATAATTAAATGAGTTTAGAAGAAGAATATAATAGAATATCACAAAACGGCGATTTAATGTGCTATATGGTTTCATTAGAAAAATTTGAAGAAATATGGCTTCTAGAAAATCATTTATATTCAGTTGAGTTTGATAGAAAAACTAATAAAATTATATCAATAAAAGCAATGGGCGAAAATGTAAAAGAAGTTAAACATAAATTCAAATGTGATATATGCTTAAAAGAAATTGAAGGAAAATCTTACTTTTTGAACTTTACCGGCGAGGGTATTCATAAAAAAGAATATTCATTATGTTTTAATTGTTATACTTCATTATGGGAAATAATACATAAGAAAATAAAAAGAAACATAGATAAGGCTACTAATAAAGAAAAATTAGAATTAGCCTCATTATTAAATAAGGGGCTATGATATGGCTTATTTTCTTATTATGGCTTCATTATACGGTTTAGTTTATACTATAAAAGATTTTATTAATAAAAAAATTAATATAAAAAATTTAATAACTTATATTTTTGCTGATAGAATAGTAGTGTTCTTATGTCTTATAGAATGCTTATTTTTATGGGATAAGGGCTTACCCGTTTATTTTAGTAATAAGACTTTCTTTTTTGATAAAATAAGATTAAAATCAATTGGTCTAAATCCGGAAGAAATATATAAGAAGGGGGTCGTTTAAAATATGAAAAAAGTTTTAATCCTTAGCCCTAAATTCTTTTTTGAAGAAAATAAAAAAGAAATTAAAATAACTATTGAATGTGATGATGAAAATATATTAAATACAATAGCCGAAAATCTTAAAAAATTTTATAAAGGTCTCATAAGAGAGGTCTCGTAATGAGAAAAATAAGTTTAACTAGAGGTTATAGAAGTCATAGAAGTAAATTAATAACTATAAAATGTAAGCATTGTGGCATATTAATAGAGTGTTTCTTAAATAGCTTATGTAGTCAGTTAGGTTTATGTGGAGAATGTATTAAAAAAATATGGGGGACTGAGGATTTTCTAGATGAAATAAAATATTCCGAATGTTTTACCGAAGGCGACTATTTATATTATAAAAATCTTTTCAAAATAAGGGATTAAATTATGTCGGATATCATAAGAGAATTAGATTTTTTCATTAAGCAAATGGGGAAGTATAGGCTTATAGGATGTTATGAATGCGGAAGTTTATTTTTTTCTTTATCCGATTTTAATAATCACAAACAAGTATGTAAAAAACTAAAATGGCGTTTCGGCTTGGACGCCCCAATTTCCAATAACCGGGACTAGTCTTAATTTCTTATTAGGGTCTAAATATATTCTTATAACAATATATGGGTTAGGGTCTTCGTAATGCCTTTGTATCTCTACTTGACCGTCTAATATGTAGCTTAAACAATACCTAACGGTTCTTTCTAATAGTCTTTTTGCTTTCTCTTTTTCTTTTTCTATATGTTTCATTTTATTATATGTTTCTACTATTGTAGCCATTTCCTTAACCGTTATAACTTTTTCTTATTACTATGATAATATGTTATAAGGTATTATTTAAAGATTTAAATATATCTATTTGAAAAATGCCAACTGAAAAAATTAGGTGTTTAAAATGGTAAGACCCGCATCTATAAGAATAAACAAATATTCAGGAAAATTTGACCCCACAGTAGTTAGTGCCAGATTCACCGCAATGAAGACCATCGCCGTAGACCAAATTCAAGTAGCTTTTGGTGATTTAGCCGGATTAGAAAATACCGTTAAGACCGCCATTTCCGATAAAGTAGCTAATCCATTAACTATGGTTCAATATTTGGCATTTGCTAGAGAAGTTTGGAGATTAGTTAGGAAACACTCTGGGAAAACCTTAGTGTCAGAAGCAAACATATCTAAGGCTAAATGGACTAGTAGAGGCTTAGACCCTAACGTATTAGACATTATCTTAAATCTCTTCGGTATTTCCGGAATAGTATATAGCTAAGACGATATACATTTAAAACTTTATATTTCCTTACTTCCCTTATTTTTTTTATGAATAATGGGGTCATTTTAGCTAGTTTATTCTCTAGTTTATCAATAGGACAACAAGCAAATTTAATTAAAAGACTTTTTGAAGAAAATAAATATATAGTTATCCCCCACAACGAATATTTTTCAACACCATCTAGAAATTGGAATTTAAGGGCATTTCTATTTTTTACTTTTATAAGTAATGAACCTAAATGGTGGGCTATGGCTTTATTGGGTCAATATGGAAGAAAAATATGCTATGCTACTTGCGAGGGGTCAATAGATAAAGAATTCCATACCCCCGGACTTTATAATCAATTTGAACTTTATGCTAATAGTGGTTTTACTAAAAGGTTTATGGAAGAAGCAGGGTTTAAAGTTAAGGGTGTAGTTCATCACGCAGTTGATTTAAAAGAAGTAAAACAAGCAAGAGATAACCCTATATTTTATAAAAAGCCTAATGATAAATTTGTATGGTTTATTTATGTGGGTCAAGGGTATGATAGAAAAAGACCCGACTTAATGTTAGAAGCATTTAGAAAGGCACAACAAAAAACAAATTATAATATTGGGCTTTTAGCTATAAGTGATATTCAACAATATTTAAAACCCGATGATAAAAATATAATTCAAATAGCATCACCGGGGTCTTTATCACATTTAGATGTTTTAAGATATATAGCCGGAGCTGACTACTATTTACATTTATCTAGAGCTGAAGGTTTCGGTCTTCCCGTTTTAGAAAGCCGGGCAGTTGGGACACCCTTAATATGTCTTAAGATGTCTCCAACAATAGAATTTACACCCCCGGGGTCTGCTTTATGGGTTGATGTTAATGGTTTTGAAATAAAAGATAATATAGGATATATTAAGTTTTATTTACATAATTACGATTTAGATGAGGCTTCTGATGTGATAGCACAAGCATACGATATTTATATTAATCAAAAATCAAAATATGAAGATATGAAGGCTAAATGTTTAGAAGGAATAGAAGAATATGATTATCATAATAAATATAAGGTGTTTCTATAAATGAGTGAATATACATTTTTACCAAAAGATGAAATTTTAAGCATAATAAGAGAGGCTAAAAAGAAATATGAAAATAAAACCGGCATAGAAGGGGCTTCTACTCAATTTAGAATAATGAATTTAATTTTTGATTTATATGGTCTTTTTGATTTTTGCTTTTCATTAGAATTAAGAATACTTTTAGATTTACAATTAAACTTTAATTTTGATTTTAATATTACATTCCCAGACTTTCTAGGTTTTGAAAAAAGAAAAGTAGCTATTTATGGCTATGGTATTTATGGGGTAGATGTTTATGACCCGGCAGTAGTTTCTCTAGGTGGGACAGAAAGAGGCGGGACGGATATATGGGCGGAAAATGTGGCTTGGAAATTAAGCTATAAATATACTAGTCATTACTCCCACGATTATCATAATCCATTTTTCCATTCCCAGAAGGTTCAAAAAGCATATAACGAATATTTTAAACATAGCCCTTATATATTTAGTGAAGATGTCTTAGATTTTGCTGTGAGACTTGCCGAAGCCTTTTATATGGCTTCTTGTTGGTTTGATTTTAACGGTTTTGATATGGCGGATTTTTATCCTGAAAAAATACCCGTTAGGCTTCCTAAGGAATACGGGACTTCCAACGAACCTTATTATGATTATGATAAATGGGATTTAGCTACATTTGATATTTATGAAAGGGACGAATATGTTAGTTGGGTTGATATTGATGAATTATCTTCTACTTTATTTGATTTAGCTTTATTTGATATTTCTAAATTTGATACTAGATTTATACCTAAAAGTGATAATATACAAAAAGAAATAGAAGATTACAAATTAAGAAGTAATCCGGCTTTTAACGAATATATGTGGCTTAAAGAAATGAATAATATGGCTTATAAATTAAGCCCCCATATTTCTAGAATGATGTATAATAGTCAATTAGTTAAGAACTTCTTAAGTAATAAATTGGTTAATCCGGGTCAAATGGCTTTTTATATGGCATTTGCTAAGGAATTAGTTTATAAAGCTATAACTCTTAAAGTGGCTACTAACGAACAGATAATACTTAAATATAAGGAATTAGGATTAGATGAAAGTTTATTAAGAAGTATTTCAAAAATAATTTTAGGTGTTTAAATGGAAAAAGTAGAGCAAAAAGAAATAAAAGTTAATCAACCCGCAAAAATCGAAGTCCCACTAGTTGAAACTAAACCTAGTGTAGCCCCACCCGTAATACCCCCCGAAGTAGCCGAAGACTTAACTAAGGCTATTAATACACTTATAGCTAAAACCGTTGAGTTAATAATAACTCTAGATGAAGAAGAATGTGCTAAAAATTCTAAATACGGTAAGCCTTGTGAGACTTGTCAAAGTTTAGCCGAACTTAAAGACCCCGTAAGAACTATTATAAGATTATCAAAACAATATGCTAAGATAAAAGAAGGTGTATAGAAATATGAGTTATGAATTCCCTAAAATAACCCGTCTAGATTATGGAAAACAATTTATTATAATACACGAGATTACTCCATTATTTGAAATATATGGCGTTAAACAATTTAGAATAGCTTATCATATAACCGATTATGAATTAAAAGATTTAGCCGGTAATCCGTTAAAAACACCGGTGGCGTGGGTCTTTATTACTGAACCGGAAATAAAGCCGGAAGAAAGGATAGGAAAAACACCCGAACAAATTAAAAAGTTATGGCAGGATAAATTTATAGAAAATCTAAGAAACGAATTAAAAAAAGCAATCGATGTTTATAGGCTTAATAGGGAAGTATTTAGAGCATAGGGGTTTTTCTTAAATGGAAACTATTAAAGTAAAGGTATTAGGTCAAGAAATAGATTTAATTCAATTAGAGTATAAAGATATAGAGAATATTATTTTACCGTCTTATTTAGGTGGCATAACCGACCCGATAGGTCAAGCATTAGACTTTATTTATAAAAGTCTAAAAGGTGTAATAGATACCGCAATTTCCGGCTTATCTTCATTAGTTAATACCGTAAGGGATGCTATTATTAACTCAATAAATACGGTAGCCTCTACTATAACTTCGGCTATAAATAATATAGCTACAACTATAACCGGGGCTATTTCGGGTTTTGTTTCTACTATATCTAGTATGATTAGTGGGGCTATAACTACTATTGGAAATACTATTTCTAGTTTTGCTTCTACTATTGGAAGTATAATTTCTAATATAGGGGCTACTATAAGTAGTATTGGCAGTAGTATAATGAGTTCTATTTCGGGTTTTGTTTCTACAATATCAAACACAATAAGTAGTATAGCCGGGTCTATAATGAGAGCATTAGAAGGTGTAGGAAGAACAATAATGGATGGTGTTAGGGGCTTTATAGATGGTATAGCAAAAACATTAAGTAGTTTAGCTTCTACAATATCGGCGGGATTTGGAAGTGTAATAAATTCTATTTCTAGATTTATAGGGGATGTAGTAAATGCTATAAAAGGAATAGCTACTACATTAGGAAGTGTAGCTTCTAGTATTATTAATACTATAACTTCGGCTATTGGTTCAATAGTTAATAGTATTAAAACATTAGCAGGAGAAATTTCTAAATCTATATCCGGTATTATAGATACAATAGTAAAAACTATTCAAGGCATTATAGATACAATTTCTAAAACTTTTCAAGAAATAGGGGGTAAAATAATAGAAAGTTTTTCCGGGGCTTTTTCTACACTACAAACTTTTATAGGTAATGTTTTTGAAAATATTTCTAAATCACTATTAGAAATAGGTAAAACATTTGAAGGATTTGTTAATGCTATAAGCAAAATAGGGGATTTCTTAGCCCCGGTATTCAAACCTATCACAGATTTTTTTGAGAGTATTAAAAAAGGTATTATAGATTTTGTTAATAAATTTGTAGATTTCTTAACTAAGGATTTACCGAAATTAGGCGGGGCTATATTAGACTTCTTAACTAAAACTGTCCCTAAATTCTTCTTAGAAGATGTCCCCAAATTCTTTACTCAAGATTTACCTAAGGCTATTTGGGATTTGCTTCCGGATTGGCTTAAAGATATTCTCACTAATATAGGAAAATTCTTTACGGAAACCGTCCCTAAATTCTTTTTAGAAGATATCCCTAATTTCTTTAAAAAGGCTTATGACTTTATAACTAAGGATGTCCCAGACTTCTTTACTAAAACATTACCTAAATGGATTTTAGAAGATATACCTAAATTCTTTACTCAAGATTTACCTAAGGCTATTTGGGATTTATTACCGGATTGGCTTAAAAAAGCATTTGAAGAAATTTATAAATTCTTTACTGAGACTGTCCCTAAGTTTTTCCTTGAGGATATTCCTAACTTTTTCAAGGAAGCCTATAAATTTATAACCGAAAAAATTCCTAAATTCTTTACTGAGACCTTACCTAAATTTTTCACGGAAGATTTACCTAAGTATATTCTTGATGGTCTTAAATTCATTATGGAAAAATTACAAGGCTTAGGGGAAGCCATTTTAAACTTTTTCAAATTTTTAGGTAATTTATTTAATCAAGCAATATTAGGAATAGTAGAAATTACTAGGGGGGCATTTGAGAGCTTCTTTAATAGTATGATTATGCCGGTTGTTAAACCATTTTTACCGGGTTCTCCAAGTAAAGAAGTAGAAAAAGCTATTAAAGAATTATACAATGCCGTTATAGAGAATATTAATAAGACTATTAAAGAAATAAAGAAACATAAACAAATAACCGTTGAAATAGTTAATTCAATCTTAATTGGGGGGGCTACAATACTTATAGCATCTTCGGGGGCAGAAATAACTGGGGCAGTAGCCGATGCTTCTCATCCGGCTAAAACTTGGCAGGTAAGAAAAATAATAAAATCTATTATCTCAACCTTAGGGGTTCAATTTATACCTTCCGCCTTTTTAACGGCGACGGTTTATTATTCATATATGCCTATCTTAAGGCGTTGGTTTTATAAACAAACAACCCCGAATTTACCGGCTACTAATGAATTAGTAGAAATGTATTATAGAAAATGGCTTACTGAGAGAGATTATTATGTTTATATGTCAGAACAAGGTCTAAATAAAGAGTTTGCTTATGGTCTCATACTTAATCGTCAAAAATTATTAGGTTTAGATGAACTTCATAAACTAGTTGGTTTTGAATATATAGAGAAGAAAAAAGCATATAGAGAAATGGAGAAAATAGGTTATGACCCAGAACTAATAGCTTATATATATGATATCACTAGACCATTACCATCAATAGAAGATTTGATTAAGTTTTGGCGTCTTGGAAAATTAAGTGATAAAGAATTACAACGACATATAGGTTTTAGAGATTACGCAGATACATACAAGGAAGCATATTATAGCACAAGATTAGCTTTTCCGGGTGTAAGTGATATGATAACGGCGGTGGTTAAAGAAGCAATGTCGCCTATTGCGTTTAAAGAACTATTAAAGAGACAAGGTTTAGTAGATTTAGAAACATATCAAAAAGAATTGAATTTACCGGCTATTGCTGAGAAGGGCTTAGCTACGGTTGAAGAAACATTAGGCGGGACTAAGGGGGTCATTACTTGGGCGGATGTCTTTTATGAGGCACATTGGAAATTACCGGATATGACCCGTATAATTGAGTTCTTTAATAGGGCTTTGGTGGGTTTAGTTAGTGTTGGAGGTAAAGCATTTAAAGTTAGTGATGAAATAGCCCGAGCTTCGGTTTTGTTATATTCTAGATTATGGGATTATAAGCCAGTCCCTAGAACTCATACGGTTTTAGTAGATGGAAAAGCCCAGACTATAAATATACCGGTTTCTGACGCACAAATAGTAGAGGCTTTAAGATTTAGAACATTAACTAGAATAGAAAGTCGTTTCGTAAGAAGATGGGGCTTAATTTCAACAGAGGATTATATGAGATTAGCAATAGCTGAGGGTATAGACCCTTACATAACAATTAAGACTGCGGATGGAAAAGATACTACTATGTTAAAGGCATTAGTTAAAGCTGAGTTTCTACAAGATTTAGTAGAAGAAAGAACGGCTTTAAGAACGGCTATTCTTAACTCATTTAAAGAAGGTTTCAATATTAAATTTAAAGCCTATGATGTTATACAAGAAAATATAACCGAAATAGAAACTTTAAAATTAGATGTAGCCCTTAAATCTATTGGTTTTAGAAATGAGGAAATTAGTTGGTTAATGGCTAAGGCTTACATAGACCGCCAAGTAGATATTAGAAAGGATTATCTAAAAAGTTTAATTGATGACTTTTCGGTTTATGCTATTAGTGTAGATGATTTTCAAAAAGAATTAGCTAAATTAGTAGATGATGAAGAATTAAGAAAAGTTATTCTTGAGTTAAGCATTAAAAGAAGAATTAGAGATAGACTTAAAAGAAGTAGAGAAAGACAGATAAGACAGTTATACTCAGAATTAGATACTAAACTAAAATTATATGAAGATGGATTTTCAAATGTAGAAGCAATTAAGAATTATCTAAATGATTTAATAAAGAAAGAAATAATTACGGAAGATGAAGCTAATATTCTTTTAGATGTTTCTACTACTAGAAGAAAGAGAAATTTAATAGAATTAGCTTTAAGAAGTCTAGGTAAAAAGTTAAGTCGTGGGGCTATTGATATCGGCACATTTATAGCAAAAGCCCAAGAATTAGGTGTAGAGAAAGAATTTATAGATGCTTATTTAGAAAACTATTCTCAATTCTATACCTTGAGTGTTTCCGGCTTAATAAGTTATGCTGATGACATACCTTTACCCGATGAATTTATAGATAAAAAATTAAAACAATTAAATGTGCCGGAAGATGAAGCTAAAATAATTAAAGCCGTAATTAAGAGAAGACCTATAATAGATGAAATTAGAAGTTTAGCTACTACTCTATTGACTGAGGTTGGAGACCTAACTTTAAGCCCCGATGATTATAAAGATGTTCTTAAACAATTAGGCTTTACTGATGAAGAAATTAAGCTAAGATATAGTATTGCGGTAATTAGAGGTCAAAAAGCTATAAGAAAACAATTAAAGAAAACTCTAGATGTTTTACTTAGGGAGCAATATCAAGGTTTAGCTAAGGGTAAAGATTTGAAATTAATAACACTACAAGAGTATATAGATGCTTATAGAAAATTAGGTGTCCCCGATAATTATATAATAGCTAGAGCTCAAGAAATAATTGCTTCGGCTTCTCAAACAAAACTTAAAGAGTTTGATTTAACTAAGTTGGTGGCTTCATAATGTTAATCCCTAATGGCTTGGTAGAATTAATAAAAACTATTTTGGATTTAACTGATGAAGAAGCATTTAGCTTATTAGCTTTTATAGATGTTGGAGAAGAATTTATAAGTGAGGAATTAGAATTAGGTATAGAGGGTGATGACGAGAAAGAAGATTAAGGTGGGTATAAAATGGATATATTAGTAATAGATTATCCTAATTCATTAAATTGGTTTCAACCCGATAGGCTTCTTATGATTACCGATAAATATAAAATTATTCTTTTAGATAACGAAGGGGCAACAGACCCAAACGAGGCTAAAAAATATAATATAGATGTAATAGATGTTTCTAACCCCGAAGACCCGCCTTATAATATCATAAAAATTAAGAAGGCTTTAATTGATATAAAAAACAAATACCCTAATGATAATATTTCTTTCTATTCTCCATTTTGGTTCAGAATTAACGCCGTATTAGAATTAGGTATAAAAAGTTATCACTGCCTTAAACTTAATGAATATTATAATAAAGCAATAGGGAGGTTAAAGTAAAATGCCATATCAAACTTTACCCCGAAGATATCCGGCAGACCGAATAAAATCGGCAGAATGGAATGTTATTCTAGATAATGTAGATTACCACGAAAATAGAATTAATCAAGCATACGATATTTTAGCTAACCACGAAAATAGAATAACTACATTAGAAAAAATAGCTACTCCAAGTTTAATTATAATAGGATTTGGGGAAGCCGGTTGGACTATAAATTATAATGTCATAACTACACATTTACCTTATTCTAGTGCTAAGGATGGGGCTAACGGTATGCCTTTGCCTACTTCATTAACATTAAAAAAGTTTATGGTTTATGTTTCTTCTAATACTTTAAATAATAATTGTATAGTTTCAATTAGAAAAAATGAAACGGTATTAACTTCAACCAAAATAACTATACCGGCGGGTCAGACCGGTTTATTTTCATTAGATATAAGCGAAGATTTTGCTGAGGGGGATAGACTAGATTTTAATGTAGATACAACCCCTTCTACAAGCGGGTCTATAACTATTGCGGGTATGTCAGTAAAGGCTTCTATCCCGCCACCGGCATACTACTAACAATTTTTTCTTTTTCTTTAATGTATTCTTCTAAAATATCATTAATTATAATGCCTATACCCTTCCCGGTTTTTTCTTTTTCTTTCATTAGAAATTCATAAACTTTACTTCTCAAATAGATATTTATATATGTCCCCATCTTATAACACCTTATATTATAATCTAATAAGTTATTAATAAAGTTTTTTAATTTTTAGAGTTTTTTGACCGAAAAGTTTATATACCCCCTTATGTTATATTATATTAGGTGTATTGAGATGGTGGGTAAGATAAGATTACTAGAAGCCTTTAAAGATTTTGAGGTAAAAATTAAATCGGATAATTCATTTAAAAAAGTTATTTTAACTAAATCAATCAAAACAATAACCGAAAAGGATTTAAAAGCTATGGTTATAGGATTAAGAGCAAAATACCCGGATAAGAATTATAGATTAGTTAAAAGAAAAATAGCCGGAAAAACATACCTAATAATAAGAAGGGGTAAAGCCTCTTTAAATAACCCACCCGTTTATTTTGACCTAGAAGCCGGTAAAGTTTTAGTCCCACAAACTTATGTTAAAAAAGTCGGCAGATTAGTTAATTCGGTTATTCTTTATAGATTAAACCCCTTAGGAATTGTAAAAGTTAGGTAAAGGGGTTTTTTAAATGGAAATAAAGACAGTAGAAGATTTAGAAAACTTCTTAAAGAGAAATAAAAAAGTCTTAAGAGAGGAAATTTGGCGACTTACCGGCTTAGCTTCTAGGGGGGATGATTTACTTTTCGAGTTATTCTTAAAAAAGAAAATTAAAATAGATGGGGATTATGTTATTTATATAGGGGAAGGTTAATAAAATATGCCGGGTCATTATATTAATAAACCTATTGGAAAAATGGATACTATGAATGAATTAATTATATTTTATGCTTTAAAAAAGATGGGAATTAAACATTATAGAGGTATAGAAATAGAAACAAAAACTAAACCCGGGTTTTATTATCCGGATTTCTTTATAGATAGATTAGATTATAAAAATTTGAAATATAAAGGCATAATTATAGAGGCAGATAGCCCTTTACATAGCCCTAAAAAAGATGAAATTAGAGACGAAATTCTAGAAAAATTAGGCTATAAGGTTATTAGATTAAAAGATAATGAAATTAAATCAGTTAAAAATGTAATTGAAATTTTAACCCCAATTTTCAAAGAACTAGGAATATTAAAATGAAGCCGGTAATAATTAATGGTAAAAAATTCGGGGAATATGAAATTAGAAACAATATTTTATTTTATCATACTCATAGAAATAAGACCCACTTTATGAGAAAATTTTTAGGTTTTGGTATTTCTTGGAGTGTTTTATGTTATTTACAAGTCATTATGAATAAATACAAGTGTTTAAGGGGTTTTGCTATTTTTCATTATCACGGAGAAAGAGGCTATAAAAAATATATATGTCCTTTAAATCTATTTTTCATTAGTGATAAAACTTATGTAGATGACACCCACTTACCCGGGGATTTTCAAAAATTTGTTTCTATACGGGATATGAAA
>Ga0080004_1159322_pt1 | contig 17311 bp, 10 predicted proteins | sample WasSprMetagenome_FD_69207 | JGI IMG/M metagenome (GOLD analysis project Ga0080004, IMG submission 69207) | Sulfidic aquatic microbial communities from Washburn Spring, Yellowstone National Park, USA - WS (SPADES assembly) (version 2) | ecosystem: Environmental > Aquatic > Thermal springs > Hot... | reverse complement strand
AAATTGTATTAAAGGTATGTCGTCTTCATACTTTATCCTGTCTTTATGAGAACCTAAAGCCTTAAATTCTTCAATAACTTCGTGCATTTCTCTAATAATCTCAACTTGATCCCAATATAAGACCATCTTTTTTATCTTTGGAATCACAGATCTTTCAATTATGATCTGAAACAAAGCTTTGTCCTTTTTGTAGGTTAATTTTAAACTGTCTACGTCTAAAGAAAAGTCTTGCTCGTTTATTTTAAGCTCCTTTAACTTTTTCTTTAGGTCTTCAAGCTTTTCAGCAAAATCTTTTGCCTTTGAATCTAAGTCGTAGAATACATTTTTAAGTAGGTCCTTGCTTGTCTTTTCGTCTGCAAGAAGTTCATACCTTTCGATGTTTATCTTTAAGTGCTGAAGTAGTCCTACAGAGTCAACTATAAGCCCATTCTTCTTTTCACCATTTTCGTCTCTATAAGGTCTATTTACCCTTGCTATTGCTTGCAGCAACCTATGATCATAAAGCGGCTTGTCTAGATACATAACTCTCAGCTTTGGAGCATCAAAGCCTGTTATCAGCATGTCGGTAACGATTAATATCTTAAGATCGTCCTTTTTCTTAAAAAGGTCTTGAACAGCTCTATTTATTTCATCATAATCCTTTTTCCATTCTTTTTTCAACTTCTCCTTATATTTTAAGATCTCCCCTGTATCGTTCTGCTGATATGTCATAACTATTTCGCTCCATTTACTAACGTCTTGACCTTTGAACCTTTTAGCAAGCTCTACATCAAGGTATTTTTTCATCTTCACGCAAGATTCTCTGTTAGCCATAACCACCATAGCTTTGTATCTAAACCCTTCAGTATCTTGCACTATCCTGTCTGAAATAAAGCCAGCAAGCTTTTCAATTCTCTTTTCATTTGTTAGAATGACTTTAATGGCATTAAGGTGGGTGGCGATGTCCCTCTTTGTTATTTTTGGCTGTATTTCTTCCAAAATTTCGTTATATTCCTCATCGGACAACTCTTTCCAATCTTGAATAAAGTTTTTGATTTCTTCATCATTTAGCAGAATTTTTATACCTTCGGCCTCTTTCTTCCCTTCATTTATCACATCGTAAACTATAGGTATAGTGAACCCATCATCTATAGATTCTTGAATAAAGTATACGTCCATATATGGCTCATCTTCATACCCAAACTCTCTAAAGGTGTTTTTCTCTTCGTATTTAAATACAGGAGTACCTGTAAAAGCAAACCTTAACGCATAAGGAAATAGGTTCTTTGTAACTGAAGCTAAAGTCCCATACTGACTTCTGTGAGCTTCATCTATGAGAAATACAACCTCTTTCTTCTCTATACCTTTCCATTGCTCAATAAAGTCTTCAAAGTCTTCTTTCCTGAATTTTTGAATTAAAACAATGTATATCTTTCTAACAATTATGTTTGGGTTTACTGTCTCGTTTCTTATATTTTCAAGCTCATTTTTTAGTTCTTCTATGCGTTCTATCTTTTTCAAGTATTCTTTTTCGTTAAAGTAATCGATGTCAAGCTTGCTTATGAAGTCCTCTAAGAGTTGCTTTTGAAGGTCTTCTCTGTCTAAAAGGAAAAAGACTACAGGATTTTTGTCAAAGTACGTTTCAAAAAACTTGTTGGCTATAAATATCATTGTATAGGTCTTTCCACTACCCTGCCAGTGCCAAATTAAGCCTCTGTTCTTGCCTTTTCCTTTGAGATATTCTGAGATCCTTGTTAAAGCCTTTTCTGAAGCATAGAACTGGTTGTACCTTGCTATGATCTTTGAGCTCTTATCCTTATAAAAGAACGTGTACCATTTAATTATTTGAAGCAAAGTTTCAGGCCTTAAAATCTCAAATATATTTTCTTTTAATTCGCCATTTTCCTGAAACTTCCATGCAAATGGTCTTGAATACCTCTTTTCGTGGTTTCTGTTAGGCCAGGTAGGTATGTAGACCTTTTTATCTCCATAAGCAATTCCTAACTGTACGAACCTGAAAAGATCTGGGCTTTCTTCCTCGTATCTATGTATTTGTTCTAAAGCTTCCTCATGGGAGTTTATTCTTATTGATGATTTTACCTCGATTATTGCAACAGGTATTCCATTAATGAACAAAGTATAGTCTGGCTTTATGTTTTCTGGGGAGCCCTCAAACTTTGCCTGAGGAGCAAACAAAAAATTGTTGTTTTTCGGATTTTCATAATCTATAAGACGAAAAGTAAGCTTTTTGGCTCTTTTAGGCAGAAAGCATTCTATTCCATGCTTTAAGTAGTAAAGTATCCGCCTTTCATCCTCGTTTTTGAGTTTTTCTTTAACTTCGTCTAATATTTCTTTCTTTTCCTTCTCTTCTAAGCTTTTAAATTCAGGGTTTAGCTCTTCAAACTTTATATCAAATATATCTTTCAATATAAGCCCCTCTACAGGTTGTGGTATCTCGTTCTCTTTTGGAAACCTCCAACCTTCTTCTTTCAAGTAATTTTCGATTGTCCTATATTCAATCCTTTCAGGAGTCGATGCTTTCGACACTCCATCATCAAAATCGTTCATGTAACCTTCACCCTAATTTTTCCAGTAAGAAGCAAATCCATTAAGCCTTGCTTGATTCTTTCTAGTTTTACTTTCTCATTTCTTTCAAGTTCGAGCTTTTTGATATTATTCAAAAGAATTTTAACAATTTTTTGCTGTTCTTGTAAGGGTGGAAGGGGAATTTTTATTTTCTTTATATGCTTAGCATAAAGAGCACCAAGTGTTGTAGCTGAAGAAAGAGTTTTAATCTGAAATCTAACAGGAGAATAGCCGTTTATCAGAAGGGATAAATATTCGGGTAATAATAAACTTCTTTTGAGTCTAATATATGCTAAGTTAGTATGTATAATACCTCTTTCTGCCCTTTCAGGAAAAACTGCTGAGTATCCAGTTGATCCCCTAATCGTGAGTAGAACATCCCCTGGTTTGACTTCCATAATTTTTAGTTTCTCAAACTTATCATAACTTATGTATAAATTTCCCAATGAAAAATTATTTTTTAAAATATTTTCTTGTGTGTAGACTTTCGCACCACGTTCAGAAAGTTCACTTTTTCTTAGCTGACTACCAAAAGGACCTGTTCTGATTATCAGCGACCCATTCTCTAAATTAATAACTTCCCAATCTTTTGGTATTCTACCGATCTCAGTATCCTTAAACTCCTTATGTCCTATTCCCTTTGTTAAAAGCTCCTGCATTAAGCCTTTCTTTAAACGTTCAGTTTTAGCGATGATTTCATTTGTTTTTTGAATAGCTTCATCGACAGTAGAAAGGATTTCAGCGATTTTTTGTTGCTCAATCAAAGGAGGGAGCAGTATTAAGAACTTTTGAATGATGGACAAATTTAAAGAAGGCATGGTAGTTTTCGTTAAATAATTACTAGTTTTGATGGTAAGTAGATAGTAAAATAGGAATAAATTATCAATAATGTTTGTATCTATAGGTTCTATAACTGCTAGATGATTTACTAGATAAGAATCTTCTCTCAATATAGCTCTTTTTTCAAGTCTTATCGATTCTCCACTTTTTGGAAAAATTATTGAGCCTTTTTTAAATTTTCTAAGCTTTAATTCTGAAATAGCTAAATCGTTTATTAAATCAAATATTTGTGGATATTTTCCCTCTTCAAGGTCTTGGAGGTGTTGTACTCTAATGAAAGGATAATTCCCTTGTTCAAAATATTTTTTATCTTGTGGGGCTGTGTTTCCAGAATATATGTGTGCAATGTCTTCCAACTTTGTGACCTCCCAATCTTTTGGTATCTTGCCAATTGCTGTTTCTTTGAAATTAGTTTCTTTGTAAAACATCATTTCAACACCTTGCTTAACTCATTAATGTATTCTTCAATCTTCTTTACAGTTTCTTGTCTTTCCCTTTCAAGTTCTTTTAATTCTATAAACTCTTTAAAAATATCTATTTCTTCATTTTCTTCTTCTTTTTTAACATAAAGACTTATGTTTAAGTTATAATTGTTTCTTTCTATTTCTTCAACGCTTACAACTTTCGCAAAGTTCTTTACATCTTTAAAACCTTTGTATATCTCAACTATCTTGTTAATGTTGTCCTCTGAAAGTTGATTAAGCTTTTTTATGTCAGGGTGCTTTATGTAAAGCTCACTTGCATCTATGAATATTATTTTATCTTTCCTTTCTACTGACTTTTCTTTATTGAATACCATTATAATTCCAGCGGACGGAGTATTGTAGAACAGTTTTTCAGGAAGCAGAATAACAGCTTCTAGGAGGTCAGCTTTCACGATACCTTTTCTTATGTTTTCCTCCCTTCCTCCCCTAAACAAAGCTCCTTGGTCAAGAACTATACCCACTTTCTTATTTGCGTAGTAGAGCATTAACTGAACCCAAGCCCAATCAGCACTCGTTTTTGGTGTATAACCCGCTTCAACTATGCTATTATATATTTTTTTTGTGTTGTCTTTGCTTAGATTTTTCTCATCATATCCATCTTGGTTCCAAGGAGGATTTGCTACTACATAGTCTGCTGACTCAAACTTAGGGTTTAGAAGACTATCTCCATTAAACATCTTATAAGACGTTATACCCCTTAAGCGCATATTCATCTTAGCTATTGCTACCATAATCTCATTTCTTTCTTGGCCCAAAAGTTCAAGGTTAGGCTCAACTCCTTTATCCTTTACGTATTTATAAGATTCTATAAGCATGCCACCAGAGCCACAAGCAGGATCTAGGACCTTGCTTCCGTTAACGATTTCCAAGAGTCTTACGATAAGCTTGATAACTTCTTTTGGCGTGTACACTTCGCCTTCTTTTGCTTTTTCAGGCGCAAACTGAGAAAGTATCCACTGATAACCGTCCCCTAAAGTGTCATAGTCGGCCTCCGAAAAGTCGTACTCATCAAATAGCTGAATTAGTCCAATTAGTATGTGCCTGTTGTCTTCGTTCATTAGACCATAAAGTCCGGTTACCTGAGCGATTTGTCTTAAGTCGCTTAGCTCCGCGTTTAAGTTTGAAATCTTAGTTATGGCATTTGCTAGTTCTTTAATTGTGTCGCTGCTTTTAGTAACTTCGTGCCAAGTGTAAAGCTTCTTTTCCTTTTCGTCATAGAGCTTTAGATACTCACTATTAACAAGAATGCGGGATTCTTCGTCGTTAAAACCTTCTTCTACCTTATATCTTTCAACCTTTGAATTATAAATATCGCTTACAGATTTGTAAAAAAGGAAGAGAAGCATGACCTTATAATCTACAGAAGTCCTTATTAGGTCTGCAGCTCTTTTCAATAAGTTGATGAGATCATTTCTATTTACCTTCTTCTTAACTTTTTCCTTTAGTTTTAAAAACACAAACTTGTATATATTTCGTCTGCTGTCGGCTTCATCTTCTTTCGCTTGAATCAGGCCAACGTCTCTTAAAACAGAAAAGAGCTTCCCTATGTTTTCCAGACCTAAGTTTTTCTTTTTTAATATTTCTTCAGCTTCTTCCCTTGTAAACGCCCTGTCCCCTATTTCGTTCACAAGTTTAAGGTACCTGATACGTGCCCAATCGTCTAACTTTCCAACAGATTCCCAATCGATGTTCAGCATACTGCCACTCCCATCTCCTCAGTAACATTAATAAAAAACATACCTTAATAAATTTTATGGTATTTAATATACTAAATTAAATCTTTGTAAAGTTTTTTCAGTTGTCTTTTTAGCTCACTTTTAAAAGAGTTCTTTTTCAATATGTTTAAAAATAGACTTTATAAGATAAATTTTTAAACAAGTTTTAAGTTAGCTAAAAAAATTTCTTTTTTAGAAAGTAGAATAAACTCGAAATATTAGCTTAAGTTAAACCCACCAATGTTGAAGAACTAGAACCCTGCAGGCAAAGAAAATAGCTCTTTAAAATTAAAAAATACCAAAGGGGCTATAAGTTGCCTCTTTGGCTTCTTTTTTCACATTTAAATTTAAGTACTCGTAGCATAATTCTTTTAATTATGGCACCTAAAAAAACTCATTTATTAGCAGCTGAAGCCGATGGCCTAAATAAGGAGTTGGCGGAAATAGCGATCAAGGTTATAGATCTTCCTCATAAAATGCCTTCAGAAGTCGGCCTTACTTGTAGTCAGAAAGAAATAGTGGAGATATGTTCTTGGTTAGAACCTGAAAGTCTTGAGAAACGCATAAGGAATCTTATATACGGAGGAGGCTGTCTCACTTCATTTAACAAAGATATTACAAGAAACGAGATTAGAATTCATATTCTTCACCACGTCCTTCTAGATATAATCGCATATTATGCGATACCATATAAAACTCGGTTATGGTATGTATTATGGCCTCAATTCAAATATATAGCCGAAAAAGAGGGATTTAATGGGATATATAAACTTGCGGACAAGAGTTATCAAGCAAGAATCTCATATGGACCATATGGTGAGATCCACCTAAGCAGAACTAGTGAACGAGATCTAGATTACATTAAAATAATTGAAGAAATTCTGAATGTTTGCCAGACATGGTTCCGCTATTATTATAGACATACATGCACACCTGAGGAACTCAAGTATGAGTTACGCAAATGTGGTATTTGGGCTGGTCATAGATTGTGTGAACGATACGGATTCGATGTAAATCTTTTTGATCAATTCTTCGCGCGCTAAGATTTAACTCAAAACATAACTTAAACCATGGAAAATAACATTAAGACATTTGAAGAGGAATTGAATTCTATCATCGGATTTGCGACGAGAAGATTAAACATTATAGAGCCTTACTCGAAGAGTACCAGATGGTAAAAGGCTCAGCTTTATCACTATAGCTTAGAGACAAAGTCTGTCGGACAAGAAAGAAAACTACTTACAAAGTGACTTAAGTCTTTATGTAAAAATTGTAGAAAGATACTTATTGAAGAAGGATATACAGCTGAAGAATAAGTTAAGCATTAAAATATTATGAAGGCTCTTATAATAGAAGCTGTTGAACCAAAAACTAAAAACAAAATGGAAGAAGAAATGAAACATGACTATACACTTCTAGAAAATACACAAAATAATTGTAACCACATAAAACTGAAAGAGTTTTAAATAACGAGTTTTCCGAAATCTTAGAAAAAGGAAAGACAAAAATTCATATTAACCCACGTTTCTTGTGCTAATGTTTAATGTGTTTTTAAACCATGGTAAGCTTTACTAACTCGGAAAGACAAATAAAAACCGTTTATAAATTGTCACAAAAAAGGTTCGTTGAAAAAGAAGACTGAAGACTACATCCTTAAACCTACATTGTGATCTACCCATGTTTTTAGTACAAAATGTAGGTATGTTTCGTTGTTGTGTTCATGAATTAAAGAATAGTCAAGCTATAAATTACGACTCATAGAGCTTTGTTAGCGGTAGCGTGCATCTCTGGCGGTCTAAGAGACTGTCAACTTAAGGCTTATAGGCCCATGCTTATCCTCGAACAATACTTAGGTGATAAAGTTGAAGGTAAGCATAGGCCAGCTATATTCTTTGTTCAGCGATAGAAAAATCTTTCCTAGAAGAAGAGTTTTAGTAAAAGCAATTGGAGTTAAAGTTTACACTTTAGGATTAAGTTTAGCTCAGGTAAAGGAATTCTTAGAAGGATTAGGCTATAAAGTAAGCAGAGAAGCAATAAGGCAATGGTACTTAGAAGCTGGTGAGCTTCTTCTTAACATTGAAATAAAGAGAAGAGGATTTATAGCTGCAGATGAAACTATAATCTTTAATTTTGCTAAGAAAGCCTATCTTTGGGCAGCTAGAGAAGTAAAGAGTAGTGAAGTAGTAGCACTACAAGTAACTAGAGGAAGGGGAATAGGAGAATGTTTAAAGTTCTTAGAAAAACTAAAAAAATCTTGTAAGAACAACCCTACAGTTTACACTGATAGAGGACCATGGTACAACTGGCCAATGAAATAGGAACCTAGGTTCCTATTTTGGAATAAGGAATTCAATTGAGCAGTGGTTCTCTGAACTAAAGAGAAGGATAAGACAGTTCAACGTTTGCTTTCCCACTTACAAGCCAAGAGTCTCAGAAAGATGGATAGCATCACGGGTAGCCTTAAGTTGACAGTCTCGTCTAAGTAAAAAAACTTTTAATAATACCGTAAAATTTATATGCTCAAGAGCTAAATTCTAAACAGGACAATGAAAGCGGAATATGTAATATGTTATAAACTATTGAACCTCAAAGTATCAAGACATAATAAGTTATTCAGAAACATACTTTCAGCGCACATGCCTGACTGGAAAGAAAGGATAATACGAACAATGACACCTTTTCTACCAGAGGATTTTGGTAAGATATTTCTTAAAAACTTCAAGAAGACCACAGCAAAAATGGAAAGGAGGGCTGGATATTAAGATGTCGCTAACTCAGGACGTATATTCCGTGTACGAAAGGTTTGGAAATATGTTTGCATTAGATTATCAAACAGGATGTATTTATGAAGTAGCGCGTGAGCCTGAAACAGAAGAAGAGAAAAATGCTACAATCTATTGGGAAGGACATTGCTATACCTTTCTTCCTGATCTTGGTCTTTCTAAGATTGATCCGCCCCATGAACTTCTAAGACGTCTTATCACAAAACAATTCTTAATTGCATTAAAACAGAAGGGTTATAAGTTCCAAGCAGATTACCTAGTGTATCATCCCTCTGATGAAATTCAACACAATCAGAGGGATATTTTCTCGATTTTTAAGGGTTTCAACTTCAGGACACTCAGATTAGGTGAGAACTTATTTCTTTGTGTCGATCCTCATCTAACAATTGTCACGAATGCCACGTTGAAGTACTTGACAAGTAAATGCAAAAATCTGAGCGATCTAAGCGACTTTTCTGTGAGATGGAATACTGAAACTGAAGGAGGTATTGATGGCTATCTAATAGAAACTATATGCTCTAATGGGTCTGTAAAGTGCAAAGTAAAGAACTACCGAACTGGAACAGAGGAAGAAGTCGATGGGAGTCTAGTCTACCCAGAGCCTAGACCAGAGCTTCTTGAGAGGCTAATAACAATTGTCGGTGGAGATCTTAGCGTGATATCACTTCAACGCAAGCTTTCCTTCCTAGACAGCAAAGAAGCGTCTAGGGATAGATTCTTCGAGACTCTAGAGATTATTCGCAAGCTTAAAACAAATGTATTTCCAATTAAGTTTGGTGACTTTAAGGTTGAATTGGACCCTAATCCAGTGGTTGTAAGGTTTTAACTATGGTAAGCTTTCTAGAAGGTAATGCTATTGAGACTGAGCCAAATCTCTTGTTTGATAGCGCCGACTCTTCAGCAATACACCCGCAAGCTTATTGGGGCCTTAGAAGGTTCGGCCCATTCGACAAGACAATAAGCGAGATTAGGATAGGGCTAATAGCCCCCATTAGCCAGATAGCGCATCTGAGGGATTTGATCAGGGAATTGCATAATGGCGTACCAATATTTCCTGGCGGAATGCAACAATTCTTTGGATGTGATCTCATAGTTACAAAGGAGCAAACAGTTGATGGAATTGCAACTTCTGATTACGAGAAAGCTGGCTCAAACTTTGTTGCCTCAACTGATCCACGTGATGTTGATGTTGTAGTATCTTTTGTTCCAAGAACAGAGCGTTATTTTTCTAATACTCCATATTACAGGCTTAAAGCAATATTGGCCGCGAATGGATTTGCCAGCCAGATGGTTACGGAAAATACTTTTACAAATCTGAAGTGGTCATATCTTAACTTGGCATCGGCAATATTTGCTAAGGCAGGAGGAACGCCCTGGGTTTTGCAGAGCGAAATGCCTAACACTGATATCATACTTGGCATTTCCCTATCAAACTTCGTCTCATATAGAAACCGCGCAGGAGAACGTCCTAGATATGTAGGATACGTAAATGTCTTTGATAGTTATGGTCGATGGATGTTCTTTGAGGGGATCGCTCAACCATATAGCAAGGAAGAGAGAATTAAGAACCTAGAACAGCTTCTTCTTAGAGCGTTACAGAAATTTAAGGCTGAGAAGGGGGTCACGCCTAAGAAGTTTGCTATTCATTACTACAAGAAGTTCGGTTCAGAGGAAATAGAAGCAACGTTTAGTGTTCTAAGCAAGCAAATTAGTGATTTCAAAGTAGCATTCATATCAATCGATGATTCTCATCCCTTCCGCCTCTATGATAAAAGAACTGAAGATGGTAGCTTCCCACGTGGGTACTATGCCTATTTAGACAAGAACGAAGCTCTACTATCGACGACAGGTTTCACCTCGATATCAAAACATCGAATGGGAACGCCCAAGTTATTACACATCAGACTTCATCAACGACCTAATGAGTTTACAAACATAGATGAAATTGTTTATCAAGTGCTTTGCCTAACAAAACTAGATTGGGCGACTGCAACACCATTAGTTAGAGAACCCGTGACTCTCCAATTTTCTCGAGAAGTTGCCTATTTATCTGCTGCCATATCAGAGCAGGAATGGAGTTATATCAACAGACCTGAAGTCAGCACAATCTTAAGTCGACGTACTTGGTTTATCTAAGAGTTGATCCATATGGAACTCGAAGAAATAGAAAACATCGTTAGAATAAAAGTTGAAAGAGATCTTGAAGAGAATCCAGCACAAGACCCATTCGGAAATTCGATCTATTTATATTTTGTGCAGAAATGCAACCTGACTAGTCCAATCATCGATAATCTCTTTGACTGGGCTAATAATTGGGTTGATGAGATACTTGTAAAGAAAAAGACAACAAAGTTTTTTGATCGAGATGTTACTTCCGCAATTCTTTGCCATTATATCTTAAAGTTATCAAATAGACTAAAGATCAATATAAATATAGAAGTGATAGATGAGTTCTTAGAATATAACATTAAGAATAATTATTACTTCGGAAACATCATATACACAGCTCTGATACTACTAGCTACATACGACTTCCGAGATAGAATCAAGTCTTTCAACAATGTGCTTTCAAATTTGAAGAATTCCGTAAGTACACAACTTTTCTTTTCTGATGCAAAAAATATTGTGTTCGGTTCTATTCTATTTAACGAATTGGGCGAGACTGAGATACTGAAGCATTTCGTAGAACATTGTCTCAATAAAATTGTAGGTAATAACATCCGCTTTGACGATCGAGTGTTTTACGCATGGACTTTATGGAATTTCAGGAAGTTGGCACAAGATAAAATAATGATAATTAGAGATTTCATTGAGACTACTCTTGATAATTTTGGTAGAATATTGAAAAGAGATGCTATTGAAGATAATACTATTCTCGATTTTTATGGAGAGGATGTTAAACCAAGTTTTTCAAAGATCGCGCTGGAGTTCTGCCTAGATTTAGTGATTGATTACAATTCTAAGAAGCTTCAGTCATCTGTCATCGACGCCCAACTGATCCTTAAAAGAATCGATTCGCTTGGTTGGACGGAAATAACAGATATGATTAGAAAAGCGCTCCAATTCTTTGATGAAGGCAAAACAATGGATGCATGCAACAATCTCAGAATGGCGTTGATTTCAACTTTGGTCAAGACTGTAGAGCGAACAACAGGAAATCATGTTGCTTTGGCAACAGGACAAACACCTAATCCGAAAGAGCTTTTAAAACCACTGGTTGAGAAAAAGCTCATCACGGAACGTCAACAGAGCTTAATGGTAAACACTTGGTCATATGTTTCAGAGCTTGCTCATGTCGAGAAAAAGGGAGGAGCTCCACCGACCGAAAACGAAACGCGTTACGGTTTTCAACTTGTGCTCGCTGCGGTTGAACTACTAGTGAGAGCTTTGACGCCATAATCTAAGACACGGAGTATATTAATTGGCCTTTTAAAGAAGCATTTTCTTAAACTTCTAAAGGTTTCTAATTTTGAGTAAAGCTTATACTTTAATTACTAAACTGTTCTTTATTGGTGCTTAAAAAGCTTATAAATTTATTTTGCACTAGAAAGTATAAAAATGAACGCTAGGGCTTTAGCTTTATTGCTTTTGTTCGTTGCTATTTTAATAAGTTCAAAGGTTTTTGCAACGGTTTATGAAAATTACGACGTCTACGTTCAAGTAAATGTTCAGTCTCCTTCTCAAACAATAAGGGTTGTGGTTGAAGTAATAAAGCCAAACGTTGATTTAGACCCAAATCACGACTCTTTGCTTTGGTATGCTGACGTAGTAATAAACGGCGTACGCTACAACGAAGCAGTAGCTGGTGGAGACGAGGCAATAAACAAAAGGTACTTCAACTTTACATTTACTCCAGGTCAATCCTATACTCCAAAAGTAGTTGACTACAGCCAAGTATCTTTCTACATAGAAGCAAACTGGAACAGGTGGGGGCAAAATACAAATCCCTTAGCTCTGCAGCACTACTATGTTCATTTAATTCCTTCTTACTATGTAAGCGTAGTTTCTTCGTATGGAAAAGCTTCTGGTTCTGGATACTACAAGGCTGGTTCAGAAGTTACTCCTTCCTTAGATACAAATGAAGTTCTTTTTAACAATGGAACTAAGCTTATATTAGCTGGATGGAAGGTTAACGACGGAATAAGTTCTTATAATATAAATATAGGAAGCTCATTTACAGTAAGGCAGGCAACAACAGCAGAAGCAATTTGGGAAGTTTACTACAAAGTCTTAGTCTTCGATAGCTTTGGAGGCAAGGTAAAAGAAGAATGGGTTAAGAGCGGAGAAGCATTAGAGATTAAAGTTAACGACTTTGTAGACTATGGAAACAGAACTGGGGCTAAGTTTTCCTACTGGAAGGGTGACTTAAGTGGAAGTCAAAATCCAACTACAATAACTGTAAACTCTCCTAAAGTAATAACTGCAGTCTACGAAAGAGCCTACTACTTAAAGTTAATCTCGAACTATAGTAGTGCAATAGGAGAAGGATGGTATATCGAAGGTTCTTCGGTAAGCCCAAGCGTTAAGGAAAGCGTTGTTCAAACTTCATCAGATTCAAGAGAGGTCTTCTTAGGGTGGAACTGTTCTTTGCCTTTAACTATTGTTCAGCCTACTACTTTAGTTGCAGTTTGGGAAAAGCAGTACTATGTTGATGCTCAAACTAAAATAGGAAGCGTCAGCGGAGCAGGCTGGTACAAAGAGAACTCTTATGCAGAGATAAAGCTATCAGAAACCTACTTAAGCCTTGGAAACTCTACTACGTTAAGCTTTGTTGAGTGGAGCGATGGAGAAAAGGAAAGCTCAAGGAAAATATATGTTAGCAGAGCAGTTCACCTAAGCGCAGTTTGGGTTTCATTTTCTTTAAGCTTTGAAAACGGAATGAAGGTAGGCGAAGAGTATTGGTTTAACTCTGGAGAAGAGGCAAAGGTTAAGCTCAGCGCAAGGTTAACCAATGGTACTTCGGTTAGTGTAAATGTAGTTTCTCCTTATGGAGAGCAGACAACTTCCGACTACTTTGCTATGAAAGACTACAATAAAAGAACTTCATTGAACTTTTTCTTTGAGAGCATAAAGCTTAGTTCTGTTAATCTTGTTTTCACCTCGGTTAAGCTAAGTGCTAGAAAAGAAGGAAGCGCAGTAGAAGTTACTGCTCAATGGACGCACGACAATTCAAGGATAGCTGGAATAAAAGTAAAATGTTTAGAGACTGGGCAGGAGGAAGTTTCAAACTACATTGGAGAAGCTTACTTTAATATAGTTTCAAATTCAACTTTAACTTTCATTCCTAATAGCTTTGTAAATGGAATAACTTCTTTCTATGAGGCTGAAGTTTAATGCTTGAAGAATTTAAGCTTAGAGCAAAAAAGTTTCTTCCTTGCCAAGCAATAGGCCTTGCTAATGCTCTAGTTATATACTTGCTTGTTGTTTCTTTTTTCTTTCTCTCTGCTAAAGACATAGCAGAACAAATCGTAAAAGGTTTTTCTTTTCCTTTACTAGCTAAAGCCTTCCTGTTGCTATTCTTAGTTTCTCTTTCTTATTCTTTTACTATAGTTTTAATGCTAACTAAGCTAAATGAACAAAGTATAAGGAACATAAACTATAAGTTGGTTCTTAAGGGAACTTTAGTTAACTTCTTAGTTTTCTTATTGTTAGTAGCGGAGTCTATCTTCATTATATTTTACTTAAAAGTGAATCTTCCCTTAGCTTTAGCCATCGTAGTTTACTTTCTTGTTGTGCTTTTGTTCGTCTTTATCTTTTCTTTACAGTTAGTTTATTTTTCTCTTAATGGTTCAAAGTTAACTAAGAAGCTGTTCATCTTAAGCTTTCTCTTCTCTTTTGCAAGGCTAAGCGCAATGCAGTTAGCAAACTTTCTATCTTTTGCTACTCAAATTGGTTCTGCCTTCTTAATGCCTCTCTTCGATGGCTTAGTTCTTCCTCCTGTGCTTTTTGAGCTAAGTAAGCGAAAGGAAAATAATAAAAGCAAAACCGTTAACGGAATTAAAAACTTAAACGTAAAGAAATTTCTTATTAGTTTAGCTGTACTTTCCTTAATAATTTCATCTGAGTTTAAGCCTTTAATAGTTTTCAGTTCACCTTCTGATAGGCTAAACGAAATTATTTCTCAAGCTATTGCTGAAGGATGGAGTAATGAAGAATTATCGAATGAAATTAAAAAAGACAGCAGCTTAGTTAGCTATCTTAGTATTTATGATCTAGACAAGATAACAATAGATAGAAGAGAAGATGGAAACGTAGTAGTAAAAATTCCTTCAAAGAGCTTAACCCCATTTTACTATGTTTATTCAAAGATAAACAGCAGCAAGATAGTTTACGATGTATATAAGCAGGTTAATGGAACTAAGCTAAAAGCAGGAGACAAAGTTTATGTTCTTTCAAAGTATGATACTTCAACTTCTACCTATGGACCCTTAAGCTTAGAAGAAGCAGTCAGCTTATCGAACAGCTTACAGAAGAAAGGAGAAATAACGAATATTTACTACAAAGAAGCTTCAAGAAAAGTAGTAAAGACAAAAGAAGAGACTACGTATTCTATAGTTCCATATGTAAGAGAAGTAAGCTACGAAACTAAAGTAGTAAAATCGTTCGATAGTATATATGAAGCTCAAAGCTACTTAAACTCTTTGCACTACGAAGACCCTAGCAAAAATTATGAAGTTGCTGAAGGAACAAAACTAATAAGCTACCAGGTACCAGTTTACAGCTACTATTGGGAGTTCTCTAAGAGTTTTAGTTCATACAGCGAAGCTCTAAGTTACGCAGATAGCCAAAGGTATGCTAAGGTTGTCAACAGCACTAAAGAAGTAAGACTATACAAGCTATATGTAAAGGAAAGAACTGAACGCTACGATTTTGTTGGAGTTTATGAAGAGAACGACCCTAACCTAGGAGACTGCTTGCAAAATAGTCCTAACTATGTTAATGGAGAACTAAGATATTACGGTTGGTATGTTGTTGAGAATGGTAAGCTAAATCCTACTGCTTATGCAGTTTTCTACGGCACGAGAACAAAAGCTTCTTACGACGTTTACGTTAGAAGAGCAAGAATCGAAGGATATGAAGTTAGATATCAAGAAGTAAAGGTGTACAATGTAGTTGAGAAAACTCCAGTAGTTAAAGAGTACTACAAAGAAGTTGATAGATTTAAGAACTTTAAGAAAAAAGAAGAAGCTTTAGCTTCAGAGAAGCAGCTGAAGAACTACGTAGAGCATGAACTTAACTTAAGCTACATAGGATATAAAATAGAAGAAAGCAAGAATAATGTTAGCTACGAAGACATTGAATACTACAAAGTTTACTACGTTAATTCAACTACACTTACTCCTCTGTACAACGTATATCAATTAATTTCTTACAACAATACTTACAAGGAAACTTCTTACAAAGAATACTACGCATGGGTTGACAAAGGGTACGCTAATGCAGTACCGAATAGTTACGACAACAAGACTTGGGTCTACATTCCTGAACTTGTAAACTATTCTAAGATTTACCTTGGGTTGTATATAGAGCCAATTGCTGTTTCTTTAGCTAACAGTAGCGCAAGGTATCTAATAGAGAAGTACAACGATACAACTATTAAAATTGATGTAAACTACTACAACGTTTACGAACTAATCAAAAAGTTAATGTACGACTACTACGTTTGGGTTCAGTACCCTGTTAAAGAATATTTAACTGACAACAACATAACTTCTTTATCGTTCTGGAGCTTTGATAAGTTTGGAGAAGCTTCTACTTACTTGTCTGAAGATGCTCACAGCAAGCCTTACAGCTTGTGCTTGTCTACAAACAACGGAATTGGTGCTCTAAGGCAAGAATTCTACTACAGTAAAGATCAAACTAGTGCGTTCTTAAGTTTTTGGTACAAAGCAAATGGAAGTGTGCTTTTTGCTCTAAGAACTCCAAGCAATATAGGTTACGTTTTCTCTTTAGATAGTTCGAAGGACTGGAAATACTATTCAATAAACTTAACTAGAATAATGAATGAAACTGGATACTACTTGTTTTCTTTGGTTGCGCACAGGAATTCTGCTTTACTAGTGGACGACGTTAGTCTGCACTCTGGAGGCTACGGAGAATGGACATTTGTAAAGGAAGTCGACGAAAAGCCATCGAACTACTCTAGCTTGGAAAAATATTTACCATTCTACAAGATTCTTGGAAGAAAGTTAGTTGGAAGCTTTCCAGAGTACAGCTTATCGAACTTCTCTTCTTCTGATTATATATTTGAGTTCAACACTACCAAAGAGTTTTCGTTCAAAACAAGCCTTTACAGGGTTTACTACTTAAGTGGAGGAAGCATTAGATACAAAGTTTACCACTACGAAGAACTAAAGGTTCCAGTAACAGTTACAAAAACTGTAAACGTTACAAAAAGCGAACTTGTAGAGGAAAACGTAAGGGTTCCAGAAAGTGGAGTAATAATAGCAAAAGGAGTAAGCACTGAAGAGGTTGAAAGAAGCTATGCAGATCCTATCTATAGGGTAGTTCCAAGAGTTGTAAGCGAGGAAAGAGAAGTTCTTATTTTGAGTACAACCAAAAAAGATGAGGCTGATAGCTATAGAAGTAAAGGATATATTGTGAAAACTGATTACAAGAGCATAGAAAACGATATAACAATTAGCTTTCATGTTTTAGATGCAGAAATAGTTCAAGATGAAACGAGGATGCTTGGGAAATACAACCTACTTAAAGTAATTGTTAGTAACCCAAGTTCTTACTCTTATTCGTATGAAGTTAGCTTAGAAGCTTCAAACAACTTTGTAGCTTCTCCAAACAGCTTTAGTCTATCTGCAAGCTCCAGGCAAAGCGCAAGTGGAGGATTTTCGTTCATTGTACAAAAGAAGGTAAACGAAGAAACTCCTTATCCTAGTGAAAATCGAACTTTCTTAACTCCTTTTTT
>Ga0080004_1120504_pt1 | contig 17315 bp, 11 predicted proteins | sample WasSprMetagenome_FD_69207 | JGI IMG/M metagenome (GOLD analysis project Ga0080004, IMG submission 69207) | Sulfidic aquatic microbial communities from Washburn Spring, Yellowstone National Park, USA - WS (SPADES assembly) (version 2) | ecosystem: Environmental > Aquatic > Thermal springs > Hot... | reverse complement strand
TGGATTTTGTCCTCTTTCTTTGCATGATGTAATCATTAATTGTGCTAAGAATATAGCATCGTCTGAGTATCTTGTGTTTATGTTAAATAACTTTGATAACTGCTTTTTTAAATCTTTTCTTTTATTGCCTTCTAATAATCTTCTGTATGCATATCTCATAGCTGATGAAAATCTACGCATTAAATTTAATACAATCTCTTTATCTTGCTTATTTTGAAACTCAAGTTGACACTGTAGAGTTATCATTTTAACTACTCTCTTTTTTTATTCACAATTTTAAACTTTATGTTTTTATTATGCACTTTTTTACACTTTTTTATAGAAAATAGCAACTGTTGTGAACCTCCTGTAATTAAATATTGAAGTTTATTATATCAAAAATGTACTATAGATGAGAGATTACTAAATATTATTGAAATTTAAAATTTGTTGAGTGAAAAATTCAAAAAGATTGCAAGATTCTTAGTTATAGTTGCAGAATGTCAAAAACGATAAAGTGTAAGGGGCTGATGGATGTTAGGGCAATTTATGAGCTGCCAGTAAATATGGATTGAATAGCGAAAGGCAAAAGCTATTTGTCAATCCAATGCTCTGAAAACTTTAGTTTTATTAAAATTCATAGCTTTATGTTCCTTCGCTCACAGCCTTAAGATGACAAATAAAGTAGAAGAGTAGGGTGCAATTCATGAATTGCCCATACACATCTACATCAACAATTGCCTTATTTGTCATTTCATACAATCGGCGAAGAGTCTTTTATTTTTAATCTTATAATTATAATTGAATTGAGTGTGTTCCAAAATTTGTAAATTTACCTCTCCTTGTCATCTTATAAAAACCAAGAACTGATAAGGGAAAGCAAGTATTTATTAAGTTTAAGGAGAGAGAAATTAAGCAGTCCTACTAACGCTTACTTATCTATCTCCTGTCATCGCTCGCTATCAAAATTTGAGTGTCGGAGACTGAACTTTAGCTTTGAATTTTAAATTGAAATAGTCCCTATTATAGACATAGAACATCCTGAAGACGAAGGATCTCATCTTTTGATTTTTTGAGTTGAAAAGAAAAAACATGAGATTCTTCGCCGGCTGCAGAATGACAACGTTGATTTTTGCAATCAGTCTCTATTGAATTTATTACCAAAAATATTAAAAACTATAAATCATACTTTTTGTAAAAGAATTTTTTACCTAATTCTACAGTCAGTATATAAAGAATTATCACAATTATCACAAATAAATAAAGACTCAAAGTTAAAGGCTGTAGTTCTAATAATTTTCCAATTGGAGTAAATGGAATTATAAATCCGGATATAAATATTGAACTTACAGTTAAGATTAGGAAGTTAGATGGTCTGCTATTTAAGAATAATTCTCTTGTTCTTAAAACTAATAAAACAGCTACTTCTGTCAATAGACCTTCAAGAAACCAAGCAGAACGGAAAAGTTCTTGGCTTGCATTAAATACATATATCAGAGAGAAGTATGTTATAAAATCATAAAAAGAGCTTATTAATCCAAAGACTATCATAAATCTTTTTATAAACTCAATATTCCATTTTTTTGGAGCTTTAATCCAATCTTCGTCTACGTTGTCAGTTGGAATTGACATTACAGCAACATCTGACATTAAATTTTGAGTTAAAACTTGTTTTGGTAGCAATGGCAAGAAAGGAATTATAAAAGATGCACCCGTTATAGAAAATACATTTCCAAAATTAGAGCTTACTTCCATAAAAAGATATTTCATAGTATTTAAGAATGTTTTTCTTCCTTCAATGACTGCGTCAATTATAGTTTGTAAGTCTGCTTTTAATAAAACTATATCTGCTGTTTCTTTTGCTATGTCTACCGCATTATCTACAGAGATTGCAACATCTGCCTCTCTCATAGCTGCAATATCATTTATTCCATCACCCATATATCCTACTACATAACCGGCGTCTTTTAAGGCACTAACTACCAAATCTTTTTGAAGTGGTGTAAGCTCTGCAAACACAAAAGTATCTTTAACCTTATTAATAAGAGCATCTTCCGATAGATGTCTTATATCTTCACCGCTGAGCACCTTTCCATCAAGTCCTAAGCTTTGAGCTATATGCTGGGCAACTAACTTGTTATCTCCTGTAATTATCCTAAGCTCTATTCCTAAATCTTTTAGCTTGCTGACTAAATCTTTTGCATCCGGTTTTAGTGGGTCGTGGAGTATAACAAAGCCGATAAAAATCTCATCAGACTCGTCGTTAAAATCTATTCTCTCCTTGTCTATGTATTTATAAGAAACAGCAATAAGTTTATACCCTTGGCTACTATACAAAGAATAAAGTTTTTCAATATCTTGAATTGTATCTTTTAAATCTAAAATCTTTCCATCTATCTCGGCATATTTGCAAATTTCTATGATATGAGAGTATGCACCTTTTGTTATTAAAACGTTTTTGTCATCTTTTTTTACTAAAATAGACAATCTTTTTCTGTTAAAATCATAAGGAATTTCATCTAACTTTTTGTAATCTGAAATATCTAAATCTTTATGACTTTCTTTTATAGCATCGTCGATTGGATTTTTATAACCTGTTTGTAGACATGAGTTAACAGATGAAAAAACTGCAACCTTGCTATCATCCTCATCTTTTATATTTTTGAACGCGAAAATTTTCATTTTTCCTTCTGTTAAAGTTCCGGTTTTATCACAGCAAAAAACATTCATACTTCCAAAGTTTTCTATCGATGCTAATCTTTTGACAATCGCACCTTTCTTAGCCATAAATCTTGCACCATAAGACAATCCAACACTTACAACAGCAGGCAAAAGAACAGGAGTTATACCAATTCCAAGGGAAAGTGCAAATAATAGAGAATCTATAACACCTCTGTTATAATAGGTATTTACAGCAAAAGCAACGATAATTAAAATCGTTGCAACTTGTAATAGTGTATATCCAAATCTTCTTAAGCCTCTTTCAAAATCTGTTTCTGCTTTACCAAGTCTTAATTTATCAGCAATTTTTCCATATTCTGTATCTTTGGCTGTTTTGACAGCCTTCATAATTCCAAAACCACTGACAACATGAGTTCCCATAAACACTTTATCGTTGGCGAATTTTTCAACCGGATATGGCTCTCCTGTAAGAAGAGATTCATTGATAAAAATGTCTTTTGCTTCCAATAAAATTCCGTCAGCCGGCACCATATCACCAGCTCTTAAAACAATAATATCATCCGGCACAACATACTCAATAGGTATTTCTGTCTCTTTTCCATCTCTAATTACATTTGCATATGTCTTAACCATAGAAAGAAGCTTCTCAACCGTTCTATGTGCGCCTCTTTCCTGCCAGAAACCTAATATGATACCAAGCAAAATAATCGTTATGATAACTAAAGCATCTATTGTTTCTCCTAAAATGGCTGAAAGTATGGCGGTAAACAAAAGTAATAAGATGTATGGACTTTTAAATTGATCTAAGAATAATTCTAAATCTGTAAATCTTTTTTCTTTACCAACTTTGTTTAAACCATATTTTTTAAGTCTTTCTTCGGCTTCTATTTCAGACAGTCCTATTATATTTTGAGTGTTAGCTATCATAATTTCTCTCGGATTTTTTATAATTTGGTTTGGCTATTATATCAGAAGATTTTTTAAATTAGGTTAAAGAGGGGATAAAAGAAAAACGGTAAACATTATTAAATTAATAAAAAACAAACGGCTTGAGTGAGAGATTGGTAAATTTCATATAATTTAAAAATGATAACCTTAACTTCGCTGCTGGATAACAAGAAAAATAAAAATCTGTCATTACGCAGCAGGCTAAGAATCTCTTGCTTTTAATGAATTTCTCATCCGACGTGTATCATTCAGTATAATCTGTATCAGTTAACTTATTGCAACACCCTATGCAACAGTTTTAACGTATGCAACATTTTTTGCAACATCTCAGTCAAAGCTTATTTTATAATTAAAATTATTTTATCAATTACTTAATGTGATTGGCATGAAAATTTATATACATACTTTTTGAAAATTTTTTAAGGAGGTGTTAATCATGGCAATTTTATCAAAGTTGCACGAGTTAATGTCTTTGCCCGGAGCAGTTGCAGCAGGAGAGTTTTCTGAGGATGGAAGACTTTTATCCTACACTGGGGACATTTCAGAAAAGGCTGCAGAAATAGCTGCATTGATGGCCGCAGCTAATAGAGCTATAGGAAACATGCAAGCAAAAGGTTGGAGCGCATACACAGGTAAAGAAGGATTTTATCCTGTTCAAGGTTTTGCAGTAGCAGCCGGAAAATATGCTGCGTGCATCATGGGAAATGTCGGAGTTTTTGTTGAGCTTTCAAAAGCTGACTTTGACAAAACTTTTGAAGTTTTAAGCAAGTATGTTTAATCAGGAGGTGGGTAAAATGGCAGACTTAAAAAAATTAACGTCAATCAAAGGTGTTTTTGCAGCAGGTGAATTTAATCCAGATGGCACACTTGTAGCTTTCGAAGGAAATATAACTGAAGAAGAGGCAGCAATGGCAGCTGCAATGTGTGCAGCAAACAACGCAATGGCAAAGATGCAAACAGACGGATACACTGCATTTTCTGGCCAAGAATGGACTCCATTGCAAGGCTGGGCATTGACAGGCCCTAAATATTCAGTCTGCGTTGCAGGTAATGTTGGTGTATTCGTTAAAAACGATGAAGTTTCATTTAATGAAGTTTTTAGAGCTCTTCTTTCTAAGTAAATAATTAACCCAAGCCGGGAGAACCTCCCGGCTAAAAAATCAAAGGAGTAGGAAAATGGCGAAATTCTTATCTGAAGAATGGGTACAATTATACAAAGATGAATGGAACAAAAATGATAAGCTTGTTAATGATTTGAAAGGGTTTACTGCGTCTATAAAGTATTTTATAGAAGGAAAGGAAGATGAAGCTGTTGAACTTATAGTTGAAAATGGAGTTGCAAAATCCGCCGGAAAAGCTGATAATAAAAAATATGATTTTGAGATGTGGGCAACATACGATAGCTGGAAAATTTTAGCAAAAGGTGAAATGGGGCCAAAGGCTGCAATGCTTACTAAAAAATTAAAATTTAAAGGCTCTATGATTACAGCCATGAAATATATGGGACCATTTGAAGAAAGCTTAAGAATGATGGGTAAAGTCCCTACAGAGTGGTGATGATGGATTTAGACTTACTTGATAATCTATCAACCGGTGTAATATTTGTCGATAAAAATAAAGAAATAAAATACGTAAACAAAACTGCAAAAGATATTTTGAATATAAAAGAAGGCCAGTCTTGTAAAAACTTAAAAATGTTTGATATATGTAAAAAATGTCCAATAGATTATTATAATAAACATTCAACTTTCCCAGAATTTGATGATTTTAATATAACTTTAAGCTGCTGTTCTAAAAAAGTTTGTTACAGTTTTAAACCTGTATTTGAAAATGGAGAGTTTACAGGAATAATTGAAGAGATCAGAGACTCAACAAAAGTTAATCAGTATATAGAAATCATAAAAAAAGAAAAAGAATTTAGTCATTTGATCTTAGATTCTGTAATCGATGCTATTGTGGTTGTTGATAATCAAGGGAAAATAATAAATTACAATCAAAACGCAAAAAATCTACTATGCAGAGAAGTAGATATTAAGGGAATGGATTTAAGTTTGCTTATAAAAAAAGATTTAAAAGAGCTTCCTTCTTTAAGGGAAGACATTGTAATTGAGACGCCTGCATACGGTAAGATAAAAGTCTCGGCTGTATTTACAAGGTTAAAAAGTGGGGAGGGGAGCATATTTTCGTTCTATGTCGTTCCGGATTGTATGCTTTCGCAAGAGCCTGCAAGTAATAAATCCAGACTTATCACTAAAAGTAGTATAATGACATATGTTTTAGATATTGCTAAAACTGTAGCTGATACATCTGTAAACGTTTTACTTGAAGGGGAATCCGGAACAGGTAAAAATGTTCTTGCAAAGTATATTCATAATCAGTCTTCAAGAAGAGATAAGCCTTTTATAAAGATAAACTGTGCTGCAATACCTGATAATTTATTAGAAAGTGAACTTTTTGGATATGTTAAAGGTGCCTTTACGGGTGCAGTAAAGGACAAGCCTGGAAAAGTAGAGCTTGCTGATGGCGGGACTCTATTTTTAGATGAAATAGGAGAGTTGCCCACATATCTACAATCAAAACTTTTACATCTGATTCAAGATAAAGAATTTGAAAGACTTGGAGATACAAAAACTAGAAAGGTTGATGTTAGAATCATAGCTGCAACAAACAAAGACCTAAGCCAGCTTGTGAAGGAAGGTAAATTTAGAGAAGATCTTTATTACAGGTTAAAAGTAATTTCAATAAAGGTCCCAGCATTAAGAGAGAGAAAGGAGGATATTCCGTTTTTGATAAATTATTTCATAGATTTATATTCGAAGCAGTACAACAAACATATAAAAGGTGTGTCTCCGGAAGCAGTAAGGCTGCTTCTTGATTATGACTATCCGGGCAATATCAGAGAGTTAGAAAATATCATTGAACGGGCTGTAATTTTAGCAAAAGGGAAGTTTATAGAAGCATCAGACCTTCCAGACGAGATAGTTTATAACACGAAGATTTTAGCGCAAAATAATCTTGATGAAGAGATTGATGAAAAGCAGAAAATATTAAGAGTATTAGAAAGTGTAAATTGGAACAAAAGTAAAGCTGCAAAAATTTTGAATATAGATAGAGTTACTTTATGGAGAAAATTAAAAAAGTACGGGTTAGTTTAATCAAATTTTAACTTTTACAGTTTTATTTTCATAGTTTCTAAAAACTATGTAATCCTCATTTTTTTCAATTATATAGTTTGGAAGGACAGGGACTTTACCAAGCCCACCTAAAAGGTCAACGGCGAAGGTTGGTATTCCAAGTCCTGATAATCTTCCTCTTAAATATTCCATGATTTCTAAGCCAACTTCTAACGGTGTTCTAAAATGATACACTCCTTTTGTTGGGTCGCATTGAAAAAGATAGTATGGTTTTATTTTTGCTTTAAGTAAATCTCTCATAAGATTTTCTATTGTTTCTTTACTATCGTTGATTCCTTTTAGTAAAACGGTTTGATTTAAAACAGGGGTTCCTGTTGATAGGATGTTTTTAACAGCTTTCTTTGTTTCTGACGTTATTTCATTTGGATGGTTAAAATGTGTAATAAGCCAAACTTTATCGTATTTTTCAAATAGTTGTAATAGTTTTTCATCGTAGAATCTGTAAGGATTTACAACAAGCTCTCTGCTTCCGATTCTTATAACATCAATATGCGATATCTCATAAAGATTTTTGAGAATATATTCTATCTTTTTATTTGGGAGGGTCAGGGGGTCACCGCCGGATATCAAGACTTCTTTTATAGATTTGTTATTTCTTATGTATTCAAACATGACATCGTATTCTTCTTTTGTCCTTGCCCTTTCATCTTCTAAGAACATTCTCTTTCTCATACAGTGTCTGCAGTAAACACTACAAAAGTTTGTAGCTCTAAATAAAACTCTGTCAGGGTATCTATGGGTTAAACCGGGTACAGGAGATTTAACATCTTCTAAAAATGGGTCTAAAAAAGCTCCTTCTTGATATTTTTCATCTATCTCTTTTATGTCTGGCAGAATTTGCTTTAATATTGGGTCGTTCTCATCATTTGGATTGATTAGTGATATATAATAAGGAGTGGTTCCAAAATGGAATATTTCAGATATTTTTAAGAAATCTTCTTCGTTGTTAATCGGTATGATTTGTTTTAACTCATTTAAAGATGTAATTCTATTAGCTATTTGCCACTTCCAGTCTTGCCACTGCTCCTTTGAGATATCTTTATAAATATGTATCTTTTGCCAAAAATTTTCTTCTAAATTTTGCAACTTTGCTCCGTTTCAAGAGGTATTTATAAAAAGTTTATTTTATCATAGGTTAAGTCTGAATAATCTCATTTTTTTGATTTTTACTTTTGATAAAATAAAGAGGTATTAGAATATTTAGGCGTCACTGATAGATTTAGGGAAAATTTTTAATATCAGGAGTTTTATAAATGAATGTTTTGCTTATTGGTGATGTAATCGGTAGAACAGGCAGGAGGGCTGTTAAGTCAGTTCTTCCAAATTTGATCGAAGAGCTAAACATTGACTTTGTTGTTTTAAACGGTGAAAATTTAGCACATGGAAACGGCATTACAAAATCAGTCTTTCAGGAGATGATAGAAGTAAAGGTTGATGTTATCACATCAGGAAATCATACCTTTGATAAAAAGGAAATTTTTGAAATCATTGATGATGAGAGACTTTTAAGACCTGCAAATTTACCACCATCTGCACCGGGAAAAGGATTTCATGTATATGAAAAAAATAGCTATAAAGTAGCCGTTATAAACCTAATGGGTAGAGCTTTTATGGGAATGGTCTTAGATTGTCCGTTTAGAAAGTTTGATGAAATTTATGAGATTTTAAAAGATAAAGCGGATCACATTATCGTAGATTTTCATGCTGAAGCAACATCAGAAAAACAAGCATTTGGCTACTATGTAGATTCAAGAGCTGATATAGTTTTTGGAACCCATACCCATGTACCAACAGCAGATGAAAGATTTTTACCCGGTGGTACCGCTTTTATATCCGATGTAGGAATGACAGGAGCTTTAGACTCTGTTATTGGCGTAAGGAAAGATGAAATCATAAAAAAGTTTATCTCAGGAATTCCACAAAAGTATGAACCTGCTGAAGGTCAGTTTATTTTTAATGCACTTTATGTTAATCTTAAAGATAGAAATTTAAAGAGAATACAGATAAAGGAAGAGGTTGGGAACGAAGGTAAGATGTGAGAATTGAGAATAACAATAAAGGTGAGAATATGAACCACAAAAACTTTTTAGACTTACAACTTTCAGAAATAGGAATTGGAACATACTTAGGAAATCCTGACCCGATAACAAATGAAAGCTACAAAAATACCATCAAAAAAGGGATAGAGCTTGGTGTTAATGTTGTAGATACTGCTATAAATTATAGAGATATGGAAAGTGAAAGAGTAATATCAGAAGTATTGCAGGAAGTAGATAGAAGTAAAGTCATAATCTCCACAAAAGGCGGATACTTTCCAAGAGACAACAGGCTTAAAATTGACAACATTACAAAATACTTAAAAGAAGAATTCATAGACAAAGGCATTATCACAAAAGATGATAGCACACCATATGGCAATATACTTACTCCGAAATATATAGATTGGTCGTTTGAAAAAAGCTTAGAAAACCTAAAAACAAAATTTATTGACATTTATTTTCTCCATAACCCAGAAGACCAGCTACAGATTGTTTCAAGAGAAAAGTTCTATCAAAAAATATGGACAGTTTTTAGATTGTTGGAAGGAAAGGTTAAAGAAGGTAAGTTAAGATATTATGGTCTTGCAACATGGAACGGCTTTAGAGTAGAAGAAAGCCATCCGCAACATCTAAATCTGTATGAAATTTTCAAGATAGCAAAAGAAGTTGGCGGAGAAAACCATCATTTTAGATTCATTCAGCTACCATACAATATTGCAATGCTTGAAGCATTTATACTAAAAAACCAGCCTTATGAAGGAAGGTATTACTCAACCTTAGAGCTTGCCAACAAGCTTGGAATTTACACATACATAAGCGCTCCTTTACTTCAAAAAAGAGTTTTAAGAAACTTTCCGGAAAATGTAAAAGAAATGTTTAAAGTAAAAAAGGATGTTCATGTTCCTATTCAATTTGTAAGAAGTACCCCATACGTTGGAACTGTTTTGATTGGCATGAGTAAAGTAGAGCATCTATTGGAAAATGTAGAGATAGAGAATTATCCAAAGCTTGAAGAAAGCGAAATTTTAAATATTATTCAGAAGTGAGAAAGAGATAAATGATAAAAATTCCAAATTCTCGCTACTTTAAAGAGGATGTTCCAAAATTATAGTAAGTTTACCTTTCCATGTCATCCTAAGGCTGTAAGCCGAATGACCCCCTCCTCTGATTTTTGAGCTAAAAGGAAAAATATGAGATTCTTCGCCGGCTGCAGAATGACGATGTTGGTTTTTATGGAACAACCTCCTGCCTTAAATGAGAAATTAAAGTGTTATTTCGGCTTACATTACTGGATGAGAGAGAAAGTCGTTATTTTAAAGTAAACATCGTTCTTTTGCAATTGATTTATATTTTTCAACTCTCACCTCTTGCTTTTTAATTTCTTATGATATACTAAAATTTGATGAAAATTTTAATTTAATAAAGGAGCAAAGATGAAGAGTAAGATTTCACTCGTGGCAGGAGTAATGTTAATTTTTATCGCCGGCATGAGCTTTGGGTTAAACTCAAAAAACCAACCTAAAACAGATTACTCGGATGAGGTTCAGATAATTAGAACTTACACAGATGTGTTAAAAATAGTTGAAGATAATTATGTAGAACAGCCAAAATCAAAGGATTTATTGTATGGCTCCTTAAGGGGTATGCTGTCGTCCTTAGACCCGTACTCAACTTTTTTCACACCGGAAGAGTTTAAAGAGTTTACATCAGAGACTCAAGGAGAGTTTGGCGGTCTTGGCATAGAAATAACAATGGAAAATAACAAACTTATCGTTGTTTCTCCCATAGAAGATACTCCTGCATTCAAAGCCGGAATAAAGCCCGGAGACTGGATAATAGAAATTGACGGCGAGCCTACGGATAAGATGACGTTATTCCAAGCAGTCAAAAAAATGAGAGGACAGCCCGGAACAAAAGTTACATTGACCATTTTCAGAAAAGGAATAGATAAACCTTTTAAAGTTGAAATAGTAAGAGATGTAATCAAAGTAAAAAGTGTTAAAACAAAAGAGCTTGAAAATGGAAAAATTGGCTATATTAGATTAACCCAATTTCAAGAAAACTCAGCTGATGAGTTTGAAAAAGCTTTAAAACAATTTAAAAACAAAGAAGGTATAATAATAGACTTAAGAAACAATCCTGGTGGTTTATTAACATCCGCTGTTTCCATAGCAAGCATGCTTCTTCCAAAAGGCAAGCTTATCGTATATACACAAGGAAGAGATCCTAAGAACAAAGAAGAGTTTTATTCAGAATCTGAGCCAATAATTCCAAAAGACGTTCCTATTGCTGTCATTGTAAATAAAGGTTCTGCTTCTGCTTCGGAAATCTTGACAGGTGCATTAAAAGACCATAAAAGAGCTATAATCGTAGGAGATACAACCTTTGGAAAAGCTTCAGTTCAAACTTTAATTCCCTTACAAGATGGCTCTGGCATAAAACTTACCGTTGCTCACTATTACACACCTAACGGAAGTCTAATAATGAACAAAGGAATTACTCCGGATATTATTGTTAAAATGACGGAAGAAGAAGAGATGGCAAAAGCTAAAGCAGAAAGAGAAGCAAAAATCAGCGGAAAAGATGAGACAGAAGTAAAAGACCCACAATTGGAAGCCGCAGTTAATGCAATTAAAATTCTAAACTTTGCTAAAAAAATGAATTAACATGGTAGTTCTTGGAATAGAAACATCCTGTGATGATACTTCAGTAGCGGTATACGACAGCGAAAAAGGGATACTGTCTAATGTTGTGTCATCGCAGCTTATCCATGTTCAATTTGGCGGTGTTTATCCTGAAATCGCAGCAAGGGAACATACAAAAAACTTTTTACCGGTATTAGATAAAGCTCTAAAAGATGCAAGGATAACCTTATCTGATATAGATGCTATCGCTACCACTTTTATGCCCGGTCTTATAGTTTCTCTTGTTGCGGGTGTTTCTGGTGCAAAAGCTTTGTCCTTTTCTTTAAAAAAGCCATTAATCCCAGTTCATCATATAGAAGCTCATATATTTGCAAACTTTATAACAAAAGAAATTGAATATCCGTTTTTAGCTCTTGTAGTTTCTGGTGGTCATACGGAACTAATTTTAGTTAATGAATTTGAAGATTATATCTATCTTGGCGGAACCTTAGATGACGCAGTCGGTGAAGTCTATGATAAAGTAGCAAGGGCTTTAGGTCTTGGATTTCCCGGTGGTCCAAAAATTGACAAGTTAGCAAAAGAAGGAAAGGAAGTCATAAAATTTCCAAGACCTTTATTAAATGATGAAGAAAATAAGTATAATTTTTCTTTTAGCGGATTAAAATCTGCTGTAATTAGAGAAATTAATAAAGGCATCTACAAAAAAGAAGATATTGCAAAATCTTTTCAAAATGCTGTTGTTGATGTTTTAGTCAAGAAAACAGTTTTAGCATGTAAAGAGTTTAGAATAAATAGAGTTGTTGTGGCTGGGGGTGTATCTGCAAACTCTCAGCTTAGAGAAGAATTCTTAAATATTAAAGATTTAGAAGTTCATTTTCCGCCTATGTATCTATGTACTGACAATGGAGCAATGGTAGCATATACTGGATATAAAAGGTTTAAAGAAAAAGGTGTGTCAGTATCCCTTGATTTTGAGGCAAAGGCAAGATGCAGAATAGATAAATTCCCACAATTACTTAGAAGCTTTCATGCCTAAGATTCCTGCAAAAATAACCACTGCAAAAAAGACAAACATAACCGCTAATATAAGCTCCATTCAAACCATCTCCGATATTTTTGTTTTATCTCAATTATAACAAATTCTTATAAAATGATGAGAAGTATGTGAGCTTTGTTAATTATTTTTAAATTCAATTTTAATTTTTCTTGACATGTAGAAAATTTTTTTGTATATTTTTGTTGGCCTTTTAATTCTATAGCCAAACCTTGGTAATTAAATAAGTTCTTGCAATCTTATTTTATTTGAGAAAGTGAGAAGTTAAGGATTGGTTTATTAAGTACTTAACGATTTATGTTTAATTAAGTATTAGTTCGGCAAGATGATTTAACAATTAGTGAAGCTAAGATATTGATAATATGATTTTATTTATTGATGTTTGGTTTAAGTTTATGCAGTAATTGTTTGAAAAAGATTTTTGAAAAGCAATTGTAAATATTTGATAAAAATTCAACTTTGCAATTTATCTATAAACAAATTTGGCGGAAATTGAATTTAAAAACAAAAAGGGGGAGACATTATATGGCAACCGAACATAATTTACCACCTCAACCATATAAAAAGTTTTTTGGAAGGCAGGACTCTATTAATAAAATAATAGAAACCTTGGTTGAAGGAGGAACTTTTATAGCATCAATTGATGGAGTTGGTGGTATAGGTAAGACGGCCTTAGCTTATTATTTTTGTAAAGAGGTTTTATTGCCTTCTAACCGATTTAATTTTCTAATTTGGTTAACAGCTAAAGAAACTGTGTTTGATCCTTTTTCAAGAGATCTTAAGGTAAAGGTAATTCGGAGTAATTTTAGGGGAATAGAAGAACTGATAGATACAATACTCAGCGTTACTAAATTTGAAGAACTGATAGATAGACCTTTAGAAGAAAAGAAAAGTTTTGTAGAAGATGAGATTTTAAAAAGTGAAAAAATCTTTCTTGTATTAGATAACCTTGAAAGCATTACAGATGATCAGTTCTTTGACTATATCAGACAAGATTTTAACAAATTTGCTGCTACGAATAGATTTTTAAAGGTTCTTACGACAAGCAGGAAAAGAAAGAAAATAGCTGATTTTCCTGTTGAAATTGAAGGCTTAGCTGTTGAGGATGCACTGAAAATGCTTAAGTATCTGGCTGCTGAATACAATATTAAAGACATTTTAAACGCCACAGATCATGATAATATCAGGTTAATAGAAAGGGTGGGATACATACCACTTGGCATAGAATTCATCATAGGACAGATGGCTTTAGGAAAAAGTAGAAGGCAAATTTATGATGAACTTCAAGGATATCCTAGTTTAAAAGATGCAGAAAATGAATCCGAAAAAAGAAAAATATTGTCCGATATAATCATGTTTTCATTTAAAGACATGTATGAAACCCTCACAGATGAACAACAATATGTATTTAAGGTTATTACTGCATTGGTAAGAAATAGAACCAAAAACGACATTCCAATCTCATTTGAGCTACTAATGTCAATAACAGGGTATAAAAAACAGGAGTTAGAAAGTTATCTAGAAAATTTAATAGATAACAATCTTATAACTATTACAAAGGACAATGAATATGTTCTCTCGGAGATGGCTATCAATTTTGTAAGACAATACTACGATGATTTTGGAAAAATTGAGGATAAAATAGTTGAAGAAAAGAATAAAATTGCCAATAGTGACTATAAAGCACTACCAGACAATGTTGAGTTGTTTCTTAACAAAGTTCGTGGACTAATTGATAATAATAGATATGAAGAGGCTGAAACAACGCTTTTAAATGCTTTGGATGTTATATCTAACGCTGACGCGCGGATATACTTTGAGTTAGCAAAAGTCCAAAAAAAATTAAAAAATTTTTATAAGGCTGAAGATAATTTCAGAATTGCATCAGAGCTAAACCCAAAAGATGTTAATATTTGGTATGAGTGGATTGACATGGAATATGACTACGAGAGATATAACATTGCTCTTAATTTAACTAAGAAGGCGCTTGAGAAGACAAATAATGATGTTCGTTTGGTTATTCAAAGGATGGGTTTTTTAAAACGTCGAGGCCAAGTTGACCTGATGAGAGAGGAAGTCAAAAAATATCTAGATATCTATGATAAAGAAGGAAGGCAGGTGGATTATTTAGAACTTTTAAGATACTGGAAAACTACTGAACATAATCTCTTTATTGAAACACCCATCCAACCTAAATATTATTTCGAAGCAGTAGAGATGTTGATAGAAAAAATCGATAATGAAACAGGAATTGAACTGTGCAGAGAAGCCTTGGAAATCTCAGATAAAATAGGCAAGACTGATAAGAAGAGTAGTTTTGAGAGTAAACTTAAAAACCTTGAGAGAAGAGCAATAAAGAATATACCTTTAAGGGTAAAAAATTTAAATAGACTTTTTAATGATAAAAACTATAGTGCAGCTAAAAAAGAGGCAATAATGATATTGAATTTTCCTTATGAGGATGAGGAATTTGAGAAATATAAAGATTACTTGAAAAATGCGCTACGCGTACTTTTGCAAATTTTAGCTTCTGAGAAAGATTATGATAGAGTAAAATCAACATTTGAAGATTATAATCTAATTGGTTTCAAAGATAAGAACTGCGTGGAAATTTATGAGAGAGCGAAAAAGGAGAAAAAAATAAATGAAAAGAATGAAATTATACGTAAAATCATGTTCAATATCCAAGAGTGTGAAGCAAAGCTTAGACAGTTGGTCATGTGGTCATTAGGTAACAAAGAAGAGAAATTAGTTGAGTTAGTTAAAAGCAAGAACAAATCAGAATGGATCGAACATTGGCAGTTAACTAAAAATAAAGCTTTGAAAAATGATGTAGCGTTGATCCACTATTCCGATTTATCTCACCTTAGAAGTATATTATCATGGGTTAAATCCGAAATAACTAATAATATTCAAGATAACTCAAAGAAAAATCAAATAAAAGAATTGTTAAATAATACAGTCGTATATTTAGAAAATTATATTAGTAAAGAGAGAAACGAATCATTCCATTCCCGTTTACAGCTATATGAAATAGAAGAATTAAATGGTTTTTTAGTTGATACAGGAAGAGCATTGGAAACTATCAATAAAATTATGGAATTAATAGAATGTTAATATACATTTCTGTAGAAAATATTATATCTTGGGTGAGAAATTAATGATTTTTATAGAATTTAAAAAGGAGACCCCACGGACTTGCGTCCTCAGGATGACAGCCAAGGGTTGATTGATAGATATTAGAAAAAGGGCAACCTTATTTGTCATTCTGAGCGAAGCGAAAAATCTCATATTTTCTTTTCAAGACAAGAAATTGAGAAAGAAATCTTTAACTTCGTTCAGGATGACGGAAAGATGAGCTTACGAGAATTTTGGAACACTCTTAACTTCAAATTAAGGATTTTTTAAAAACTTGGTTAATGTTTTATAAATTGTTAATTAATAAGGTTTTAACGGATTTGCTTTTGAGTAAAAATTTAGCAGGTTATATCTGAAATGTGCGGGCTATGTAAAGTGAGACGTGAGATAAGAATGTTAGGCGGTTTTAAATCCTATCTACGTTTCACGTTCAGTGTTTAAGTCCTGTCCTAACTGAGTGAGTTAGATAGTAAAATAAAAACTCAAAGGGCTTGCAAATGGATTTTTCTTAATTGCTAAGCCTTAAATAAAAAAATTCCCTCACTTTTTCACTTTCCATGTCAGAATTTTTAAAAAAGGAAGTTTGTATAAGTAAAGATAAGTTTTAAGAAATAGATGCCAAAATTTAAGGCAGATAGTTAAAAATAATTAATTCATAGGAGGTATGCAAGATGAAAAAACTTTTAGTAGCAACAGGAGTAGCGGTAGCTACAGCAACAACAATGGCAAACGCTGTAGAAGTTGGTGGTGTGAAAATTACACCAAATGTAGAAGTAGGGTGGCAAAAAGGAGAGATTAACTACGATGCGTATGAGTCTACTTCTATTGGAATTACTGCCACAGCCAACATTACAAGCAATGCAAAGACTGAGTTTAGCGTAGGACAGGTTGGTTTGGAAGCACAGTATAAAAACTATTTTGGTGGCATCAAGTATACTCATGACAGGTTTAAAGGAACAAGAGAGTATTACTATGAGGATAGCACAGGATATACAGAGAGCAGAACGCTTCGTTATTCAAGAACATTAGAAAGATATCTTGCTTATGCTGGATATCAATTTAATGTGAACAATGTTGAGCTAAAGCCTTATGCATCTCTTGGATACTTTAACTCAAATGCAGATAAAGGAAATTTTGTAGGGCTTGGCATAACAGGCAAGCTTAATCTACCATATGGTTTTGGAGTATTTGCGTCAGCTGAGTATGATAAAACGTTTGGTACTAAAAGTAAGTGGAACGACATTGTAAGTAAGGATATTAAAGATATTTGGGAAGTTTCTGCAGGCGTTAGCAAGAAGATTAATTTTGCAGAAATCTATCTTAAAACATACTATAGGGAGCATAAACTTAATGCTACTGAAGCAGGTGATTTAGGTGGCGGCGTGACTTACAATGTTTTCTATAATAATTACAAATTTAAAATCACAGGCTTAATGATAGGTGTGAATTTCTAATAACAAACATCCCTGCCCTATATAGGGCAGGGCTTTTCCATTCCTATCTATTGCATCTCTTCATCTAAGCATTCTTAATTGACTTATCTCATTCTTATGCTATAATATATCCAAACACAAGCTCAAGGAGTGTTTAGATGAAGAGATTAATTTTAAGTTTGATTATTACAGGAACTTCATTC
>Ga0080004_1151152_pt1 | contig 17330 bp, 19 predicted proteins | sample WasSprMetagenome_FD_69207 | JGI IMG/M metagenome (GOLD analysis project Ga0080004, IMG submission 69207) | Sulfidic aquatic microbial communities from Washburn Spring, Yellowstone National Park, USA - WS (SPADES assembly) (version 2) | ecosystem: Environmental > Aquatic > Thermal springs > Hot... | reverse complement strand
GTGAACTGAAGCCAATGTTGATGAAAGAGGAGATGCTCTATAGGAATCTTCAGAGAGTGCGGAGTGCTGGCATAGTAGGTGTTGATGTTGGAGGTGATGTCAAGATATTGGAGGAGATGGTTGAGGATGCTAGGAGGGAGATCGTTGATAAAGCTATCAAGGTTATTGCAAGATTCATGGATATAGCTGATACCCTATGATTGGATAGAGATGATATCAGTGGGTTGGCAGGGTTAGCTGGACTACTAGTCTACGATAAGTTCGCATCATATAGGAAGCCTATTAACTATCTTGGATTATACAAGGCTAAAGGTAGAGATGGCAGGAGGAATAAGAAGTATAACCGTAGAGTTCAGAGATACCTAATAACGCTTACGAATACAATTCTATGCAAGAATGGTGAGAAGCGTATACCAAGATACAGAGACTTAAGAGAAATATTGAAGAAAACTATAGACCTAAAGAAGTCAATGGGGCTCGCTGGGGATGGGGCTGGGGTATAAGCCCATGCAAGACCCATATGTCAGCTCTTATCATCCTCGGCGAGCCTAAAAGGCTCGAAGCGAGGATCGAGAATAGTTATTTATGGGTGGCTAAGGCTACCAAGCCAGCCCCTCCTCCTAAATTTTTAAATTAAAGCTTAATCCCGAATGATCTAACCATAGCTACAGTAGTGAGGTTTAGTTACTCAGATCCTGTCAACTAGGTAATACTTTTTGATTTTTTTCTTAACTATTCTCTACCCCGAGATTCTGGAAAATTCATGTCTTAGTAGTTGTAGAAACGTTTTATATGTTGTAAAGGATCCTTACAATGTTAGAGATGGATTACCTGCGTAAGCCGAGCTGGATTAAAGTTAGGCTGCCGGCTGGCCAAGAATATACTAGCGTTAACGCTGTTATGAGAAGGCATAAGCTACATACAGTATGTGAAGAAGCTTTATGCCCTAACATTTCTGAATGCTGGAGCCGCCTCAATGCAACGATAATGATACTAGGAGATACATGTACCAGGTCATGTAGATTCTGTGCAGTTAAGTCTGGGAAACCGGGAGGTATGGTAGACCTAGAAGAGCCTAAGAGGGTTGCTGAAGCAGTCCTGGAACTAGGGTTACGATACGTTGTTCTAACCTCCGTAACTAGAGACGACCTAGAAGATGGTGGCGCGTCAATATATGCTGAGGCTGTAAGAGAGATAAGAAAGAGGAGCAAAAACACCTTGATAGAGTTGCTTATCCCCGACTTCAACAGTAATGTTAAAGCATTAAAAACAGTCGTAGATTCGAGACCAGATGTTATAGGTCACAACGTAGAGACAGTGGAGAGGCTTACACCGCTAGTTAGAGATGCTAGAGCTGGATACGTTAAATCCCTAAGAACCTTAAAGATCGTAAAAGAACTAAACCCGGAAATATATACAAAATCTTCTATAATGCTCGGCTTGGGGGAAACAGTAGAGGAGGTTATCCAGTCAATGATCGATTTAAGGAAGGTTGGAGTAGACTTTCTTACACTCGGACAATACCTTAGACCCACTAAGAGGCACCTCCCAGTGAAAGAATACATCCCGCCTGGGAGATTCGAAGAACTTAGAAGAATAGGCGAAGCCTTAGGATTTCTGTACGTTGCCTCAGGCCCCCTTGTGAGAAGCTCATACCTTGCAGGAGAATTTTATCTGAGAACTCTAATAGAGAGGCGTGTGTAGGGTGGGCTGAAGTATGTCTCCTGAGAAGTTTGATGCGGTAGTAATAGGTGGGGGGCCAGGAGGATATGTTGCTGCGATAAGGCTTTCCCAACATGGTAAGAAGACGGCGTTGATTGAGAGAGAATCCCTGGGAGGGGAATGCTTAAACTATGGATGTATACCTTCAAAGATACTGATAGAGAATGTTAAAAACTTCTATAAACTTTCTAAGTCAGGTTTACTGAAGAATGGAGAATTTGACTGGAGTGCACTACAGGATAGGAGAAGGAGACTTGTCAGTAGGATTAGAGATGGAGTTGAATTTCTCTTAAAAGGATATGATGTAAAAATATACAATGGAAGAGCGCAGATTAAACATAACTTAGAGGTTAAGATAGAAGAGAAAAGCGGTCTCTCTAAAGAGGTCTATGGGGAAAATGTTGTAATTGCTTCAGGCGCTCTACCAGTATCTTTGCAATCGATACCATACGATGGGAGAAGAATCATAGGTGCTAGGGAAGCATTAGAGTTGTCTGAGATTCCTTCAAGCTTATTGGTAGTTGGTGGAGGGGCAATTGGGTTAGAGTTAGGGACAGTCTATGCAAAAATAGGAAGTAAAGTAACGATAGTCGAGATAATGGACCAGCTACTACCCGGAATGGAAAGAGATATCGCTAAACTTATCGAGAGAAGGTTGAAACAGATTGGTGTAGACATATACCTTTCGTCCCGTCTAATATCTGCAGAAGTTGGAAATAGTAAAGTAAAAGCTACAATAGAGACTCCCACTGAAACAATTGAAAATACTGCAGACTACGCTCTCGTTGCAGTCGGTAAGAGACCTTCAGTAAGAGATCTAGGAATAGATGAAATAGGCATAGAATTGAATGATAAAGGATTTGTAAAGATAGATGAGCATTGTAGAACTAGCTTGGAAAATGTGTATGCTGTAGGAGACATAACCGGACCACCATTCTTAGCTCATAAAGCTTCTAAGCAAGGTATAGTCGCTGCAGACAATATATGTGGTAGGGAGAAGACATTTGACCCTATGGCTGTGCCCTCCGCAATATTTACAGACCCTGAGATAGCTACTGTGGGACTAACTAGGGATGATGCAGAAAAGAGGAACTACAAGGTTAAGGTTGCGAGGTTTCCATATTCTTCGCTTGGAAGAGCTATCGCAGAAGAAGAAGCTGAAGGCTTCATTAGGATCATCTCAGATGAAGTATCAGGAATAGTTTTAGGTATCCAGATAGTTGGGAGTAGAGCTACAGAGATTATTGGAGAAGCAGCTTTAGCAGTTAAGAATAGGTTGACAGTTGAGGAGATAGCTGATACAATACATCCACATCCAACGTACAGTGAACTATATAGTGAAGTCTCTGAAGCAGTAATCTTTAAGCCGATCCATATGCTGGTGAGGTAGTCTTGAGAATACTGCGGGTACTAGACCTCGGATTAATAGAGTATGAAAAAGCTCATAATCTACAATTATCATTAGTTGAAGAAAGAATAAATGGGAAGACCCCGGATACACTTCTTATACTTGAGCACCCCCATGTTATTACCCTTGGAAGGAGGATGAAAGAATTTAAACTAGTGGTTGAGGGTGTCCCGGTCTACCATGTAGAGAGGGGTGGGGAAGCAACGTATCATGGACCCGGACAACTTGTAGGATACTTTATTGCGGATTTAAACCTGAACAATAAGTCGATAAGAGATCTCGTTTGGAGTATTGAAGAAGCTTTGATAAAAACTCTTAGAGAATTCGATATAGAAGCCGGTAGGCTGGAAGGCTATCCTGGGGTATGGGTCGGTAGTATGAAGATAGCATCTATAGGGTTAGCCTTGAAATGGTGGGTAACCTACCACGGTTTCGCATTGAATGTTAACACAAACTTAGAATACTTTAAGTTGATTAATCCATGTGGCTTAGACCCGGATGTTATGACTTCGATGGAGAAGCTCCTTGGAAGAAAGATTGATATGGAGATGGTTAAGAAGATACTGGTAGAGAAAATACTTGAAGTTTTCTCCTATACTCTGATAGACTTTCACAGAGTCTCAGAAAGTGAAGTGAGGAAGGCGCTAAGATTATGAGAGCAAGATTAACGTTCTCTGTATTGGTGGCTTCACTCATCCTATTCTCTCTCATTACTACAGGCTACTCAGTAAAGTGGATGAGGGTGGAGCCCAAGGTAGTTAAGATCACACCTGGAGCAGAAAGCATTGTTAGAATATACGTAGGTGAAGAAGTCAGGAATCAACGTGTTAAGTTAACCATCTTAGAAAAGCCTGAATGGATGAATTATTCATTCTCTATACAAGAAGCAAAAACACCTTTCCTCTCTAACCTAACCATAAAGATATCTAATAACGCTCCTACTGGAGATTACATTATAAGAATAGGTCTTTGGATGGGTAAGACATTGCTAGAAGAAGAAAACATTACACTAACTGTAATGCCGGAGTTCACGCCTCCGAAGCTATACTTTACTAATTACACTTGCCCGTTAACTATAGTAGTAGGTGAGAAGATTCCACTTGACCTATCCTTTACGTATCTTATAGTAAGTGAGACTCGGGTAAGAGTGAAGATCCTTTTAGATGATCAAGTTGAAACAATGGTAGAATTCCTATTGCATGGGAATGGGTCTATACCGGTTTATAGGCAGATAACTGCTCCAACAGAGCCTAGAGATATTATGATAACATCTATGATCGAATACTTTGACCCGAGCAATGGTACATGGATTATCTCAGACTTAAGGGCTTGTAGAGTTACAGTAACGACCATACCTACGGTTCTCAAGATAGTTGCTAATGGGCTACCTTCTAATGTTGAGGTAAATGCCCAGATACTAGTCCTCTCACAAGGATCTATAATTGAGAGGAAGGTCTCCAGTAACAAGGAGTATGTTGTAGACTTATCAATTTATCAACCATCTACGATACTAGTAGTAGTTGAAGATGAGATAACGCTATCGAATAACACGAAGTACGTGGCTGAAAACAATCTAAGAGAGATATACGTTGAGCCAGGCTGGACGATAAAAATCCAGTTCAGCTATTCTACCTTCTATCTAGTATCTATGAAGGTAGAACCTAACGACGATATCTTGAAAATACTTGAAAAGGATGAGTGGGTAAAGAGGGGGGGCAGCTTTCCGATTTCAGCTCCGAAAATACTCCAATCTAGTTCTAAAAGGTATGTATTGTCATGGATAAGTGTTGATGGAAAGATGGTCAACGATACCGGGATACTAGAGGTATATTCTCCCCAAACTATTACCTACAGGTACGTAGAATATAATAAACTGGGTGTTATAACGAGGGTTAAGCTTCCGTCAACTCTATCTAGTAAAGGATATTTCTTACAAGACCTTCTAAGCTATGTGGACGAGTCTTCGGGAGAATATTGGGTGGAGAGCGGAGAAGTAGTTAAGATACCGTATAGAAGATACACCTTAAATGATTATAGATTTCTTCCAGCTGGTTTCAAGTCGAATCTTAAACTTGAAATACATGGTGACTCAGCCAGTATAATTGTTAATGAAGCAGGCTTTGTTGAACTATACTATGATGTTGAAGTAAAGGTAAATATACTTGTTAGCTACTCCAAGATCGAAAAGATATGGAGAGAAGAATGGATACCAATAGGGTCACAGTATAAAATACAGCTGAGCAGTCTACTATCTCCAAGAACTATCGGTGAGAGGATAGAGCTTAGAAGTCTCAAATCAGACTTAGACTATGAGTTTGTAAAAGATGGAGAAGCAATTATTCTGGAAGTCGATTCTCCTGGTAATGTTGAGATAAATATAGATAGATACTTCCTAGTGAGAGTATACTCGATACCCTCGCTGGATAAGATGTATCCTTCATGCATAGGTCCACCTGACTTAACTGAGTGGAACTTAAGAGAAGGCTTCACTGAAATATGGGTTTTAGAGAAGACACCTTTAACATGCTATTTCCCTGAGAAAATAGATAACCAAATGATGTCAGTGTTATTTCTTAAAGGCCATGCGGGAGATACAGAATATACTACCCCTGGATTGAAATCATTTTACGTTAAGGAACCATTAACCATATACATGGAGTATAAAGTAGTCAGATACTTCCAGCTTAGGGGAAGAACGGATAGAGGGGTATTCATAGGTGGAGGGGTATATCCAGAAGGCGCTCAAGTCGCTTGGAGGGTTGAACCTCAGGAATATCCTGCAGATGGATTACTAGGTTTACTTGGATTTAGATGGCGAGCGTTAAATTCCATCGGGGTAGAAGATCTTCATGGAGACAGAGTAGTTGAGATAATATGGGTTCTTACACCATCAATTGATAGCCCGATACTTCAATTCCTCCAACTAACCTCGATCATCACCGTCTCCTATATTGCATATGTTTACCATAAGATGTGGAGGATCAGAGTGAAGGGAGCTATGCAAGGTGATGAGTATATTGAAGATTAAAGCATCCACGATTATTCTCTGCTTATCATTATTCTTCTTGATCATGGGAGTGACAGCTAACTCTACACAAAAGATTAATGAAACTAAGCTACAAGAGACTATTACAGAGACAATCTACATATACACTGGTATACCTGTTACCGAGACATCTACTAAGACTATTAGAGAGTATGTCACCGTAACTCAGACTATTACAGAGTTTTCTACAATCCTTCGAACTCAAAGCATAACAATCGTAAAGACAACGTCATCAACAATTACTGAAATAATTACAATCACTACACATGAATATCTTCCACTTGAGACATACTCCATCATGCTGGCATTAACAGCCGCTACATTCATTATTCTACTGATAATTCTTATAAGACTGCGTAAACCGGAAACTAAGCGGGTAGAAGGAGAGTGGACTTAACATATATTCTCTTAGCTCTATTGTTCTGTTTAGCTCTCTTGACACTTTACCTACAAAGCAGAGCAATCAAGAGGTAACAAGATGCGTAACTCTAGATATTAGATAGATGCCTTTACAAGGTAGCTTCGAAGTTGTTGTTTCTGGGGAATTCTAAAAGTCTGTTTACCAGATGGTTGATCCTTCATCATCTTCTCAGGCTCTTAAGCTTCATCACTAAGCACGTATGCATGATAAGTGCTAGATAAACTCTTCAGTTGTCAAGGTATAAGAAATTTTAAATTTCAGACTCCTTTATAGTTTCCTCTTCAACATTCACAGTCTCTTCCTCTACATACTCATCTAATGAATAGCATTCATCTAGGGATGTCTGAGTGTAATACTCCATAGAAACCACCCATATGACCTCTATTATCGCTCCACACTTCATACATCTTATCGTTACGCTGAATATGCCTCCACAGCAACATACATTAAGGTCTACAAGCTAACACCTATATTCCCAGCACCTATCCTAGTATATCTAACAGTTGATATACTCCACTTTCAGTCTAGAGTATAAAGAATCTATCTATCTAGGAGTATGCGTATATTGTGTTTGAAGGATTCTTAGTATTGATTGGTGTGGTGGGTGCTGTAATGTCTAGGCATCCAATAGATACTGGTATGGTGGAGGCTTTCAAGCAGCTGACTAGAGACTTAGCAGAATCCTTCGAGGGATATGGTGGAGAAGTAGAAGGAGGTGTTATAGAAGATGGTTAGGAGAGTATTCATTGATACTGCGTGGAAGTCTAAGAAGCATACATGCTACGACCCAGACAGAGACATCTTCTTCGAGGTTGATAGCCTCACAGAGCTCAAGGACTACGATGAAGTATATTTGGATAGCTCGTTGTTTCCAAATATGTGGCAGCAGTTGAGAGAGTTAATCAGTAATGGTAGGAGAATCTATTATTTCACTAGACCGTGGAAGTGGGATGAAATGCGGAGGGAAAGATTCAGAGATGAGTTGAAAGCTAGAATAGGCAAGGTATCAAAAGATGATAGAGGAGATGCATACATTCTATGGAAAGCCTGTGAACTATCATTGATTAAGAATAATACCCACAGATACTTTAAACCTTTAACTATCATTGATGTTGAGTTGAAGCCATTGTTAATGAAAGAGCAGATGCTTTACAAGAACCTTCAGAGAGTACGAAATACTAGCATAATCGGCATCGATGTTGGAAGTAACGTCAGGATATTGGAGGAGATGGTTGAGGATGCTAGGAGGGAGATCGTTGATAAAGCCATAAAGATTATCCCAAGATTCATTGATATAGCTAATAGTCTAGGACTTGATAGAAGTGATGTGAACGGGTTAGCAGGATTAGCTGGACTACTAGTCTACGACAAGTTCACCTCATATAGGAAGTCTATCAATTATCTTGGATTATTCAAGGCTAAAGGTAGGGATGGCAGAGGGAATAAGAAGTATAGCCGTAAGGTTCAGAGGTATCTAATAATGCTCGCAAATACAATTCTATGTAAGAATGGTGAGGCACGTATACCAAGATACAGGGATCTGAGAGAGGTATTGAAGAAGATTGTAGACTTAAGGAAGTCAATGGGGCTCGCTGGGGATGGGCTGGGGTATAAGCCCTAGCAAGACCCGCACGGGTCTATTTGTCGTCCTCGGCGAGCCCATAGGCTTGAAGCGAGGACCGAGAAATTTTGTCTACGGATTGCTAGGGCTACCAAGCCAGCTCCTCCTCTTAAGTTCTTATTGAGAACATTTCTATTGAATATATCTCAAAACTATTTAAGCTTCTACTCTTTTTAAACCGAGATCTGGCAAGATACAAGTATTTGTCGATAGTGTCCAAATAACGGGTTTATATTAGCTGAAGATCTCCCATAGTAGCCTCGAGAGTAGAAATAGGTTATTTGGACACTATCTATTTGTCCATGTTAACTTTTAAATAGACCATCAATGAGATTGTTCTAGAATGGAGAGGATAAAGAAAAGTAGATTCGTAAACCTTTTTAGAGGAGTCTTCTCTGATAGGGTAATCTTCTTCGAAATCATGATCATGCTTCTAATACTTACTATAGCATTCTTTGTTAGAATCCTACCTCTAAGATGGGGACCCTACCTAAGCGAGTTCGACCCATGGATGCAGTATAAGGAGATGAAGTATATTGTTGATAGAGGTTGGCCAGGCTTTGTAGATTTCTTCACATGGCATGATTACGATTCATGGTATCCCTATGGTAGGGATGTTGGGCGAACAGCTTTTCCAGGAGTACCATTCCTAGCCGCATTCATATACCATCTACTGCATGGTATAGGGTTCAATATTGACCCGCTAGAGTTAGCGGTCTTCTTGCCTACTATAATGGGCGTTATTACAACGTTAATCGCATTCTTTCTAGGTAGAGAAGTTGGAGGGAAGCCTGCAGGCTTCATAACCGCATTCTTGATAGCTTTGAGTACTGCGAGTATTCAGAGAACACATCTCGGATGGTTTGACGATGAGAGTGTAAGTATACCGTTCATGATGCTTGGATTCCTGTCATATATTCTAGCGACCAAGAAAGATAGGACATGGAAGACTCTAATAATATATTCGGTAGTAGCTGGATTCTCACTGGGGTATGTTACAGCAACGTGGGGGGCTTCTAGATTTCCAATAGCCTTCATACCCATATTTACTGCAGTACTAGCTTTCATAGGTAGGTACAGAAGAAAACTTTTAGTTGCGTACTCTATTACTGCCCTCCTATATGGATTAATAGCTGTAATGGTTCCAAAGCTCGGTATAGGTTTTCTAAAAGAAGCGACAATGGTTATCTCTATCTTTGTCTTCATCTATCTATTATCTTTTGAGCTGTCTAGAATTAAGCACCATAGACTTATGAATCTCCCCCACTATATATTAATTACGAGCATAGTTGGATTTATTTCGTTACTCTCGATCGGCAGCCTTGGACTGCCTGGATTAAAATTCCTCAGCATTGTTGTCCCATCCTTAAGGTCTGTACTCCCAATAGTGATATCTGTTGCTGAAAACCAAGTATCTACTTGGGCAACGATATTCTCTGATGCTGGGTTTAAATTATTCTTGGTTCCAGCTGGGATATATTATCTAGCTAAGAGAAGAGATGATGTCGACGTATTCATGATACTCTTAACTGTACTCGTTGTTTATTTTGCTTCTACAATGGTGAGATTAACTATCCTTGCTGCTCCTGCGATAACTATTACTGCAGGGTTTGGTTTATCAGAAATCTTGAGAGGACTCGCAAGAAACATTAGCATAACTTATCACAGGAAAGAAAGAGTGAGACCGATAGGTATAGAGTATTATATTGTGACACCAACCCTTATCTGCGGCTTACTAATATTCAGTCTCGTTCCATCTACTTATGGTGTTGGATACTCAATATCTCCTATAGATGTTGGGTACAGTCCGCCAACCGTTGTGTCTTCTAGCATGCCGATTAGGTCGAGTGTTCCAGACTGGCTTAAAGCTCTCAGCTGGATGAGGGATAATCTTCCACCTAACGCTGTAGTTGCCTCATGGTGGGATTATGGATACTGGATAACTGTATTAGGGAACCATACTAGTATAGCTGATAATGCAACATTGAACACTACCCAGATAGGTGAAGTAGCTTATGCATTTATGTCTGATGAGGAGGCAGCGTATACTGTATTCAAGAAGCTTAAAGCCACCCATGTCTTAATCTTCGTAACCCATACAGTCTATACAACGACTAGTGGGAACGTCCCAATGTTACTCGGGTATGGAGATGAAGCTAAATGGATCTGGATGCTTAGGATTGCGAAACAGGTTGGATACAATTTCACAGAATCCGAATACTTAGGCGAGAATGGAAGACCCACCGAGAAATTCTGGCAGGATACACTTCTAGGCAAGCTAATACCATATAAACCACAACAAGTCTATACCGGCGTTACGGGACACATCTATCAACCCTCAACCTTGAATCACTTTAAATTAGTTTATCAATCAGCCGAGCCATACTCTAGCTATGCATACGTCTACATATATGAGATAATAGATTAACTTGTTTTAGGGGAGGGAGAATGGATGAATGCTATCCTATATAGTAGGGTTCTCTACTAGGTTGTTCTCCCCTTTCTGGGAGTATCTGTCCAAATCCTTTCTGGAATTCTTCAATAAGCTTTTTCTGCTTCTGAATCTCTACATCAAGCTTCTCCATATCGATCTTGAACTTTAATGCTTTAGACAGTACTTCTAGTAAACGTTTTGCAGCAGCTGGGTCGGGTAGATATGAGTAGACTTCAGATACGAGGATGAATGTTAAGTCACCGCTCCTTGCAAAGAATGAAAGCATATATGCTCCCAACCTATCGATCGGCAACGTATCTAGGTTTGGGGAAAGCTTAGCTCCTGCTTCGAGTAGGCTTTTAGCGCTATCCATGCTTGTTGAGGCAATATACACATTGGATTCACCGAAGATTCTCGAGCTTGATAGTAGATAGTATGCTTTAATACCTCTAGCTTTAAAGAATTCGTAAAGTTTCTTTGCAACTAGATAGCTTCCTTCACTACTCTCTATTGGGAAGTTCCTCAACATTATAACAAGCTTAACATCTTTATCATAGAAGTATAATTCTATTTTTGGTTGACTCGCTAATCCCTCATCATTAACTATGCTCACCTGAGGGAAGTGTGGAGACTTTATCTCACCTATCTTAACTGGACGGAGAAATTCGATTAAATGTGTTAGAGCTATGTATCCTGCTGCACCTGGGCTAGGAGACGACTCAAGGAGGCTTGACCCACTCAGATCTGCCTTCTCCCCTTCATCATTTAAAATTATCTTTGCGTCTTCAAGCTCTGTAAACTTCCATCTATTAGTCTGCCCAACCATCCTTCTCACTCTACTAAAGATTTATCCCTACTATTAAATCTGAGTGGGTCAAGATTTATCCCCAATATTTAACTCCCATAACCCCTCCGTCTTTATCTCTAGTAACAGAGTCCGTGCTTGTGTCAGGCGATAACAGGTCTTCTCTCTCAATCCTTTTTTCTCTCGCAAAGCAAGCGTTACAAAAGTTGAAAAAACATATACCTTACCCTCTCTGGCAGGTTCTCAATACCACCATACTGAATCCTTCGGATGGGTATCTCAACACCATTAATAGGTAACGCTCCTACCATCTCCGACCCCACCGAAACCCTCGGAATCTTCGCATTGTTTTCTGGCGATGGGATTGAAAGTATCACCCTACTACCATCCTCTGAATAGATGTGATGTCCAGTCTATGCGGAGTCAAGTTCACTATCCTAACCATCCTCCTATCACCTCCTTGAATGAAATTATCATCAACCCTACCTTAAACACTCTAGGCCGCAGCTATATACTTCTCAACCGCCTCCATTACCGTCTCTTCACCTATCAGATCTCTTTCTTCTAGCCATGAGAATAAGCTTAAGATGCCTATTCTCTAATGATATATTAATGGGGTGAGCTGAAGCTACTTTTCCACCACAATAGGGGCAGGAATCCTTCCTCAGAGTATATCTTCCACACTTTAGACACTTATTTATGAGTGACTTCAAGACTCTTCTACCAATTCTCCTTCTCCACCGAATTCCTTGATAACGCTAATACATTTGTCTGCTACTTCTCGAAGTAGTTGTCTTACTCTTTCTTCAGTATCTGCTTCAACTCTTAGCAGGTATCTAGGGGAGCCCTTAGTTGTTATGTTTACAGTCTCGCCTTTTCGAGCCATTTTTAAACCTTCTTCGATAGCTTTACGAATATATTCAACTCCATCCCCCCTTTTACATGTTACTATCAGATCTTTCTTTAAAGATACTTTCTTCATTTTAATCTCCTGTTTTACCAACTCGACCAACTTATTGAAGAGGCTGTCTTCAAGCTTAAGCCATTCAGGTGGAGACCCGTTCTCGATTATATCTAGGAATACATCATATAGTTCTAATCCTCCTTGCTTGGCTGGTTCGATGATAGTCTTCTTTAGTTCATCCTTACTTACACCCGTTTTTTCAGATAAAAGATTCAAAACACGTTGAACTTTCTGTCTCCTCTTCAATTCTAGTATCTTCTGTTCTCTCTCCGTCTTCTCAACCCTTCTCAATGAAAGATCAGCTTGACGGAGGTGAGGGTTCGTTCTTAGTATCTTAAAGACCTCTTTCTGACCTTCTCTCAAGTAATCTCTTATGTTTCTTACCCATTTGAGAGAAATCTCAGAGATATGGACGAATCCTTCCCATCCTGGATAGTCTATCAGCTCTACATATGCTCCAAACCTCTCTATCTCTTTTACTACTCCTACGACTACTTCTCCTATTGAAGGTGATTCTTTCTCAATGAATTCAGCCATAGCGTTCGAGCACCTTCCCTAGGATCTTTGCCTTGCCCCCCGTTGGTTTGGCAAGGATTGATCCACATACTTGGCATGCGACTCCGGTTTTCGCATGGTCGAAGACTATCTGTCTATGCCCACATTCATTACATTGTACTACTAGAAAAGATGATCTTGGCTTGGGTATTAGCTTAGCCCATTCAGTCTCCAATATCTTCCACCTACTCTACTAGACTTCATTTAATAGGTAGTTAAAAAGAATATTTCCAGTAAGTCTGATTGAAGATTAGGTTTGAGGGAACGGTCTAAATTTTACGTCTTCATAGGTAGTTATAGATTCTTATCCTAGAAAAGGATAACTATCAATGAACTGAATTGGATAGAGCAGGCTTGAGAGACATTATTCTTCTCACTCTAATCTCTATTATTTAGCATTCCTTATAGACTATCTCTTCTACGTCTACATAGGGTTTTAGACGGCTTAACATTGCTGGTCTGCGGTTTCTTATAATGTATACGCCTCCTGTGGCCACTTACGTTGTTGGAGGATGAGGTCCGATAAGGAATCCATTCAAGATTAGTAAACGCGTAGCTTATTTATACTTTCTTGCTCCATTTATAGCATTTCTAACATTCTTGATCTACATGTTGATAATCTAATCTATGGGAGTATTCTTAAGATACATCGCTTAGTCTAATTGCATAAATCTTTAAGAGAAGGTTCTCTTTCATCGTATTTGAGGATAGTGAAAAAGATTACAGTTGGCGTAGTTGCTGTTTTAGGCGGGCTGCTGGTGTTTAGTGTGAAGTTTATCTCGTTTCTTATCTCAAACTCAGTTGCCTTATTGTCTGATGCTCTAGAATCAGTGGTAAACATAGCTGCATCTAGTATAATGCTTTTTTCAATATATGTTTCAGGAAAGCCTCCTGATGAAAGCCACCAATATGGTCATCAGAAGATTGAAGAAATATCCAGATTAATTGAGGGCATACTCATAATAATAATCTCGATTCTCCTCCTATATACTGCTTTTAACAGGTTCCTCAGCCCAGCTGAACTACATTCCCTAGCCACTGCAATCTCAGTATCCATCATAGCGGCCGTAGTAAACTCTGGAATCGCATACATGCTCTTAAAAGAATCAAAGATGAAAGGCTCACCTGCTTTTGAAGGAGATGCTAAACATCTCTTCTCAGATGTCTTATCCTCTATAGCTATTTGGGTAGGCTTAGCAATAGTATACTTTACAGGATACTCATTTATTGACCCACTTCTCGCGATAGGCGTAGTAGCATTCATTACGAAGATAGGGCTCGACCTAATTATAAAATCATCAAACTATCTAATGGATCCAGCATCAAGAGAAGCTGATAAGAAGATACGTGAGATACTTGAAAGCCATAGAAATCTATTCTCAGAGTATCATGAGCTTAAAACTCGTAGAAGCGGGAACATGATATTCTCAGAGCTACACTTAGTAGTTAGCGATACGATGACAGTAAAAGAAGCACATGATATTGCAGACCACCTAGAAATAGAGATAAAGCAGGGACTCCCAGATGTAAACTTAACGATACATATTGAACCTGAATCAGAAAGAAAAAGTCTCAAGACTATTAAAGGATACAGAAGATAGGTCAGCTTATGATTATCAGAAGAGAAACCTAGAATATAAAATCCAATCGGAAAATTGTAGACTGCATGAATCTACAATGCCAGCTAGTTAAGAGGAGTAGATAAACACTAAACTATCCACTGTGTTATCATGATATTTTATAATACTTGTGTTCGTTAAGTATGTTGGACCATTTAGGACCCGTGTTCATTCTTCTTTTGAGAAATCTCCGATTACTGGCTTGATTAGTCTTAGCATATCTTCTGATTTCATATGTATAGAGACTGTATGCAGACCTGCATTAAAGTTAACCCATGTATTATCTAGAACAGACCTGTCAAGATAAGTTTTAAGACCATGAAGATTCCCGAAAGGATGTACTGACCCAACTTCGCATCCAGTTTTCTCCAATACTTCTTTAGGTGACGCAAGCTTAAGCTTCTTAACCCGTACAATCTTTGCAAGTCTTTCTAAATCTATTTTTCTATCGGCCGCTACTAAGCCTAGGATAAATTCTCCATTAGATGTTTTTAGGACGAGAGCTTTAACCCCGGTTTTTAATTCTACTCCTCTAACTTTAGCAGCCTGCTCAGAAGTGTAAACAGGCTCATGCTCATGAACGGTATACTCTACGTTATTCTCATCCAACAGCTTCTTGAGAGCATGGAATTCATTAACTCCCATCTAAACCATTCAATTTAGAACGTAGCCTAAAGATAAATATTGAATAGAGTAGTGGTTTCTTAAATGAAGTTTGAGAATCAATCTGGAAAGTTAAAGTTTCAAGGTCTGAATCCGTTATATCTCTTAACTGTCTAAAATTAGAAGACCAATCTGAAAAATCTATAAAAGAATTGTCATAGATTTCCCCATCGAGATTATATGAAGTCAAGTTAAGCATCTCGTATATTCTCTAATCTGCGGCTCCGCATACTTTCTTTTAACTTATTCTTGATTGTGGAGGAGAGTTTTCTAGCTTCCTCAAGAATTTCTGTTTTTCCCGCGAGGACTATCCCGTTCTCTAGTATTTCTCTTCCAAATCTTCTCTCTTCCTTAATTATGTTGAAGAATTCGTTAATTGTTAGAACTCTTGGTTCAATATCCAGAGGAAGCCTCGGATCTATGTAGTGACTTATCCTATCAAGGGGGTTGGGTGGAGCATCCTCTACTAGAATCAATACATCAATATCGGAGAAAGGTGAATAAGTCCCTTTAGCAAGAGACCCGAATAGTATTACCGCTTCCGCTCTTCTCTTACTAACTAATTCTTCAGCATAGCTTTTCACTCTCTCCATGATATAATCAATGTTAAGCTTGAACACCTTTACTTCTACAGAATTCAATAATTTCCCTTGCATACTGTATCGCCCTTATTGCATCGTTTTTAGTATAATAATCCATTGGGGCGCCTTCAACATGGAAGTTAGGATAGCGTGTTGGTATATAGTTTCTATCAAGTTCTTTTGCTTTCTCGATAAGGCCCGAGTCAGGTTTAAGCTCATCTTTAAGATTTTCAAGCATTCTTGACACTGAATGACCCCAAACCTCCATATTTCTACTCTCGTAGAGAGCTTTAACAGCTTTCTCAGCAGCTTGCTGAGCAGCAAAACATGCCCACTCATAACTCCCAAACTCTAAAGATAACTCTGCATGCTGTAAATCTCTTAATGCCTGCCTCATCCAATCCTTAGCTCTAGAAGCCAGTTTAAACCCCCACGGAAAGTAGTTAGACGCTTACATATATTCTTTCATCGTAGCTTCTAATGCAAGATTACAAAAGGATATAAAGATTATTAGAGCCAGTTACTCATGCGAAGTGAGAGGCTTTAATCTAGAAATTCTAAACCGAGGTCTGGCAAGATACAAGTGTTTGTCCATGTTAACCATGTTCTTCTCTGGCTTTCTTCCATTCCTTCGCTATCCTTACAGAAAGAGTTGCGACTTCTACAGCGTTTTCTCCGATCAATACGAAGAGAGGTTCTTTACCAATTCCAGCAGATTTATAGGATATCCTATCTAGCAACTAGGTTCTTCATAATCCGTTGTCGGATAGTTAACGTTTTATAACTATCCGTTCCATCTCAGCTTCTGGGGCTTCATAGGTGGCTTTCAGGGGCAACGGCGCTCCCCTCATCCTGAGCATATTCAAACATCCAATTACATCTCTATCATCTTCATATCTACATTTTCTGCATTTTAATCGCCTATGCCTATTCGGTGCTCTCAACCTTCCACCACATATCGGGCATAGGCTCGAGGTCCCCCTCGGGTTTACGTATACAACTGGTAGGCCTTCAAGCTTAGCCTTGTATTCAATGTGGAACTGTAGTTTCCTGAAGTTCCAACTATGCAACCTCCTGTTGAGTATTCTTCCCTTGTTTATACGTTTCCTTATCCCCTTCAGATCTTCCATTATTATCCCAAAGCCGTGTTGTTTTGCGAAGTCTACGATAACCCTTGAAATCTTGTGGCATAACTCCCTTGTCTTCTGTTTCTCCCTGCTAGAATATTTTTTTCATCAACCTCTCCACGGTCTCTGGTTTGTATTTGGCAAGTTTCTGGATATTCCTCCTAATGTTAAAGTAGGTTGTGTGGATTGTTCTAAGACTGTGTTCTATCCTCAAGATGTGGGGTTCGAGCCGACCCCCGTTACATTGAATTCGTTGATGTCTATAGCTATCCAATCTTTCATGTTCTCCAAATCGACTTCCTTCTTGAACGGGACTATTATCTTATTCTCGTTTATCGTTATCTCACCAGTCCTGCGCTCCCCC
>Ga0080004_1126929_pt1 | contig 17333 bp, 16 predicted proteins | sample WasSprMetagenome_FD_69207 | JGI IMG/M metagenome (GOLD analysis project Ga0080004, IMG submission 69207) | Sulfidic aquatic microbial communities from Washburn Spring, Yellowstone National Park, USA - WS (SPADES assembly) (version 2) | ecosystem: Environmental > Aquatic > Thermal springs > Hot... | reverse complement strand
CCAACACGTTGCGGAAGCCAGTCAACATTGAGTACGTCTACACCAAGCCGCGGCTTGAGCTGGTAAACCCCTGGAGAGGCCTCGTGAAGATCAAGGCAGACGGCCCCGTGGCCGGCTTCGCCTTCTACGCCCAGCGCGGCGGGGCGTGGGTCAAGATAGGCGAGGTGTCGACCAAGGTGGGCAATGAATACAGAAACTGCATATTGGTCAACGCCTCCAGGCTATTCCCCTGGGATCCAATCCTCGTCCTGCCGCTGGTGGAGGAGAAGCTAGAGGCTACGCCAGGAAGCACAGTTACGATGTGGCGCCCCGAGACTGCGCTTCTGTTTAAGACCTGGGCCGACGTGGTGGGCTACCCCAAGGGTGCTAGGAGCGAGCTGGCGGTGGTAGGGACATGCTGACTTTTAGGTACCTCCTCACCGCCGTTGCGGCCGTCGTCGCCACGGCCGCGGTGGCGGCGGCTGTGTTGGGGGTGTTTAGCTCCAGCCAGGCGCCGCTTGTGTCTGCGGCGGCGTCTATAGCGGCGGAGAAGGCGGCCCACCTAGACACTCCAGTAGCCGTGAGGCTGTACCCCGCCAACTACACATACACAGGCGGCAGGTGGGTGCTCACCGACAGAGCCAGCCCCGGAGCAACAGCCGTGCCGGTCTACGTGCTGGGCCTGGGCCAGTGCCCGCCGTCGATTCAAGACATGTTCGGCAAGACCTACACACGGAACAACGCCACCGTCGCCTTTACCAACTGCGTCTTGGTCATGCCGTGGGTGGAGGGCAACGCCATCACCCACTACGCCGCCACCTGCCGCTCCGGGACAGACTTCAGGCCCGAGACGGCTGAGGTGGAGACTTCTGGGGTTAAGGTGAGGCTGGTGGTGGTAAACTGCTGATTTTTCCCAAACCCCAAGGTTTTTCCTCCTCTCATGTTTAAGCCGTCATGAGGCTTGAACTGGCGTTTATACCGGTGATATTCGCGCTGGCGGTGGCGGCCATGGTGTTCGTCAAGCCGGTGGAGGTGAGCAAGACTGACCTGTCGGCGGTGTTTCTCTACTGGCCAGAGGCGTATAGATACGCCGAAAGAGGCGACTCCTCCGCTGTGGAGCGCATAACGGGCCTCGCGGCGTGCGCCAGCTCCGGCGTGGTAAACGCCTACCCGGGCCTGGCGTATAAGGCGTTAAGTCTCTACTGCCGGTTTAGGCCGTGATCGAGGAGTACCTCGACCTCGTGGCGGTGCTGGCTATGGCCGTCGTCGCGCTTGTGGCCTTCTTCGGCGTATCTTATGTGTCGTCGCCCTCGGTGTGCAGTGCGGCTAAGGCCGTTCTGCAGAACCCCGGGTCGGAGCTTGTGGTGTGGGGCAGGTTTAGATACAGCGCCGACTCGCAGTACGTCTACCTCTCATGCGGGTTGGCTGTCCCCCGCTCCTCTGTCCGCATAGAGAAGACGGAAGGGGTGTTGAGGATCGGCTCCACGGCCGACGGCCTACTATACATCAGGTAGGCGGAGATAGGGTTTTTCTGGCCACCCATCCACGGGCTTATGCTCAGACTCAAAAAAGGGCTGGCGGACATGCTTGAACAAGACACAAACAACAACGCACTTGCCGAGTCTCCGCCTCAGATGGCGGATGCGCAACAGGCGGCGAGCGCGCATCCCCAAACCACCTCCGACTCGGAGTGGGGGCAACTCCTCATAAAGCTCCTGGCCGCGGCGCCTGAAGACGTGGCGCATAAGCTGGTGAACTGTCTAGACATCAACCTAATCGCCAAGATGCTGGAGGAGAGGGGAAACGACCCATACCTCAAGGTTGCCCTGCTGTTGCTGAAGAAGTAAGTTTTTTCCCAACCCCACTGGCGTCTGTATCTGGCATTTTATGTGGCTTCTGCGGGCTTGGGAGAGGAAGTCCGCATGTGTCGAGCTTCTCTGCGGCGGCCTTCTCAGTTCAATTTCTACTGCTTTGACCTAGCTTAGCCATGACCATTAAGTACTACGAGGAGCAGGAGTTTAGGAAGAGGTGGAGGAACGACCTCCCGCGGGAGGTGGTTGAGCGGTGTCTCGAGGAGGCTAGGGCCACTGGGAACATCTTCCGGGCCCACACGTGTGCAATCCAGCACTACATCGTGATGCGGAACAAGCCTAAGGAGAAGCCGCCCCCCTCCAAGAAGCGCCCCAAGCCGCCGGCCGAAGAGAAGAAGCCCGCCGAAAAGGAGGCGCCGCTTTTTTTGAGACTGCCGTGGCAGGCGTATGTGGCTACGGTCGTCTTAGTCCTCGCCCTCATCCACCCCCTCATGGTTCTCCTAGCGTTGCCCGTAGCCGCCCTGCTCTACGTCGTTAGGCGCAACACCATACCCATGTGGACTGAAGGCGACGCTTTGGTTTGGGAGGGGAGGCGGCTACGTTTCTACGAGGTGGAGCGGGTGTTTAGAGACGTAAACGGGATGGGGCCTCTTGAGTTCAGCAACATCTTGATAACCACGACCCACGTCTACAGCGGCATATACTACCGCGCCGGGAGGGCTTGGATCCTCCTCGAAGACGGCGTAGACGCGGAGGAGGCGAGGAGGGTTCTGAGGCGCTTCGGCGTCGTCGTCAAGCCGAAGCCCAGCGAGCCGCCGGTGGCGCTTCCGCGGGAGAAGGCTGGCAAATACCTGCCGTGGGCCTTCCTCCCCCTCCTCTCGGCGGCGGTCAGCCCGGCGGCCGCCGCTGTGTCCATCCTGCCGATTGTATTCATCGTCATGTTCACAATGCGGGACGTCGGGCACAGGCCGCAACCGCCGAGGCAACCCCTCACCAGAGACGTCATGTACTTCTCCGTGCCAGACCCCCAGTCCATACACGCCATCGCCCGCGCCGCCCAGCCCCTCATAGAGGAGGCGCTTGTGGCGTGGAGGGTGGATCCCGAATACGCCCTCCGCCTCGAGAAGGCGGGCGGCTGGGCGGAGCGCATGGCTTGGTGGACAGCTTCGCAGTGGCGTCTTCAGCGGCTTGAAGTCATACAGGTGGCGCGCCAACGTGTATTGAACCTGCGGGAAAAGGGCTTTCTAGTAAATGGCATTTTGATAGGGAAGACAGCGGCATTCTCCACAGGCCACCCAGCGGTACGCATAGAGGCCTTCACCCGCGACTTGGCCGAATTCACTCCTTATGCGCTGTTGCTCGCCCCGACGGAGTGCAGGGAGACCAGCGTTGTGCTCGGCAACGACGACGCTGGCCGCACGGTGTGTCTCAACCCGGAGGAGCTCCAGACGCCACATATGATCATAATCGGCAAGACTGGCGCAGGCAAAACCACGCTAGGCATCAACATAGGCATCCAGTTGCGGCGGAAGCGCGGCGTGGCGCCCGCGGTGATCGACCCCCACGGCCACTGGGCCGTGCTTGCTAAGTGGTTGCCCGACGTGCAGATAATCGATGCGAGACATTACATGCCACCACTCCGTCTCACAGACGAAGACGATGTAGACCTCCTCCTGGACATACTCCGCGCCGCTGGCATACAGATATTCGACGCCCACTTCACGGTGCTTCTTGAGGCGCTACGCCGCGCCGCGCAGGAAAAAGACACATCGTACAAAAACATTATCAAACACCTGGAGACCCTCAGGAGGGATCCCGCCTTCGCCTTCGTGATAGACTCCATCCTAGGTCGCCTGGCGATGCTGGCGCAGATGCAGATGGCTAAGGTGGACTTGACGAAGCCGCTAGTCGTCCACACCAGTGGCGACACCTCTCCGTCTTCCACCATGAAGCTGGTGACGTGGATAATCTGGCTAGTCACCGAGGCCAAGGCCACGTGCCCCAACCCGCCATGTAAGATGCGCCTGTTTTTGGTGGTAGACGAGGGCCACATACTCATGAAAAACACGCTGGTGCTGTCTAGGACTTGGCGCGAGCACAGGAAGTTCGGCGTCGAGGCGGCCGTCTTCACGCAGAGCATTGCCGAAATCCCCCAGGACTTGATCGAAAACAGCGGCGTCAAGGTGGTGCTGGCGGTAGAGCCGGAGGCGGTGCCCTACATCGAGCAACGCCTCCACATAGACCGCACCGTCGTGGAGCGCGTCGCCTACGAGTCTTTGCCCGAAGAGCGCGTCGGCATCATCCGCGTGGAGGGCAGGGCGCCGATATACGTGCGGCTGACGCCACCAGATCACCGATAACCCTGCAACATCGTTTCAGCGTTTTTCCGCCTCTCCTTGCAGGCACTTCCACACAGGACTTGGCTCACAGGCATAATTAATGTAAGTCCAGACCTGCAGACATGTTGATTTTTTAATCGATGCACGGAATTAATTGGATTGTTGGCTGGATAGGTTAAATTTATGCCAAATGGGCATAGGTGCTTACTCTCGCCCCCCGCTCCCACCGAGAAGCTGGACTTCCATACGCCATGTGAAGCTCTGCGTTTCGCGGACGCCATGTTTGGGTTTATCCAAGCAGAGGTATACGTGGAGAGCTGGCTTGTGGCAAACTTCTACTACTGTACCGCTATGGCGACAGGTTGGTCTTCTGCATATCGCTGGAGCCGCCGTTTTTCGCAGACTGCCACATCGACAACATCGTTGTGAGGACTGCAATGCGGGCTGTACCTGAGGACGAGCTCATCGAGCACCTGGCTCAATACAGCGCAGTGGACAGGGCTGTTGGCAATTCTCTTCTACACGAACGCCCCCACGAAGCCGCCTATCACCACGTATCTTCATAAAGCCGTCGGAGCGGTACAAGGTGGTTGTGTTCAACAAATCAATCCAAGAGCTTTGGAGCTCCTGCAGACGTTCTAATTCAATTTCTGCAACAGCCAAGAGGTCGGCATGTTTCTTGAACTCCTCCTAGAGCCGAGGCCTACGACCACATCAACAACCACGACCTACATCACGCCGATACCTGGGGCGGACTACCAGGGCATCGTCCTCCCAGGCGGGCTGGCGTTTACTTGGAACAGCGCAGTTACTGTTACAATACTCGCCATTGTTGTGCTGATAGAAACCCTCAAGCTCCTCGGCCGCGTCCAGAGACTGGAGGTTGCGCTTGCCGACGTTTTGAAGGAGATCGCCATCTTGTTCACTGTGGTGTTCTTCATCATGAACCTCTGGCAGTTCGTCCCGGTGTCTGTAGCTCAGCCGCAGGATGTTGAAAAAAAGCTTGAGAATGTAGTGGAAGAGGCCTACTGCAGAATGGTGAAGATGGAGCAGTGCGTAGCAAACCTCCGCCTATCCGGGCCTCTGGGCGCCTATGCAGGGTATGCAGAGGCCAAGTTCTCTAAATTCAAGACGCTTTTTGAGCAGGCCGTGTGGATGTACAGCCAGCTGTTAGGCCTTGCGCGCTACATCATTACATACGGCCCCACCATCCTCGCCGCCGGGATGCTGATATACGCCGCTTGGCTGAGGAAGGTGGGCGGCGTCGTCATTGGCATATTCATCGGGCTTTGGGTTGGGCTCGCCCTGCTTGCCGGGGCTGTGAATATCAACACCAGTTGCAACAACAAAATCGGGGTGTGGAAGGATGACTTTACGCCAGTGACGTGTGCAGGCTGTGACGACAAAATAATCGACGCCATTACTGACTATTTAGAGTGGCAATTAGTAATTGCATATGCCTGGGTGTTTCTCATGGCCGCTCCTACAATCGGCGGGGCAATAGGCTACCTCCTAGGTCTCTGATTCAATATTTTCTATTCTTTACGCAGGGTCAATGAACTACAAAACAATAACAATAGCGTTGATAACGCTGGCGGCAGTGGCAATGGCCGCCGACGTTGGGGCGGCGGAACAAGCCGCATCTGACTTCCTCAACAATGTGAAGACTGGCGTCTGGGCGGCGTCCATCGCTTCTGTGGGGATACTGCTGGGAGATGTGGTATATACGCTGTTTGTAAGGCGGCGCGGTTTGCCCGAGCTGTTTGGCAGTCCTTGGTTCTGGGTGCCGTTTATGTTCATAATGGTGCCCATAATATTGGGGATTGTGGCGCAGTTCTCTCCAGAGGTCAAGTCGGTATACGACAAAATTGTAGAAGGGCGCTGTCCGTTCCTCTACTGCCCCTCGTAAACCAATTCAACGTTTTTTCCCAAGCTATTTTCTCTATGCGTGTAGAACATGTATTAGTGGCGGCGTTGGGCATCGCGTTCTTATTTGCCGCAGTCTCGCCGCTGATTCCCAGCGGCGTCTACAGCCAGTGGCACGACGTGTTGTACACAGCGGCGGCCGCGTGGATTTTAAGCACTGTGCTGTACAGAATTGCGCGGAAGGAGCCTATTTGGCGCGCCAACATACTAGGCGCCATCATGATATTGATCATTATGGCTGTGTATCTGACCTACGTCAAGATCTACGCGGCGCCTGCCTCCATCCAGATCAGCAAGGATTTAGAAACGCTGGAGGAGACTAGGCAGACATTTGAAAAATACTTCGCCCAAACTGCGGCGCACACGGCAGTAGCGGTTTCGTCTGTAATCACAGCCGCAGTCATATTAGCGCCATTTACCCTGGGGTTGTCGGTCGCTGTTTTGTTGGCAGTTATAGACTTGGCCATCGACATCATCAACGAGTTTATGTCTATGATCGCCTCATATCTCGGCTTTGCGTATTCTGTATTATCCGTGCTGGCTCCTTTGGTACGTTCAGTAGAGATCTTCCCCGCTGTCTTTGTGCCAATTGCCACCATGGCGGTGCCCAACAAAAGGTCGATTGCAGTAGTGGCCTATGTAGCCGCCATGCCCCTCCTTCTTTCAATTGCCATAGCCACGGCGCCAGGCCTGGCCCCCATGTCTGGCCCTCTGCCGATCGAGGAGGAGAAGTTCACCCAGCCTATGGCGGTGCAGATAAACACCAACGCTCCCATCGTTGTTGAGTTCAAGGCGCCGTACATCTCCTACAACGGCACCCACTGGATCAACTCCACACAGTGGTGGTGGTACACCGTGTTGCCACCAAGCGGCAACGTAACGCTAACAAATGGCACGTGGACTCTAACGCGGTACATATACATGTGGGTGGAGTATCCGGTCGGTATCACTTTCACGCTTCAAAACGGGACGCTTGCGTGGGGGACGGTCAACTTCACCTCTATAAACGCCACGTACGTCTATCCGGCGCCAAACAGAACCTTCACCATCTACGTCCCCTACAAGTGGCATGACGGGTGGACTGTGGCGGCGTCGCTTAAGCCGGACTCAGTGGAGTTCATAGGCTGGGATAGGCTAAACGCCACCTGGGTGTTCAAGTACGAGTGCTATGGCACAGTAAGCCAGTGCCCTGGCACCAGATGGGAGCTGGAGGGCCTAGCCGCGGAGTACCGCGACTTGGTGGTGAAGGTGCTGGATACGGAATACGCCGATGTGACCTACTCCAAGTCGGCAACCACAGCGGCTATGGGTGAAAACGACTGGAAGAGAATATGCAACGCCACGGAAAGCGCTGTCCTCTCTGCGTTTGGCGCCAGCTGTAGCGGCTGGCACTCAACGAAGCAGTGGAGCACGACGATTGACGTAACTAGCCAGCAAAAAATTGAATGTAGGACTGTGGGGAACGAGACGCGTTGTGAGGAGGTGGAGACTTGGCACAGGGCCACAGTCGCCATCTACCTGCTATATGGCACCGCCCCGACGCCCGCCGTGGCTGGGTTCCTGCGCGGAAACCACACAACTAAAGAAGTGGTGGATGCAATATTCGGCTACGCCTTCTACTCGATGTCATCTATCTTCCCGCTAGGGGGGACGTTTGCGCCGCTTGCTTCGAAGTTCGTGGAGCCGTTTACCTGGATCTGGACGTCGCTGATCCCCTGGGCGTTGCGGCTGATCTACACGCTCATCGCCGTCACCGCAGGGGCGGCAGGCGTGCTGATAATCGTAGGCGCCGGGGCGCCAGTGATGAAGATCTTAGGTATTTCGCAGTTCTTCCAGCTGAGACTGCGGGCAAGCTCAGTTGAGACCACGGTGTTGCAACTGGCGTCTAAAGGCCTCGCTGTGGCTGGCAGGGGAGGGTCGGCCGTGGCGGGAGGCATAACAGCCGCCACCACCGCAGAGACGGTTAAAAACGTAGCGGCGTCTTGGATACGCTATGCGCAGATGTGGGCGCTCTACACCTCTTCTATGCTCCGCTGGGCGGCTTGGCTATGGCGTTTCGACCCCATCCGTCTCATTGCCACGCTGGGGCTGTCTGCCTACGTCGGCTCTAAACTGGACTTGAAGATATTCATAAAGGCGCCGCATCCCCGTCTCCAGCCAGCGGCAAGCGCCACGGCCAAGCTCATTGAGTTCATGCTTAGGCAACTGAAGGGCATGCATCTGCTGGTGCACCGCGGCGCTCCTCTAACCCCGGAGGCCCAAGCCGCCGCGGCTTCGGCCAAGGCGCTGGACGCGCTCTGGGCCGCCACGCACCTGCGCATAGACTGGTTCGTGGCTAAAGCCGTAGCCCACATCTTCCACAAGGCTTACCACCTCAGCGGTGGCGACGCGAAGCTAGCCGCGCTGTGGACAGTGGCGATGCTCAGGCCGCCGCGGCACACAGGCGACTTGGCCGCCTTCGCCACAGAATTCGGCATAAGGACAAGGCCGCTTCTGGTTCACCCAGCCCATCTGGCGGAGGGCTTCAGACGCCTCGGCTATGGCTACACGCAGGAGCGGGCCGTTGCCCGGTACCTGGCGCACTTCGGCTATGATTTTGCGCGTCTGAAACAGGCTTGGGAGAAGTACTACGACTGGCTCAGCTTCACTGTCCCTCAGCCAAGCTACTTCGTCTACCTGCCTGCGGACTTCTCCATACGCCTAAAAATTGCGGACTTCGCCTTGACGAGGTACAGAGAGGGGGACCCGCATGCGCTCTACTTCTCCCCGATTCCAGAGTTCCGAAGGCTGGCAAAGGAACAGCTGGGGGTGGAAATCACCCCCGAAGGCGGAACCGTGCCAGTGTGGAACATGTGGCTGAAGGGCGCCGCCAAAGCCGCGGAGAGGGGCGACATAGAGATGGCGCTGAGACTCGCCCCAGGCCCCATGGGCGAGAAGATAAAGCTCGGCGAGCCGTCTGAGCTAGACGCCGAAAGCTTCAGCAGGCTGAAGGGCGTAATGGAGCACATTGTGGACAAGGCGGCCCGGGCCGCTGGCATGGATAGGGAAGCCGCCGCGGCTGGGGTCTGGAAGATGCTTGAGGATCCGCAGATGCGGAAGATGCTTCAGCTGGAAGACGACTACAAGAAGCTTCAAGACGCGTTGAAGCAGGCCGTAGATGGCATACTGCCCGACGCCGTGGTCAAGGCAGGCCTGCAGAAGATAGATGGCGACATGCTGAAGGCGCTTTACGAGCTGGTGAGGGAGGACAAGCCCCAGTGGTTCGAGCACATGCCAAAACACGTCCAGGAGCAGGCGCTGGAGAAGCTCCCGTATGGCGACTGGAGCTACGCCTACAGCGCCAAATACGCCAGCGAAATCGCTGACATAACGTGGCGGGAGATCAAGCCGACGGGAGAGGTGGTGGAGCACAGGGTGCTGGACTACCTGCCACCTCCGGTCAGAGAGGCGGTGGCTGTGCAGAGACTCGCGGCGCTGGATACGCCGTCTCCTCAGCTACAAACTGCGCCGCCTGCCCCTGCGGCGGTTGACTACTCGCAGTACGCCAAGGCCATGGAGATGTTCAGCGTAAAGAGCTACGAAGCAGTTGAGGGAGGCCAGGTGGTGGAGAGACAGATCAAGCCAGAGGACTTGGCGGCGTTTGGCACGCCGACTGAGGTGAGACGCATGCTGGCGGAAACCGCTACGTTTGCAAACGTCTCAGAGAAGTACTACGACGAAGGCAGGGACTACATGCCGCTGAGGGTGGAGGGGAAGGAGGAGGAGAGGGACAAGAAGCTGAGGGAGTTCCTGGAGGGCCAGTTGCAGGAGGTAAGAAACATGGCGCTGGCGGCGGGGCTGGACGAAGCCGCGGCTGAAGCCGCCGCGGAGCGGTGGCTCAAGATGCTGACGTCGTCTGAGTACGCCGACTTCAGAGACAAGCTCCTGGAGTTTGCGCTGTATGAAGACAGCCCCGACGCCTACATGGCGCTCCTCAGCATGATAGAAACCGCGGGCAAGCTGTCGGGCGGGGGGGCTGAGACGGAGCGCGTGCCAGACGCGGTGGAGCACGCGCCAGAGAGGTACGCCCCCGCCCCAGGCTTCGAGACGCCAGGCGAGGAGACTGTTGACGAGGAGTTTGAAGTGGTGGGGGAGACGGAGGAGGTGGTCGAGGCGCAGGTGGGGAGGATTGCGGATGTCAACCACGAAGAGGCGGTGAGACGCATCCTCGGCTTCACGGAGGAGGACGCCATAGCCGAAGAGATAGTTCTGAAGTACAGACTGCCCAGCGGCGTCGCCGTGAAGCTCGCCGAAGACTTCGGCTCCTACGCCGAGACGGTGGCCGAGGAGGTGAAGCGCGTGGACGACTGGCTCGTCAAGGCGGGCGCCGACGACGAGTTCCGCCAGCAGTACATAGAGCGGAACCTAGACCGGATTGTGGCAGATGCCGACGGCGTCATCAGAGAGCTGGCGGAGGAGACCGCCAAGAAGGCGCCGAAGGAGCTCCGCGACCTCGTGGCGGAAGACCTCGCTAAGGGCAAATTCGACGAGGTGAACTGGAAGATTTCGCAGATAGAGCGCTACTGCGAATCGAAGGGAGGGTGCACGCCTGAGGAGAAGAGGGACTTCTACACCAAGCTCTAAACTCGGCTTTTTCCCCGCGTCAAGTTTATAAATAGGCGTTCCTATTTTTCATATGGAACGCGTTTTGATGGATGGGTTCAGGTACCTCGTTTTGTTAGACCGCATCCCCCCAGACCTAGACCTCTACGTTTTGTGCATGATACTCAAGAGGGTGGGCTTCCTCCCCGACTTCATACAGGCGGAGGTGTGGGCGCATGGCCAGCCAATTGCGTATTTCTACTTCCGCCGTCATGGAGATGGCTTCTACGTAGGCCCCTCCAGGCGCCGCGTCAACGACAAGTGGCAGGTATTTGGCAAGCGGTACATTGTGCGACAGGGATACATCACAGACGGCCGCAACAAGTGCATTATGTAAATCTTTTTCTTTTACGCCTGCCACGTTTTTAATATGCAGATTGTAAACGTTGTATCTACCTGTAAAAAGATAGCAGAAGTGCCAGCGGATGTGCCCTACGAAGAGCTGAAGAATGGCAGGAAGTACTACTTCCTGCGGGAAGACGTCATTGCTGTCGTCTTCAACACTGGCAAAGTTAAGCTCTTCTCGCCACAGTACCCGTTGCCAAACTTGCCATATTTTTCAGACTGCAGAATTGAAAACCTGGTAGTCGTAACGGAGGTTCCAGCCATTCCCCTTGAAGAGCTCCTGGAGTTGCTTGAGAAAAGGGGCTTCATCATGGGAGACAGGGAGAAGGTAAATGCGGTGCTGGCGTACCGCGGCAAGACGACAGTCAGAATCTTTCCAAAGGCAGACAGCGACGTGTACAAGGCGGTGATTTTCGCCCGCTCGGAAACAGACGCCAAAGAAACTATACGACTACTCACAGCACCACCATAACAGGGATTTCCCTACAGGGATAATTATCCCTGTGAGGTCATCCCTGTAGGCGTTGAACAGCTTTTATTGGGCAGTGTTTCTTTTTAGTTTTCGTTTAATTACATTTATTCTCTGTTTAACAGCGATTGCATGATTGGCAAAACCATGGGCCACGTCTTGGGGCCACTTGGCTGGCTTAACGTGAAGTTTGTTGCTCCCGTTGGTGATGATATATTTGGTGAGACAAGTGGCATCACTATAGTCCCCATGGGGCCCACCGCCCCGAAGCCTGCGCCACATGTTGCCGAATTACCTACATTTGTTTGTCTCATGCTCATGCCTGCGGTTGCCCTGCCGCAGTACCGCGCCATGGATATGGGGCCTCACAGCAAGACGCTGTCTGCCGCTACCACGACCATATGCATGACGTATTATGGCGGGAAGCGCTACAGACAGCATAAACACATAGAGCTGAGACTCGGCCCCCGGAGGTACATAGTGCTTCTGTGGCCAGACTCCGTCGCCGCGGCGCCTCTGGCGCACATGGCGCACAGGCTCTACATCTTGTGCATGCAACCCGACTGCGACTTGTCGCCGCTCTTTGCTCTTGCTGATCCGCTCCAGTACCCGCAGTACGCCGCCACAGTTGCAAGGGCGATCTACGTGCCACAACGCGAAAACATCCAATTCGGCAGGTGGTTGCCGATCTGCAACTACATCGACTGCAAAGACACCATATTTTCCGCTCCCAACTACGAGCAGACCTTTGCCCGGGCTGGCTTGGACATACTGAGCAGTCCGGAGAAGCTCCAACTGCTGATGCGCCTCGTCTACGACCGCTCCAAGGAGGCGAGGAGACTCGGCTTCATGGCGGGTCTCTGGACGCTGAATCCAGACGCCATGCCAGGCGACGTCTGGAGCCAGATAGAAGATGCGGTTAAGAGACGCGACCACATGCAACTCTGCGACCTCTCCAAGCATGCTGAAGAGGGTGTAGACAAGGGCCAGTTCTCCACAGCCGCCACGGCGGCTCTCGGCATGGTGGCGCATATGGTGCCTGTGCAGATGATACTCCCGCTCCTCAGGCTCACCTTATGAGCCCGTCTCAGAAGCCGAAGGTGGTTGCACTGCTGGAGGAGCTGGGTCTCTACAGCCGCAACTCGCCAGGTATCTACATCATATACGGCGCCCCGGCGGTGGGCAAGACCACCCTCATGGCGAGGTTCCTCTGGGAGCTCGCCGACTTAGGCATTGCCACCTTCTACATAGGAACTGAGCCTAACCTAAAGCTCTACGGCCAGCTGGAGAAAATAAAGGAAAAACTGCCACGGGTCTTCAAGTGCGGGTACCGGGAGATAGCTACGGTGGAGTACGTAGACTCCTACCTGCCCCTCCTCCACAGGGCAGTCGAAGTGACGGGGCATTGTGGCGAGGCTGTCTTGGTGGTGGACTCCATAACGGCCGTGGCGCTTCACGAGCAAGGCCGCTACCTCGCCGCCACAGGCAAGCTGGACGTCCTCCCCATTGTGAGGACTATGAGTAGCTTCGCCAACTCCATGACCCAGCTCATCGCGAACAACATTTCCAGCAAGGCCATAAGCGTCTACTACGTGGCCCAGGAGAGACCCGCCATAGGCCAGACCTACCACGGGGAGCCAGCGGCGCCGTCTTTCGCCATGCGCGCCCAGCACAACGTCCAGGCGGTGGCCAGGCTCACAGTCGGCGCAGAGGGCAGAAGGATCCTCAAGGTGGTGTGGCACCGTATCTCAAAATACGCCGGAACCACAAGGGAGGTGCAGATAGAGCCTCTCCTCTAATAGAAAAAACTAGGAACGTGCAATTTTTTCAATATCTTTTCGTGGGATTGCCCATCGGTTGTTATCAAACAAAATAACGTATCTGTACGGATCAGCGATACGGTAGTGGCCGCCTTGTCCGCCAGGGGCAATTATGATGGGATTATACATTAACATTTCCCGGCTGTCAAGGTTTTTGTTTGCTGTAAACATATAAGGTCGCATCATGGCGGCAAATGCTTCGGAATACAGCTCATTTATTATGAATGATAATACATCATCTAATATAATCGGTACTCCGATTCTGTTCCTCAGCACGTACAATATGCCCAATAAAAGTCTCTTTGCCAACTCATCGTAGTTGGCTAAACACAGCGGTATAACAACTTTTTCGCCATTGACAAACCGTGCCAGCATTTTAAGTCTTGCTTCTATCCACATGCCAACATCTGGCTTAAACTTCTTATCGATGAAGTCAAACAGGCACTGTAAACTATCACACTCCGCCGTGCTTAACACATCGAAGGATGACTTGAATCCGTCGGACGCAGTAAAGTGTAGCACGCTACTTATTTTCCTAATGATGAGATCTGAGCCATAAATCTCTACCATATTTTCGTTACAATCCTTTGCCTGGATAAAAATCACCTTTATTCCCAGTTTCTGGGCAATCTTAAGCAACGCCAGCACAAAGGTGGTCTTGCCCGTGCCCGGCGGGCCTGCGACTGGGCCCGCGTAGGCTTACCCCGGCCCACCGGGGCCATTGAGATATAATCCACTCCAGAATTTTCTCTGTTTTCATGTCTCGTATTGGCTTAGGTTTTATTGTTGAATTGGTTCTATATTTTCTGTATCTATGGAGGAGTCATGTATCTGTATTCCGTGCCTGCGGCGTCGGAGGAGGAGTTTCAGCAACTCGTCTTGACGCCTGGGAAGAGGATTGGCTTGGATATGTCTAGGGGGTTTATCCTGTCTGACGAGCCGCTGGCCCCGCCGTTTTTGGTAGAGGGCAGGGAGAGGGAGACGGTGGAGCTGTGCGCGGGGAGACCCCCGCTTCCGGTTGTGGCCCACTACCCGGCCAGGGGCAAGGGCGGGCCGAGGGTGGGGGCCTCCACCGCGCCTAGGGGCGTGATCTGGCTTGACCCTCTTGGCATATTCCACAAGGGTAGGGAGTGGCGGGTGGCTACCTCCTGCAAGACTAAGCCGCCTCTGATGGGCTGGGAGCGGGTGACAGTAGACGCCGTGGCTGAAGTGCTGAAACACATGTCCTACTGGTACTGGATCTTCTGGCCTAGGGGGATCCGGGTGGATCCCCGCGGCTCGCAACTGTGGGCCGAAGGCACTGCGCTTCTGGCGAAGAGGAAAGGCAAAATGAAGTACATAGTGAAAGGTGTGGAGGAGAACAATGGCGTCTTCAAAGTGGTGGACGAAGACGCCTTGATCGCAGACATGCGCTCAGCCGCATCTGCAGACGAGCTGATGCACATGTTCATCGCAGGTGCGTCGGCCGCTGGGAAGACCACTTTGGTGAAGAGCATCATAAGCGGACAGCGCTACGTGGTAGTGGACATCACGCCCAAGGGGGAGTACGCGGCGTCTCTGGGGCCCACTGTCGAGGGAGGCATCAACTTCTCATCCTTTACGGTGGAGGAGCGGGTTCAGCTCCTCACCTTGGCCTTCGCCGCGACGCTGGGCAAGGAAGACGCCAGTTTCTCCCCGGTGCAGTTCGGTGCGCTGAGACGCTTCGGCGCAGTGCCTTTGCGCAACCTCCTAACCACCATAGCAGGCGCGCCAGATCTGCCCCAGCTCAGCAAGCAGGTAATGATTGAGAAGTTGGCGTCTCTCTGCGCACATGTAGACACGGAGTACAACTGCACCCCTCATCCGCTCCTCGCCAAACAGGTAGACGTGAAGCCCCCGGCGGTGGTCAGGGTATCCGTGGAGGATCCCTTCCTGCAGGCTGTCATAGTCCATGGCATCTTGATGCGTTTATTGAAAACGCCTCAGCCAGAGCCCACCTTTGTCGTCATAGACGAGTACCACCGCGTGGCCGCCAAGGTGGAAAACATAGAAGACCCCGCCGAAAAGGTCATAAGGATGGGGAGACATGGCAACTGGCATATGATAATCTCTACGCAAAGCCCGCTGGAACTGAAAACCGCCGTCATCTCCATAATCCCCACACAGGTGTACTTCCAGCTACATGGCGAGGCGGCGAGACTCGCTGGCAACATACTCAACGTGGATCCCGCCGTGGTTTCATCCCTAGGCCCTGGGCAGTGGCTGGCGGTGGTGAGGAGCGGGCCAGGCAAGCCTGCCTGGCACAGGAGGTCTCCTTAATGCTTCTGCTCACATATACCAATTCTGTCTCTCTCCAGTTTCCCCATCCCGCGATGGCATCCCCCTTCTATGTTAGATACCTTCCGCCACACGCCACGCCAAGATGGCTGGATTCGGGGGGCTACTTGGCGCTTAAGAGGAGTGCCCAGCTCCCCACGCCCCGGGAGCTGTGCAGGCTGTGCGAAGAGGTAGGGGCTGAGACGTGCTTCGCTCCCGACGTCCCGCCTCCGCCAGACGCCGACTCTCTGACTTATTTCCGAATCGAGTCGAAAAACCTCTCAACTGCCGAGACAGCCCCCTGCCCCCTGGCCCCGGTGGTGCACATCCACCCATCTCCCGGGGCCTACGCCGCCGCCTTGAGACTTGCGCTCGTTACTGCGCAGAAGCTCGGCGCCCAGCTGATCGGAGTGGGGGGAGCCGTGCCGCACCTAACCGCCCACAGATACGCCATGGTCAGAGCCCGCGCCCTTGAGACCCTCCAAGCCGCTGGTCGCATTCACCTATTCGGCGCCGGCTCGCCGACAACGCTTATGCGTCTCTCTCTACCTCCCGGTGCTTCTGTTGATTGGGCAGGGTGGACTCTGAAGGCCTCATATGGCAAAATCATACTGCCACCAGAGATAGGTGGAGGTGGGGAGAGACACGTCACTGGCGTGAAGCTCCACAAGAAGTACCCTGTCCTCACTGGCAGAGAAGCGGAGGCCCTCCGCAGGTGGCTTGAGACGAGGGGGTTCAAGACGCCAGCCGAGTTTATTGAAACGCTGAGGAGGAGCTACCTCTACAGGGCGCAGGTCAACGCCTTCGTGGCGCTGAGGTGGCACCAGGACTTCTCTCCAAACGCAACACAGCCAGGAGGAGCGGCGCAGTGCCTAAGGCGAAACGCTTAGCAACATTTTTATCGGCGCTGTAAAGAGTAGCTGTGCCCAGCTGGCGCGTCCACAAGGCCTTGGTGTTGCAGACTTCGGCTGGTCTCCCCAAAGAAGTTGTAAAGGGCTTGCTGGAGGGCGTCGTAGAGCCCGACATCGTGGTAGATAGAAAGGTGGCGTGCAGGCCCAATCGTTGCCGCATCGTCAGCGTCCGCCACCACGCGGAGGTTCCGCGGGATCTGGTGGAGTACTACTTCAACCTGGCATGTTTCTACCGGGCGAGGGGGGATCTCTACATGGCGGGGATAGCCCTCGGCCGGGCGTTGCACTACATCCACGACGGGGCTGTGAAGGCCACGGGGCGTATCCACGACAAGATAGAGAAGGAGATGGACGTGCTCATAAAGAAGCTCCCCAATTTATGCAAAAACGAGGTTAAACAAACCAGCAAGGCTGTAGAAGCGCTGTGTTCTGCCTATCTGGAGTCTAGGCGGCTTATAGAGCGGTTTATGATGGAACCTCAGCCTTCGCAGAAAGAAGCGCTGAGGGCCCTGTGGCTGGGGCGAGCGAAGAGGTGGTGGCTCGCAACAGTCTCCATGGCAGTACTTGCCTTTCCTTTTGCCACCCCTCCTCTTATCCCCTTCATTGTCCCCCTTACATTGCTTGGGCTTTCGGTAGCTTGGATGTGGAAACCTGAAGAGTATGTGGTAGCCATGCGGGGTGGCGTGGTATGTGTACAGCCACAGAAGTACCTGCCTGCCGTTACGTGTTAGAGCTTTGAATTGGAAATCTCTTCAAAAAGGGATTTAGACGAACTGCATTTGCTTGCTGCTCAAACA
>Ga0080004_1134823_pt1 | contig 17342 bp, 13 predicted proteins | sample WasSprMetagenome_FD_69207 | JGI IMG/M metagenome (GOLD analysis project Ga0080004, IMG submission 69207) | Sulfidic aquatic microbial communities from Washburn Spring, Yellowstone National Park, USA - WS (SPADES assembly) (version 2) | ecosystem: Environmental > Aquatic > Thermal springs > Hot... | reverse complement strand
GGGCGCTCGCTTCTGGGATGTGGGAGAGGGAAAGGGGATAAAGCCGGTGATAAAGGGAGGCAAAGCCTATCTCCGTCTCAAACTCCCTCCCAAGGAGGTCATAGTGATTAAGAAAGAGGTTTAGAAAAAATAGAGGAAGAACGAAGGAGGTGATTGCAGATGTTGGGATTTTTATCACCTGATTCTCGTTCTATTCTCATATCTCTGGCTTTTATTTTCGCCGTATCGCTGGGAACGGGTGCGAAATGTCAAAACTCGGGCAAAGGGAAAATCTACTTCATCTACCACTGCCTCTATCCCTTCCTTTCCAAAGTTGAAGGGGAAACGAAAATCAAAGAAGAAGCCCTGGTGAAGATTTGGGATGCCCTGAAAACCAATAGCAGTTCAGTTGATTCCGCTCTCCTCTTGGAAGTCTACGAGGTGAAGGATTTTGAGAAGGTCTGGCCACCCTCTAAGCTCGCCCAATACTCCCCTGAACAAACAGCTATGACGAAGGGCAAGGAGAATATCTTGAATCTTATAGATGTCTTTAAGAAGCATCAAATCCCCTTCTGGCTCGCCGTCTACCCTCCAATGGGACCCGCCATCAATCCCGATACCCTTGAGGCTGTTTATAAATCCGCTGGAGAGCTCTGCAGGGGAATAGTGTTCGGCGAATCCTACGATGCCGGCACCCTCATCAACCCCCTTTGCTGGTCAACCGCCCTCCAATACATCAAGATAACCCAGAAATACAATAAGAAAGTCGTGTGGATAGAACACGCCCACGATGGTCCCATTACTTCTTGGCCCTGGCACTATGCCTACGGCAAGGGTTGGTGGGGGATTTTGCTCTACAACGACCTCTTCAAGGTTTTCTTCAATGGACAAACGAAAGGAACAATCGTCCCCTGCACGGAATCAAATGATCCGCGAGGCGAGATTTACGACTTAATGGCTGTTCTCGGTATATGGAACAGCGGATTGGCAAATGAATGGGGCGCAAGCATACAGAATTGGTTCTGGCACGATATGGCGGGGATGTGTAAAGGGATAAACAAGCCCTGGAGCCTGCAACTTTTGAGCGAAATGGGCTTGAAAGGAAACGAAAGTATGGGCGATTTATTAAGAGCTATGCCTCCCAATTTGGTATTGAGGTTCATCCTCACGAATGTGAGCCTGGGAGCGAAATATTTTGAGTTCGAGAGCGCGGAACTATTGATTGATTTTAAAGGCGATGAGATAAAACCTTCCCGCCAATTCAATGAGGCAATAAAGCCTTTCATAGAGATGGTGGACAAAGGGATTATAAACATCCCTCGCAGGGAGGAACTCTTATCCATCTCTCCCGTCGCTTTCAAGCTGACGGATAAAGACGCTTGGTTCATTAACGAAGAGGGAATGTTTATGGGCAGGTGGGAGAAGGGAGATATATTCACTTATCGCGTGGATGATATGGGAAAATTCTCGGATGAATATTTCTTCAAGTTCGCCTATCATCCCAGCCATCCCCTTTGGTATATCCCCTCCACTCCCTATGGAATAGTCCCCTTCCTTCCCAAGGATGTTCCAACCTCAACCCTTTATCGCTTCCCCTATCTTTTCACAACCAATCTATACGAATTATGGGAAGGGAGAGGAACCGATAAGAAAGTTTCCTCAAAAGTCCTCAAGGAACGATTGAATCAGGAAAGGAAACATCTCCTTTTCCAAACTGACAGATTTTTTCTCAGCGCATTTAAGAGGGATGGCAGATATTATTGCTATGTAATAGACCCTAGCGAAGTTAAGCGGGAAGATAAGTCGGCGAAAATCCTCATTAAAAAGCCTCTGGGAAGAGTAAGAGTGGTGGACTTGATGGAAGGGAAGGAAATAAAGAGAGGGGAATTGAGGGAGTTTGAGGTACAATTGCCCGCGGAGAGGGGATTTACCATCCTGATGATTGAGCCTTTTTAAAATGTGTGGGTGGAAAAGCAATGCGAGGAGGTGGTTTTTGTGAAAAAACTATTGCCTATTCCCCTTATTCTCATATGTGCTATTTTCTCTATGGCTAATGCATCTCTAACGCTCGTAAATCTCTCACAGATTCCTCTCAAAAACGAATTCGTCGCTCTTCCCGCTGACAAAATTTATAACCTCTCAGGAATAAAAAGCGGAACTCCCCTTAGATTCCTATCCCCTAAGGGAGAAACATTACCCTCTTATTTTGATGGGAATTTCATCTGGGTTCTCGCAACTCTGCCAGCGGAAGGAAAAGTGAAATACGATGTAAGTCCTTCACAAAACTGGCTCACCTTTCCCGAGGTGGAAACGAAATGGGAGCCCGAAGCGAGGAAAGGGATTTTAAAGAACAAATTCCTAAATCTAGAATTTAAAGATGGGAAAATCTCTCTATACACAATAGAGGGCAAAAGCCTCCTCGAGGGTGTTCATTTCTACGGTTGGCTCATAGAAGAAGCTATTCAGGTTCCCAATCCCAAATGGGCTGAAGAGCAAGGGCTACCCCATATCTCAACACTTGATTTTTCCTCCCTCCAACTGAAGGAAATCACCCCCTACTCCCTTGCCATAAGAAAGGAAGCGGGCGGCAAGTTGAAGGGACGGATTGCCTATACCGAGAAGTTCATCCTCCATCCAGATCTCCCTCTCATAGAATATATATTGGAATTGGAAAATCTAACGGGAAAGCCCCTATTTATAGCGGATTGCGATGGGATAATCTCTGCGGGCTGGGGAGAAGCTATGAAGGGAAGAAAGGATTTAATCCTTCCACAGGGGGAGAAAATCCCGATCACAAAGGATTGGATGGGAGTTTCCGAAGGACAAATTCCTCCCAAAGAACAGGTATGGATGCTGGTTAATTGCGAGAATCGCCAGGCTCTTGGGCTCTTCAATCTCTCAAAACACATTAATAGCTGGTGCTTCACGAATGAAGGGTTATTTCTTTATCAGGCAGGAGAAGAAGGGGAAAGACCAATAAAAATCCCAGCGGGTGGGAAGGTCTCGTTTGGACTAGCGTTTCGCCTCTTTGAAAACGAATCTCAAGCCCGCCAAGACGCCCCCACAATACTTCGTTATCTCCGTGTGGGACCTTCCATAAGCGCTTTTCTAAACGAAGAACCCATCTCGCTCGGCACCGTTCCCAGCTTTGAGGATGATTTCCAAAAACCCGATAGATGGCTGGTAAAAGGAGGGAAATGGGGAAAAGGGAGATTTACTGCTGTAGATGAGAAGGGAGAAGCTATCATAGCGTTTAGCATCTATCCAAAGAAACCACCCCAACTGATATTGGATTTGGCGGAACTCAAAGGGAGGTTGGAAATAGAAGCGAGAAGCATCGGTGGCGAGGGAACTTTTCGGAAGGAGATAACATCTCCAGGAAGCTATAAATGGGATGTGAATATCGTCGGAGATGTAGTTCTTAGTCTCTTCCTTCAGGGAAAAGGAAGCCAAGCGCTTTTCAAAAGGCTTTATCTCGGTCCCCAAATCCCTCCCGCTCCAAAGCTCATATCCCCTTCGGATGGGAACGAGATTACAGATATAGCCTCCTTTTTCGTTTGGGAAACCGTAGAAGAAGCCAACGAATACGAGTTTCAACTTTCAAAGAATCCGCAGTTCATTAATCCCCTTTCGTTCAATTCTTATATGCCGAGGAAATCTGATTTAGGAGTCTTCTTCCCTCAGGAGCCCCTATCCAGTGGGAAATGGTTTTGGCGAGTTAGAGCTATTGGCGATGGCGGTGAGAAGGGGGAATTCTCGGAAATCCGCTCTATAATAGTAAATACTGAACATAAAGCCAGCCCGATTTTGCGGAAAGTATCAAGGGAACATCCCCTCTTCATCTTCCACAGTCCCTCTGAGATTGAAGAATCTTGGGCTACTATTCCCGATGATATAAAGCCCTACTGCGCCCTAAGAGTTGAGGTTGCGGAAAGGGGGCTTGATTTCAGGGGATTTTGTAGGCGGGCAGAGCGGATTGGAGCAAATGTCGTCATTCAGTGTAGCGGTCCCGGCGGAGGTGTTTATGGCGAGATCTACAACGGAAGGTATGGAAGGCAGAGCTTAGCTGAGCTCGAGTGGGCTTTCCAGAATTGCCCCCATATAATCGGGGCGATAATCGTGGAGCAATTCTTCCATTATTATCCCGATAATACCTCAAGAGAATACGCCAAGAGGCTTCTCCTTCTTTGCGCCAAGTATGGAAGGCTCCTTATCTGGGCAGATGGACATTGGGTCAGAAGAGGCTGGCTTAAATTGGGGGAAAAGGACCCGGAAATGCTGATGCTAATAAGGAAATATAGCCAATATTTCATACCCCTTTGGAAGATGAACTGCGGTTATGAACCCATCACGATTCACGGTTCTGTCTTGGGAATGTGGATTTGCGGATTTGGAGATAACTTCGGCGTTGAGCCCGAGGATTGGTTCTGGTTTGAGGCTGGATTTGGAGAGCTGGGAGAGAAAAAGGATGGATATGGAGCTGGACGGAGGGAGCTTATGCCTCCTACATTTTGGGGGCAGATGATGCTTATGGGACTTGCAAGTGGGGGAACTTGCTGGTGTCTTGAGCCCTGGGTTGGATTATGGGAGGAGCCAAATAAGCCGAGGGAGTCTCTTATTAAAACCGTTATCCCCTTGATTAGGGCTATTGTTAAATGGGAACTTATACCCTCAAAGGAGAGTGTCTTGAGGGAAATCAAAATTGCTTTAAAGACGCAAGCGAGAGATTTGGAAGGCGGGGAGGGACCGTATGGTCCTTTCGAGAAGATTTTCCAGGGAACTTATGGAATAAGGCATCCCTCGGAGTTAATCCCTGATAACGGTCGCTATTATTTCGTCCCTTTCCTCCCTATCATCTGCGATAGACCCCCAAAGGGAATAAGGCTCTTCAAAACAGGGGACTTCTCAACGCCGGAGGAAATTAAAAGTTTCTTTGATTCCATTTATCCTCCCTTTTATGAGGGCGATGCATTCCTCGTGAGGGTTGGCAATTTAATAGTGGCTATGAATTCAAGGGAGAATGAGGATGATAACGAGAGTTTCAATTTGCCGATTAATATTGGCAATATCAAATCTTTTGGGGGAGAAATTGCTCCCCATAGCTACATAGTTGGGAAAGACAAGGATGGAGGTTTGCTTTTGCTCATTAACGGGAGGTTGGAAAGGGAAACGAGAATCAATTTTGGCTGTTTCCAGAAGCCTTTGCTGAAAATTTCGCCTTCTGAGGCGCTGGTAAATAGCGAATGGAAAGAAGGAGAACTTATCCTTACGATATCCCATAAGCTCGGCTCGGTGCAAATGGAGATAAAGTGACTTTTACTTCCTTCCTCTTATTAAATTTATGAAGACATCGTATCTATTTTTGAGAATCAATAAGAATGTCCTCGCAATGAGTCCGAAAACAAGGAAGGCTTCCCCTAAGAAGCTCGTTTTCCATCCCCAATGCTTGCGAAAGAAAAGATAATGGCTTAAATGGAATTTGACCAACATCGGGATCACTTTTTTATCGCTGCTTCCACCTATCCTGTGCATTATCCTCGCATATGGGCAATACATCACCTTCCAGCCGAATTCCCTCGCCCTCATCCCCATATCTATATCCTCGCAATACATATAAAATGTCTCATCAAATAATCCCGCCTCTTTAAGGAACTCCCTCCGCAAAAGCATCGCCGCCCCAGAAACCCAATCCACTTCCCTTGGTGTTGAATGGTCCCAACCGCTCAAAAGATAGCGGGAAAGCGTCCTGCTCTTCGGCATAAGCCTTTCAAGGAAAGTTCCTCTGAATAAACCCGTCTCATAGGAAGGAAATCGCCTGCAAGACATCTGAACTTTACCATCGAAGCCAATCATCTGGGGTCCGATTATCCCCGCTTGCGGATTCTCCCTGGCGAATTCAAGAAGCCTTTCTAAAGCTCCCCGCAGAACAACCGTATCCGGATTGAGTATCAGAACGAATTCCCCCTTAGCCTCCCTTATCCCCGCGTTGCATCCCGCTGAATACCCCCTATTCTCCCCCATTTGGATTAGCTTTATTTGTGGGAACATCTTCTTCGCCATTCTCTCGCTCCTATCCGTTGAGGCATTATCAACCAATATGACCTCCAAATCCACCCCCTGCCCATATATGGACTCCAAACAGCGAGGAAGATATTCTCCCGCATTCCAATTGACTATTACGACCGAGAGAGGGATTTCCCCTTTTTCCTTTATCTTCTGAAAAACGAGAAAATGGCTTCTTTTCCTTCTTGGGAAAATCGCTCTAATCGGAAGAGTGAGGAGAGAAAGATAGGCAAGAGGGAGATGAAGGGGGAAATGCTTGCGATAGAAATCTATCAATCCTTTATGGGATAGAAAGAGCCTTTTCAGGTTGGGAAGAAGGGAAGTGCTTCCTCCCAGGAAGTGGACCGCTTTGGCTTTGGGAAGGAAAAAGACCCTCCAGCCCTTTTTCTTCATTCTGTAGAGGAAATCAACATCGTTGAAGTAGAGGGGAAAGTTCTCATCCATCCCTCCGAGTTCCTCATATGCGCTTTTCCTCACAAGGAGGCAGGAGCTCATAGGCTGGTCAACTTCGGCGATTTCCTCATAGCTGAAATGGGTCATCCTATATGAGGAAATGAGCTTATGTCCCGGGAAAAGATAGGAAAGAGGAAGGAGAAGAAGGGAAAGAGGATAGGGAAAGCCTCTGATGGATGGCTGAAGGCTTCCCTCGGGATTGAGGAGCTTCGGGGCAACTGCTCCAGCTTGAGGGTTGGCTTTTGCAAATGCGAGCAGGTGGGGAAGGCATTTGGGGAGGAGGATCACATCGGGGTTTAAGAGGAGAACGAATTCTCCTTGAGCTTCCCTTACTCCGGCATTGCATCCCGCCGAATATCCCTTGTTTTTTCCCATTTGGATTAGCTTTATTTGAGGGAAAAGCTCCTTAGCTTTTTTCTCGCTCCCATCGGTGGAGGCATTATCAACCAATATGACCTCCAAATCCACCCCCTGCTCATAAATGGACTCCAAACAGCGAGGAAGATATTCTCCCCCGTTCCAGTTGATGATAACAACTGAGATTAGAGGAGATTTATCGCTCATCATTCTTTCTACCCTTTAGGCGAAGCAATACGGCGACCAGAAACAAGAGGACAATAGCAATAAGGACGAGATAATCAAATTTCCTGAAAAATGGTTCTATTCTCTGCCAATTTTCTCCCAATTTAAAGCCGACGGAGGCGAGGAAAAGGGACCAGATGAAGGAACCACTGAAGCTGGCGACTGCGGCAACGGCTAAATTTATCTTTCCCATCCCTGCAGGAAAAGCGATGTAGGTGCGAATCAAAGGGAGAAGTTGTCCGAGGAAAACGGCGAGCCAGCCGTATTTTTGAAAAAAGCTTTCCGCAAGAGATAGCTCCCTATGAGAGACGAAGAGATACTTGCCATAGCGGATGAAGAAAGCTCTGCCGAAATTCTTGCCGATGAGATAGAGAGCAATTGTTCCGCAGAGGGAACCGAGCGCTCCAAAAAGGGCGATTCCCAAGAGGCTAAAGTGTCCCTTGTCCGCAAGGACTCCAGAAAAGGGGAGGATTACCTCGGATGGAAGGGGAATTCCCGAGGAGCTGACGCCCATCAGCAGGAATATTCCTCCGTAGCCCATTGCATCAATTGTGTCAGTGATAAAGCGTGCGACTTGGGAGAGGAAATGAGAAAACATTTAATTAAAGTTTAATTTTTCGGAGGCTTATGGCAAGTAGATTTGGAGGGCAAGGGGATTTAAAGCTCGATGAGGCGGGCGGACATCGTTGAGAGGTCAAGGACGGCGATTGTCGCTCTGTTTGTCAGCCAACCGCAACATTCGCCCGGGTTTATTATCAATGTTCTTCCCTCTATTATCTCCGGCTTATGGGTATGCCCTACCAAAACTACATCAAATTCCCCGCTTTTCGCTAATGCGGTTTGTAAAGCTGGCTCGTGCATAACGACGATTTTCCTTCCCTCTAATGCTAAAAAAGCGGGTTGAACTTTAATTTCCCCTATATCTTTAGCCCTTTCTCTAAGGAGAAGCTTCTCGCCGTCGTTGTTTCCGAAGACACCCAAGAAGGGAACTTTGAGCTGGGCGAAGAGAGGGAGGGTGAATGGGGCGACGAAATCCCCGCAGTGGATAAGATAGCCAATTTGCTCTTGTTTAAACAACTCCATTGCCTTCTTGATGTTGTCCAGATGGTCGTGCGTATCGGAGATTATGCCTATCTTCATAACGAGACCTCCTTAAATAAGATGGATTTTTATTTAAATTATAGTAGGAAAATAAAAACTTGTTTTAATAAAAGGGGTGCCAGCCGAAAGCTGACCGAAGGTAAGCCTCGCAATCTCAACCCCTCTGTCATTGCGAGGCTTCCTGAAAGGAAGCCGTGGCAATCTCGGTTCGAAAACCTTTGGTTTGCGAACCGTGTTGGCGAAAGCCAATCTCTTATTTATGGAATGTATTACAGTCCCCTCACAAAAATACGAGATTGCCACGCCTGAAAGCTAATGCGTTCAGGCTCGCAATGACAAAAAGGCAGCTCCTCCAAAAATCGTCCCCTCCCAAGTATTAAAAGCCCCAAATACATCGGCTAATCATAGATAGAATTGACTTTTTCAAACAATCTTTTTATTATTTTCAATATGAAAATCGGAAAAATTCTCCTTTTATCGGTATTCCTCATCCTCGCCGGCTGCGGTGGCGGGCAAAATACTTTATCAAGTGGAGGGCAACAAAATAATCCATCTGGCGGATACCAAGTGGAGCTCCTCCAACCCCTCTGGTGGGACTCCTCTTCCCGCACCCTCACCTTCTTCTATTCCTGTATCCCTCCTCAAAACATATCTATCCGCTCTATGCGTGGCGAATTCAACGGACCGACTTCCGGACAATTCACCCCTATGTTCAACCCCTCCACTAATCTTTGGGTTGCCAATGTAATACTACAACAAGATGGAACCTACGAGATCAAGGTCTACGCAATCGATACCTCTGGGAAGGAAACCCTTATCTTGACCTTCCAATATACAACCCCCTCCAGCGGTTCTGGCGGAGGCTCAGGAGGTGGCGGTGGAGGAGACGATACACCACCTCCCCCACCCTTTTAAAACCTCCCTATAAACTTTAATCCCCAAGGAGCTTGATGGAGAAATGAAGGGTAAAGAGCATATTTATAAAATTGAACCATACCAACCAGGAAAACCTATTGAGGAAGTCAAGCGCGAGCTCGGACTCACCGATGTCATCAAGTTAGCCTCTAATGAGAACCCTCTCGGACCCTCCCCACGCGCCCTTGAGGCTATGAGAAAGAGCTTGGAAAATGTCAGCTATTATCCCGATGGCAACTGCACCATCCTGCGGGAAAAGCTCTCCCAAAAGCTCGGTTTCCCTCCTTCCTCCTTCGTCTTCGGAAACGGCGTTGACGAGATAATCCATTTCATCGGGCTCGCCTTCCTGGATGAAGGCGACGAAGCTATAATGGTTGACCCTTCCTTCGTCAGATATGAAGCCGCCATCCTCCTAAACAAAGCCATATGCAGAAAAGTTCCCCTAAAGGATTTCCAATATGATGTTGATTCCCTCATCGACGCCATAAACGAAAAAACAAAGGTTATATTCATTGCCAACCCCAACAATCCCACCGGCACCTTTCTCTCAAAAGAGCAAATGAAAAGGCTCGTCGAGGAAGCGGAAGGGAAACTCATAGTTTTGGATGAAGCATATTACGAATTCGTTGACGACCCATCTTTCCCCGACAGCCTCTCTTTGCTCCGGGAGGGCAAGGATGTCATCGTTCTCCGCACCTTCAGCAAGATTTACGGCTTAGCTGGATTGAGGATAGGCTATGGGATTGCGAGAGAGGACACAGTTCAGGCGATAGAACATACACGGGAGCCATTCAATGTCAATTCCCTCGCTCAAGTAGCAGCTGTTTCCGCCTTGGATGATGAGGAACATCTGAAGAAGACGCAAAGGACGATTTGGGAGGGAAAGCGTTATCTTTACGAGCAGTTTGAGGAAATGGGCTTATTCTATCTTCCCACCCAAGCCAATTTCATCTTCGTTAATGTCAAAAGGGATAGCAGGGAGGTCTTCCAGGCGCTTCTTCGGGAGGGAGTGATTGTTCGGACTGGCGAAATATTCGGCTGTCCAACCTTCCTGCGCGTGAGCATTGGAACTATGGAACAAAATGAAAGGTTCATAAGAGCGCTTAAAAAGGTATTAGGAGGTGCTGATTAATGCTCGTCATTCTGAACGCGAAGGCGACAGACGAGGAAGTGAAAGAAGTAACCTCACGCCTTGAGGCGTGGGGATACAAAATCCACATATCGAAAGGAGTTGAGAAACTTGTCATTGGAGGAGTCGGGGTTCCCGAGATAAACGAGTTAGAGTGTGCTGATGTCCTCCGCTCTCTTCCCTTCGTGGAAGATGTGTTGATAATCGTCAAGCCGTATCACCTTGTTGCGAGGGAATTTCGTCCCCAGGGCTCGGTGATAAAGGTTGACGATGTGGAGATAGGAGGACAAAAGGTAGTTTTGATGGCTGGACCCTGCTCGGTTGAATCCTATGAGCAGGTCTACGAGACCGCTAAGGCGGTGAAGCAAGCGGGAGTAAGGATATTGAGGGGAGGCGCCTACAAGCCCTCAACCTCCCCCTATTCCTTCCAGGGATTGGGAGAGGAGGGACTGGAAATCCTCTCTCAGGTCAAAAAGGAGCTCGGGCTTCTCGTCGTCACTGAGGTTATGGACCCTCGTGATGTTGAGCTCGTTTCCGAGCACGCCGACATCCTGCAAATAGGAACCCGCAATATGCACAACTTCAGGCTTCTCTCAGAAGTGGGAAAGAGCGGAAAGCCCGTCGTGCTCAAAAGAGGCTTTGGCGCAACCATTGAGGAATGGCTTTTGGCAGCGGAATACATCGCGAAAGAGGGCAATCTCAACATCATCCTCTGCGAGAGAGGAATAAGGACATTTGAGCCCTCAACAAGGTTCACTTTGGATATAAACGCCATCCCCTCGGTAAAGGATTTATCCCATCTTCCCGTCATCGCCGACCCCAGCCACGGGACGGGGAAATGGAAGCTCGTGCCAGCGGTTTCAAAAGCGGCGATAGCAGCCGGCGCCGATGGTCTCCTCATTGAAGTTCATCCCCACCCGGAACAAGCCCTCAAGGACGGTCCTCAATCCCTCCGCATTGAGAATTTCCTCTCCCTGGTTGAGGAACTGAGGGCAGTAGCCCAAGCCGTGGGGAGAAGCCTCTGAGATGGACGAGGCTTCATTTAAAACCGTCTCAATAGTTGGAGTTGGCTTAATTGGCGGCTCGCTCGCCTTAGCCATCAAGAAAGCCAAAATCGCCGAGCGAATCATCGGCTTGGGAAGGAGAATGGAGAGCTTGGAGAAAGCTCTCCAGAGGGCAGCTATTGATTTCGCAACCCTCTCCCCGGAGGAAGCCTTTTCCCAAGCGGATTTAATCGTCCTCGCCACAACCCCCGCAACTATTCCCTCGTTCTTCCCCCAGATTAGTAGATTCGCAAAGGAAGGTTGCATAGTAACGGATGTGGGAAGCGTTAAGAGGAGAATTATTGAGGAAGCGGAAAAGCTTCCGGAACATATCGTCTTCGTTGGAGGTCATCCCCTTGCGGGAATGGAGAAAAAGGGAGTGGAATGGGCTGATGCGGAACTATTTAAAAATTCAATCTACATCCTCACCCCCTCTCCTCGCTCAACCGAGGAGGGAATGGAAAAGCTGAGCGAAATGGTTAGAACCATAGGGGCAAAGCCGCTGGTTATGGATGCGGAGAAACACGACCTTTTGCTTTCCTACACAAGCCATTTCCCCCATATCCTCGCCTTCGCCCTTTCCCTGCTATTCGGCAAGCTTTGCGAAAGGGAGGAAGGGGCGAGGTCGCTCGTCGCTGGAGGATTCAAAAGTATGACGAGGATAGCGAAAAGCCCCGCCGATATGTGGGATGAGATATTTATGGAGAACAAGGATAATATCCTGAAAGTTTGGGAGGAATGGGAGGAGGTTATGGAAGAGATGAGAAAGGGATTGGTGGAAGGGAAATTGAGGGACAAATTGGAGAAGGCAAAGGAAGAGAGGGAGAAATTGGATGAGGCTCGTTTGTAGAAGGGCAAGGGAATTTGAGGGAGAGATATGGATTCCCGGGGATAAGTCTATCTCCCATCGGGGAGCGATGCTGGGAAGCATCGCTGAGGGAGAAAGCGAATTAGATAATTTCAATATCTGCAAGGATTGTTCGAGCACATTGAGATGTTTGAGGCTTTTGGGAGTGGAATGGGAGCTTGAGGGAAGGAGGCTGAGGATAAGAGGAGGTAGCTTGAAGGAGCCGCAAAATATCTTGAATGCGGGCAATTCGGGAACGACGATGAGGCTTCTATCCGGCATTCTCTCCGCTCATCCCTTCCTCTCCATCCTCACGGGCGATTCATCCCTTCGCAGAAGACCTATGGATAGGATAAAGCAACCGCTTGAGATGATGGGCGCTAAGATTTTCGCCAGGGCTTCTCGTTATCCACCCTTGGCGATTTTGGGAGGGAAATTAAGGGGAATAGAGTATCCTCTTCCCGTTGCCTCCGCACAGGTCAAATCGGCAATCCTTCTCGCTGGTCTATTCGCGGAGGGGAAGACCACGGTATTTGAGCCATCTCCCTCCCGAGACCACACCGAGAGAATGTTATCTTATGTGGGTGCGAAGATAGAGAGGAAAGAAGGAATAAGCATTGAGGGTGGTGGAAGGCTCTCTCCTCTAAAAATGAGAATTCCCGGCGATTTCTCCTCATCCGCATTCTTCATAGCCCTTGCCCTTCTCACCCGTTCCCATTTGATTATAAAGGATGTAGGGCTTAATCCGACGAGGACGGGTTTTTTGAATGTCCTGCGAGATATGGGAGCAAAAGTGGAGATAAGGAACTTAAGGGAGGAAGCTAATGAACCCGTCGGCGATATAGTAGTGATGGGAGGGGAATTGGAGGGGACGAAAATTGAGAAGGATATCCCCTTGATGATAGATGAATTGCCCATATTGGCTATCCTCGGAGCGAGAGCCAAGGGTATGACGGAGTTAAGGAATGCAGAGGAGCTGAGATATAAGGAGACGGATAGGATAAGGGCTTTGGCGATTGGCTTGAGGAAGATGGGGGTTGAGCTGGAGGAGAGGAAGGATGGATTGTTGATTAAGGGAGGAGATACGAAAGGAGCGGTTATAAATTCATTTGGGGACCATAGGATAGCTATGGCGTTCGCCGTCCTGGGATTGGCGAGCAAAGGGGAGACGGTGGTAAGGAACGCTCAGTGCGTTGCTATCTCTTTCCCCGAGTTCTTCTCGCTCATCAAATCCCTCGTCGGCGAAGCGATTTCCCAGTCCTCCTAATACAATCCTTTTCCAAAAAGATAAATCTCAACTTCCATCTCACTTAACTTTGCCTGCAATCTCCACTTGACTGCGGAGAGATTCGCCTCCCTCACCCTCTTCACTAAATCCCATTTGGGTCTATCCCCCATATCCACCATCCCGAAAGCGTAATGCTCACCATAAACGAGCTCCTCTCCCCTACCGGGTCCCCTTCCCGTTAATGGCTGGTCCCTGTAGAAAAACCAGGCAATCCCAACACAATAGGGATTCCTTGAGGCATCCCTCACCCACTTCTCATAAAGCTCTCCGGAATGAGCATCATCCCTCGCCCAAGTATGATAAACCCCAAATCCCCTCTCCCCGTTATAGAAAGCGGGATAGGAAAACTCCCCGCATATTATCGGCTTCCCCGTTTCCTCAACAAGTTTCCTCAACCAATCGTTCATAAAATTATAAGAATATAAATCGTAGCCAATCACATCGCAATATCTCGCTCCCCCTCTCCAATCCTCCTCGCTCTCCCACCAGCCGGGAACAATCCAAAAGCCGAAGTAGAGATGGTTGGGGTCTATCTCCTTAACGGTCTTGTAGATGAACTCGTAGTATTTCTCCGCATAAAATAAACGCATCCTCTCCAAATCCTCCCCGGCAGGATTCCCTTTCCCCTCATATAATTCCTCTCTGCTTCCCGCTTTCAATCCCCAAGCTCTCGCCATCGCCTGCCAATCTCCTTTGTATATCTTATCAAGGACATAATCCATCAATGCCCGCTTGGCGGGGACGCTTGCCGATTTCCCCAATATATCCAAAATCTCTCCCTTCGTTATTATCTCATCATATTCGTTTCCCAGTGACCAACCAACGACAAATGGATCTTTCTTTCTCGGCTCTATCTGTGAGCGAAGCGATTCCCTGAACCTCTCCCTCACTTTCTCGTCAAATATATCAGGATGGCGGGCGATATTGGGAACATCCCACCTATGAAGGACGGGAAGATAGGGCATTCCCTCCATACCTCCCCATTTTCCCACACCGCTGAACCCCCAAAGCTTAAGCCGCCTCCTCGCTAAATCAATCGCTATCTTCCGCCAATCCTCTCCATATTTGCGCATCATATTCGCCGTGTGAAAGGCAACATATTCAGTTGAACCATCACCCCATACACCCCTCCCCCAACAGGCGGAATATATTCCCTCCTTCGGGGGAAGCCACTCAAATAAATACTCCCTATCGCTTACTGGCGTCATCTCCCAATTCAGGGCGGGAACCCCACAGAGCCCAAGATAGAAGCAGGGATTTCCCTCAGGGGATATGAGCCACCAATATCCTCCCCTTTTAACAACCCTATAAAAGCCCGTTGCCTTCTCCTTCCATCCCGCGAGCTCGTATCCTCCATATCTATCGTATCCCTTGGGCTCGCTCAAGCTTTTAAGCAGCCTTTCCTCCTCTTCCCAAGCCCTTCTCAAATCCTCATCGCTCTTTATTTTCCCCTTCCAATCGGCGTACCTACATTGCCCATAACGGTCTATAAAGGGGGAAAATTCCCTTAAATTAGGATAGGGAATTATCTTGAATTCCACCTCTATTTCCACTTCATCTTTAATTTCAAAAAGAATGTTTTGGGGAAATTGGGGCTCAAAGAGGAAAAGAGGGATTTTCGCTTGAGGGAAAGAAATGCTTTTCCTTTTCCCTCCGCTTGAGATATTTATCTTCTCCACTACAATGAGATATTCAGCCCTACCCTTCGCCCATCCCGGTATATTGTAGAGGGATAGCTCTCCATTTAAGGGAAGGAATCCGCCCTCGCTAACTCCTATAAGCTCTCCATCAAGATAAAGCTCTCCCTTTCGGCGATTTACGATGGCTTTCGCTGAATAAGTCCTGTTGAACTGCCAATTGGGAGTAGCAACGATGAATCGCCAATTTTCCCCATCCGCTGTTCCGAGGATGAGGCGGAGTGTTTCAAGCTTGCAGGGAGCGGAGCCTTGAGAGGAGTTCTCAAAGTCAAGATAGAAGCCAGTTTTGTTTCCCCAATCGTATTGTGAGACGATATAGAGGCGATTTTCCTCAGCCAATGCCACTGAAAGAGCGAAAAGAACAAGTAATAAAAGATGAAATTTCATCTCGTAATCTCCCTCCTTTAAGATGATTTTATTCTAAAAAATTTTTCTTTAAATTAAAAAATTATTGACACAGTTTTGACTTGATTTATAATGGAAGCAGAAGAAAAATTCATATTGACCAAATTTGCGATTGCTTTAAAATTTAGCTATGTTGAGGATTAGAGGAATAGCTAACCTTGTAAGAAAGGGACCCTTCGCAAGGGAGCCCCATAATATTTATGTATCGGCTCATAATTTTATGTTGCAAGAATCTAAAAGGAAAGGAGGTGAAGAAATGAAGAGGAAGGGATTCACGCTCATCGAGCTACTGGTCGTCATAGCTATCATCGCCATTCTGGCCGCGATTCTCTTCCCTGTCTTCAGCCGAGCCAGAGAACAAGCGAGAAAAGCAGCGTGCCTATCCAATCTGAAGCAGATAGGCACTGCCTTGATGATGTATGTCCAGGATTGGGATGAGTGCTACCCCGTTTCCTGTTGGGGCGAAGCAGTTTGCCAATGGAGAGGAGATGTTTCCTATTGGCTGAGCGATATCTTCCCCTATATCAAGAATGTGAGCATATTCTCCTGTCCCAGCCAAAGCGGAACTCACTGCTTCTGCTTCCCCGCTATCACCAGACTACCCGAGTTCAGGGATGGCAATTGTCCCGCTTGGAACAGGGTCAAGATAAATTACGGCTACAGCGAACCAATGTCTTATCAGAGACCGCTTAGAATGTCCCGCCTCCAGAATCCCGCTGATACCGTGGTCATCGCCGATTCCCCTTGCCAATACCTTGGAGATTACCATTTCGTTTGGACGCAGGACCCCGCGAGGGCTTTCCTCCGCAGAATAGCCTTCAGGGATTGGTGGGGCTGTGGCTGCCCGCCGAAAGACCCAGCAGCGGTTCCACCCGACCCCGATAACCACACCTACCATATGGGAGGTTCGCATATCGTATTCGCTGATGGGCATGCTAAGTGGGTGAATTGGAACCAGATAAGGACGATCACGGGAGGCGGAAAGCTGAGATATTACGATTGGGAATGGTAAAGGGAATGGGGGGCGGGAAGGCTCCGCCTTCCCGCCCCTTTCCAAAAACATTGCAGCTAAAAATCTAAAAGGAAAGGAGGTGAAAAAATGAAAAGGAAGGGATTCACGCTCATCGAGCTATTGGTCGTCATAGCTATCATCGCCATTCTGGCGGCGATTCTCTTCCCCGTCTTCAGCCGAGCCAGAGAACAAGCGAGAAAAGCGGCGTGTATGTCCAATGCGAAGCAGATAGGGATGGCGCTGATGATGTATTGCCAAGATTGGGACGAAACCTATCCGATGAACAGGATAGGTTGGGGAAGACCCTGCTGGGCTCCTCAGCAGACACCGCATATGACATGGAGAACGATGATTCAGCCCTACCTGAAGAACTGGCAGGTTTTTGACTGCCCCTCCCAATCCAACATAAAGGGGGAAGAGAACGGCGGTTGGGGAGGCTGTCCTCCTCCAACCACTCCTCCCACGCCGCCAGATGTATCGCTGGAGTATAACTACAACGGTTCCTCCTTCTGTGGAGCACCCAAGAAGATGGCAGACCTTAAATCTCCCGCTAACCTTATCATAGTGCACGAGCCGCATATCGCTTGCCCTGACGCTGGAACTTGGTGCAACTGGGTCTTCAGGAAGGAGAGCTGTTGGCACAGCGAAGGAAAGGTGTTCATCTTCGCTGATGGACATGTGAAGTGGTTGAAGCCCCAGCAGACGACCTCACCAATCAATATGTGGAATCAGGATTGGGGTCCCTGCACGCCCTACGACCTGACCTGCAACGACAACTACCAGCTGCCGTAAAGAAATGGGGGGCGGGAAGGCGGAGCCTCCCCGCCC
>Ga0080004_1105730_pt1 | contig 17352 bp, 19 predicted proteins | sample WasSprMetagenome_FD_69207 | JGI IMG/M metagenome (GOLD analysis project Ga0080004, IMG submission 69207) | Sulfidic aquatic microbial communities from Washburn Spring, Yellowstone National Park, USA - WS (SPADES assembly) (version 2) | ecosystem: Environmental > Aquatic > Thermal springs > Hot... | reverse complement strand
CATGTTGGAGATCCGTAACCGCGTAGACAGTCTCACCCCTAGAATGGTCGTAGAGAATTACGATAGAGCCCGCATATTTTTTCTCCTCCTCTAACACGGATGCAGAATGGGCCATTATTATGTCTGCTATGAGGCGCGACCTGTTATCTATTTTCATCTTTTCGGCCAGCTCCTCTAACGCATTATAAACCTCGTCGGGAAGAGTAAGGCTAATTCTACGCATCTTGTACCACGGTAGTATTTTGCATGGGAAGTATATTACTCTTCTGGTTTATATGTAGGTTTTATCCCAAACTTGCAGTATGTTTTACATTGGAGACCTCTGTACTGGCTGCCGCCTAGATTAGAATATGCAAAAGAAGAAGTGACCAACCCTAAGCGGACAGTATGTTCCACTGTAAGGATAATTGGGGGCAGGTATCCAAGGTTGCCGGTTAGGACATCAGAGCCGGTTCCCAAAGAAAAGATAAAGGAAGTAATAAATCAGCTTAAAGGCCTAACAGTCAAGGCACCCGTTCGAAGGGAAGACGTCATTCTAAGGAACGTAGCGGGGACTGGTGCAGACATCATTGCAAAAAAGGACGTAGAAGAAATAAGTTAGCCAGATATCCGTTTTCCTTTTTGTGAGGTATTCTCGGCTAGGCGAACATCAGGCATTGTTTCGCTTTTAACTGGTACATCCAAAGGCAAGGCAAAACCTCTTTCAGCAATTTCTCTCAACGAAACTTCGAGAAGGTGTTTATCGTCTCCGCCTCCAACAAAATAAAAATCTCCCCCAAGAAGCTTTGAATCAACATACACCGTCAGCTTTTTCTTGTGACCAACGGGAGGAACTCCTCCCGGAGGATACCCAGTATCCTCGACGACCTCTTCAAAGGTTGCCAGCCTGAGCTTCTTGTAACCCAGCATCTTGGCAAGCCTGCCCTGATCAACTTTCTTGTCAGCCCGTACCACTACTAGCAATGTTTCGCCCGAATCACTCTTAAAGACCACGGTCTTTGCAATCCTCTCAAGCCCTATACCCAGGCTTCTAGAGGCCTGGCCAGAGGTAGCGGCCTCGGGAACCTCTACAATCATGTATCTTATCCCAATTGAATCCAGATACTTTTTTAAGTCCTCGACGCCAAGCATTGCAACCATCTTTTCTTCTCCGGTCTCCCCTAAGGATTTAAACATTTTCTCCAGCAATATAGAATTTTTTACATTCCCTATATGTTGCTGTTACCTTGTGATTTTTAGTTCCCGTAGCTCTTCTAGAAATGAACGGCCTGGGCCCTCAAGGAAAGTTTTACGTGCAGGCTCCAGGAGTTTGGCAAGTTCTTCTGCAACTGTCTCCTTTAGGTCGAGAGGATGAACTTCTTTTCGCTTGTAGGCTTCTTCTAGCTGTGAATAGTTCTCGAAAGTCTTTTTCTCCCCGGTCTTCTTGTTCACTATTTCTAGGGGCTCGCGTCTATCCCGGAATATAATTAGCCGGGCCAACTCTAAGACAGGGTTAAACTCTGTCTCTCCAGGTGGGCAGAAAGCGCTCCTAATTTTTCTCTTTATCTCCTCCTCGGAATCGTGAATAAATATGGCTGTCTCGGGCTTAGACTTCGACATCTTGATATTGGCAAGCAAGTCTCTGAATTCCTCTGCGTTGGACTTTGCCGCCGAGAGCTTCTCCCAGTCCTCCTTTGTCATCTGGAGACCCGGTAAAAGCTTGTGGTGGAGCGCTACGGGCTTGTAGCCGAAGACTTTCTCTCCAACCTCTATCGCGATTACGTGGGCTTTTCTTTGGTCCATGCCTCCCTGAGGAATATTAACGTTCATGCTGAATATGTCCGCAACCTGCATAGGCACGTAGAGTAGCTGGGCGAAGCTGAGTGCTTCGGACTCGCTCCTGCCGAGAATAGTTACAGACCTCCTTATCCTCGAAAGTGTAGTCTCCATTGAAACTCTCAACACGTTGGTAAAGTAGTCTACTCCAAGCTTCTCATAAAGCTCCGAGCCCAAAATAAACTCAGTCTTGTCGGGGTCTCCGCCTGCAATCTTCAAGGACACCTTCAGAGCTTCCTTGAAGTATCCCCCCGCAACACGCCTAATAACGCTTAGGTCACCGCCCAGCTTTTTGTTTATCCAGCTGTGGTAGTCTGCAAGAAAAATTCTAGTCTTGACGTTTACGCTCTGCAGGTCTGCGACCTTCTGCATTGAGATGAGGCCTGTTCCCAGGTGGACAAAGCCAGAAATCTCAAAGCCGATGTAGTGGTTGAGTGGGACACCCGTCTCGATAAGCTTTCTCAGGTTATCTGGAGTAAGAAGCTCCTCTGTTGGCTCCCTCAATGCGGCAGATATTATGGTCTCTGGATCCAAGGACAGCACCTCACAATGTGTAACTTGAGAAACTTAAAATATTTTCGATTTTACTACTTGAAACTTTTCACTCAATGATGGCGTATCTCTCAGCCCTAAGCACATTTTGGACAGCGAAAACGCTGGCAACAAATGCGATAATTGAAAGCTCGACTATTGGAATACCCTTGAAGCCAACTATCGTTTCCTCAGTTGATACGGAGAATTGGTACGAGTTTGTGCCCGAGATACTGCAGTAGCCGTATGGGTCGCATGCCAGGACCTCTGTAGTTAGAAAACCAGTTCCAGAGTCGAGCAGGCCGTACTGGTCATAGGAGAAGCTAGCCTTTAGACTAATATCTACTGGTACCCCGTTAACTGGCCTCCTTGCATCCTTTTGAATAGACACGGTTTTTCCCGCCTCTTCTACCCTGTAGAGAACATTTAATGCCTTCAGCCTGTTAACAACAACCCTTACCCCTGAACTAGCTATAGGGGTAACATCCAGCTTTCCGCCATGGGAGAGTTGCATAATTATGCTCTCGCTCTCACTGGTATTGTCGTGGGTCACGTTAAAGGTCAAAACCTTGCTGATGCCTCCCATTATTTCAGCCGCAATTGCAGAATAGACAGCCACAACAGCGACTAGGCCTATAAGGAAAGCCACAATATATTTTCCCGTTCTAGAGATTCCCCTCTCGGGGAAAAAGATATTCCTGAAAAACGAAAACATAGACGAGTAAAACCTCAGCAGTCCAAGCCTTTCGCTAGAAACCAGCAGAGGCAATAACGCTATGCCTCCAATAAATCCGCCCGCATGAGCAAAAACAGCCACGCCAAGGCTTGCCCCCGGGAGTAGGCCCTGCAGGATCTGGGTAGCAAACCAGAAGATAAGGTAAGCCGAAGCACGCATTGTGAAGCATATAGGGATAATGAAAAAGAAAAAGCACATTGTAAGCCTCGTGCCCGGAAATAGCAACAAGTAGGCTCCAAGCACTCCGCTTATGGCACCACTGGCCCCCAAGGCTGGGACAAAAGCAGACGAGGCGCCCTCAAGTGGCAGAAAAGCAGTATGAAAGAAGCTCGCCAAAATGCCGCTTAGCAGGTATAGCACGAGGTATCTTCTGCTACCCAGCACTGCTTCGACTCCCTTGCCAAACGTGTAGAGGAACAACATGTTGAAGAAAATGTGTGCAAGGTTGGCATGGAGAAACATCGATGTGAACAATCGGTAGAGGTGCTCGGGCTTCGCAAAGTATGCTGGGACAAATGCAAACATTCCAACCCATTTATCGGAAACCTCTAGGAACATGTTCTCGTAGCTTGTAGCAAGATATACAAGCGTGTTGATAATTACGAGGGACAATGTGACAGGTGCCTTTGCTCTCTGTAGCTCCTCTAAATTTCCCGGAAGAGGTAAACCCATAATATCCAAGCAGAAAGCCTAGAACCTAGCTTATAAATCCTCTTTTTCAACTAACTCTAGCAAGCGCCGTAGCTCGGTCTTACGAACCCCCTTCTTCTCCTCGAGCCACCTCAAATATGCGTCGTCTAGGTTCTTGCTTGGCAAGATATAGTTGAACACGTAATCTATTAGTGCAGAAATTTTCTCTATTGTAGGTTGGTCCACATCCTCGGTTGGCGGATAGGGTAGACCCCACGTGTCAATATTCCTGGCACCATCTACGCTTCTACTTGCAACAGTAACATAGTTCTCGTCGAGAGGCACTTTCTCCCCCCTGAAAAGTTGCCTCCACTCCTCAAGGTCTATCTGCTTGGATATGCGGGCACGAAAAAGCAAAGACAGATACTTGCCGCTCCTCGAAACCAAGTCGAGAGAGGAATCACCGTAACACCTCACATCCTTGCCTAGAAGCCTCAGAGACCTAATTAATGGTTCCTCGACCCACAGCCAGCCCCTGGCAAACCCAGGCATAAGGGTCTTAACCTCTTCAACAATGCTGCGCCAGTCAATAATTCCCCTGGCATACGCATTTAGACTCTTCTCGAGTTCTTTTGGATAAGGTAGATAGACGCCTCTAAACTCTTCACTTAGATCGAGGAGCTTTTCAGCTAAATTTAGTCTTGCAAGTCTCAGCTTAGGAGACAATAAAACGGTAGGCATTTCTTCCTGTAATGAAGTCTTATAACATTAAACCTTAAAAGGTTTTCCACACTGTTTCTCAGCGTGGAAGAAACATACGAATACGCTATTGTAGCTGTCAGCGCCTTCGTAAAGAAAGAAAACAGCGTTCTTCTAGTAAAAAGGGGAAAAGAACCAGGAAAAAACCTATGGGCATTCCCAGGCGGCAGGGTCAGAAAAGGAGAGAGGCTTGTTGAAGCAGTAAAAAGAGAACTATACGAGGAAACAGGAGTAGAAGCCGAGCCGACGGGAATAATAGCTGTCACAGAAGTAATAACAAAGACAAACAACCCTGCCAGTTACCACTATGTGATTCTCACATTCGCTTTCAAAGAAGAAACTATACACGGCGACCCAAAGCCAGGAGGAGACGTAGCCGAGGCCCAATGGGTCCCAATACAAAAAGCAATAGAAATGCCAGACGTCGTCTATTCCGTCAGAAGAATACTTGAAAGCCAAAAACCACCTTTACTCAACGTGATAACCCTTGAATAGGACGAATTTATTTTCCAGAAAAAACTTTCTCTTTTAAATATTTAATTTATTGTTTCTAAAATTATTCTTCGAGTTCTTTGATTTCTTTCTTTCCCTTCTCTAGTTCTTTTACTTGTTCAGGATCTAGTTTCTCGAGGAGAGTCAAGAATTCTCCAACATGTGTTTTTTCCTCCCGAGCTATGTCTTCAAAAACCTTTCTAGCGAGGGGGTCGTCCGTCGCGCTTGAAAGCTGGAGATAGAGGTTTATAGCATCTAGCTCAGCAATAATCGATAGCCTTACTGCTTGAACCAGCTCTTCGCGAGATAGCTTTTTTCCGGAAGGAATCTCGATAGGGTTTTTTGCCAACATAGTAAATTAATTTTTAATAACGTAATATAAAAGTGTTTGGATGCTTAGAACTATAATTCAACCCTAACGTTTTGTCCCTTTATGGTTACGTTGAAGGCCATTTTTACATTTGAGATTTTTTTAGGATCCAAGGTTGGCCTTTCGTTTTTAATGTGTATTCCCGCTAGACCAAAAAGTATGGCTGTCCAGACTCCTGCAGCAGATCCTACATGGAAACCATCTTCCACATTTCCGTAAAGATTTCCTAGATCCGCAGATGCAGCCAATTTTAATAGCTTAAATGACTCTTCTGTTCTCCCAAGATATGCAAGGACAGCAGCATACATTGGAAGTGAAAGGGAAGATGCATGGGTTGTTCGGGGAAAATAATAATCAAAATTCTGTGCAATAATTTCCTTAGTGAATTTCTCTTTGAGAAGGAACATGCCAGCCAGAACATCGGCCTGTTTTATGAGTCTAGTTTTTGTAATGCTTTCTCTTATTTTCTCTGGAAGACATTTCTCTCCAATACAACCTTCGGGGACCTTAAAATCCGGTAGCTGAAGATAACCTTCGAACTCTTCACATATGCCATTTGTCAGACATGGCAGGTAGATTTTTTGAGAAATTCTACGCCAATTTTGAACTTCTTCTTCGCTAGTAAGACCCTCAGCAATTTTTCTCCAGTTATTTTTCTGCCTCGACAATTCGAAATATTTTACTCCAAGTTCTAGGTTGTGCTTAGCCAGCAAATTAGTATAGAAATTATTGTTGACATGCACATGGTATTCGTCTGGACCAATGACATCCTCTATTACATAGGCATTTTTTTCTTGGTCGTATTTGACTCGAGAGCTCCAAAACCTCGCGGTTTCAAAAACAATCTTAAGTCCACATTCCTCCATGAATTGCTCGTCCCCTGTAAACGTATAATACAAATCTACAGCATAAGCCACATCCGCTGTTATGTGTTGTTCTAATTCGCCAGTCTCTATCAGCACAGTCTTTGAACCAGTAAGATCTAAGGGAACAATGCGGGGCGTAGCCTCATAGCCGTCATCTGCACTCTCCCATGGAAATCTCGCACCTTTAAAATTGCTTTTAGTAGCATACTCTTTTGCTGCCTGAAGACACTTACATCTGTATTTTAGCATGGCTTTTGCAGCCGAGGGCTTAAAGAAGAGGTAAAAAGGAAGGGAGTAAATGTCTGCGTCCCAAAATACATGCCCCCTATAACCATATCCATGCAGGCCTCTGGCAGGCAAAAGAAAAACATCTGATTCATCGTCGTACATCTGTAAAAGATGAAATGTGTTAAAATAGAGGTAACGTGCAAAGTCTATGTCTCCCTCGATGACTAAGCCTATTTGTTTCCATTCTTTTTGCCAAGCAGTCGTATGAGTTTCTAGAAGTTCTTGGTACGTTTTTTCCTTCGCGATCTCAGAATATTTATTCAAGGTACTTTTTTCCTTTGCTACAATTACCTTTTTGGCAACTTTAATCGCCTGGTTAGGATCCACATCTATGCATCCCAGGAAACCTATCTCATTTTCATCACTATATGGTCGTAGCTGTAAATCTTTAGATTCAGCAAACATTTTGAAGTAAACATCATATACTTCGTCCTCTGTACGCACATGGAGGTATGAATCATTAGAACTGTCGCTCTCTACAATTTTAAACAGCTTAACATGCACTTGGGGGGGAACCGACTTATTGCTTACCGAGAGCTCGATAGGGAGTCTTATGCATACCCTTCCAGCAAAGTTAATTGGTCTAAAACGGAACTCTTCAGCAAAGATTCCCTTGAAAGTTTTATGGACAATTCTTGAACTTTCATATTTTAGTTTTCCAATGCTAGACTCTAGAATTGATTCGTAATAGACGATGCCATTCAATGTATCTAGTTTTATAATCGTCTCACCACCTATAGGTCTGAAGGGCTCACCATCAATGGTTAAATATATTGGAGTTATTCTTGGAAGGTTCACTAGCTCCCTATAAAAGATAGGTGTATAGCAATAAACCCCTGAAACAAAAGTTCCAAATTCTGACTTTGATACTTCTGGGTCTCCACGTACACTGATAAAACCATTTGAAAGGGTGGCAAGTGTAGCTATTTCTTTTAAGCTTCTTTCTTTGCTAGAAAACTCGTATGTTATCATATCTTGCACCCCGCCTTATTAAGAAACTCTTGAAGAGGTATATTGGAGAAATCCTCAATAACGGCATCAGCTCCATAGTTTAAAAGTTCCCGGTGAAAACAACCTATAGCCTTTTGATTGAGTGATTTAGCTGCTAAAATTCCTGAGGGAGCATCATCAAAGAACAAAATACACTCCATATCTTCATGAAATATTTCTTTCAGTTTTTCAATTGCATTTTTAAATACTTCTTTCTTTGTTGCTCCAGAACCACTCACATCGATATCGAAGAGCACCGCCAACTCAAGACCACTTTTTTTGTGCTCTACCTCTATAAGCCGATGGACATTTCTCGATGCCGAAGCTAGAACCTGTATTATTCCTTCTTGCCTTGCTCGCTGTATAAACCTTATAACGTCTGTTCTTAATTGATACTCGCCTTTCTCTATTAGTTCCAAGTATATGTTAGTTTTAAGTGAAGCAAGGGTCTCCACTTCAGTTTGACTTGGTGATCTATTTGCTAGTTTGCTCAAAATATTCCATGCACCCTCGAGACGAGGCTTGCCAGAAACATATTCATGGTAGAAGTTGCTGGTAAAACCAGTTATGCCAAGTCTTTCACATGCTATTCTCCATGCTTTTTCATGTGGTGTTTCGACGATGACTCCGTCGAAGTCCCATACAAACCCCAGCATACACTAAATACTACTTGAAATAGTAAATAAATCTTTCCAACAAACATAAAAAGATGTTAATTTGTTCGAGATGAAGCTTCCTGCAAAAACACAGATGCTCCTTAATCAGTTTTTCTTTATTGTATTCTCCTCGAAAATAAATATAAAGACCATCCACGTAATGATAGCGAATGATGAATTTGCCGAGTATTGAGATATGATAGACCATTCATGAACTGACATGTTTCTTCACAAGAGACGATAATACTTGGCTAGGCGATACTTTGATATATCCATGTTTAGACTAACCAAATGTATGTGTACACAAGAGTCCCGCTGTAGAGAGTTCTTGCTTTCGAGGAGAAGTATAAGGCGTTTCAGGGAGGACCCCGTTCCAGATGAACTCATAGAAAAGGCTTTGGACATCGCCCGTTTTGCGCCAAGTGCACACAATAATCAGCCCTGGGTTTTCGTGGTCGTCAAGGATAAGGAAAAACTCCGAAAACTAGCCGAGATACACAGGTGGTCGAAACCTATCCTAGGCTCGCAGCTAGCGATAATTGTTTTCTCGGACTCAAAGATTTCTCCTAGGTCCCACCTTGTCGACGGCTCTATTGTAGCAACGTATCTATGGCTCGCCCTACACTGTGTCGGCCTCTCCACTGTTTGGATATACACATTGGAACAGGCAGAACAAATTAGAAATATCGTCAATGCCCCAGAACACCTCATGCCAGTAGCTATTTTCCCCGTAGGCTTTCCAGCAGAATCCCCGCCGCCGCGTCCAAGAAAACAGCTAAGCGAGATAGTCAAAATTGACAGCTTCTAGGCGTCTTGAGAATAGTCACGAGCATTTTCCGAGAGCCACTCTGCTTTAATTTTTTCATAAAACCTCAACACGTGCGAAGCAAGCTTGACTACTTCTTCCTGTGGAACGTCTTTTGCCTTTGGACACCGTGGGTCTACATGCACCCATAGCTTGGGGCTATAGATGAGAGGATACAGCCTGCAGGCCTCTGGCCTCATCTCATAAATTTTACATGTGTTCGTAGCTGTGTCGAGAAACATGCAGTGTCCATCTATGTTTCGAAGTATGGGGACACCTAGCCGAAACTCTATAAATTCACGAGCTTTGAACCCTAGGTTCTCTATCTTCTTAATGTCTTCCCGTGTGAGAGGAACAACTGCTTTATAGCAACATGCTCCACAAAGCTTTCCATTTATCTTGCAATCGACTCTGAGTTCTGGCTTCTCTATAGTCATAGACATGTTTTCATGGTTTTCAGGGTCTAAATCCGAGTAGCTCTTCCACGGCTGTCCCGAAGAGGTAGCCTACTATTACTACGAGAAATATTATTCCAGTGTTTTCGAGAAAGTCCTTCTTGAAGGATCCTCCTAGAATAGTTGTACTGAAGAAGGTGAATCCAGCCAAGACTAGGAGAGCAAAGAGAATCGAGAGGGCGAGGGCCGTTGGCACAGAGAGGCCCATGAAGAAGGGAGAGGTAAGGAGCACAACAGTAGCCATGTACATCAAGCCGGTAACCGTAGCAGATTTACCAGGGCTCTTTCCCCTCTCCTGTTTAGCCTGAAGATAAGCCGCTGCAGCCATAGACATCGAGGCGCTTATGCCCACGATGAGTCCAGAGATGCCCGTATAGATGGGCGAAGCTGTATATCCCAGGAAGCCTGCATGAACGCCTGACAGCTCGATAATTGCGTCGCTCATTCCCAGGGCTATCGAGCCCAGGTGTCTAACAGCAAATTCGTCTATCTGGCTTGCGAGGGCGCCCTCATGGTACTTTTCTTCCTCTATAATTTTTTCCAGAATCTTCTTGTCGTTGTCAGAAAGCGACGACTCCTTTAGAATCCTCGTGTACTCCTCTACTACCCCAGATTCGTGTCTCTCCAGAAACTTAATGATGAATGTTTTTCCCAGGAGCCTCGACATAAAGAGGTAGATTCGGAGCCTTGCCTTTTCGTAGCCAGTGAGCTCAATTTTTCCGGCAAACTTAGACCAAAACTCGTAGTGCATGTATTCCTGTTTCGAGAGCTCCTCGAGAATCTCTCTGTTTCTTTGATTCTTTTCATGCTTGGAAAGCTCGCCATAAAGAAGAGAATCAAAGAGTTCGTCTCGAGCATAAGCACGAAAGTCTGGCATATGGGTCATAGAATTAAAAATAAGACTTGGAAGCTTTAACCTTTTCTCTGCTTTTCGAAAACAGCTATCGCCTCGTTCCAGGTTGGAATCTCATGTGAGCCCAGTCTCGTAACTTTGAGTCCCGCAACAATGGTTGCAAACCTAACGGCCTCCCTGAGCTCAAACTTCTTGAGTCCCATTATTAGGCCTGCGGCGAATGCGTCGCCCGCTCCAGTCGTGTCAACAACTTTCTCAGGCCTGTAGCCTGGGACCTCGAACACTTCTCTCTTTGTTGCCACATATACGCCTCTGGCGCCTCTCTTGATAATTACCATTCCTACTCCTTCTTTCAAGAGGGTCTCTGCTGCTTCCTCGATAGACTCTGTCCCCGTCATGGCTTTTGCCTCTATCTCGTTGGGGAGGACAATGTCTGCATACCTGATAACTGGTCTTAGGGCTTCTAGCCCTAGACGGGCCTGCCTCCTGCCAGGGTCCCAGGAAATCCTTACGCCAAGCTCTTTCGCTATCTTTGCTATAGAGGAAGCCGTATCGACACGTAGACTAGCAATGTGGAGATGCTCGGTCTCTCGTAGAACCTTGGTATTTACTTCTTCGGGAGTCAAGGTTTCTGCAACGCCCTTGTCGCCATACATGATTATTTGTCCGCTTGAGTCTATGATTACCAGGGTAAATCCTGTCTTCCCGTTTAGTGCGTCTATCCTTACATTGGAAATGTCTACGCCCTCCCGGACGAGGTCTTCCAAAGCGTTTTTCCCAAAGTCGTCGAAGCCAACCTTGCCTATAACTGCGCTTTTTCCACCAAGCCTCCTGATACCTATAGCCACATTAGCCGCGCTACCGCCGACTCCGTGGCTCTGGCTCTTGATTGCGCCCTCCTTGTCTGGAGTGGCGAATGCGTCTACACAGAACCTGAGGTCAAGCAGAATGTGCCCAAGCGTCACTACGTCGAATCTAGATTTTTCTGCCTGCATTATTGCTCAGCCATCTTTAGTGCTTCTTCAGGTGAATAGCCCTCGTGGACAACTGCCATAATTGCTTTTGCAGCGCCCCTTGGGTCCTCATGCTGGAAGATGTTGCGCCCCACGACCACTCCCTGTGCACCAGCATCCATCACGCTTTTGACGACATAGAGAAAGTCTAAGAGCGTTTTCGCCTTTGCCCCTCCACTCATCAGCACCGGAACGCCTGCCGCAACCTCCACCACGCGCCTGAAGGACTCTGTGCTTCCAGTATAATAGGTCTTGATTAGGTCGGCCCCACTCTCAATGGCTGCCCTGACGCCATACCTGACAACTTCGACGTCATACATGTTCTTTATCGCTGGGCCACGCGGATAAGACAACTGGAGAGCCGGCAAACCGTATCTCTCTGCCTCCCTCTTAACCTCAAACCACATCTTCAGCATCTGGTCCTCAAAATTGCTTCCCCAATACACAGTGGCGGCGACAGCTTCGGCTCCTAAAGCCACAACGTCCTCCACGAAGCCGAACGGGCTTTGGAGAAGCTTTTCCTGTTCGGGTCTAAGACTGGTCTTGCTTGTTACCTTAACGATTAGCGGGACCTTACCCGCCCAAACCTCGTGGGTCAGGCTAGCCATGCCCGGCAAAAGCATAATTGCGTCAACAACGTCAACCACTTTCGAGAGGATCTTCCTAGGGTCAATGGTTTCTCCAGGAAAGTCTGCAGGACCGTGCTCCACGCCGTGGTCAAAAGCAAAGATAACGGCTTTGCCATCCCTCAATATTCGTTGAAGCCTAACCTTCTTCCCTATATATCCATAACTCATACTATCTCAATTTTATTTACATCTTGAGACATACAAATAGTATTTGTAATCACGTCTGGTAATCATTTTGTAGGACTAGATAAATAATAAAAAATAATAGCTCGAGCACACTTAAAACACACGTGAAGGTCGCATCATCTAATGAAATAAGGCTTCTAGACAAAGAGGCAGTCGAAAAATACGGCATATCCCACGAAATCCTTATGGAAAACGCTGGGGCCGCAGTGGCCCGCCTCATACTACACACAGCCTCAGAAGAAGACACAGTCGCGGTCATTGCTGGCCCCGGAAACAACGGAGGAGACGGGCTGGTATGTGCAAGGCACCTGGCAAGCCATGGGATGGACGTACATGTCTATCTAGTTGCAGACCCTGAAAAGCTCTCAGAGCTAGTCAAGAAAAACTTGGATCGGGTAGACCTGGCTAATATACCGGTAGAAAAAGTTACGGAGAAAAATGTGGAAGAACTACAATATGTTCTCCCATTCTACGACATTATAGTCGATGCCCTTTTTGGGACAGGCCTTACACGGCCACTTGAAGGAGTCTACAAGGAGGCAGTAGAAGCGATAAACGATTCTGGCTCGCTAGTTGTTAGCGTGGATATCCCTTCAGGTATAAATTCTGATACAGGGGAAGTAATGGGGACAGCGGTAAAAGCAGACTTTACTGTCACCTTTGGTCTTCCAAAGATAGGTCTCCTGCTCTACCCGGGCGCAGAATATGCAGGCGAAATCCTAGTTTCACACATCTCTTATCCTAGGAGCCTAATCGAAGACGATAGAATAAAGGTAGAGACAAACGACCCACTGTACCCCCCACCTAGACAGCCAGACACTCATAAGGGAGACTATGGCAAGGCACTTTTCATCGCCGGCTCCAAAAGGTACTACGGCGCCCCAATGCTGGCGTCCAGATCATTCCTCAAGGCTGGTGGCGGCTACTCTAGACTAGCAACAGTAAGTAGCATAGTTCCTTTCCTGGCAACCAGAGCCCCAGAAGTAGTCTACGAAGAGCTTGAAGAGACCAGTTCGGGGACAATATCTTACAGGAATCTGGAAAAAATCCTAAAGCTCACAGAAGCCTCAGACATAGTTGCGATAGGCCCAGGCATGGGGCTAGACGATGAAACAGCCAGGCTCGTCCTCGAACTCATTCCGAGGATCAATAAGCCCCTAATCATTGACGGAGACGGCTTGACAATCCTAGCCAGAGACACAACAATCCTCGCCACACGTAAATACCCCACCGTTATTACTCCGCATCCTGGAGAAATGTCTCGGCTAACGGGAAAACCAGTAGAGGAAATCAAAAAGTCTAGGCTAAAAACAGCACTAGAGGTAGCCCAGAAACTCGGCTCCTACGTTGTCCTTAAAGGCGCACACACAGTCATTGCCACGCCTGAGGGCAAGGCATACATTAATCTAACAGGAAACCCCGGAATGGCCACCGCTGGAAGCGGCGACGTACTCGTAGGCGCAATAGCCGGCATGTACGGTATCGGCTACGGCTTCGAGGAAGCAGTAAGAATGGGCGTCTTCGTCCACGGCTTAGCAGGTGATCTAGCTACCGAAAGCATCGGAATGGACGGCTTAACTGCTGTTTTAATTATGAATTTCCTGCCGAGAGCGATGAAGGAGCTAAGGGAAAACTTTGAAAGAATATACAACGAGAATTCATTGCCTGTTCTGGTGTAGCCACTTCACCCTTTCATATCTATGCTCAAAGAACACATAAATACAGGCCAAACATATGGATAAAACTATGTCTGAGGAGTTGCCAGAGAAGCCATTGCTTGACCACGTGATGGATTTCCTAGAAATGGTTAGGAGAATACTAATCTACATAGTGGCGTTTCTTATTTTGCTGGTTTTTCTGCCCGCCCCCTGGATGTTGCCGAACTCCTATGATCCATTAATTTTTGCGTTCATGAATATTACTAACCACTATATGCTCGACTTTCAGCACAATATCTTTAGCAGGCCATTCGCAATCCTGTTTGGTGTTAATGGTTCTAGGGTTGTTCTTATTAGTCATGGGTGGTTTGATTCTCTTACTGCTGCTATTTTGCTTGCTGTTCTTTTGGCGGTTACTGTTCTTAGCCCTGTTATTGCTTGGGAGGTTTATAGGTTTGTTGAGCCCGGCCTGTATAGCCACGAGAAGAGGATAGTCAAGCGCTATATGGTTTTTGCACTCGCCCTGTTTGTCTCGGGGGTCATATATGGCTACACAGTAGTAATGCCAATAATTTTCAGTGTAGCTGTATGGCTCGCTACCCTAGGTGGTGCAAGCCTGTTCTTCTCTATCCAGGAATTTTACGAAAACATACTTCTAGGCTCCCTATCTACTGGGGTCTTCTTCATGTTTCCATTGGTAATATTAATCCTCAACAAAATGGGTATAGTAAGCTATGAGACGCTCAACAAGAATTGGAGGTACATTGTCTTTATTGGATATGTTTTTCTGGCCCTAGTAACTCCCGACCCAACACCATTCAGCGATCTTGCTTTAGGCATACCCTTTGTCGGACTATACTTTCTCTCAATGTGGCTAGTAAAAAGGTCGGAGAAGAAACAAAAACACTAAACCTAGGAAATTCTATGAGTCGACAGTTCAACAAGGCTGTGGATCCACAATGATAAACGAGTTTTCATATCTAACGAGGCAAGAAGTCTTAAGAGAAATGTCTAGTTTTCTAGCTGGTAGATGGATTGCCGTGCATTGCAAGAGAAAAATGAAGGACGGAAGACCATTGCTCGTCAGGTACTGGAAAACGGTACCGCTCAAGGCATCTAGCCCAGCAGAACTATTAGCACTAATTGACAGGCTGAGGCCTCTACAGCCCAGAGCCTTCTACGGGACAGCCAATATATACTCCAGGCTTGAAACAAGGGAGGACGCGCTCAACTACGAGGAAAACGTGACTAAGAGGACGGTTACATGGGACATTGACTCGACGCCGGAACACTGGAGAGCAACAGTCGAAGTAGCACGGACAATTGTAGACTTCCTGGAAAAATGGGGTGTCTCGCAGAGTGTCTGGTTAAAGTGGAGCGGGAGGGGTATGCATGTACATATACATGAAAATGCCGTCTCGCAAAGCCTTCTCGATAAACATGGAGTCATGGATGTAACTTGGTCTCTCGCCCAATTCGTCCTAGAAAACATTAAAGAAAAAGTCGCACAGATCAACACCATGTATGGATCCAAGATAAAGGTAGAGAATCTAATGGATCCACAGAGAGTCTTTACTGCACCGCTAAGCCTGCACAGGAGCCTAGACGTTGCATGCATAGCACTTAAGCCAGGAGACCTAGATTCGTTCAGGCCGGAGTGGACCAACCCAGACAACCCGGTACACAACCGCGACTGGCGCATATTTGTAGAGGGAGAAGCTGACACCTTAGCTGAGGAAGCTGTGAAAAGAATAGGAGGCTACCTGAAAAGATCCATAAAGCAACAACTAGTAGCAGAAACAGTAACAGCTCCCCCTGTCTTCGAGAACCCCTCAGGACTCCCTTTGGAAATAAAGCTTAGGTTCAACGAGTTTCCAGGGAGCCTTAAGGGCAGAAAGCTATACCTAGACCCCATGAAGGCTGTCCGGTTGCTTGAAGACATTCTTAGCCACTATGTTCTAGGGAATATTTCACGCGAAGAAGCAATAAGCTTCCTCGAGGCCACGAGAAAAGTTACATTAAAGGCTCAGGGATACTCCCAAAGAGACGTGGAGATACTTGAAAAGCTCTACGAGCAGGCAATATATTGGCTTAGAAGCTACTCAAAGGAAGAAATAGAGAGAATCCTCAAGAACCATAAGAGCAGTTAAGTAAAGCCCGCTGTCGGCAAGACCGGGAGGCCTCACCTATCGGGAGGTAGCCAACCTCCTCATCCTTGCAAACAAGAATATCACGGAAGATTATAAAAACATTTTCTTAACAATATCTGCTAGCCAAGGTGTCTAACACTTATGTCTGAGGAGTTGCCAGAGAAGCCATTGCTTGACCACGTGATAGATTTCCTAGAAATGGTTAGGAGAATACTAATCTACATAGTTTCCTTCCTAATCCTCCTTCTCTTCCTGCCTACACCATGGCTACTTCCAAAAACATATTACCCATTTCTCTTCTACTGCATGAACCTAACCAACCACTACATGTTGAACTTTAACGAGAACATTTTCAGTAGGAATTTTGCCACAATGTTTGGTGTTAATGGTTCTAGGGTTGTTCTTATTAGTCATGGGTGGTTTGATTCTCTTACTGCTGCTATTTTGCTTGCTGTTCTTTTGGCGGTTACTGTTCTTAGCCCTGTTATTGCTTGGGAGGTTTATAGGTTTGTTGAGCCCGGCCTGTATAGCCACGAGAAGAGGATAGTCAAGCGCTATATGGTTTTTGCACTCGCCCTGTTTGTCTCGGGGGTCATATATGGCTACACAGTAGTAATGCCAATAGTGTTCGTCGTCGCCGTTTGGCTTGCCACTCTTGGTGGCGCCAGCCTATTCTTCTCCATACAAGACTTCTACCAGAACATTCTCATAGGGTCACTAGCTACAGGCATATTCTTCATGTTTCCCCTAGGAATTTTGGCCTTGAATAAGGCCGGAATCATAAGCTATGAGACGCTACACAATAACTGGAGATACGTAATTTTCGCGATTTTTGCAGTACTTGCAATGATAACTCCTGACCCCACCCTTATCAGCGACATTGTGCTGGGTCTACCCTTCATTGTCCTATACTTCTTCACGATGTGGCTAGTAAAGAGATCAGAAAAAGGCAAAAAGAAAGACTAGAAATTTACTGAGAGGTGTCCAGCTCCTTCTCGAGTAAAAACTCTGTCTTCTGGGTCTTGAAGCCTGCTGAAGCAAGCTCCTCTACTATCACCTGCTTTGAAGAATCAATAGGCACCTCAAGCTCCTCGGCTTCTAGCTCCAATCCAACGTCTCTGAAGCCCTTAAGCAAGGCCTTCAAAGCCTCGAGAGAGTTGTATGATGAGAGTGCCACATACTCTGCAAAAAGTCTCTTGTCCTCGACGGAGAACTCTGAGACACCCCTCACGCGGCCAGACTTGTATACAGTAAGGGTGTGTTCGCCCATTCGGTACTTCTTGTATATCATCCTGTCGACAGGCTCTGTCAGCTCGCTCCACATAGTCGTAGGCTTGTACTTGTGTGGGTTGCTCCTAAGCGGCGTCTTCCTCCAGACAACCCTGTACCCCTCTGGAGCTTTCTCAGGTAGAGAACTAATTTTAACAGACATGAAGAGTATCAAGCCACGGATATTGTATCCCTTCCTCA
>Ga0080004_1215798_pt1 | contig 17392 bp, 20 predicted proteins | sample WasSprMetagenome_FD_69207 | JGI IMG/M metagenome (GOLD analysis project Ga0080004, IMG submission 69207) | Sulfidic aquatic microbial communities from Washburn Spring, Yellowstone National Park, USA - WS (SPADES assembly) (version 2) | ecosystem: Environmental > Aquatic > Thermal springs > Hot... | reverse complement strand
CATATAAATAGCACCTATAAAAGAACCAATTGCAGAAGAAGCCATCAAAAACCCAAATGTTTTAGGTCCACTCTTTAAAATATCCTTAACAAAAACAGGTAAAATTGAAAATGAAGGAAAACCAATTAAACTTATCCATCCAAGAAGGAAAACTGTATATTTTAAAATTTTGAAGTCAAAAATATATCTGAAACCATCCTTTAAACCAGAGAAAATTTCCATATCCATTTCTTTTCTATCATGACTTTCAATTTTCATCAAAACAAGTGAGATTATAACAAATAAAAAACTTATACCATTAATTAAAAAACAGATTCCTTCATCTTTTAAAGAAATTAATATACCTGCAGAAAATGGACCAATAAGTTTTGTAAGATTTACAAGTGAGGAATTAAGTGCAATTGCATTCTGTAAGTCATTTTTATTAACAATTTGGACAATAAATGCCTGCCTTGATGGTAATTCAAAAGCATTAACAATTCCAAGAAAAATACCAAGAGCAATAATATGCCAGATTTTAATTAAATTTGTATAAAAAAGGACTGTCAGAATAAATGCCTGGACCATCGCAAGAATCTGTGTAATTATAAGTATAGTGTATTTATTCCATTTATCGCTTAAAACACCACAGAATGGAAGTAAAATGAAAGTGGGAATTTGAGTTATAAAACCAATAAATCCAAGTAAAAAAGGAGAATTTGTAAGGCGATAAACAAGCCAGGGTAAAGCCATTCTCTGCATCCATGTTCCTGTTAATGAAAGACCTTGACCAATAAAATATAACCTGTAATTTCTATACTTAAAAGACCTGAAAATTTCTTTAAGATTAATTACTTTTTCCATTTTTATTCATTGATTTTAACATATTTTTCTCTTCACAGTTTAAACCTTTGAAAAAAAATGAAAAAGATGTAAACTTTTATAAAAGGAGAGAAAATGGAAATACTTAAGGATTTTAGTTTTGAAGTTGATGTAGAGAATTTAATTAGAAGATTGAAGATTGAAAAGGGAAGTGAGGATGAAAAAGAGTTTTTAAATTTAATTGAAAAGGCAAAAGAAACAGGAAGACCAAAAGCAGTTTATATTGAAGGATTTATAGAGGAAAAAAGGGAGGAAGAAGTTATCATCAATGGAGTTATTTTTAAAAGCAATGTCTTGAGGAAAAATCTTGAAAATGTTGAGAAGGTCTTTGTTTTTATTGCTACATGTGGAAATGAACTTGATAGTATAAAGTTTAAAGATGATATATTAAAGGAATGGTGGTGGGAAACAATTAAAGGTTATTTTCTTGAAATGGCAAGAAGATATTTATTTGATTACCTTAAGGATAGATATTTCCTGAAAAAAATAGTTAGTATGAGTCCTGGAGCAAGTGAAAAATATGTATGGCCAATTGAACAGCAGAAAGAACTTTTTTCTTTATTTGGAGATGTTGAAAAACTTATAGGAGTGAAATTAACTGATTCATTTTTAATGATACCAAACAAAACAGTTTCTGGCTTTTTATTTTCAACAGAGAAGGATTACAGAAGTTGTAAAATATGCAGAAGGAAGAATTGTCCTGGTAGAAGTGCTGAATTTGATGAAAATTTATGGGAAGGATATCAAAAAGGAGAAATTAAAAATGGATGAAAAAATTTATAATGAAAGATTTAATCGCTACCTTACAGCAATGAGAAATGAAATGCCTGATTGTATTCCGATAAGACCTTTTGTTGCTGAATTCACTGCAAAATATGCAGGTTATACATGTCAGGAAGTAACACATGATTATAAAATGGCATTTGAAGCGGTTATAAAATGTGGTAAGGATTTTGACTGGGATGCAATGGTTCCAAATATGGTTTATGTCTGGACAGGTCTTACTCAGGCACTCGGTTTAAAATATTATGCTACCCCTGGTATAGAAATTCCTCCTGATACTGGTTTTCAATATTTAGAGCCACCTGAAGAAAATGCATATATGAAACCAGACGAATATGATAGATTGATAGATGACCCGACTGAATTTTTATTTGAAGTATGGCTTCCAAGAGTTTCAAAAGATATAGGTGGAAAAAATTCTTACTTTAAAAAACTTGCTCTTGTAAAAGGTGCCATGGCTATGCTTCAGTATTTTTCTGACCTTGGAGCACAGGTTAAAAGAATGAAAGAAGAAATATGTATGCCCTCTGCTATAAGTGGAATTTTAAAAGCACCTCTTGATATAATTGCTGATAAAATGAGAGGATATATAGGACTTGTTATGGATTTACACACTCAACCTGATAAAGTTTTAAAAGCATGTGAGGTTCTTGCTCCACACCTTGCAAAAGTAGCACTTATGACAGCAGACCCTGAAAAAAAATTACCAATTGCTTTCTGGATGCATAGAGGTTGTGTTCCATTTATAAATATGGAGCAATTTAAGAATATCTACTGGCCAACTTTAAAACCGATAATAGAGGAATTGTGGAGAAATGGATACCAGACACTTTTTTATGCTGAAGGAAATTGGGATGCACATCTTGATAGTTTTCTAAAACTGCCTGAAAGAAGCATAATATACCATGTTGATAAAGGAGATATTTTTTATGTTAAAAAGAAAATTGGCAAAAAATTCTGTATAAGTGGGGGGATTCCAAATACATTACTTGCAGTGGGAACAGAAAAAGAAGTTAAAGATTATTGTAAAAAGGTAATTGATAGTGTTGCAAGAGATGGTGGATATATTATGGATGCATCAGCAATAATCCAGAATGACGCAAAAATAGAAAATATAAAGATTATGACTGATTTTACAAGAGAATATGGTATTTATTCACAGGGACATACAGAAAATTATATTGAAAAAAGAAAAGATTATGAGACAGAGAATAAATTGAAGGAATTAAAGAAAAAACCAGGGGTCTGTATACCATGGGAAGAAAAAAGAAAGGAGATAAAAAATATTTCAGGAGATGAAGAGTTAATAAAGAGAATTTATACAGAAATTGATACTTTTGGCTATATATTCATCTGGCAAATTCTTCTCTCTTTTTAATAAATATGCCTTTTTCAGTTTACAATTCAAGATATAAAGGATAAAATATAAATAAGTGGTGAGTGTAGCTCAGCGGAAGAGCACTGGACTGTGGCTCCAGGAGTCGGGGGTTCAAATCCCCTCACTCACCCTTTTTTCATATTTCCTTCTCTCCATTTTTCTCACTATTTCTTATCCATATTTCATCTTTGTTGGTCGCCAAAAACTACCCGACAAGGCGAGATGGGAGAGGGATAAAGTTGAGGTTGGAAAAAATAACTCCTTCTAAACCTGGCCATCTCTTTTATTTTCTTATTATTTTCTCTCCCTTAATGGGAGAGGATAAATGGTGAGGGTGAAAAAGGAATATCCCCCTAATCCTGCCCCTTTCCCACTTTTTATTATTATCTCCTCTCCCTGGACGGGAGAGGATAAAGGAGAGGGTGAAGGAAAAAGAATTCCTCCTCACCCTGCCTCTCCCACGGAGGAAAGAGGGAAAAAGCATTCATTAACAATTAAAATCTCTGAAGACCGTAGAAAATTTGAAAAAAATGAATTTTATGGTATAATATAAATATGGAGATTAGGAAAATATGGGGGGATTACGAGTGGAAAATGTTGAAAATTGTGTTAATGACCACTTAATAGAGAAAATTTCAGAAGAGATAAAAAAGAAATTTAATCCACAAAAAATAAACCTTTTTGGTTCTTACGCATATGGGAATCCTACAAGAAGTAGTGACATTGACTTTTTTATAATAATGGATACAAAACTTCCAGTCAGAAAACAGGCATTTTTAATTCGTAAAGAAATAAAAAGTTCTGTCCCAATTGATATAATTGTAAGAACACCGGAGCAAGTAGAGGAAAGGATTAAAATGGGCGATTTCTTTATAAAACAGATTATACAAAAAGGGATTTACTTATGAAAAAGATAACAGAAGAATGGATTACCAAGTCCGAAAAAGAATATTTAGTTGCGATAAGAGAATTAAAAACTACACCTATTGTAGGAGATGCGGTTTGTTTTCATGCCCAGCCATGTGTGGGAAAATATATGAAAGCGATTTTGGGATTAATTGAAAAATTGGTAAAATGTTACAAGCAATAAAAGAATTAGGAGAACAACAATTAAAAAGAGAAGGAAAGGATATTGCTGATATTTTTTCTATCATTGTGGAAGATTCAAATATTGATGGAAAATGTCCAAAAGTTTTAGTGGCAGTGTTTAAAAAAGAGGGATGGAAGATTATATACCATTATACACGGATAGAAGATAATAGTAAAGAAAAAATTAGGAAATATTTATATTGCCGTGGAGCTTCGCGAGGATCAAATTATTCACCCACAGCAAAAATTACTGAACTTGAAAAAACATTTAAAAACAAAGTTGAAGGTTGGCTTAAAGAATATAAAGGTTCTGATGAGTTAATAAAATGTCTTAAATCTGTTGTTGGAATATCGAAAGAAAAAATTTTAAAAGATTTATCTGATAAGTTGAACAATATTAAACCCTCATTAAAAAGAAATCAAGGTTGCTTATTTACTTTGGCAATAGAAGAAAATGGAGAAATAAAATATCTTGGTGATTATCAAGTCTTTAAAGATTTGTTAATTAATTCTGTAAAAGAGGATCTTCGGCAAATTATGCAAAAAAGACATACCTGTTCTGTCTGTGGTGAAGTAAAAGATGAAGTGTATGGTAATGCTATACCTTTTGCTTTTTATACCATTTATACCATAGACAAGCCAGGTTATATTGCGGGTGGATTTTATAAAGAAAATGCTTGGAGAAATGCTCCTGTTTGTATGGAATGCATATTGAAGATTAAAGAAGGCAGGAAATTTTTAGATGAAAAACTTAAATCAAAAATGGGAGGACAACAGTATTATTTGATACCAAAATTTATTTTAGGTGTTAAAGGGATTGAGGAAATAGTAGATACTTTTTTTAATTATTTTGAACATAGAGATAATTTATTGAGTCAAAAAACTTTAGCACGCATTAGTGAGGATGAAAAAGAAATACTTGAAGAATTAGGTAAGTTAAAGGATATATTGACTTATAATTTTCTATTTTTTAAAGTAAATAAACAAGAGTTTAAGATAAATCTCCTTGTAGAAGATATTCTTCCATCCAGAATAAGTGCAATCTTTGAAGCAAAGAAAAGAGCAGAAAACAAAGAAATTTTTAAAAATGTGAAAGTAAAGAAAAATAGATATGAGGATATAGAGTTTCGGTTTGATATACTTAAAGAATTTATTCCTTCTCAAAAAACATTTTTTGAAATAATAGATAAAACTTTCCGCGGAATTACTATTGACAAAAATTTGCTTTTTTCATTATTTTTAAATAGAATTCGTCAAAGTTTTATTAGTGAAGCATATTTAAAACCCTTAGTTCTGCAAGCATTTGTATCTTTTTCATTTTTCAAAGAATTGGGGATATTAACAAAAAATGAAGATTTTAAAAATGGAGGTGAAATTATGAGTGAGTTAAAAGAAAGGGCTGAAGGATTTTTTAAAAATTTTTCAAATACATTCTATACACCAGCTCATAAGGCTGTTTTTCTTTTAGGGGTCCTAGCACAAAAGCTTTTGAACATTCAGTATAGTGAAAGAAGTTCAACGCCATTTAGAAAAAATCTAAAAGGATTAAAAATGAAGGAAGAAGACTTTAAAAGTCTTTTGGCAAAAATCCAAAATAAGCTTGAAGAATATAAGAAGAACTATTATCATTCCTTAGAAACATTAATTTCAGAATATTTTATAGAGGCTGGCAGAAATTGGAGTTTTAGCACTGATGAACTCAATTTTTATTTTGTTCTTGGAATGAATTTAGAAGATTTTATAGATAAAATTTTAAATTTAACAAAAGGGGAGGTGCAAAAATGAAAGAGATAATTAAAAAAAGGTCGGAAATACTATTTATTTATGATGTTACCGATGCTAATCCGAATGGTGATGTAGATGAAAACAAACCACGCATAGATGAAGAAACGGGATATAACATTGTTACAGATGTTAGATTGAAGAGAACTATTCGGGATTATCTTCATGATTTTAAGGAGCAAGAAATATTTGTTAGAGAAGAAAGAGATAACGAAGGGGCATTAAAGACAAAAGAGGATATATATGAAACATACGGTTCTCCTGATGAAGTAATTAAAAGGTGTATAGATATCAGACTTTTTGGAGGAACTTTTGCTCTGAAGAAGAGAGATGATAAAAAGAAAAAAACAGAAGAAGCTGAAGAAGAGAAACCAACCGAAAGAGCATTTGCTTTAACAGGTCCTGTTCAGTTTAAATTTGGAAGATCTCTTCATCGAATCGGAGAACCAACTTTTGTAAGAGGGACAACTGTAATGCCTTCACAAGAAAAGAAAGGAGCCGGCACCTTTTGGGAAACATATATTCTGCCTTATTCGCTAATTGCTTTTTATGGAATTATTAATGAAAATGCTGCAAAAGATACTGGATTAACGGAAAAAGATGTGGAACTTCTGTTAGATGGAATCTGGAATGGTACAAAGAATCTAATTACAAGATCCAAAGTTGGCCAGATACCTCGTTTATTACTTCAGGTGATATATAAAGAAAAAAATTATCATATAGGTGAACTTGACCATAGAATAAAACTTGTAAAAAACAATCCCAACCAAAAGGATGAAGAAATAAGAAGAATTGATGAAATAAAATTAGATGTAACTGAACTTGCTGATGTACTTGAGAAAAACAAGGATAAGATTGAAAAAATCCGTTATAAAAAGGATAAATATCTTGAAATAATAAAAAACGGAAAAACAATAGAAATTAATGAAATTGTTGACGGAATCAAATTTGAAGAGATAAACTTCTAACAATATATGATAAAAAAATTTATAATATTTGATATTTGGGGTGATTACGGACACTTTAAAAAATATTATACTACTTCTTCACCGCTTACTTTTTCAATCCCTCCTCGGACTGCAATTATTGGATTGATTAGTGCAATTATTGGATTAGAGAAAAACCGATATCTCTCTTTGATGACAAAGGATAAGGCAGATGTAGCTATTCGGATTATTAACCCTGTTAAAAAAATTAGAATATCACAAAATTTAATAAATACTAAAGATGGATTTTGGATTCCTATAAAAAAAGGAGCACACGAACCAAGAACACAGGTTCGTTTTGAGTATCTTAAAGAGCCAAGATTTAGAATTTATTTTACCCATTCAGATGACAAAATTTATAATTCATTAAAGGAAAACCTAAAAAATCATAAATCGGTTTATACACCTTGTCTTGGGTTGAGCGAACTCATTGCAGATTTTGAATTTGTTGATGAAGTTTCAGTAGCGAGAAATTTTAATAACGAAAATTTCATTGATATACATTCTGTAATTCCTTTTGATACAATGAGAGAAATAGATTTACTTGTATCAAATAGAAAATATTTCAAAGAACGAATTCCGGTTGAAATGTATCCGGGTAGAATAGTAACAGAATATAGAGAAGTAATTTACGAAATTAATGGTAATACCATTAGAGCAAAGGTAGAAAATACTTTGATTTTGAGTAATAACGATGCCATCGTTATATTATAATGAAGTTTGGTCACATCCTGATAAACCTTTAAGAGAACATTTAGAAAAAGTAGCAAAAATAATAAAATGTTCAATAGAAGAATTGCCACTGAACTTACCCGTGAAAAAAAAGATTCTTTCAGAGATTCTCTATTACTTAGGTCTTTATCATGATATTGGTAAAGCAACCTCCTTTTTTCAAGAATATTTAAGAGAAGAAAATGAAGATAAAAAAGCTCGTCTTAAAAATGACCCTAAAACTAAGCACAGTCTTCTTTCCGCTGTTGCTGCTTATTTTGCTATTGAAGAATATTTAAAAGAAATCAATTTTAATAATGATTTTTCCTTCTTTCTTCCTGTTGCAGGTTTTATTGCAGTTAGAAGACATCATACAGATCTACAATCTATAAGTGAAGACATAAAGATTGATGAAAGTGAATTTATTAAAGAACAAATAAATAATCTTAATACTGATTATCTTTTGTTCTTACCTAAATGGAAAGAAGTATTTGAAAAACTAAAATCATTTCCTAATAGTTGGCTATTAAAAAAATTATCTTGGAACCAATGGATTAAAGAAGATAAAGGAGTTTTACCATATCTTATTCAACATTTATTTTATTCATTGCTTCTTGATGCTGATAAACACGAAGCTACAATAGGAACCAAATTAAAAAGGAAAATTTTACCATCAAACATGGTTGAATTGTATCGTAAAGAAAAGAGATTTAATGTTCCGGAATCAAAAATAAACGAGTTGAGAAACGAAATTTATCAAAATGTCCTTAATCAAATTAAAATTCTTGACCTTGAAAAAGATCGTATCATATCTTTATCTGCTCCAACAGGTTCTGGTAAAACACTAACATCTTTTGCTTTTGCTCTAAATTTAAGAGAAAGGATTGAAAAAGAAAAAGGATATTGCCCAAGAATTATTTATTGCTTGCCTTATCTTAGTATTATTGATCAGAATGCCAAAGTAATTGAAGAAGTTTTTAAAATAGCAATAGGTAAAGAACCTACTTCTGATTACTTTTTAATTCATCATCATTTGTCCGATTATACTTATAGAGAAGAGAATACAGAATACGAACCAGACGAAAGTGAAATTCTTATAGAAGGGTGGGATTCAGAAGTTATTATTACTACTTTTGTCCAACTATTTCATACTTTATTTACAAATAAAAATAAAGCAATTAGGAAATTTCATAAAATTGTGGGAAGTATTGTAATTTTAGATGAAATCCAATCATTTCCTCATACCTATTGGTTATTGTTTAAAGAAACTGCAGACACTCTTGCTAAACATTTTAATGTCTATTTTATTCTTTCAACTGCTACACAACCTGCAATTTTTGAACATTCAAAAGAACTTGTTACAGAAAAGGAAAAATATTTTACTTTTTTAAAACGCACACAAGTACTAGTGAAAACTTCTTCCCCAATGACGATAAATGAACTGAAGGAATATATAATAAAATCTCTTATTTCAAAACCACAAAGTACTCTTGTTGTTTTAAACACAATTAACTCAGCAGAAGAGGTTTTTAGAGGGATAAAAGATACCTTGAAAAGATCAGGATTTGAAGTTTATTATCTTTCTTCACATATAGTACCTATTGAACGTCTAAAACGAATAGAAGCGATTAAAAATTCTACTAATAAAAAAGTTGTAATTTCGACCCAATTGGTAGAAGCAGGGGTTGATATTGATTTAGAAAGGGTGATTAGAGATATTGGACCTTTTGATAGTATTAACCAAGTTGCTGGTAGAGTAAATAGGAATTTTAAAAATGAAAATAAAATAGCAGATGTAGAAATAATAAAACTTAAAGATGAAAGAGAAAGATTTTTCAGTTCTTATATTTATGACTCTGTTTTAATTGATGCTACAGAAAGGTTGATTCAACTATTTACACAAATTTCTGAAGATAACTTCCTAAATCTTAGTGAAAAATATTATAAAGAAGTGAAAAGGGTGATTTCAGATGATGAGTCAAATAAATATCTCGACGGAATAAAAAAACTTAATTATGAATATATTGGCAATTTCAAACTGATAGACGAAATTGATAAAATTGATATTTTTATAGAATTGAATGACGAAGCAACAGAGGTTTTGAAACAATATGAAGAATTGATAAAAATTAAAGATATAAAAGAAAGAAAACGTAAGTTTTTAAAAATCAGAAAGGAGTTTTATTCTTATGTAATTTCCATATCACTTAAAAAAGCACCCAAGGATTTATTCCCAGAAATAGGAGGCATAAGATTTGTGGGTAAAACTCAGCTCGAAGATGTCTATGAGAAGGAGACGGGGTTTAAAATTATTCAAAATTCCTCAATATGGATATAAATATTTATGCTACAAATTGTCTAAAGATTAATATAGAGTTAAAAAATCTTACTTACCTTTCTAAATATGGTAAAATTTTTGAGGTGGATGGGATAGGGTATGTTGTTGATTTAGACCAGTAAGGAAGAGAAAGAAATGTATATTACAGGGACGATGATTTGGTATTACTATATATGTGAAAGAGAAGTGTGGCTTATGGCAAGGGAAATTCATCCAGACCAGGAAGACCCATTTATTGAAATAGGAAGGATTCTGTCAGAAGAAAGTTATAAAAGGGAGAAGAAGAATATATATCTTGAAGGAATGATAATAGATATAATGAAGGTAAAAGATGGAGAAGTTATAATTGGGGAAGTAAAGAAAAGTTCAAGATTTGAAAAAGCAGCAAAAATGCAACTTTCTTTTTATCTTTTGAAATTGAAGAGAATGGGAATTGAGGCAAAAGGAGAACTTTTATTCCCAAGAGAAAAGAAAAAAGTAGAAGTTATTCTTACAGATGAAATTGAAAATGAGTTAAAAATTGCAGAAGAAAAAATAAAAAGTATAATTAATCTTGATAGACCACCAGAAGCAAAGAAAATTAAGTTTTGTAAAAATTGTGCCTATGAGGAGTTTTGTTTTTCATGAGAATAAAAATTACTTTTGAAGAAATTAAGGGGAAAGAAATAAAATTGCCAGTTCATTATAACTACATTATCCAATCCTTTATCTACAAAAATATAACTGACGAACTTTCTGAATTCCTTCATAATAAAGGATTTGAATTTGAAAAAAGGAAGTTTAAGATGTTTGTCTTTTCAAGGATTTTTTCTTCACAGATAAAGTTTATTAAAGAAGAAATAAATTTTGGAAATAAAATCTATTTTTACATTTCCTCTCCTTTTAATGAATTTTTATCTCAATTTGCAGAAAATTTGCTAAAAAAATATGAGTTTGAAATTTACAAAAATAATCTCTATCTTAAAGAGTTATATGTCCTTCCAATGCCAAAATTTGAAAAGAAAATGAAAATAAAAATGATTTCTCCGATGACTGTTTATAGCACTTTACAGAAAGGAGAAAAGAAAAAGACATATTACTATTCGCCGTTTGAAGATGAGTTTAAGATTTTGATTAAAGAAAACTTAAGGAAGAAGTATCAGTCATTTTATAATTTAGAGAAGGAGTTTGATTTCAGTACAAAACCGGAAAAAGTAAATAAAAACCTTGAGAAAATAATAATTTATAAGGGAACAGTAATAAAGGGATGGCTTGGAACTTATGAAATTCAATCAGATGAAGAAATTATAAAGTTTGCCTATGATTCAGGTCTTGGTTCTAAAAATTCTCAGGGTTTTGGAATGTTTGAAATATGTACTTAATAATGGTTTATGATATAAATGAGAAAAGAGTAAATAAGGTCTTAAAAATTGGGAGGAAATATTTGACCTGGGTTCAGAATTCTGTTCTTGAAGGAGAAATTACAGAGGCAAAATTTTTTAAGATGAAACAGGAATTGAAAAAAGTTATAAAGAATGAGGAGGATTCAATAGTTTTCTATATTTTTAACTCAAAATTATATACAAGTAGAGAAATAATGGGAAGAGAAAAAGGGAAGGGTGAAATTATAATATGAAAAAGTCAATCTACATTTTTAGTGATGGTGAATTAAAAAGAAAACAGGATACTTTATTTTTTGAACTTACTTCTGGCGAGAAAAAATATATACCTGTTGAAAACACAGAAGAAATTCATATTTTTGGTGAAGTGAGTATAAATAAAAAACTTCTTGATTTTGTTTCACAAAAAGGGATTATTTTACATTTTTACAATTATTATGGATTTTATGAGGGTTCTTTTTATCCAAGAGAGCATTATAATTCAGGGATGTTAATTTTAAAACAGGCAGAATTTTATAATGATATTGAAAAAAGGATTTTTATTGCAAGGAAATTTGTTGAAGGCGCATTTTTGAATATGATAAAAGTTCTTGAATATTATAATTTAAGAGGTGAAAATCTTGAAGAAGAAATAACAAAAATAAAAAATCTTGGTGAAAATCTTGAAAAATATTCTTCAATTGAAGAAATTATGGCTCTTGAAGGAAATGCAAAGGATATATATTACAGGAGTTTTAACAAAATTATTAAAAATGAAAATTTCCATTTTGAAAAGAGAGAAAAAAGGCCACCAAGAAATAGAATAAATGCATTGATAAGTTATGGTAATTCATTGCTTTATACCTATACCCTATCAGAAATATATAAAACACATCTTGACCCGAGAATTGGATTTTTACATACGACTAATTTCAGGAGATTTTCATTAAATCTTGATGTAGCAGAAATTTTTAAACCAATAATTGTTGATAGGGCGATATTTAAACTTGTGAATAAAGAAATGATAAAAGAAGATAATTTTTTAGAGGAAATGGGAGGGATTTATTTGAATGATACTGGAAGGAAAATTTTTGTTGAAGAAATGGATAACAGAATGAAGACAACAATTAAACATAAAAAACTTGGAAGAAATGTATCTTATAGGAGTTTAATAAGATTGGAATTATATAAAATTGAAAAGCATTTATTGGGTGATGAAATATATGAACCATTTGTAATATGGTGGTAATTTTTTCGTCAATAGTAGATAATGTAAAATTTGCTGGAGAACGACGAAAAATAAAAAATAAAAATTTGATTGACAGAGAAAGAATTCTGAAATTATAATAATAAAAAAATGAAAAAATTACAGTTCTTTGAAAATTTGAATCTGTTGAGAAATAATGATAAAATGGGTTTTGAGCCTACCTATGAGGGATTGAAACAGAAACTCTTCAATTTGGGGTTTTGCATATATAATCATTTTTCTCAGTTTTGAGCCTACCTATGAGGGATTGAAACTTTGAAAGCAGGGACTGGACTGAAGGTAATATTGATGAAGTTTTGAGCCTACCTATGAGGGATTGAAACATCCCATCCTTGTCTTCCTGTTTGTCAACTGAACCTTTGTTTTGAGCCTACCTATGAGGGATTGAAACATCGTAAATAAAGTTTTACCCATCTCTTCATCTCTGGTTTTGAGCCTACCTATGAGGGATTGAAACTCTTTGGTTAATATGGTGTTATCGGCTTTACAACTTGTTTTGAGCCTACCTATGAGGGATTGAAACATTTCTGGTTTAACTGGTTCAACTGCAATTGGTGGTCTTACTTCTTCGGGTGCTGGTGTTGTTATTACTTTTTTTTCTGGTTCAGGTAATCGTTCAAGTAAAACACCTTTAATTTCTTTTTGTATCTGTTCTGGAATATTTTCTGTTTGCCATCTGGCTTTTACTCTTTCCCACCATCCTTTTCCCCAAGGAGTATTTAAAATACTTTCAAGTTTTACTACGAATGGTTTGGGTTTTTTTACTGGAACTACTGCTTCACCTTTTTCAAATAATTCTTTTATTAACTTTGCTCTGTCATCTCTATTTAATGTTTTATACCAATCTGGTGCTTCTCTTATGCCTGCTTCTATCTCTTTTACTACTTCTTTTGTTAATCTTTCAAGTGTTGTATTATATAAAAGTTTGTTTATAATTGGTGCTGTTGTCGTTTTTATTGCTTGTCCTATTATTTGTAATGATTTTGGATGCCAAAAAGGATTTAATAAAATATCAGAAGAATAACCCAAAAGTTCTGTTCCCAGTGTTGTAAAAAATGCTTGTTTTGGTGTTAATTCTTCTGGTTTAATATAAACTTTTTCTAAATATTGTTCTGGAGTTATTAATTGACCCTTTTTAATTCTTTCTATTGTTCTTATTAATGCTTCTTTTACTGGATGTGGTGTTGCTGGACTTTCATATAATTCTTGGGCAAATGTTGATATTTCTGCTGGTAATCTAAATGTTAACCCTGATAAAACTCTGGGAACTTTTTTATATGCTTCAATTGTTTCTTTGGTTTCTTGTTTTAAAACTTGGGGTAATTCTTTAAATTGTTCTTTTGTTGTAGTAATAAATCTTTGTAAATGTTCTTTTGCAGGTTCTATTACTGGTTTATATGTTTCTTTGATGGCTGATGGCAATTGTTTTAAAGTTGATGTTGTTAATGAAGGTGAAATTTTTTGAATTAAAAATTGTCTTACTTTACCTTTTTCTTCTGATGGTAATTGTAAAAAATCTGGGTCTTTTTGTAATACATAATTTATTACTTGTGCTTTATCACTATCAGATAATTTCTGAAATTCTTTATCTTCTAAAATATCTTTAATGTTCATTTTAATAATCCTTTTTGCTTAAGATAATCTATAGCACTCTTACTTGTAGGTAAAGAAGGTTGAGATTGTGGATATTGTTTAAGTAAATGTGGTTGTGATTGAGGATATTGCTGTGGTATATAAATTGGTTGTTTTGAATAATATTGTGATATTTCATAACCATATATTTGTTCTATAATGTCATCTATTACATTATTCTTCTTAATACTTATACTCCATTCGCCTTTATTACGAGTGGGAACTGCTATTGCTTCATAACCTGGATGTTTTGCTGTAATTTCTTGTGCTATTCTTTCGGCTTCTTCTTGTGTATAACCTACTTTTCTACTTTTTTCTGTTTTTTTATAAACTTTTATATCATATCCACCAGTTTTGGGGTCTGGGTCTGGAATAAAATCAAAATCAGGATATAATTTTTTAAGTTTATTTGCTGATATTATTGCTTCATCAAAAGTATTAAACATTACTGGTTGTTTTTTTAAACTATAAGCCCATTTTATTGCAGTTAAAATATCTTTTAATGTATCAGTATTTGGAACATATTTAAACAAAATAGAAATTGTTAAAAATGGGTCTTTTAATATATCTTCAACTTTTATATTTCTATCTTGTGCTTCTTTTTCTAAAATTTCATTAAGATTAATCTGTGGATTAAATGATTGTGCTGCCATTTCACCAGTATAAGCATCAATTCTTACTATTACTCCATTACCAACATTAAAAAATACCCATTTGTTTTTATATAATTCTTTTACTGGTAAAATCTCACCAGTTTTGGGAAAATACAATACTTTTTCTCCTTCTATTTCTCTTACTTGTGGTTCATATTGTTTAAGTTGCCACTCGGTTAATTTTTTCTGCCTTTCAAATTCTTTTTCGCCTAATATATCTTGTAAAGTTCCTTCTATTCGTGCTTTTCTTAAATTTTCTCTTGTTTGTATTAAGTAATCTATCATATTGGGGTCAATTTTAGGTTCTGTTGCTATTGCTGTCATTTGCATAATTGCTTGCTGTCTTTCTGCTGGCATCATTCTAAATGCTGGATTTCTCATTAAATCTAATAATGCTTTTGTTTGATTATCTTTTTGTCTTTGGTATTCAGTCATTAAATCTTTTATTTGCTGATTTACTTGTTCCTCTTCTGTGCTTATTATTGATGTTATATCTAATGGTCTTTGTGGTTCTGGTGCTGTTGATACTGGTGCTGGCACTGGTGTAATAGAAGGCATAATTTCTGGTGGTTTTAATTCTCCTGTTGGTATTGGTGCTTTTTGCTGTAATTCTTTTACCACATTTTCAATTTTTGGTAAAGGTGGAACTTCTGGAATTTTACTTTCTGATACTGTCTGTGGTAATTGATATGGCTGTGTTATCTGACTTAAAATTTTATCAATCATTTGTTGATATTGTTTATCAAGTAAATAATCTCTATATGATGTTGCTAATGTTGCTAATGCACTTGCTATTGAATTTGGCATTTTTTACCTCCTATTTACCACAAAGATAAAGTGCCTGGCATATAGACTACTGAACTTAATGGTGGATATGTGCCTATTGGATATTTTTCATATCCACCTCCACCAGACGAAGTTTTTAATTTAAATATGTCACTTAAAGCACTACCAAGTTGTGCCCATTCCTGACCTGCTGTTTGTCCAAATTGTGCTAATAAACTTGCTCTGGCAATACCTGGCTGAACTCCTTGACCCATATAAGCAAGTCCAAGTTCGGCAATTGGAGTTGTCCATCCCTGTCGTAATTGTTCCAATTGTAATGCTGGGGCTAATGCTCCCCAAGTTGTTTGTGTTATACCACTTAATCCTGCTAAATAGTTTTGTAATGCTGTTTGTTGTTTTGCAAGTTGATTTAAATAATTTTGCATAGTATAGTCTGTTATTGCTTGTTGTTCTAATCCTTGACCATAACCAGTTGTTCCCAAACCTCTTTGTGTTAAACCACTTCTTACATTTTCAAGTAGTTTATTAAGATAATATTGATAAGTTGGGTCTGTTTCTGGTCTAAATGCTCCAGTTAACATTTGGTCTAAATATCGTCTATATTCTGCTGTTGGTAATGCTGAAGTTAATAATTGATTAACAATATTTTTATATTGTGTCCAATTTGGTGGTTGTAATCTCACTTGCTGTTTTATAATATCAGCAACAATTTTATCTATGTCCCTATAATATGTTGGTTGTGGAATACTTTCTACTGCTTTTTCTTGTGCTTTCTTTTGTTCTTTTGCTGCCAAGTATGCTCCACCTGCTGCTATTACTCCACCGATAATTGGTGCTGGCATATTATTCCTCCTGTAAGTTTCTTTTTAATACAATAAATTGTGGTTTTAATTTTAAAGATTTTTGTTTTCTAAACCATTTTTTTTTATCGTATTTATCATAAACTAACAAACTACTAAATTTTTTTTCTTTTGCCCAAGATAATGCTATTTCTATTAATTGCTTACCAATATTATTATACCTGTATTGAGGAAAAACATAAATATGATTAACAATGCCATTTTTTTCATTTTCAAGTGTATAAACTGGAATAATTGTTAAAAAACCCCTTATTTTTTTACCTTCAACTGCAAGTAAATATAAGTAATCAGGATTTTTATAAGTATTAAAAACAAACCTTATATAGTTATCTAAATAAGTATCTGGAATAGGTTTTTCTTCTGTTTCTTCGTAAAACTTCTTAAATGCTTCTAAATATCTTATTACAAGTTCATCAGTTAAAATTGTGTATTTCATAGTTATATTTTTATATTACCCAAAATTTTAGGAATATCAAGTGTTCTTATACCTTTTGTTACTTTCTTTCTATGTTTTTTCTTTGGTGGTGTAATCTTGGGAATTTTAATCTTTAAACTTTTTCTTCTTGGCATAATTTGCCTCCTATTTAAAATTTTTTCTTTCTTAATTTTTTGGGAATTTTTGCTCCTGATTTTCGTGCTTGCTGTAATGCTATTGCTACTGCTATTTTTTGTGCGTGTTTCTTACTGCGTGGCTTTACATTTCCTATTTTACCTTTTCTTTCATATGCGTGTATTAATTCCCGTATATTTTCTGATACTACTTTCTTACTTTTACCTTTTTTTAATGGCATATTTAACTCCTTCTTTTAATTTTTTTTCCAATTGTAATATTCTATTTTCAAGGTCATTAACTCTTTGTTCAAGGGTTTCTCGTTTAACACTTTCTTCTTTTCATGCTGAATGTAAAT
>Ga0080004_1142776_pt1 | contig 17401 bp, 18 predicted proteins | sample WasSprMetagenome_FD_69207 | JGI IMG/M metagenome (GOLD analysis project Ga0080004, IMG submission 69207) | Sulfidic aquatic microbial communities from Washburn Spring, Yellowstone National Park, USA - WS (SPADES assembly) (version 2) | ecosystem: Environmental > Aquatic > Thermal springs > Hot... | reverse complement strand
TCGAAGACCTAGAGAAGATCGGGAAGAACGGCAAGAAGAATAAAAGATTTAATAAGAGGCTCGGGCTGTGGTTCTACCGCAGAATACAGTTCTGCGTTGAGTACGAGGCTATGGAGAGGAATCTTGAAGTAGTTAAGGTTAATCCTAGGGGGACGTCCTCGAAGTGCCCTAGGTGTGGTGGGAAACTAGTTGAATACGAGCATAGGGTATTGAGATGCAGGGAGTGCTGTTTCATGGGCGATAGAGACGTTACTGCAACATTAAACCTCTACAGGAGGTACGTATCTAAGTACTCAAGATGTGGGGTCTCCGGGGTGGCCCCGAACACCCCCAAGCCCGATGAAGCCCCGAGCGGGATGCTGGGGAAGGAAGGTGAGGCAATGACATCAAAACATGGAACTTATATGAGAGCTGAACCCCTTTCCTAGGCTAGGTACCTAAGAACACCTCTAAAACTTATAAGACTGAAACCCGGTCCTCATATGGAGATAACGTTGGGTGGAGGAAAAGCTAAGAAGCCTCTGAGCGTGATGGACAAGGAAGCCCGGAAGAAAACTAAGGAAACGAGGGAGCAGACCAAGAAGGCTAAGGAGGAGAAGCCCTCTAAGAGGGCTAGCCTAGATTTGTCGGACCAGCTTCTTGAGAGAGCATCTAAAGCGTTGGCTGAGTCTAAGATAGCTACACCTTCCTCACTAGCATCATCACTAGGTGTGAAGGTGAGCCTAGCTAGGTCGGTCATCAGGGAGCTGATAAGGTCGGGTAACGCGGTTATGGTGAGTAAGTTCAGAGGCGTCATCCTCGCAAGGGCTACCCAAGGGTAGCCGATGGAGCGGTAGGCTTCCTATAGTATGTTCCTCCTTAAGCAGGCAACTAGAGAATCGTATGGAGCGTTAGTACCTATAACAGTGTTCTCCCCGTAGTACCTTATGGCAAAGTAACCTGCTGCCCTGAGGCACTCGATGACCTCTGAGACCTTTGGTGAACTTATCCTTATCCTGCTCGACATCTGGACCACGTTATAGGGTAGTAACACCCCTCCATCGGCCTCTAAGGACTGGAGCTCGAGTACCTTAGATAGCTTACTAGCTGAAGCCATGTACGAGTACGAAGGTAGCGCGCTCTTAGCCCTCTCCACAGACTCTTTGTCTACCAGCCTATCGACCCAGAGAGGCCCGAGATATTCCAGTCTGTTACCGCATATTTCGCAGTCTTTCCTATCGATCTCGTGTACGAACTCCCTATAGCCGCAGTACCTGCAGTACTTCATGTGACCTAAGCTCTTCGACAGCATGGCGTTAGCAGCTGCCGCGCCCTTCCTCACCCTGTAGAGAATTCTAATGAAGTAGTTCCCTACTAGGTAGGCGATGGGCTCTACATACCTATCAATCTCAGCTGCTACCCTAGCAGCATAACCTATTAAGACCCTTAGAGCTAGGATCCTAGGTACATCTGTCGGGGTGAGGTAGCACCAATACCTCCTAGTACCGGCCCAGGGCTTGCTCCCGGAGAGGGACGCTACGTCTGTAGCTGTCGCACCGATGTACCCGCCATTCCTTACAGACCATGATGCGGCTCTGAGGAAGGGTGCTGGTGATCCGTAGGGGTCTATATCTACGAGGTCGAGCCTCTCCCCAGACCTCTTGAGTGAGTACATGACGATATTAGCATCCTCATTTAGCGCTACGACCTTAGACTCGAGGTTGTTACGGGATATGTTCTTAGCTATGAGCTCGTAAGCTCGGCTATCTATATCGCTAGCATAACACTTCACTACACCAGGTACTTCGAGGCAGTACCTCAAAGCCCTCACGCCAGTACCAGACAGCGCGTCCAGCACAATAGCACCGCTAAGCCCTAGGGAAGCAGCCGCGAGGACGCTGAAGTCCCTGTTGAAGACCATTACCGGGTTGTAGAACACCGGCGACCACGACGGCTCGTAAACGCCGTCAGGTCTCCTGTACCTATCTGGGTTATAGAGCAGGAGCCTTGCCCTACCCTCAACCAGCTCCACGAACTCGGCAGAGGCTGCCACAGCACTACCACATCCAACATGGGTTTCGTGGACTATGCTGATATATTGTTTACGGGATCCAGCTCCTATATAAGTCTTCATTGCCCCATGTTATTTCACCGCATAGCCTCTCGGGGTTGCACCTGCCTTAGGGCGGTTTTAGCCGAAACCTTCTTAAGGGATATACTGTATCTTTAAGTAGACTGAGGTGAGGTTGTTGGCTAGCAAGGGCATGTCTACTGCTAGAAACCTCAGTAAGAGGATTCGAGGTTTTGTGAGGTGGTACCTAGAGTAGCCACAGGGTACATCGAAGTTCTGGAGGCTATCCTCGTAATAGTGTTGATGATATTAACTTTCATGACCTTAGTGATACTAGTTAGGGACCTAATATCCCTTAGGGTGGAGTCCTCCTTGAGCGAGTTCCAGATAATAGTTTCGGATGTCCTAGTACTGGTAATACTAGTGGAGCTCACCAGGAGCTTCACGATCTCTAGTTTAGGCGGTGAGAGATACCTCGAGGGGTTCATAGAGATGGGCATAATAATCCTCGTGAGGGAGCTGGCCCTAGCCGCTATGGCTGCCAACATGATCAACGCCCTCATGGCCAGCGGCGGAGCCACCTTATTGATCCTAGCTCTCTGGTTCACTAAGGAGAGGAAAGAGCCGGAACCGTAAGGACGATATAGCCTGTTTAAACTTCTCCCACACCCAAAGAGCGGTTTCAACAGTAGACCGCCCTCGCGAATAGATCGCAAATTCTAGGAGGTAATTCTAGCTAGTAGATCTCTCAGTGCGTGCATGTCTATTAACAGCTCTAGTACGTCTCTTAGGTGAGCTGAGATCCTCAAGAGGTTCTCAGTACTGCCTGCTGCTAAGGGATCCTTTTCTATTTCCGCTTCTATATTTTTGAGCTCACCTATTAGCTTACCGTATGTGATCAGCTCTTCATCACCGCGCTTAGGTAGTAACAAGTGCTTCGTTACTTCGTCGTACTTCTCACGTAGTAGTTCGAGGTAGCGAAGTGTTGGTACTAGCTTCTCAGGTCCGAGTCTTCTAACGTCTCTAGCTATATTAGCTACGTAATCCGCTATCCTCTCAAGGAACCTGACTATTATGGCCCAATAAATAGTCTCAGCAATATTATCTATGCCTATGGACGTGAAGCTTACCATGCCAAGTAAGACCTGGTTAAGCTGCCTCAAGATGTAGAGGTAGAGCTTGTCAATAAGGCTGTCCCTTTCGATAACCTCATTCGCGGAACTGAGATCCCCGGTGGATATGGATCGCCCTACGTCATCTAGTGACTTCAGAGTGAGCCTCATTAAGGTGCCTAGAGCCTCTCCCATGGATAGCGTAGATACGTCAGCTAAACATCTAAGGACCGCGTACCCCTCCTTCTTCTCTATAACTTCCAGACCGATGGTTCTCTCAGTAACCCACCTAATGAACTCGTCCAACCGGCTCTTCGGGCAACCGGAACAGTCGACAGTAAGCTTCTTATACCCGACTATGTAGGAAGAGATCAGCTTAGCGAAGTTCAGCTCCATGTCATCACCTATCTCGATCTCGTTCTCTAACTCAAACCTACTACCGCCCCTATTACCTGGGTAGACCCTCAGGGTCAGGTCAGGCATGACCTCTATAACCACTTCAGACCCATGCTCTAATCCAGCACTCTTAGCCCATTCCTTAGGAAGAGAAATTGTGTAAGTAGAGCCCCCAACTATCTGAACCTTCCTTCTGTATATCACCTTAGGCTACCCACATATGAAACGCTCTATAATATATAAGTTTCTTATTAAGCTATTTATAAAACTATATTTAATATATATTACATATCTAGAGAATATAAAGCCAACAAAGATGGAAACCCGGTGGTAAAGTGAGCAATTCCGCCAAGGCTCTGAGCAGTAGGAGAAAGACGCTAGCTCTAGTTGCTGCTCTGTCCATAGTTATAGCCCTCATAGCCGTATCCTTAGTAAGCCGGTTCCCGACCTCGCCAGCAACACCTACTCAAACTACCGCAACGACTTCGCCAGCAACACGCGTAGTTCTCTCAGGGGCCGGTGCGACCTTCCTAGCACCGCAGATGTTTGAATGGGCTAGGATGTTCAAGGAAGTGAAAGGCATCAGTGTGGAGTATCAGAGCGTGGGTAGTGGTGCAGGAAGGGATATGTTCTTTAATAAGGTAGTTCACTTCGCCGGTAGCGATCCACCACTGTCCAAAGAACTTTACAGCAAGTACGCAGGTAAGGTAATGCAGATCCCAGTCGTGGTCGGCTCTGTGGCGCTAGTATACAACATCCCCGGCATGCCGATCAATGAAACCCTATGTCTAAGTGCTGATGTGATAGCCCAGATTTACAAAGGCGAAATAAGGTACTGGGACGATGAGAGGGTGCTAGCAATAAACCCGCATCTCAAGGGTGTCCTACCTCACAAGGAGATAATTGCCGTACATAGATCCGACTCAAGCGGCACTACATCGGTATTCACTACATACCTCAATAAAGCAGTGCCCGTGATGTGGACTAAAGACCTTGTTGGGCTAACCGTGGACTGGCCCGTAGATAGGGTTGGTAGAGGGGTTGGCGGCAAAGGTAATGAGGGAGTAACCCAAGCAGTGAAATCAACACCATACTCACTAGGATATGTGGAGCTGAACTATGCAGTAACTCAGGGACTACCTGTAGCAGCGATCAAAAACGCCGCTGGGAGGTGTGTTAAGCCGACGACTGAGTCGGTTCTAAACGCTCTCTCTGGGGTTGCCGGAAAGCTTCCCAGCTCACCGCTAGATGACTGGAGTGATGTACCGTACTTAATACTCGACGCTCCTGGGGAAGGATCCTACCCAATAGCGTCATTCTCCTACATATTCGTCTACAAGAAGTATCCAGATGCTCAGGTAGTGCTGGCATTGAGGGAGTTCATTAATTGGTTATGTTCGGAAGGACAAAACCGTATGATTCCTGGCTACCTACCACTACCAAGTGTTGTGATCCAAATGTGTCTAAAGGCTTCCGAGCTACTTGAAGTCGGTGAGATAAGCTAGGGAATTCGCCTAGGTGAAGTTAACATGATTTTTTCCTCAAAGTCAGATAGACTCCTCTTCTACTCAACCCTGCCGCTGGTAGTGGGAGTAGTAGGCCTACTACTAGCCATAGTTTCAGTAACTCTTGCTTTAGCATGGCCTTCCATTGAGCGCTTCGGTGTCAGCCTACTCTTGTCAAGTGCTTGGAAACCATCTGATGACCCTCTCGCTGAGTCCTACGGCTTAGCTCCAGCGGTAGCCGGTTCCCTCTATGTGGCTATGCTAGCTACACTTATCTCTACCCCGCTTTCAATCGCCCTCGTGCTTACCGTAACTGAGGTACTGCCAAGGAGATTAGGAACCTTCTTAAGGTATGTAGCTGAGGTTATGGGTGGACTACCGACAGTCATTTATGGGCTGTGGGGATCTTCGGTCTTGGTGCCCCTCCTTAGGGATACATTTATGCGTCCCCTGCATGAGTACCTAGGTTTCATACCGTTATTTAGTTGCGAACCTGTTACAGGCTACTCCGCACTAGCTGCTAGCATTGTCCTAGCAATAGCTTCAACCCCATACATGGCGGCGCTACTCATCGAAGGGTACCAGATGATACCAAGCAAATACAGGGAAGGAGCTTACAGCCTAGGAGCTACAAAATATGAAATGCTTAGAATCATGCTGGGTATCCTCAAGCCATACATGGTCGCCGCATCTCTTCTAGGTTTCAGCAGGACGCTTGGGGAAACAACCATAGTAGCACTCACAGTGGGTAACTCATTGAAGTTTACAACATGTTTGCTCGACCCCATGTACACCATACCATCCCTTATAGCTAATCAGTTCGAGAGTGCCGGACTCTACAGGTATGCTTTACCCACTCTTTTTACGGGGGCGCTTCTACTGCTCTTCATTTGCCTAGTGGCTAGCTATCTAGGTATCAAGCTCATTTATGCGTGGAGGGGGAGGGTCTATGTATAGTAGGTTAAGAGTAATAAAGAATTACCTAGCTCTATCTATAATTGTTGTTACCTCGCTGGTGTGCTTAATCCCCCTAGCATCCATACTCTACATAGCGCTGAGAGAAGGAGGCAGCACATTGCTGGAGTTAGGGCTTAGGTTCCTCATTGAGCTACCTCCAACACCGTTGAGCCCTAGCGGGGGGATAGCACCAGCACTCATTGGTTCCATCATTTCGTCCACGCTAGCTCTATTCATAGCAGTACCCCCATCATTCATGCTAGCGTACTTTGTTACCGAGTTTCCGAGGCACCCATTTAGTAAGGTCTGTGAATTAGTTGTGAGGTCCTTTACGGGGGTGCCCTCGATAGTGGTTTCCATGTTTGTATACTACACTTTGGTCATACCCATGGGTACTCAGTCAATAATTGCTGGCTCCATATCGCTCTCATTCGTCTCACTGCCGTACGCTTACGTCTACTTTACGTCAGCCTTCAGATCTATACCCAGCAATATAAGGGAGGCCGCAATGGCTCTCGGTATGAGTAGGGTAAGGGCCCTTAGGTATGTTTATGTGGGCCTCCTGCGGAGGAGTCTAACTACCGGACTCCTCGTAACATACCTAAGGGCCTTCGGAGATACAGCCCCGCTCCTTTTCACGATGGGTTTCCTAACGAGCACCGTCTTCGCAGGGCTTCTAAAGCCTGGAAACGCCCTTCCACTATTGATATTCGTATATGCGCTATCTCCCTATGAAACCTTCCATAGGGTGGCTTGGGGGGCTACCCTAGTCCTGCTATTGATTTACTTGGCATTGTTCATCGTCACGAGAAGCTTGGTGAGAGGGGTCAAGCTATGAGCGCATACGCTGTAGAGGTAGATAACCTAACCGTGAAGATTAGAGAAGTCGTAGTGTTACGCGATATCACGTTGCGCATTAGACGCAACACTATCTTCGTATTGATGGGCCCCAGCGGCTCCGGTAAGTCGACCTTTCTCAGAACCCTGAACAGGTTAATAGACTTCGTGGAGGGATCTGAGGTTAGAGGCTCGGTGAGAGTGTTAGGGCAGGACATATATGAGGTCGACCCTTACATCCTCAGGAGTAAGGTAGTGATGGTCTCACAGGAACCTAACCCCTTCCCACATATGACCATATACGACAACGTAGCCCTGCCGGCCAGGCTGAATAAAGTCGCTAGGAGCAAGCGGGAGCTGGATGAGTTGGTTAGGTGGGCTTTGGAGAAAGTCATGCTCTGGGACGAAGTTAAGGATAGACTCAGGGACTACCCGCATACTTTAAGTGGTGGTCAAAGACAGAGACTGTGCTTAGCTAGGGCTCTAGCCGCTAAGCCTGAGATACTACTACTCGATGAACCAACAGCTAATATAGACCCTGCGAACACCCTAAGAATAGAGGAATCCCTAAGGAATTTAAGGGATGAAGTGACCGTCATCATGGTGACTCACATGCCTCATCAAGCCGCTAGGGTAGCTGATCACGTGGCTCTTCTCTATGATGGAACAATAGTTGAGGAGGGACCCGCTAGGGAGGTATTCATGAACCCTAGAAACGATATAACCAACAAGTTTCTTAGAGGTGTCCTTTAGTGGGTAGCGGGGAAGTAAATCTAGCTCGCCTCGAAAAGAACGTGAAGGAAGTGCATAAGGTAACCTTAGAACTATTGAGGAAGACCCTCAGATTAACAACACTGGAGAGCCAGGAAGAGCGGGATAAGCTATTCAATGATATGGAAGACGAGGTCACACTACTTGACATCCTCAAGAAAAACTCCACAGAAGCCCTCCTAATGTTCGCAATCAGGTACCAGCCGCTAGGCAGGGACTTTAAGCGAGTTCATGCTCTCCTAGGAGTGCTCTACGATATGTTCCGAATAGGTAGGTACTGCAGGGAGATAGCACTTGCCGATAGATACATCTCGAGACTTAGTGACGAGTCATTAAGGGACCTGAAAGAGGTCATAGAGCTAGCCATTACGGCATATGAGAACTCCTATAAGGTCTTCTTCGAGGGGTGTTCTCATTGTTTAGGCACGGTCAAGGAGATAGACAACAAGGTAGATAAGCTCTACATAGAATTCCTTAAAGAGATAGGTTCAATGAAGACAGTCGCTAACACAGCTGTAGCTAAGACCTTAGTGCTAAGACATATCGAAAGGATAGTGGATCACACAGTAAACATAGCACTTAGCGCTTCTTAGGCCGGCTCACAGATCCTACCTTTAGCACGTATTTCATGCTCTTCAATCTCTGCTTCACTACTGGAGGGAGGACCATGAAACAATGAATTTAAAAGCCATCAGCTCCCTAGGGAGTGGTGCGGCGGCCGGGATTTGAACCCGGGATCTCCGGCGTGGAAGGCCGGCGTCCTAGACCAGGCTGGACGACCGCCGCCATAGGGATTTAGTGTGTAACCATAAAAAGCTATGCCATGATGTTTCTCCCTTGCTAGGTCTCTGGCTGATATTTGATGAATTCTCCTCGGTTTCCCCTAAGGCGGGGAAGGGAAAGATCGGTAGAAGCGGTGTGGCGGGCCCGCCGGGATTTGAACCCGGGACCTACGGGTTAAGAGCCCGCCGCTCTACCTGGCTGAGCTACGGGCCCGCTCCGTTCGTAGTTTATCTGTGGCCGGCTTAAAAGTTTTCACATAGCTCTAACCGCTACGTGTGATAGCTATTGCGGCTAATTATCTTCCTAGTGGCTTACTTGCTGGTAGTGACGTATGGGCTGGCTGGACATTGATGGAGTTAGGAGGTACCTTGAGGACCTCGAGGAGGCTAGGGAGCAGCTCATTAAGGTCGCTAGGGAGGTTTCTCAGCTGGCTAGGGCGGTCGTGTCTTCGTCTATACGGAGGAGGGAGGATGCCCGTAGGTATCGTCGGGAGCTCTCGGAGAGGTTCAGGTATCTCCTCGAAATCTCCTCTAAGCACCCGGAGCTAGCGTACTCCAACCTCTTCTACTCTATCGCGGCTGAGTATGTGGAGGCTATGCAACTATATTCAGTAGTATTTGATGGGAAGCTCCTAACGCTGAACGAGCTCAACGTTCATCCAGTGCCCTACCTGCTAGGGCATGCCGACCTAATCGGGGAACTGAAGAGGCTGTCCTTAGAGCACCTCAGAAGGGGTGAGTACGATGAGAGCTTTTCCTACCTCGAGCTGGCGGAGGGCATATACGAGGAGCTCTCATCTACCGATACGGCGGACCCTGTCGTGCCAGGACTTAGGAGGAAGCTTGACGTATATAGAAAGGTTATAGATGATTGGAAGGTCCTCCTCATAGACATAGAATCTAGGGTGAAACTAGAGAAGGTGTGTGGTGAGGTACTTAAAGGAGGTACTAACGCTAGCTGATTAAATGTGTGGAGCACTAGAAATACTAAGAAACTAGGTGTGGGCCATGTCTGAGTTCGTGATAGACCGTGTCTGGGCTATCCAAGTTCTTGACTCGAGAGGCGATCCTACCGTTGAGGTAGTTGTTACCACAAAGGGTGGCGGGGTTGGTAGGGGTATGGCCCCCGCAGGAGCGTCACGTGGGAGTAGGGAAGCTCAGGAGCTTCGAGACGGTGGTAGGAAGTACCTAGGCAGAGGAGTGGAGAGAGCTATTGAGGCAGTAGATAGATATATAGCCCCAGCCATAACTGGGATGAGTTCCTACAGGTTTAGGGAGGTCGATGAGAAGATGGTTGAGGTGGATGGAACTCCCGACATGTCGAGGCTCGGCACTAACGCCACTACTGCTACCTCCATAGCAGTCATTAACGCAGCAGCTAACACGTCAGGTCTACCTCTTTTTGAGTTCCTAGGGGGCAGAAAGAGCCGGCTCCTACCAACCCCGTTGATGAACATAATCAACGGGGGAGCACACGCGGGGAACGAGCTCTCATTCCAAGAGTTTATGATAGCTCCAGTAGGGGCCTCAAGCTTCTCAGAGGCTTTAAGGATAGCTGTGGAGGTCTACAAGACCTTGAAGGAATACCTTAAGAGCGTGTACGGACCGATGGCAACGAACGTCGGTGATGAAGGAGGTTTCGCCCCGCCCATGAAGAGCGTTAGGGAGGCTGTCGAGGCGATAGTGAAGGCTGTAACGCGGGCTGGGTATGAAGCCGGTAAAGACGTGGTGCTAGCTCTAGATGCCGCTGCCTCCCAGATCTACAGGGACGGTAAGTACGTAGTCGACCACAAGGAGATCACTGCTGAGGATCTTCTAGAACTCTATGTTAAACTAGTTGAGGAGTTCCCAATAGTGAGCGTTGAGGACCCCTTCGCAGAAGAACAGCCTACGTACTTCAAGGAGCTGAAGGATAGGTTGAAAGGTAAGGCCCTAGTAATAGGTGATGATCTGACAGTAACTAACGCTGAGCTCATCTCCAAGTACCTTCTGGAAGGCACGATAGATGGGGCCATCATCAAGGTTAACCAAGTGGGGACCTTCACTAGAGCCGAGAGGTCTATGGTAACCCTCAGAGAGCTTGGAGGTAGAGCCATCGTAAGCCACAGAAGCGGTGAGACGGAGGACGCTACTATAGCTCACATAGCCGTAGCGTACGAGACCGGCCTAATAAAGGCTGGTGCCCCTGCTAGGGGTGAGAGGACATCTAAGTACAACGAGCTACTCAGGATCGAGGACTACCTATCCGGAGAAGCAGTATATGCTGGACCTAGATTCCTAGGTCAGCATAGCTAGGGTTGATAGTAAGCCGAATTGTGGCTACAGCTTTAAAAGAAAGCTTAGGTCAGCTTATGGACGGGGTAGCCTGTGGGTGTTGAAACAGTAGCCGATGCCTTCAGCTCGATCTTCCAGCCTCTCATCAGCATAGCAACTAGCGGTAATCTATCTAAAATCGCTGCTGTTGCCGGCATATCGATACTCCTCATAATGGCCGCTGTCTACGCCATATATGGGCTCGTAAAGGTGGGGAAGCTCCTGTGGAACCTTAGAATACGGAGCCTAGCGCTAGGTCTAACAGTTATCGGTGTGGTGCTGATCTGCTTAGCGATAGTTCTTCCTTACTAGAGGTTAAACCGACTTTTCTCGCAACTATAAAGTCTTTTACAGGATAGTAAACTGGGTCGGATCTGTGGAGAAAGCCACCTACATCTACGACGAGCTCCACGGGTACATAAAGCTAGTCGGGGTTGTTAGGGATATAGTGTACACCAAGGTCTTTCAGAGGCTTAGAAGGATAAAGCAGCTTCCATTCGCTTGGTACGTCTACCCGGGTGCTACACACACTAGGTTCTCGCACTCCTTAGGGTCTATGCATATAGCTGACCTAATCGCTCAGAGGCTCTATGAGGGCGGCTACATAAGCAAGGACGACTTGGCGGTGGTCAAAGTGAGCGCTATGCTTCATGACATAGGACACTCTCCCTTTTCCCACTCCTTAGAACCTCTCCTAATAGATCTATGGGGGATGGAGCCAAAGGAGGTGGCTGAGCTCATAATAACTCAGGACCCCGAGCTAAGGGAGGTCTTCGAGAGACACGGCATAGATGGTAGTAATGTCGTGTCCATACTGAGAGGTGAGAGCGGCTCCGCAGTACTGAATGAGCTGATATCGAGCGATATAGATGTCGATAGGTTGGATTACCTTCCGAGGGATGCCTACCACACCGGGGTAGCTTACGGAAACATCGATCTGCACAGGATAGTGTCGTTCCTAACCCCGGGGAGTTCCGGAATAGCTATTCCAATGAAGGCTCTGAACGCCTTAGAGAGCTTCTACATAGCTAGGTTGCACATGTACAAGGCGGTCTACTACCATAAGACCATAACCGGCTACCAAATACTGCTGAGGAACATCTTATCGGAGTTCATGAAGTACAGAGAGCTGAGGGAGGTGCTCGATACCTACATGAGCCCGCAAGGGCTCTTAAGGTCCGTCCGGGAGGGGAGCTACTTCCTGTGGGATGACTCGCTGGTGTCCGGACTGCTGAACTACGCTTTAGCGAAGAAGCTCCTATCCCCAGAAGCCGAGGACTTAGTCAGCAAGCTCCTTAACAGAAGAGGGTATAAGTCCGTAGTAAACGAGGTAACGGTCTGTTGGAGCCACAGAGAAGTAGCGTTCAAGATCGAGGAACTGAGAGCGTTTATTGAGTCTGAGACATCCCTCACACCACCTAAGGTAGCTATATTCGCTGAGGCCGTACCCGTGTACACCGTTGGGAAAGCTGCTAGGGTCATAGACGACGGAAAGGAGAGGGGGATACTAGAAGTTGAAGAGAGTTTCATGCGGTACATACCTCCATACGTCTGCTTCTCAAGGCTCTACGTACTTCCCGAATATGAGAAGGATGTCAGGGAGGCCTTAGAGAAGTTCCTTAAGCATTAAGTACGCGTCCTCACCATTAGGATAGTACCCCCTCAAAACCGATATTATCCTATACCCGAGCTTCTTGTAGAGAGACATAGCTGCTGTGTTGTTAACTGAGACCTCCAGTACAACCTCAGAAGCACCCCGGGTCTTGAGCCTATTCTCAAACTCCTTTATCAGTGCCTCACCTAACCCCCTCCTCCTGAACTTCTCGTCGACCGCGATTGAGACGAGGTGACCTCTCGTGCTGCCCTCAATTATGCCGAGAGAGTACCCTACGACATCCCCATCGCACTCAACCACGAGGAAGAGGTCTGGAAAAAGGTGATGGTATACGATGAAGATGTGGCAAGGATAGGGATAGGGGAACGCCTTGCTCTCTATTTCACACACTCTAGCTAAGTCTCCTTGATGGAACTCCCTAATAGAGCACCTCTGAGCAGGCACCTCACACTTGCCCAACAAGTTTATCGCACACTGTTTTAGCTTCTACTTCAGCCTGACCTCCTCCCCACCCTAAAGGGAGTTCGCTGGTTCCTCACATCTGCTCGGGGATACATCTGTAACTGAAACGGTCAAAGGCCTCCCCACCGGACTAGGCTCTCTATTCATGTCTGCGGCTTGCTCTCCCTCATCCAGCTTAGGGACACTCACTATGATGTAGGAGAGCTAGTTTAAGAGCTTATATTGAGAACACTTATTGGGTTGGGAGTGATGTACTGGGAGCTGGTAAGACCTGATGCTGTGACTGTCTGGAAAAGCAAGGTGGTGAGGGATAAGCTCTCTTGGTACTACGACGTCATGACGAATAGGTCGCCCGCGAAGTTCGTCATTGCTAGGTACGTCCCAGCTGAAGGTGACCTAGGGAAGATGAGTCTAGAGGAGCTTTGGACCTTACACGACTGTCTATCTAGGGAGTTTTCCAAGCTGTTTCATCAAGCTAGGAACCGTAAGCTTACCTATGCTGATACAGTTAAGCTCGATAAGCCTAGGGTCAGCTACCTTGACGTTAAGATCGAGATAGCTAGGAGGATTATGGAGCAATGCCGTTTCTGTGAGTGGAGGTGTGGAGCTAATAGGCTTGGAGGTGCCCGGGGTTTCTGCAGGCTAGCAAATGATACATACGTATCGTCGTACTTCCTCCATGTAGGTGAGGAGGCCCCGCTGGTCCCGAGCGGGACAATATTCTACGGATCCTGCAACTTTAGGTGTGTGTTCTGCCAGAACCACGACATATCGCAGGAAAACCCCTTCAGTGGATGGAGAGTTACGGCTGATGATCTGGCCACTATCCAGGACTACCTTAGACAGGAGGGTGCTAGGAACATAAACCACGTTGGGGGTGAGCCCACACCGAACATCTACACAATACTAAGCTCACTGAAGCACGTGAGGAGTAACGTCCCGCAGCTCTGGAACAGCAACATGTACATCACTGAGGAGTCCTTGAGGCTCTTAGTGGACGTTATGGACATATGGTTGCCTGACTTTAAGTACGGGAACGACTCCTGTGCCCTCAGACTCTCCATGGTCAGAAACTACGTGGGGGTAGTGACTAGGAACCTTAAGGCGATCTGCGAGAGGGCTGACCCCATAATAATCAGGCACCTAGTACTCCCAAACCATATCAGCTGCTGCACTGAGCCTGTCCTAACTTGGATCTCGGAGAACTGCCCCTCAGCTCTAGTAAATGTGATGGGGCAGTACAGACCGGAGTACCTTGTTTTAAGGTACCCAGATAAGTACCGGGACATAGCTAGGAGACCCTCAGCGGATGAGATGGATAGAGCTTACGAAATAGCGAAGAGACTGAGGCTGGACTTCGAGGACGTTAGTTGAATGAGTGCTCACCCTCTCGCGTAAGCTATGAGCAGGAACAAAATCGCGGCTGAGGGGAATTTACAGCCCTTCGCGACTGTTTCGAGTTTCATATAGGTTTATAAGGGTTGTTGATGCCTCCTCTGCTGGGGGACGCCTCGGGATGCGGGTATGCTGTGAAGACCCGAGAGAGGCGGGATTGGGTGGAGCCCGATGATGCGGGTCCCGATGAAAGGGATCCCGAGGGCTGTGAAGCCAAGGGAAGAGGGCTTAATATCAAGCAATATCAAGCCCTATGAAACCCGAACCCCTAACTACACTCAAGACCTAAAACCACCGCCCAACGTATTCATGCAGCCTCAGCAACTCCCTAAGCATCCAAGCCTGAATCTCCGCCCGCAGCTCAGATCTGCGAGAAGACATCCCGCTCAACAACCTCGATGGATCTTACCGCATCCTCTTTATCATATGTCTTAGCTAGATACCTTGAACCAGCATATGCGTCCTCAAGGAGCCGTAACCCATCCCTATACATCTCAGCAAATGCTGAAACCTGACGCGAAAGCTCTAATTTACCGAGTTCCTCAAGAGCCTTAGAGAGCATCCGTTTGTCCCTAGATGCTCGTTTTAATGGTAATATACGTCAATCGCCGACGTACATTATTGAAACAAGGGATATTACAGCAAGTATGGATGTGAAGCTGATGATTAGATCGACTACGAACATGTATAGGAAGACACCTGACCTTACTATCATGAGGAACGTCTCAATAGCGCTTCGAACCCCGTAAATCTCCCTGACGTATCCCCAGATCATGTAGTATGCTATGTTCAGTAGGAAAGCTCCAAGGACTGCTACCGAGACCCCAACTGAGAAAAGCTCAGCATACTGCGCCCTCCTACTGAGAAGCACCCAAGTGAGGACTATTGAAGCAATAATGCTTCCCACAATCGTAGCTATAAACTTCGAGATGACGAGGGTTAGCGCAAGGGTTGCGAGAACCATTACCGCGGAGCAAATAAAGACAACAGTGATCTTCTTCATAGCCGTACCCAAGCTGGTCGCTTTCCCTAGGCGACTACCTCTTCAGCCTCGGGTTGGCAATCTCGTCGAGGGCTGTGCCGATCAGGATGAAGCCTATTCCGAATATTATGAGCCCTAAGATCGGGGGAAGCATCCACCACCAGGCGTTATGTAGGAGCGCACCCCTGTAATACGCCTCGTTTATCATCCTACCCCATGTGGGTGCCTCAGGGTCTCCGAACCCTAGTAGTTGTATTGAGGCTTCCAAGTAGACCGCAGACGGCGCTCTAGTCACGACTCTGTAGACCATGTAGGGCATTAGCTGAGGAGCTAGGTGCTTCATCATCACCCTCCACTCGCTGGCCCCGAGAGCTTTAGCCGCCTCGACGTATGTGCTGGAGCGCAGGCTAATGACCCACTGCCGGATTATTCTAGCACCTCCCTGCCATGAGAGGAGGACTATGACTGCGTAGATTGTCCAGAGGTTCCTGCCGTAGGTCATCCCAACGACTATTATGAGAGGTATTGTCGGTATGAAGTTCATCACGTCGACAAGGAACGTTATCCCATGGTCTACTAGAGTGTCTACCTTGTAGCCCGCGATGAGGCCGACGACGAGCGATATGAGATTCGCGAGAGTGGCTACGGTAATACCGACAGCTAGAGCCGACCTAGACCCATAGAGGAATTGGGTCCATACGTCGTTACCGGCAGCATTCGTCCCCAGTACACCGTAGGCCTCACCCATTATCCACACCCTGACCCTCTCTAGCTCTAGATCTAGAGCGCCGTCCCTACATAGCATGAAGAAGTCGCTTGGGTTACAGTAGTATGTTACATTCACCCAGATACGTATCTTAGTGTCCTTTGCGAGGATGAGATCACACAGGGCGTTTACTAGGCTAAACTCGCTGGAGACAGAGCTCTTAACCCACGGATCCTCTATCTTAGTTACGTACCTCTGTTGTGTGTTTCTGACTATGTTTGGGAGAGTTATCAACGTTCCCTCAGCTGTGCCGCGATGGTACTTGTACACGGTAGCCACTTTAGTGGTAACTAGGTCGTAGAGGGAGTAGATACCCTTGGGAATCTCGAGCAGGTAGGTAGCTCCAGAGGGTAGGGACACCTTCATGCTATAGTTCTCCTTCCTCGTTAGCAGGTCATCGTTCACTATAATGAACTCTACGTTGTACCATGCCTCGCCAGCACCTGCCGGGTAGGTCGCTCTGAACCTCATGTCGATCTGAGCCTGCTTTGCCGGTCGGTAGGGGTAAAATATGTAGTCGACTGAGGTTAGCAGGACGTTCGCTAGTCCCTCGCCACGGATGCTGAGCTTCAGGTTCCCATCGCTCTCAAGCGAAACCGTGACATTACCTGAGACCTTCCTGTCTAGAATCTCGAAGTTTGTGAAGTTCTTGACCACATTTCTCGGTACGTCAGGCGGGGCCGCCCACTCAGGGATGGCGAAGTCCGCCGCTACGACTTCCCTCGTTGCTGGTGAGTGGGGCGTCAATACTGGGGCGAGTATTCCGAGTAATGAAAGAGCCAGTATTATTGCTATGCCCGCAACAAAGGATCTCTTCCTAAGTACGAGCCTCATTAAGGTCTCGCTATAGCTTTGAGCACTAGATTTGATCTGTGATGTCCTAGAGCTTGCTCGCCTGCTCATCCTACTTCCCCGTTCTAATTCTTGGATCTATCATCACTAGAACCACCTCAGCAATAAATAGCGACACTACGTTAAGTAACGCCGATATCGTGAAGAACGCTGACATCACGGGAAAGTCCCAGGTCTGTAGGGCTACGTAGGAGAAACTCGCTATGCCTGGCCAGTTACATATTATCTCGAATATTATTGACCCGCCAAATATGTCCGGTATCGTGTAAGCTAAGGACATTACTAGTGGTGGCCTAACATTTGGTATGACGTGCCTGCTGAGGGCTGTCCTCTCGTCTAGTCCCTTAGCCAGGGCCGTGGTATAGTAGTCCTGCCCCATCTCCGAGACTACTAACTGCCTTATGTAGTATATCCACCCACCGGACCAAGCTATCAGGGCTGCGAGCAGCATTGGGGACATATACCAGAGGAGGTACTTAAACTGTTCCCAATCCTTAATACCTATCTCTGGGGCCCTAATCGGTAACGGGAATATGTAGGTGTTCCACAGAACCTTCGGTAGGTATGCGAGTGTGTAGTATACTATCAGTAGGAGGAGCCAAGCAG